>JAABUJ010000546.1_pt1 | contig 72483 bp, 67 predicted proteins | sample 5559131 | NCBI WGS metagenome assembly JAABUJ01 (sample SAMN10711875, study PRJNA513366) | rock metagenome | isolation source: Antarctica rocks | place: Antarctica: Victoria Land, Mt New Zealand nord | collected 2016-01-07 | reverse complement strand
TCCGGGAAGAGCGTCAGATACTCACTCCGTTCGCTCGATGGCCCTCGTATATCTTGGGCTCGGCTGCTCCAAATTTACACCCATCCGTGGACTCTGCCCCTGCAAAGCGCTCTATTTGAAAATTAAGTAATTCTTTATAATGATTTGCCGTCAGCGATTAACGAGAACAATTCGCACGTCGTCATTGGGCGAACGTTTCCGGTATTTCATCGAGCCGCGCGTCGAGTAACGTACGCACTTCATCGCGAATCGAATCGGTTGGGAAGCGCGCGACGGCGGCTTCGAAAAACGCGAGCGCCATCATGCGCTCGGCCCGGCCGCGCGCGATCCCGCGAGTTTGGACGTAGAAAAGCGCTTCGCGATCGAGGGTGCCGACGCTCGCGGACTGCGCGACGGCGACCTCGGAGCAATCGATCTCCAAATTTGGAACGGCTTCGAGATACGCGTTGCGCGAGAGGATCAGCGCATCGTCGCGCATCGTCGCATGCGTGCCGGCCGCATCCGCATCGACCGTAATCGATCCGAAATAGCGTCCGCGGCCGCGATCGAGCGCGGCATCTCGTACGACGGTGTGCGACGACGTGCGCGGAGCGCGATGCGCGCACGCGATCGCGAGGTCGACGTTGGCAAATCCGCGCGCGAAGAACAGCGCGTCGATATCCGCGCGAGCGCCGGCGCCGTCGAGTCGCACGTCGATCGCGTCGCGCACGAGCGCGCCGCCCAGGTGAGCGACGTGCCAGCCGATGCGCGCGCCCGCCGCGCACCGCGCGACGCGACTTCCCAAAAGCCGAGCTCCATCGTCGCCGTTTTGAATGACGACGTAGTCGAGTTGCGCGCCGGGCGCGAGATCGATTTCGACCGTGCCCGCAACGAACGACTCCCCTTCGCCGACGTGACGCTCGACGATCGTCGCCCGCGCGCGGGCGCCGATGCGGACGACCGTGTGCGGGAAAATAGCTCCCGCAACACCCGGCCGCGTCGTCCACACGAGCTGCACCGGCGCGTCGAGGGCGACGTCGGGCGGAACTTCGACGTACGCCCCGCAATTTTGAAACGCCGTCGAAAGCGCGACGAAGCGATCGGTTTGCACGTCGACGAGGCGGCGATGCGTCGCCGCAACGCGCGCCCCGAGCGTGCGTTGCGCGTCGGCGAGCGCGAGCAGGGTCAGGCGCGGATCCGCGCGCGACGTCTGCGGCTGAAGATACGTGCTCGCGAGATGGACTAAGCCGCCGGCGTTTTCGACGGCGAGCGCCGGCGCGTCGCTGCGCTCGTCCGGACCTGCCGGCACGGCCGGCCGATGCACCGGCAGCGCAGGGACGCGCGCGCGACCCGACGACCAGTGCAGATCGTCGAAGCCGAGCGCTGCGTAATCGTGTCGCCAGCCCCGCGGGTACGCGCGCCGTTCGGGACCGAAGCGCGCATAGATTTCCAGCGCCGCGCGGCGCTCTGCCGCCGGGACCGCACCGCCGCCGGCGGCGCCGAGTTCGGCCAGTTCCTCGATGGCGAATCCTAGGACGCGCGATGTGGGCGCGAAAGAAAGGGACTCGGTACGACGGGCGGCCATCACGACGCCGGGGCGTTGCACGGCCGGACGCGCGGCTCCCGTCGCGCGGGCCCAGGCGATCCGCGACGCGAACGCGACGCGTATGCTCCTGCTCGGCATCGAAACCTCGTGCGACGACACGGCGACCGCGATCGTGCGCGACGGCCGCATCGCGCTCGCCAACGTGTCGACCAATCAAGATGCGTTCCACGCTAAATTCGGCGGGATCGTCCCGGAAATCGCGAGCCGCCAGCATCTCGCGCTGCTCAGTGCCGCCGTCGAAGATGCGCTGGACCGTGCGGCCGTGGCGCTCGCCGACCTCGACGGCATCGCCGTCACCGCCGGGCCGGGCCTCGTCGGCAGCCTCGTCATCGGGGTCGCATCGGCAAAAGCGCTCGCGTACGCTTCGCAGAAGCCGTTATACGCCGTCAACCATCTGCACGGTCACATCTTCGCGCCCTTCATCGAAGCAAACGTCGAGCCGACGTATCCGTTTCTCGCCTTGCTCGTTTCCGGCGGTCATTCGCAACTCGTGCACGTCGCGTCGCCCGTCGCTCTGCGCATCGTCGCGCGCACGCGCGACGATGCAGCCGGAGAAGCGTTCGACAAGACGGCCCGGCTCCTGGGATTGCCGTTTCCCGGCGGCCCGGCCATCGACCGGCTCGCGCGCGACGGAGATCCGAGCGCCATCCCATTTCCGCGCTACCGGCCCGAACGCGGCGCGCTCGACATGTCGTTCTCCGGTATTAAGACGGCCGTGAAGTACTTTCTCGACTCGCCGGCGGGCCGCGCCGCGAAGCCGGCCGACGTCGCCGCATCGTTTCAAGCGGCCGTCGTCGACGTGTTGATCGATCGGCTCGACCGTGCCGCGCGGCTCGAACCGTACGCCGCGGCCGTTCTATCGGGAGGCGTAGCTGCCAATAGCGCGCTGCAACGCGCCTTTCGGGCGTGGTCGGCACGTTCGGGTGTGCCGGGCTACATTCCCGAAATGCGTTTTTGCACCGATAATGCGGCGATGATCGCGGCGGCGGCGGACCGCCAACGTGAAGCCGTCCGATGCGATCCCCGAACCCTGGCCGCCGATCCCGGGCTCCCGTTCTCCACATTTCGCTGAGGCGAGCTGTGGATATGTGGATAGGTCCGAAGTACGACGAGCTTCATTTGACGTGCTTCGGACCTCAGCGCTGCTCCCAGCCCCAGCGCCGGATCGCGTCCGCGACGATCCGGTGTTCGAGCGCGTGGAGGCGTTCCTCGAGCGCGGCGCGCGAGCGACCGGGTTCGAGTGCGAGCGGCGCACGCGCGTAGACCGCCCCCCGATCGATCGCGACGCTCAGGCGATGAACGCTCGCACCGGCCCAGGGCGAGCCCGCCGCGAGAGCGTCGTCGAAGGCGTGCGCCCCGCGATACGCCGGCAGCGCCGTTCCATCGGGCATCGTAACGCGTTCGGCCGTCGGATCGAGCGGCAGAAATGCCGGATGGACGTTGAGGACCTCGGGGAATCGCGCGACGAACGGCGCGGATAGAACGTGCATCCAACCCAAGAGCAAGACGAGGTCGGGCTCCGTGGCAGCGACGGCGGCCAGTACGCGCTCGTCGTACGCCTCGCGCGACTCGCGCCCGCGTTCCCAAACGACGTGGTCGACCGGAATTCCGGCATCCCGGGCGCGCGTACTCGCATACGCGGCGGGCTTATTGACGACGAGCGCCGTGACGTCGAGCGGCACCGTTCCGCGCGATGCCGCCTCGAGCACCGCCCCGAAGTTCCGGCCGTTTCCCGAAGCGAGAACCGTCGCGCGATAGCGTCGCCCGCGCCGGCCCGGGTCGACATCCTCCACGACGCGCGCGTGCGCGTGCCTTTCGTAAAAGGCGACCAGCGCCGGGTCGCCGACGGCCGGAATCAAAGCTTGCCGGTAGCCGCGCTCCCGTAAGGAGAACAGCGCCGCGCGCAGCAGCACCCCGCCAGCCCCGTTGCGGCGGGCCGCTTCGGTGACGCCGAAGGGTCCGAACACACCGACCGCCTCGCGCTGGGTCCACGCCCGCAGCCAGTGGTAGCGCAGCCCGCGCGCATCGAAGGCCGCGAAGCCGACGGGATCGTGGCCGCGTTGCGCGATCCAAATGCCGCCGGCGGCCGCCTCATGCGACCAAACTCCGCCGAACTCCGCATCGATCCACGAAAGGATGCGCTCCGGAGTACGATGCTCGCGGCCCGCGTAGATGCCGGCCTCCCGATCGAGCGCCTCGAGCGCGTGATGGACGTCGTCCTGCGCGAACAGCGGGTCGTCGAGATCGGCGAGGAGATTGACGAAGGTCAACGCCTACGTGCGGGCGGGATGCACGACGACGGCCGGATCTCCCGCGGGCCGGGCTTCGATCCACCCGGCGATCTTCGCAGCGGGCCATGCGGCGAGCGCGGCTTGCGCGTCGCTCAGCGGTACGATCAGCGTAAAGCCGATTCCCATATTGAACGTGCGATACGTCTCTTCGTGCCGGAGAGCCCCGCGTTTGCGCAGCTCGAGCATGAGCGGCGGCACCGCCCAGCGGGACTGCTCGAACACTGCCTTACACGAATCGGGCAACGTGCGCGGGACGTTTTCGAGAAGTCCTCCGCCCGTGATGTGCGACATCGCCTTCACGCGCGCGACGGACTGGATCGCGCGCACGGCAGCGTAGTAGGACGGGTGTTCCGCGAGCAGCGCATCTAGGAACGTAACGCCGTCGCCCGCAGCCGGGAACGGCTCGTACCACTCCGACTCCGGAAGCAACGTCCGCGCGAGGGAGTAACCGTTGGTGTGCAGGCCGATCGACGGAAGGCCGACGATCGCATCGCCGGGTGCGACCTGCGCGTGATCGGGAACGCTCGCCGTCTCGACCAAGCCGACGATCGTGCCGGCGAGATCGAAGTGCGCGGCGTCGTAGAGCCCCGGCATCTCCGCGGTTTCGCCGCCCAGCAGCGCGCAATCGTGGGCGCGACACGCGCGCTGAACCCCCGCGACGACCGCTCCCGCGACCTCGGGGTCGAGCTTGCCGACCGCCAGATAGTCGAGAAAAAATAGCGGCTTCGCATTGACCACGAGGATGTCGTTGACGCAATGGTTGACGAGGTCGGCACCGACGGTATCGTAGCGCTTCGCAAGCGCCGCGATGAGGATCTTCGTACCGACGCCGTCGGTCGAACCGACGAGCGCGCGCGAGGGATCGCCCGGCATCGCAAACAGTCCGGAGAACCCGCCGATCGCGCCGAGCTGGCTCGGATGGCGCCATTGCGCCGTCACATCCTTATAACGCGCCACGGCCGCGTTACCGGCTCCGATATCGACTCCCGCGCGAGCGTACGCATCTGCGTCGGTCTGCGAGCGCAGGGGGGCCTCGTCGGCTCGCACAAGTTCGTCCGGATACCTCATTTCCTCTTCGCCGTTCCACTCGCTGAAAGGTTCGTCATGCAAATTCACGTTACGTCGGGCGCCCCCGGCGCGCTTCGCGCGGGCGCTCTCGTCGTGCCCGTCTTCGCGGACGGCCGTCTCGACGGCGCCGCGCAAGCTGCGGATTCCGAACTCGGCGGCGCGCTTACCGACGTGCTAGCGTCCGGCGAGATGAAAGGTCAGGCGGGGGAGACGGCGCTGCTCCACGCCGCGGCGCACGGGACCAAGCGGATTCTCGTCGTTGGGCTCGGCAAACGGGAATCCTTCGAAATCGCTTCGCTGGCAAAGTATGCCGGGGCTGCCGTCCGGTATCTCGGCAAACGTAACGTCACTGCAATCGCCTTCGCGCTACCGCTCGAGGCAGCCGCCGACCAGCAAAAAGCGGCGGCGTTCATCGTGGAAGGGGCGCTCGCCGGAACGATCGACGGCACGACGTATCGCACGGAACCCGATAAACCGATCCTGCTGGAAACCGTCGACGTCGTCGCGACCGCCGGGGCGCACGAGTTCGATCGCGCGGCGCTCGAGTCTGGAATCGAACGCGGCCGCATCATCGGCGAAGCGGTCAATTTCGCGCGCATCCTCGCGCTCACGCCCGCAAACGACATGACGCCCAAGCACCTGGAGCAGCACGCTGCCGATATCGCGAAGAAAGTCGGTTTGACGTTCCACGCTCTGGACGAAGCGCAGATGCTCGATAAAAAGATGGGTTCGATTCTCGGCGTCTCGCGCGGCAGCGATGAGGAAGCGCGCATGATCGTCCTTGAGTATAACGGCGATCCCTCGTCGAGCGAAAAGCTCGCCTTCGTCGGTAAGGGCCTGACGTTCGATAGCGGCGGCATCTCGATCAAACCCGCCCTGGACATGCACGAAATGAAATACGACATGTGCGGCGGTGCGGGCGTGCTTGCCGCGATGCTCGCCATCGGCGAACTCAAACCCAAAGTCAACATCATCGGCATCGTGCCGTCGAGCGAGAACCTGCCGGGACCGCGCGCGATGAAGCCGGGCGACATCTTGCGTGCGATGAACGGCAAGACGATCGAAGTGATCAACACCGATGCCGAAGGCCGGCTGATCCTCGCCGATGCGCTCTGTTACGCGCGCGAACTCGGCGCGACGAAGATCGTCGATGCCGCGACTTTGACGGGCGCGATGGTCGTGGCGCTCGGGCATAGTGCGGCGGGTACCATCTCCAATGACGACGCCTTCCGCGATCGCTTCCTGCACGTCGCGAAGCAAACCACCGAGAAGTATTGGCCGCTGCCGCTCTACGACGAATTTTCGACGACGGTGAAGAGCGAGATCGCCGACCTGCGCAATTCCGCGGGCCGCGCGGCCGGCAGCCTCACGGCGGCGGCGTTTCTCAAGGCGTTCGTGGGCGATACGCCGTGGATCCATCTCGATATCGCGGGCACGGCGTATACCGATAGCGAGACCGCATGGCTTGCCAAAGGCCCCACCGGCTATCCCGTGCGCGCCTTCGTCGCGCTCGCCGAAGACGCGGCGACGCCCGCCGCCGCCCACGCGCACAACGGCGCCGCAAAGGTATCGGTTAACTAATTGTCCGACGCGTTCCGACGCGCGCTCGCAAACGCCGCTGTCTGTGCAGCGGCGTTTGTGTGTTCCGCGCCAGCCCTCGCAACCGGGAAGCCAGTGCACGAGTTCGCGTCCGTCACGATCTCGCCCGACGGCACGCGCGTCGCCGCGATCGAGAGCGACGAAGCGCTCGTCGACGGAGCGCCCGTGCGCCAGCATCTCATCGTCCGCGCGACGGACGGCGGGAACGCGCACGAAGTGCGCTTACCGTGCGCGCCCAGTACCGACTGCATCCCGTCGTCACCGGCGTGGTCGCCCGACGGCAAGCGGCTCGTCTTCGTGTTGCGGCCGCCGAAGACCACGCATCGGGCGCTCTACAGCGTCGGGCCCGATGCGATCGTCCCGCGCGCATCCTCGATTTCGTCGGTACGCTCGGGGCACCACGTTTCTCGCCGCGCGGTGCGCTCGCGGTGCTCGCGACGGCGGCCGCGCGCAAAGAGATCGGCGCGACGCAGGCCGGTGCGCCGATCGTCGGCGAGATCGGAGCCGCGCCGGACGAACAGCCTATCGCCCTCGTCGGGCCGGGCGGACGCCTACGGTTCGCATCGCCGGCCGATCTCTTCGTCTACGAATACGATTGGAAGCCCGACGGCCGGGGCTTCGTCGGGACGGCGGCCCGGGGCAACGGCGATAACAACTGGTGGATCGCAAAGCTTTATGCGTTCGATGCGCGCACGGGCGCGAGCGACGTCATCTACGCCCCCGCCTCCGCGCGCGTGCAAATCGCAAATCCGCGCGTCTCACCCGACGGTAAAGTCGTGACGTTTATCGGCGGCATCATGAGCGATTTCGGCTCGACCGGCGGTGACGTCTTCGCGGTTCTCATCGGACAGCGCGGCCGGGCCGTCGATCTCACGCACGGTTCGGACTTTTCGGCAACGTCGCTCGCCTGGGACTGCCATTCCAGGTCGCTGCGCTTTTCAGCACTCCATGGAGCGCAACAGTCGATCCGGCTCATCGACGTAGCGACATCGTCGTTGCTTACAACCGCGGCGCGCGAAGTGTGGCACGGCGAGCGATCGATTTCCGCGCGGGACGGTGCTTTCGCAGCTGCGTGCGGCAACGGCACGAGTGCCGTGGTGCGGCAAGATTTCGAGCACCCTCCCGAGATCGCCGTCGGCAGATTCGGAGCATGGAAAGATCTCACGCACGTCAACGCCGGCATCGCTGCGGTAACGAAGGCGCGCAGCGTCAATTGGCGCAGCGATGCGTTCGACGTTCAAGGCTGGCTGCTCGCACCGCGTCACGTCGCCGCCGCCAAATCGTATCCGTTGATCGTAACGATTCACGGCGGTCCGTCGGCTGCGGTAACGCCGCGCTTCGTTTCGCGCGGAACGACCCGCGATCTTTTGCGCCGCGGGTACTACGTTTTCTATCCCAACCCGCGCGGAAGTTTCGGTCAGGGCGAAGCCTTCACACTGGGAAACGTAAAAGATTTCGGCTACGGCGATTTGCGCGACGATCTCGCGGGCGTCGACGCCGTCGAGAAGATCGCGCCGATCGACGATGCGCGGCTCGGCATCACGGGCGGCAGCTATGGCGGCTTTATGACGATGTGGGCCGTCACGCAAACGGGGCGTTTCAAAGCGGGCGTCGCGGGCGCCGGGCTCAGCGATTGGATTTCATACTACGGCCAGAACGGTATCGACCAATGGATGATCCCGTTCTTCGGCGCGACGGCGTACGACGATCCGGCGGTCTACCGCAAATCGTCGCCGATCGACTTCATCAAGAATGTGAAGACGCCGACGTTCGCGTACGTCGGCGAACGCGATGTCGAGACGCCCGCGGCTCAGTCACTGGAATTTTGGCACGCGCTCGCGACGCTGCGCGTACCGACGCAACTCGTCATCTATGCAGGTGAAGGGCACGGAATCCGCCTACCGGCGCACCGCGCCGATATTGCCAAACGTACCCTCGCCTGGTTCGAGCGGTACCTGCGCCCCCGTTAGCGGCGGGTGCTCGCGACCGCACGGTCGCGCCGGGCGGCGTCCGCGATCATCCGCGTCGAAACGGCCTGCGCGAGCGTTTCGACACCCGTCGAAAGGGTTAAGAAATCCCCCTTGTAACCGAGATCGTAGGGCCCCGTCACGGCGCCCGATGCAACGTCGACCATAGAAACTTGCGAACCCCAAATCATCGCAAGCGCCCGCGTCACCGACCCGAACATGACGGTATCGACGTGCAACGCACGCCCGACCTTGCGCGCGCAAGCCGCATCGGCACACTGCTTGTAGGCCGAATTTTGATCGTACCCAAGCTTCGCGACGGCGCGCTCGACGCGCGCTGACGGGACCGCAACGCCGCCCTTCATAGCGACCACCCGGGTTTGAAACTTCGACCCGAGTTCCGCACGTTCGGCGGCAGTCGCCTGCACTTGATATGGCATCCCGGTATCGCCCGCGACGAGCGGCACGAGCGCGAACTTCGTCGTCCCGGCGGCCTCAGCGTGAGCGCCCGTAGCGAGCACCGCCGCAAGCGCGGCGATTCCGAGGGCGACGGCACGGCTGCAAGCGAGCTTCATGAAATCCTTTGCGGGCGACGACAAATCTCTAAACGGAAGAGCACTTTTCGACAGGTATATTCTCCGGTCTTCCTTCTTACCACGTTACCACGGCACTTCCCAAAGCGCGCACATACATGGCGTGCGATCGTGGCGACTTAGCCCGCAACCTCGAGCGTAACGATATCGTCGGCCTTCGCAATCGCGTGAAAGCGGTTGTCGGTGTACGCCGTATCGACTTGCGGCGACGCGTATTCGATCGCATACGGAGTCGGCAATTCGAGGGACGAATCTCTGCCGTGGAGGCGGCCGGAAACGCGGGAGCCGTCGCGCAGCGACGCGGTAACGGTTCGGCCGACGTAGGAAGCCAGTTCATCTTCAGTCATACCGGGCGTTGCCCGAGCCGCACCGCGGCTATATATGCTTCCTCGCCCTTCCACCGCTGCGCCGAAGCGCGGCCGAATCGTCGAGAAGCGCATCGCCGCTCCGTTGGCGAACCAGGCGCGCATGCTTCGTACCGCCATCAGCGCGTTCGCGTTCGTGCTCGCAGCCTTCGCATCGTTCAGCGCCCCGGTTCGCGCCGAAGACCCGCGCGCTGCAGCGTCACCCTCGCCGGCGCCGGCGGCAAGCGCGCTGCCCAGCGCCGGCCCGCTGGAAGCGCTCGCGTGGCGTAATGTCGGACCGACGCTCGCCGGAGGACGGCTCGCCGCGATCGCGGGCTCCGATAAAAACCCGGCGCTCGTCTACATCGGCTCGGCGGGGGGCGGCGTCTGGAAGAGCACCAACGGCACGACGAGCTGGCAACCGGTTTTCGATAAAGCGAACGTCGGGTCGATCGGCGCCATCGCGCTCGCGGCGAACGACCCCGATGACGTCTGGGTCGGTACGGGCGAATCCAATCCGCGCAACGACGTCAGTTACGGCGACGGCATCTACCGCTCCAAAGACGGCGGCAAGACCTGGAGCCATCTCGGCCTTGAAAACTCGTACGCGATTTCGAAGATCTCGCTCGATCCGAAGAACCCGCAGATCGCCGTCGTCGCCGCCCTCGGCGATCCGTTCCGAGACGGCGACGAACGTGGCCTCTACCGCACCGTCGACGGCGGCAAGACTTGGAAGAAAACGCTGGCACTGGCGCCCGATAGCGGCGCGGCCGATCTCGATCGCAGCGCGCGCGAACCGAACGTACTCTTCGCAGCGATGTGGCAATTCCGTCGCTCGTCGTGGCATCTCACGAGCGGCGGCGGCGCCGACGGCCTTTTCAAATCACTCGACGGCGGCGCGACGTGGAAGCGCGTCGAGGGCCACGGATTTCCGACGGGGACGCTCGGACGCATCGGCATCGCGATCGCACCGAGCGATCCCAAACGGGTCTACGCGCTGGTGGAATCGCGCGACGGCATCCTTTGGCGTTCCGACGACGGCGGTACGAATTGGCAGCTCGTCTCCTCCAACTCGCTGATCGACGAACGGCCCTTTTACTACACGCGAATCTTCGTCGACCCTGCCGACGCCGACCACGTCTTCACCACCTCGGTTAAGCTCGCGGAGAGCGGCGACGGCGGTAAACGCTGGTCGTTAAGTGGCAAACATCTTCACGGGGACCACCATGCGATGTGGTTCGCTGCCGACGGCAAGACGGTGCTCGAAGCCAACGACGGCGGCCCGGCGATTTCGCGGGACAACGGCGCCACATGGGAATGGCGCAACAACGTTCCGATCGGCCAAGCCTACCGTGTGGCGACCGACGCCCGTACGCCGTACGACATCTGCGTCGGCTTACAAGATAACGGTTCGTGGTGCGGACCGTCCAACGGCCGCAGCGGCGAGAGGATCTTACCGACGGACTGGCACAAAGTCGCCGGCGGCGACGGGAATTGGACGATCCCAGATCCCCTCGATCCCGACTGGATCTGGGCGTCGGGCGGCGGCGGCGACAACGCGGGGTCCCTCGCGCGCTATAACATGCGGACGCGGTTGACGCTCGACATTTCGCCGTATCTACGAAATCAAAACGTCGTCGCCCCGAGCGAACTCGCCTACCGTTTCAATTGGGAAGCGCCGCTCGCGTTCTCGCCGTTCGACGGGCACGTGGCCTACTATGGCGGCAACGTGCTCTTCCGCACGAACGACGGCGGCCTCCATTGGCGACGCATCTCGCCCGACCTGACGCGCGATATCAAAGCGCGCCAGGGCCTTTCCGGCACGCCGCTGCGACTCGACGTCACGGGGGCCGAGACGTACGACACGATTCTCGACGTCGTTCCCTCGACGGTCGCGCGCGATCAGATTTGGATCTCGACCGACGACGGTAAGGTGCAGCTCACCCGCGACGGCGGCGCGCACTGGCGCGACGTCACGATGCCGACGGCCGACATGGACGCGCGCGTCCCGACGCTCGAAGCGTCGCACCGCTATCCGGGCGTCGCCTACGCGGTGCTCGACCGGCATTTTTCGGGCGACCGTGCGCCCTACGTATACGCGACGGCCGATTTCGGAGGCACGTGGACGAGCGTCGTTGCGGGCTTGCCCGCGACGCAGTTCGCGCGCTCGATTGCCGAAGATCCGAACGATCCGAACGTACTTTTCCTCGGACTCGAAAATAGCGTTTGGTGGAGCGCCGACCGCGGACGTTCGTGGCGCAGCCTCCAGCAAAACCTGCCGCCCGCATCGGTGCGCGATCTGCGCGTCGCCGGCAACGGCCGGGATCTCGTCGCCGGCACGCACGGCCGCGGCGTTTGGGTCCTCGACGATATCGCGGCCCTCGAAGGCGCGCCGGCGCGCGCCACGGAGGCCGTCCGCTTCTTCCCGCCACCGCCCGCATACCAATACGAATTTAACACGCCGACCGTCAACGCGATGGGGGCGGGTTCGAATCCGCCCGGTCGCGCGATTTTCAGTTTCTTCTTAGCGCAGGCCGCACGCACGGCTCCGACACTCGACGTGCTCGATGCCGGCGGCCGTATCGTTCGTAGGCTCGCCGGAACGCACGACGTCGACGGCGTCGATACGCCCGTCGTGAGCAACGTTCCGGGCAATAATCGCGCGACCTGGGACCTCACGACCGAACCGCCCGTGCCGTGGACGCGTGCGCCGAAATGGAACCGCGGGCCCGATAACGGCGCGAATATCGCGCCGGGACCGTATCGCGTTCGCCTCAACGTCGACGGCACGTCGTACGTGCAAACGCTCGACGTTCGCGCCGATCCGCGCGCGAACGTCTCTGCCGGCAGGCGCGCGGCGCACCTCGCGTACGAGCGGGGACTCTACGACGCGCTCTCTCGCCTCGACGTCGCACTCAACGAGCTCGACAACGTGCAAGGGCAGATTCCGGACCGCCTGGCGACGCTTCCCGTTTCCGCGAGCGCGACGGTCGCTCGCGCCCACGACGTCCTCGCCGCGGCGACGCGCGACGCGCACGTGCTGAGTTCGTATCCGGTCAACGGACAGGACAACGATTTCCTACGCGACCTCTTACGCGAACGCGTGCAGTCGCTGCTCGCCAATGCGACGGTGCTGGCACCGACCGCGGAGCAGGCGCGCGAGACTGCCGCGCTGCTGAGCGAAATCGATGCGGCATTGGCGAAGCACGCGGCCTTCATGCGCGACCGCGTCGCACCGCTACAAACGGCGCTGCACGATGCCGGAAGCGCACCGCTCGATCTCGCCGCGAAGCCGGCAAAACCGAAGCCCGGCGAAAAACTAGACGAACATGGCGAGCGCCGCGGCGACGATTAGGCGTCAGCCCTCGTCGCTTGCGGGACGGCGATCGGCATGTGGCATTTCGTTGCGAGCACGAAGCGATCGCGCTTGCCGCGCGGCCAGTTGCCCACGATCGTCTCCGTCGCGCCGGCGGTGTGCTCTCCAACGGGCACCGGATAGACGTCGGCCGTATCGACGAACGTTACGCCGGCGTCGGTCGCAACGTCCATGATCGCGTGCGAGGTCGGTTCGTCGCATTGCGCGGCGAACGTCATCGTGCCCAAGCACACGCGCGAAACCTGGAGACCGGTCCGGCCGAGATTGGTATATTCCATCGTGTGCAGCTGCGTCATGCGCCTTGCATTCCGCGCTGGTAAACCAAGCCGTTCTCTACGGAACGGTGACGAGCGTCTTGGTCTTCGTCTTCGTGACGGCAGGGCCGTTATACGTTTCGGGATATTCGCCCGTCAGACAACCCATGCACATCTGGCCGCGCTTGCGCGCGATCGATTGCAAGAGGCCGTCCTTGCTTAAGAATCCGAGCGAATCGGCACCGATCTTGACGCGAATCTCGTCGATCGTGTTGTTGGCGGCGATCAATTCTTCGTGACTCGCCATATCGACGCCGAGATAACACGGATGGATGATCGGCGGCGATGTGATGCGTACGTGCACTTCGCGCGCGCCGGCATCGCGCACCAGTTTGACGATGCGCGGCGTCGTCGTTCCCCGCACGATCGAATCGTCGACGACGACGACGCGCCTATCTTTGAGCAACTCCACGATCGGATTGAACTTCAACTGCACGCCGCGCGCGCGCAGCTTTTGATCCGGACTTATAAACGTCCGCCCGATGTAACGGTTTTTGATCAGGCCTTCCACGTATTGCAGCCCGGATTCTTGCGCGTAGCCGTGGCCGCCGGGGATCGCCGAGTCCGGGATCGCCATGACGACGTCGGCGTCGACGGGATGCTCGCGCGCGAGCTGGCGCCCCATCTCGAGCCGCGCCATGTAGATCGATTTGCCGTTGAGCAGCGAATCCGGCCGCGCGAAGTAGATATACTCGAACATGCAGAGCGACTGCGGCTTATTCGCTCGTGCGCGATCGGTATGCAGGCCGTCGCCGTCGACCCACGCGATCTCGCCGGGCTCGAGCTCGCGGATATACTCCACACCCACGGTGGCGAGCGCGCACGATTCGGACGCAAACATATACCCGCCGCCCGGGAAGCGGCCGTAACAGAGCGGCCGCACGCCCCACGGATCGCGAAACGCGTAGAGCGCTTTCTCGGTCGACATCACGATCGAATACGCGCCTTCCGCACGCCCCATCACGTAGCGGATTCGCGCGGTCATGTCGGCCCCGGGAGCCTGCACGATCGCCTTGGCCAACACTTCGGAATCCGACGTCGCGTTCAACACGGTCGCCGCATCGAGCGACGCGCGCAGGTCGCCGGTGTTCGTAAGATTTCCGTTGTGCGCGACCGTCAGATCGCCGAACGCCGCATGCTCGAGTAACGGCTGCGCGTTGACGACGGCCGACGATCCGGTCGTCGAGTAGCGCGTGTGTCCGACCGCGATATATCCGGTCAGATTGCCGAGGATCTCCTCATCGAAGATGCTGGAGATCAGGCCCATCTCGCGGTGACATACGATCGTCGCTCCGTCGGAAACGGCGATCCCGGCCGACTCTTGACCGCGGTGCTGGAGAGCGTAGAGCCCAAAATATGCGTGGCGCGCGACTTCGTTGCCCGGCGCGTAGATGCCGACGACGCCGCACGCTTCATGGAGCGTATCGCCGGCCGGCATCGGCGCTCGGGCGTCATAGGACCTAGCCATGTACCGCCGTCCTTACGACGGCGAAGGCGTCAGTCATCCCGGCTGCGGCCGCCGAATATGGACAGCAGTGCCAGAAAGATGTTGATCGCGTCGAGATAGATTGACGTCGCGAGCTCGACTGCCGTCGCTGCGCCGCCGCCGGCCCGAATCCGGCCGAAATCGACGAGGACGAGCAGCGTGAAGACCGCGAGCGTCGCCCACGCATACAAACCGGGATGCAAGAAGTGCGTGAAAGCCGAGATCAAGCCCACGATGACGAGGCCGATGAGCGCTCCGAAGGCGATGCCGGAAAGCTTGCGGTAATCGAAGCTCGTCAGATAGACCACAGCCGCGAGCACGAGCATCCCGAGCCCCGTCGTGGAGGCGGCGTTCACGACGACTCCCGAGCCGTCGATGCGAACGTAATTGGCGATGACCGGCCCGATCCCGACGCCTTCGCACGCCGCGAACGCGTAGAACAGGAGCAACGAGAGCGCGGGATTGCGGCGCGTAGCCGAGATGCCGATGAGGAAACCGAAGCCGATCAGCAGCGCGACCAGCGAAACGCCGTAGGGCATGCCGCCGGCGAGATAGCTCGTGACGGCGGTGACCAGGAAGCCCGCTCCCGTGATGCCGAGCACCTGACCGAGCAACGAGGCCGACGAGACGGCCGGCGCGCCGTACGGCGACTGTTGATAGCGATACATCTCGCCGCTCACTACCCGCCAGCTGCGAACGGGGTTTCGCAAGCGCTACGAATGCGCCGCCGACACCAGCTCGGCGATTCTGGCGCTCACATCTTTGGCTTCGGCGCGAGCCTGCGTTTCGTTGCGCCAATCGGCTTCGAATTTTGCGATACTGGCGTTGGTCATTTTGGTCTCGACCAGCACGTCGCCGTCGGTGGTCAGAACGCGCGCGGCGTTATACCAGGCGACCCCGATCTCGTGGGCCGGGCCCTGGAGCGACTTTCCGCGGTACCGTCCCGAAGCGATCGCATCCGCGTCGCGCTTGATCGTCGCGAGGGAAGCGCTGACGCTCGGATCGAGCGGCTTTGCTGCGGCGGGCGCTATCGCCGCACAGAGCAGTGCGAATACGAGTACCGGCCGGACGAAGTTCGTTTGCAACATTGCCCGTGGGTCCCCGGTTCGGTCACACGTCAAACCTTTTGCGCGCGCGCCTTAGGCCTGAAGTTGCGCGATATCGCTGCGGAAACTGAGCGAGACGCCGGTGCCCATACGGTGCGCGAGTTCGTCGACGGCGGCGTACGCATTCTGCCGCGCCGCGGCGACGTCGGCGCCGAGCGCGGTAACGGTGAGAACCCGTCCGCCGCCGGCATCCACCACGCCGTCGCGCAGCGACGACACGCCCCAGAATGCGACGCGGCCGGCCGGCAGCGCCACGTCGGCGCTGAGCTCTTTGAGCGCCGTGCTGGTGCGCGGGTAATCGGCGCTCGCGAGCACGACGCCCACACACGCTCCGCCGTCGAACGTCGCTGCCGTTTCATCCAGCGCGCCATCGGCCGCGCTTTTGAGCAGCCGCGCGAAATCGCCGCGCACGCGCGGCATCAGCACTTGCGTTTCGGGGTCGCCGAAGCGTACGTTGAATTCGATCACGTACGGCCCGTTTGCGGTAAGCATCAAGCCGCAGTACAGCACGCCGACGTACCGTTCGCGATCCGCGGCGAGCCCGTGCGTCACGCGATCGAGCACGCGCTCCTGAACTACGGTGAAGAGGTCGGGCGGAAATCCGCGCGGCGGGGAGTATGCCCCCATCCCGCCGGTATTGGGTCCGGTATCCCCGTCACCGGCGCGTTTATAGTCGCATGCGGACCCGATCGGCACGAGCCGCTTGCCGTCGCCGATGGCGAACACGCTGATCTCGCGGCCTTCGAGCCGCTCCTCGAGCAACACGTCGCTGCCGCCGCCCGGCACGCCCGCCGCGCCGTACCACTCCCGCAGCACCGCAAGCGCGCTCTGGGCGTCCGGCGTGACGACGACCCCTTTGCCGGCGGCGAGGCCATCGGCTTTGACGACGCAGCCGCCGCGCCAATTGGCGAGCGTTTTCTCGGCGGTAGCGAGCGAGTGCACGACGCGCGCCTTCGCCGTCGGAATGCCGTGGCGTTCCATGAAGCGCTTGGAGAAAATCTTCGACGATTCGAGTCGCCCGAGGGCGCGGCCGGGACCGAACGTCGAAATTTTCGCTTCGCGCAGCCGGTCCCCGACGCCGGCCGCGATGGCGGTCTCGGGGCCCAAGACGATTAAATCGACGCGCTCTTCGAGCGCGCGTGCGAGCAGCGCTTTTCCATCGGTCGCGGAGATCGCCCAATTGGTGCCGCGCGTCGCGGTGCCGGCGTTGCCCGGGGCTGCGAACATGGCGGTGCACGACGGCGACTGCGCGAGACGCCAGGACAGCGCGTCTTCGCGCGCGCCGTTACCGACGACGAGGATGCGCACACGCTACTCCCATTCCACGGTCGCCGGCGGTTTCGACGTGATGTCGTAGGCGATGCGGTTCACCCCCGGCACCTCGTTGACGATCCGCGTGCTGATCCGTTCCAACAGCGCGTGCGGCAGCCGCGCCCAATCCGCCGTCATACCGTCTTCGCTCGTAATCGCGCGCACCGCAACCAGACTCGCATACGTGCGGCCGTCGCCCATCACGCCGACGCTTTGCAGCGGCGTCAGCACGGCGAAATACTGCCACGGCTTGGGATCGAGCGTCGCCGCCTCGATTTCGTCGGTCACGATCTTATCGGCGGCGCGAAGCATTTCGAGCCGTTCGGGCGTCACCTCGCCGATCACGCGGACCGCGAGGCCGGGCCCGGGAAACGGCTGGCGTTGCACGATCGCCGCGGGCAGACCGAGCACCCGGCCGACCTCGCGCACTTCGTCTTTGAAGAGCGCCCGTAACGGTTCGACGAGCCGGAGCGCCATCGTTTCCGGTAAGCCGCCGACGTTGTGGTGCGATTTTATCTTGTGGCCAGCTTTGCTGCCCGGCGTTTTCGACTCGATTACGTCGGGATACAGGGTGCCTTGCACGAGAAACTCGACATCGGCGAGTTTGTTCGCCTCTTCTTCGAATATTGCGATGAACTCGTGTCCGATGCGAATGCGCTTTTCTTCGGGATCGACGATGCCCGCGAGCCGCCCGAGAAAGCGCTGCCGAGCGTCGACGCGGATGACTTCGAGATGCAGCACGTCGCGAAACGCCGCAACGACGGCATCGCCTTCGGCGGCGCGTAAGAGGCCGGTATCGACGAAGACGCACGTCAGCTGCGAGCCGATCGCCCGCGATACGAGCGTCGCCGCGACGGCGGAATCGACGCCGCCCGAGAGCGCGCAGATCACGCGCCCCGCGCCGACGTGCGCACGGATCTGCGCGACGGTCGTCTCGACGAACGAATCCATTTTCCACGCGGGCGCGATCCCGGCGACGGCGTGCAGAAAGTTCGCGATCACGGCCTTGCCGGCTTCCGTGTGCACGACTTCGGGATGGAACTGTACGCCGTAGAGTTTGCGTCCGACGTCGCCCATCGCGGCGACCGCGCACGTGCTCGTCCGCGCGAGGATCTCGAACCCGGCGGGCGGTGCGAGCACCGTGTCGCCGTGGGACATCCACGCGCGCGACGTCGCGGCAACGCCGGACATCAACGGCGATGCGTGCACGATTTCGAGCGCGGCCGCGCCGAATTCGCGATGCTGCGAGCGTACGATCGCTCCACCGAGCTCGCGCGCCATCAGCTGCATGCCATAACAGATGCCGAGCACGGGCACGCCCGCCGTAAAAACCTCCGCAGCGACGCCGGGAGCGTCGTCGGCGAGCGTGCTTTCCGGACCTCCCGTCAAGACGATCGCCGCCGGATCGCGCTTGGCGATCTCGCTCCAGGGCGCATCGTACGGCAGGATCTCGGAGTAGACGCTCGCCTCGCGAACGCGACGCGCGATCAACTGACTGTACTGCGCGCCAAAATCGAGAATGACGACGGTCGCCGTACGCGCGGCCGCACCCGTCTTCGAAGAACTTACCATCGCAGCGGCGGTTCTGCGCTGCGCCGGAGCCTTCCCCGACGCGGCCCGGATCGCCGCCCGACCAAGGTGCGGGAGCGCAACTGCGAGCGTGAGAAGGTACACGAATGAATCGCTTGAGTTTTCTCGCGGCCGCTTCCGCGACCGCCGTACTCGCCGGCTGTGGCGGCGGCGGCTCGACGCCGGCAACGCCTGTGGATGTACCGCCTGCGGCGCCGCCGCTTTCGGCCGGTTCGATGGTAGCCGATCTGCGTTTCGGATTCGCGGCGACGCCGGCACCGTTTCCGGGATACGATCCCGCCGGCGATGCGAAAGCGCTGATCCTTGCGGGAACTCCGTCGCCCGCGACGTCGCCCGTGGCGGGCACGCTCGCGACCGGCTCGTATGCCGTCAACGAGCGCTACGTCATCAAAGTACCGCAGGCGTGGAACGGGAAGCTCGTCGTTGCGGGGACGCCCGCCTTTCGCAGCGAGTTTGCGAGCGACGCCATCTGGGGCGATTTCGCGCTCGCGAACGGTTATGCGTTCGCTTCGAGTAACAAAGGTCTCAAATACAACGCGATTTTCGAAGCGCTGTCGGCGAGTCCCGATCTCGCGCGCGAGTTTCCGGTGCCCTTCGATTACGCCGGACTGGAAGCGAAGAAGTTCGGCTTTCGCTTCGGCGCGCTCGCGCAGACCACGTCGATCGCGGCATGGAATGCCGATCTCGCGACGCTAACTATCGCGACGCAGCAATTCTTAAAAACGTATTTCGGAAAGCTGCCGTCGCGCACGTATGCGGTCGGGCTTTCCAATGGCGGCGCGCAAGTACGGTCGCTGCTCGAACGCTACGGCGACCTCGTCGACGGCGGCGTAGATTGGTCCGGTGTTTTTTGGTCTGCGCAATCGAACATCCTCACGTACATGCCGAAATTTCTCGCAAGCATGCCGGCGTACGTGGCGAGTAACTTCACGGACACTGCGTCCGCCGCTGCGATCGTCGCCGCGGGCTATCCTGCCGACGTCACGCAGCCTAACCCCAAAGACCCGTCGTTGTGGTTCGAATACTACGCGAATCAACCATCGTTCTATACCGACCTGACTGTTTTCGCGTACGCCTTACTGCTCGATGCGGCAGCGACGTCGTCCGTCACGCCGAACGGCTGCACGCCCAATGCCATCAACCCGGCCGGCTTGCCGGGAACGTGCGATGCGACGGGCGTCGCCGTCCCGGCGAATCGCGCCTCGTACGTGCCGTCGGTCGGCGTTGCGGCGAACGTGGCCACGTTCGAGCATACCGGCGCAATTCGTAAACCGCTCGTTTCGATCGCCGGCACGGCCGACATGTTCATCACCGCCTCCAACAACGCGAAACCGTACCTCGATCGCGTCGTGGCCAACGGCAACGGGAAAAAATATTGGCAATATCTCGTGAGCGGCGGCACGCACGTCGACACGTTTGCGAAATTCGGTTACGGTCTCCAGCCGCAATTGCCGTTCGCGTGGGCCGCCTTCAACCAACTCGTCGCAGTGGTCGAACGCGGCTTCGCGCCGCCCGGCGCCGGCTCGCAGCAGACGGTCGCGACGCCCGATGGAATCCGGTCGGCCTAAGGCGCCGCGCCGAACTTTCGCGCGTGCGACCGCGTTTTACGTAGCGATGCCGCTCTCGAAACGCACTCCGATATGCTAGCAGATCAAGCGCCTCACGCCTACGTCGCACGCCTTCACGGAGGGTCGCACGCGCACGCCTCCCATTCGTCAGCGGCTCCGCTGGACGCCGGCTTCGAACGGACGTCCAACCGCGCCGTCGCCCCGGCTGGTGTACGGCCGTACAGCACGGGCCCGTTCGCGCGGCCGGTCACTGATCCTCAGGTCGTTCCCAAGAGCCGCATCTTCATCGAAAGCGTGCTGGGCGGGTACCCGCATCAATTCGGAAAGCTGCAATTTTCGACCGATCCCGTCGGCGCACACGACCTCTCGGCGCCGGTCTACATCGCGCATCAGTCCGACCCGCACTACAAGATCCACTGCCGGAAATTTACGAATTGTCCGATAGAGGGTGCCGACGTCGCGATTCCGCGCGAAGCGAAGCCGGCGATGAATCTCGGCTATAAGTCCTTTAAAGATGACGGCGACCACGATCAACATCTCGCGGTACGTAACGTGGATACGGGCATCGAGACCGACATGTGGCTTGCCCCGCAGCCGAGCGGCAGCGGAGGACGGCTCGACGTCGGCTACGGCGGTTCGTACGAATTTTCCAGCGGCGGAGTCGGGCACGGCGGCGCCACGGCCGCGGGCTTCTCGCTCTCGAACGGACGCGTTCGCGCGGTCGATCTGCTCGCCGGGCGCATTCCCTACCCGCTGTTCCTTATCACGCCGTGCGAGAACGGTCACGTCGCGCCGGCCATTGGCGACGACGGCGGCAAAGATGAGGGCTGTCCGCCCATCGGCGCGCGGGTTTGGCTCGACTCGACGCCGGCCGAAATCGCAGCGACACACGTCTCGCCCGATTTCCAAACGATCCTGCGCGCCATGCACGAGTTTGGCGGCTACATTGGGGACCGCTGTTCGGCGTGCACGCTAAATATTTCGCGCGAAGCCGGATTAACGTACACGGCGTTCGGATTACCCGATCCATGGCGAGCCGTGGCGAAGTTGCATCCGGGCGAAGTGGAGAGCAACGGCGAGTATCACATCGCGATCGAAACGGGCTCGATCGATCTAAGCAAGCACCTGCATGTGATCGCGCCTTAAAGGCATGCTGTTCGCCGACGACACGTCGCGCCGGGGCGTCGCGCGGATCTGGTGGATCGCTGCACTCGTCGCGGGAATTGCGATTCGCGTCGGACTCGTACCGAGCGTCGGCTCGCGCACCGATATCTCGGCTTTCGAAGATTGGGCGCTCGCATTGGCGCGACTCGGACCGCAGGCCCTTTACGCCGATACCAGCGGCCGGTCGTTTCCCGTCGTCGCTTATCCGCCCGGTTTCCTCTACATCCTGTGGGCGATCGGCGTCCTGTTTCGCAACGCGTGCGATTGCACGCACGCGCACGATTTGGCCTTGAAAGCTGCGATTAAAGCGCCGGCGATCCTGGCCGACTTCGGCGTCGCGGCACTGGCCTACGCCATCGCCGCACGCGCGTACGACCGGCGCCGTGCGTTCTTCGTCGCCGCAGCGTTACTCGTGCTCCCGCCGCTTTGGATCGTTTCGGCATATTGGGGCCAGATCGACTCCGTTGCGACGCTTCTTCTCCTGGCAACGATCGCTCTCTGGATGGCGGGCAGTCGCACCGCCGCTTGGATCGTACTCGCGGCGACGGTGCTCTTCAAACCGTCCTGGATAGCGATCGCCGTCGCGCCCGTTTTCCTCGCGGCGGGATTGCGTCGCAGCGCATCTTTTGGAAGTCTCGCAGCCGGCGCCGTCACGGGCGTCGCACTCGCGTACGTCAGCGCCCTGCCCTTCACGAGATTGCGGAGCTTTACGAGCGTCATGCACTGGCTTATCGGACGCTCCGTCGACGGCGTCGACAAATATTCGAATATTTCGTCGGGCGCCTTCAATATCTATACGATCTTCGGACGATTTTATCAGAGCGACGCGGCGAGATATTTCGGATTGCCGCTACGAACGTGGGGCAGCGCGCTCTTCGCGCTCACGCTGGTCGCGATCGCCGTGAAAACGTGGACGCTCGTGCGCGGCTCCGATGCGCAACGCCACGTCTTGGCGGCGGCGTTCGTCGCACTCGTCGCGCCGTTCATGGAGATGACGCGGATGCACGAACGCTATTTGATGGCCGGCCTCGTAGTCGGCGCGATCGTCGCCTGTGCGAATCGGCGATATTTCATCGCCGAAGCGATGTTCGTCTTCACATTTACCGCGAATTGCGCGTTCGTTCTCAAAGGCTACAACGGCGGCGCCCACGAGCCGGTCACGGCGCAGGTCGGACACGCGCTCTCGGTCCTCAATCTGGGCGCATTCGCGCTCGCGGCAACGACCTTCTTCACAACGCGTTGCGGACGGCTGATCCGCGAAGTAGGCGGCTCGTGACCGATCGTCCCGGCATACTCGCTCCCCCGCCGCTCATTTTCGGGATCGCTCTGGTATGCGGGCTCGCTCTCGACCGCGACGTACGGTCGCAAGCGCCGCGCGCACGCACATACCGCCGGCTCGGCGGAGCGGCGATCGCCGCGGGCGCGGCGCTGGGCTTCTTCACCCTCGGCTGGCTGCGCCGCGCCGGCACGAATCCGAGTCCCTACGCTGCGACGACCGCCCTCGTTACGGACGGCCCCTTCACGTGGACGCGCAATCCCGCTTACGTCGGCGCGACGTCGGTCTATATCGGCGTCGCGCTTTACGCGTACTCGCTGTCGGCGCTGACGTTCTTGCCGATCGCGCTGGCACTGCTGGACCGTGCCGTCGTCGACTACGAGGAACGGTATCTCGAAGAACGCTTCGGCGAGCCCTATCGCGCCTACCGGGCCCGCGTGCCGCGCTGGTTCTAGCGCGGTCCTACGCGTCGGGCCGGCGGCGCAAGCGTTCGTCGAAGCCTTCGTACGCCCCGTACAGCGCCGCCGACGCGACGACGGCACAGGCGAGCGTGCCTGCGACCGCCGCGTAGATCGGGACGAACGCGACGCCGACGCAGCAACCGACGACGACGGCGCTCGCCACGCCGGCGAGGGTTCGCATCGTTCGCACGGCGCGCCGGCGCGGATCCGCCATCGCGCTCAGGTAACGATTTCCACGAGGCGGTCCCCGTCGCGCGCCATCGTTACTTCCATCGCGATGCGTTCGCCGACCGAGACGTCCCGGCCCCAGCGGTACGCGCTGTACGGGGTGTAGCGCGTACCGGGCGAGCCCGGGATGCGCAGGGAGACGTCGTAGACCACGAACGCTTTGGGCGGACCCGCGACGATGATGCATTGCAACGCGAAGGGTCCGATGACGCCCGGCGGGTTCGCGTCGCGTGCCGCGACGACGAATCGCTCCCCGATCTCGAAAGCTTTTTCGAGCATCGATTCCGTCAGCGTCGTCGCGATGTGGCCGGCCTCTTCCATCCGGACCGGAATGCGCGACGCGGCGTCGAGTTGCGACGGCGGTAACGAGCGCAGGCCGTCGAGATTAGTTTGACGCCGCGTGTCGGTTCCGAGCAATTCGAGTTCCGCGAGCATCGGCGACCAGAAAAAGTTGAGATTCACGCTCGGGCCGAGCGCATATTCCTCGATGCGCGCCGCCGCGAGGCCTTCGCGCGTGACCATGCCCGCGTCCATCAGCCGGCGCGCTTGCGCCTCGTATTCTTCGGGCGACGCACACAGAAAAAACGCGCGCTCGAAGGTTACGGTCGCATGCGCGGCTTTGACCATGACGAGCGTATCGATCTCGCCCGGCGACGCGAAAGCGCGCGGATGGTGAATGCCGGCGCGCTCGAGGAGCGCGTATTGGTTGCCGGGTTCGTCGCGCTCTTCGGCTCGCAGAAGCCGCCGGTTTCCGAAGAATGGCACGAGCATGCGCCGTTCGATTTCGTCGTACGAGAATCGCTCGTGCAGGTAGACCTCGAACGATCGATTGGCGACGAAGAGCACGTTCGCTTCCAGCAGCGTCGCCTGCACGTCGTCGTCGAGCAACGCGTGAAACGTCGGCAGATGCAGCGTGGCATCGACGCAGCCGCGCGGCGGGTCGGCGCGGCGCGCGTAGTACGAAGAATACGTCTGTTCGCGTCCGCTTGCGGTAACGACGAGATTGCGCAGACCCTGTGCGCGCGCGCCGAAGGCGACGTCGAGAGCGGAGTGACTGCCGACGCTACATAGCGTCAGCGCCGAGCGGTCGTACGCCGCGAGCGCTCGCGCGATGTGCGGCTCGAGCACGGTTACGAGGCTGCGATCTCTTGCGCTTGGCGCGAGTCGGCATACTGCACGAGCAGGGTCGTCTTGACCCGCTGCGCGGCGTCTTTGGTCTTCGGCGTCTCGACCCGTTCCAAGAGTTTAAAAGCGTCGAGAAGCGTCCCGGGCAGGGTCCGATCGTGCGGATACTGCTTCTGCCAATCGGCGACCGAACTCTCGACCTGCAAGGCGTCGCTCTCCATCCGATAGCCCCAGCCTTTATCGAGATACTTGTTGATGCGGATGACCTCGTTGCGTACGCCGATCGGCGAGAACTTCAAATTTCCAAAATACTCGTCGGCGGGTGCCGTACGCGTCAAGCGCAATTCATGGGGAATCGCACTCACGCGCCCGATAACTTTAAGGTCCGGCGTATGCTCGCGACGGTATTTGATCGCGCGCGCCGCGGTGCGGTCTTCGTCGCTGAATCCCGGGTCGCCGAGAGCGCTCGCCGCGATCGCGAACAGCTGTCCGTATTCGGGATCGGGCACGCGCGTGAGCGGCGTCGCGGGGTCGGCGGCATGTTGCAACAGCGCGCTGCGATATGCGAGATCGTGCGTGAGGTTGAAGCTGCGAATATCCGCGACGAGCAACGTCACGAGCGCGTCGCCGTCGCGATGGAACGCCTGCGCGTTCGCGAGCCCGTCGGCTTCGGCTTGCTCGGCCAACAGCTTCGAATCGCTTCCGCTCGCGTTGACGCGAGTCAGCAGCACGCTCGCTTCGGCTTGATGTTCCGCATCGCCGTTTTTGGCGACGTAGTTGGCCGCTTCGATGACGTACCAGAGCGCAGCGTCGTTATTGGTCAACGCATTGTAGTGAAGCTGCGTCGCGACGTCGACGGCGAGTTGGGCCACTTCACCGTAATTCGCGTCGGTCGGTCGGAAGAGCGAGTACGCGCGGCCCGCATCGAAAATCGTCGAGAGGTAGTACAGCTCGTTTGCGAACGGCCAATTTTTGGCGGCGCCCTCGTCGTACGCTTTGCGCATCGTTGCGTACAGCGCCTGTGGATCGGTCTCGATCGCGGCGCGCGCCGGAACGGCGAACGACGCGACCGAAACGGCAACCGCACACGCGGCGAACGCGCGTTTAAACAAGGCCGGAATCGTCGAGCACGGCGTGAAGGTTGTTGGAGAGCAGCGCATTTTTGATCTCGCGTGCGATCCGGCGCCCGGTGGACATCGGCTCGCTGTAGTTGAGGTATGAGTAGGGGGATCCATCGATGAACGGATTGGTGCCCGCAACGATGCGAGCGGAAATCTCCATCACGAAGAACTTCGCATCGGGCGTGATGATCGTCTCGATACAAAACGCGCCGAAGAGCCCTTTGGAGGGGCAGATCTCTTGGCTCACGCGGACGACATCCTCGCCCATCCGGTACGCTTCGGCGAGCATCGATTCGCGTAGGACCAGCGGCGAGTTGCCGACGACGACGTAACTCGGTTCGATATCCATGTGCTCCTGCGCCGCTGCCGGAATGCGCCCGAGCGAATCGACGTTGGTCTCGTAGCGGCGATCCATGCTCATGATCTCGAGCTTACCCGTCAACGGCGAATAAAAATAGTGGATGTACGCCGGCACGCCGATGATGTATTCCTGAAGCATCACCTGTTCGGTCAGATGGCTCGCGCGCTGTTCGAAATCGAGCGCGTCGCGGACGAAGAGATAGCCTTTGCCGCCTTGCGCCCCGTACATCTTGACGATGACGGGCCGGTCGATCTCGGCCCCGGTCGTGAATTGACGCGGCAGCGTCAGATTGGCGCGCGTGAGCCATTGCCGCTGCAGTTCGCGGCTCGCTTCCCAGTCGAGCACCGCCTTATTACCGAAGTACGGAATCGTCATGCGCTTGTGTTCGTCGAGCGACAGGTACGCGACGAACGACCCGTGCGGCACGATGATGATCTTGCGCGCTTCGAGCTCGGGAACGAGTCCCATGAACTTTCCGTAATGATCGATCCCAATCACTTCGTCGACGAACGCATAGGAGCGATAGAGGCGTTCCGTTTCTCGATTGGCGATGGCGAGCGTGCGAAACCCTTCGTCGTGCGCGCCTTTGAGAATCTGCAGGGCGGAATGCGAACCGAGCGTCGCCACCGTGTAAAAGTCGCTCTTCTTACCTTGAGCGGGCGTGCGGAGAAGTGGTGGTGCGATCATGCGTGAGTCGCTTTCTGAAACGCCGGATTGCAAAGCAAAAGGTCGGTCGCCGCGGCGACGACTCGGGCTTCGGCGGCAACGCCGGGCGCCGTCGCCATGCGCCAGACCGTGAACCGTTCGAAGCTGCGCAGTCCCGCAATCGCGCGCCGGGCAATGCGAATCGGCAACGCGGCCGGCGCCGCCTGCGAGGTCCGCTCGTCGATCCAAACTTCGCCCGTGCCCGGGCCTGCGCTATCGCGCAAACGGATCGCATGTTTATTCGGATTGAAGATCGTCTCGATGGCACGCAGCGTCGGCACGAGCGCGTCCGCCGCGTCGTCGGCTACATCGCAGCGATAGAGATCGGCCCGTTCCAGGGCCCGAATGCCGACGCCCAGCCGCTGCAGCGTCGCAAGCGCGGTCCGCGCTTCGTTATCGGGAATGATCAGCTCGACTTCGATGCAGCGGATCACGACGCGAGCGCTTTCGCGAGTCCGACGAAGAGCGCGATTCCGCCCGAGGGCGCGAGCATCGCCGCCGCGTCGAGGACGGCACGGTCGCGCGACGCATCGTGGTGCATGAACGTGAAGGCGTCGCGTTCGGGATGCGGCATGATCGCGAGCACGTTTCCGCGATCGTTCACGAGCGCCGCGGCGCCGAGCGCGGAGCCGTTGGGGCTCGCCTGCGGCGAAACGTTTCCGCGCGCGTCCGCGTACACGAATGCGACCCGCGCCTCGCGCTGCAGACGCTCGAGCACGGCCGGCTGCGCGGCGAGCCGCCCTTCGCCGTGCGACGACCATGCGGGAATCACGGCACCCGGGGCGAGCGCGCGCGTGATCGCACAGCGCTCGGGCGCAATCGCGAGTTTGACGTACACGTGCGTTGAACGGAAACGGCCGCCCCCGGCGTTCCGGGCGAACCCGGCTTGCACCCCGAGCGCGCCATCGAGCGCCGGCGCGAGCCCGCTTTCGAGCAAGATCTGCGCGCCGTTGCAAATGCCGAGCACCGGCTTTCCCGCAGCCGCGCCTTCGCGCACCGCAAGCATGAGCCGATCGTGCGCGGCGATCGCCCCCGCTCGCACGCGATCTTCGTAGGCGAAGCCGCCCGGCAACACGTACGCATCGAGCGTCCGTACCGCATCGAGATCGGCGTTCCAATGCACGAGTTCCGCGGCGAGTCCGACGGCGCGGCACGCCCGAACCGTCTCGTCTTCGGAGTTGGTTCCGGGAAAGACAAACACGCCCACGCGGCCGCTCACGGCGCGACCTGCCCGGCGTTGTAGAAGTCGCGCAGCGGCGCCCTCCACGCGTCGTACAGCGCGTGGAGATCGTGCCGTGTCGCGCCGCGAGCGGCCTGCGTTTCGAGGCACGCCTCCGCCGTCGTCGTGCCGATGCGCCGCACCGCCGCATCGTGTTCCAGCGCGAGCGCCACGAATGCGTCCGCGTCGGGCGTTTCGACGACGAAGCCGCCGTATTCCGCAAAGGCGTCGATCTCAAAACCCCCCGACGCATGCGTCCACGCCGCCATCTCGCTAAGACGCACGCCGACCGGGGGCCCACCGAGCTCGAGATTCGCAAACGCCATCTCGGCGAGCGCGACGAGCAAGCCGCCGTCGGAAACGTCGTGCGCGGCCGACACCAGGCCGCGATCGTAGGCGACGAGCATGGTCGCGATTTCGCGCCGCATATGCTCGTAGTTCGGCTGCGGCAGCCGGTCGGTCATCCCGCGCAGCTCCGCATACACCGAACCGCCGAGCGCGCTCTGCGCGAGCCCCAGGAAAACGAGCGCCCGCCCCGGTGCCTTCAACCGATGCGTTGCGGTCCGCGAGATGTCTTCGATCGCGCCCACGCAAGCGATGATCGGCGAAGCCGGAATCGCCGAGCCGTTGGCGGAGGTGTTGTAGAGCGAAACGTTGCCCGACACGAACGGCACCGCGAGCTCCCGCGCCGCATGCGCGATGCCGTCGATCGCAGCGACGAATTCTCCCATGTGCGCCGGGTTCTCGGGGTTGCCGAAATTCAAGCAGTCGGTGAGGCCCGCCGGTCGTGCGCCGACGGCGACGACGTTGCGGATGGCTTCGCACACCGCGAGTTCGGCCGCGCGCCGCACGTCGACGCGCGCGTAACGCGGGTTGCCGTCGACGGCGAGTGCGGCGGCGAGCGGAGCGCCCGGAATCGGTACGATCACGCCGGCATCGGCGTAGCCGGCGGGCACGGCGGTCGTCCCGCGCACGACCGAATCGAAGCGTTCGAAGATCGGTCGCCGCGAGCAGACGTCGCGATGCGCGAGGACCCGTGCGAACAGCGCCCCTTCGTCCAGCGTCTCCGGCGAGCCGGAACAAATCGGCGGCGGGCGCAACGCGTCTTTCGCGGCGGCGTCGAGTTGATTCGTCGTCGGCGACTCATCGGACTCGGCGGCAGGCAGCGCGACCGCACGATCGTAGCGCACGCCGCCGGTGAGGAAATCGATATCGACGCGCATCGCATCGTCGCCGCGATAGCGCAGCACGTAATCGGTTTGCTTCGTCACCGTACCGATCACCGCGGCTTGCGCTCCCCGGGCGATCTGCGGTAACGAGAACTCGTCGTTATAGATCGCGAGCAATTCGGGCGTAAACGACGGCGGTACGACCCAGGTGAGGCGTTCCTGCGTTTCGCCGACCGCGATTACGGCCGGCGGCAGATTGTCTTGCGACGTCGGACAGCGATCGAGATCGACGATCGCACCGAAGCCGCCGCTCGCGACGATCTCGGCGGTGCACCCCATGATCCCGCCCGCGCCGAGATCTTTGTAGCCGACCGTGAGGCCGCTCTCGCGCAACACGTCGAACACGCGATACGACGCGCGCATGATGACGTTTTTTAGAAACGGATCGGGCACCTGAACGGCGCTCTTGTTTTGCTCGGCATCGTCTTCATCGAGCACGAGCGATGAAAAAGCGGCCCCGCCGAAGCCGCTGCGATCCGTCGCCTTGCCGACCAAAACGATATCCCAGCCCTCGGCGTTCGGCGGTGCGGCGCTGTGAACGATCTCCGACTCTTCGAGCAGGCCCAGCGCCACCACGTTGACCAAACAATTATCGCGGAAGCCTTCGTGGAAATAGACGTCGCCCGCGATATTCGGTACGCCGATCGCATTGCCGTACGCGGCGATGCCGTCGACGACGCCCTGCGCGACGTACCGGCAATGCGGGTCCTCGAGCGGCCCAAAGCGCAACGGATCCGCGACGGCGACCACGCGCGCGCCCATACACAATACGTCGCGCACGATTCCGCCGATCCCGGTCGCCGCCCCCTCGAAGGGCACGACTTGCGAGGGATGGTTGTGCGATTCGTGCGCGATCGCAATTCCGTAGCGCTTACCTTCCCAGGTACCGAGATGCACGATGCCCGCATCTTCCTGGGGACCTTGCATGACCGTCGGTCCGTCGGTCGGTAAGCGCTTGAGATAGTGCCGCGAACTCTTATACGAACAGTGCTCGCTCCATTGCGCGTCGAACGCGTGCGCTTCGACAAGCGTCGGGTCGCGCCCGAGGGTTTCGGCGATACGACGCATTTCGGAAACCTTGAGCGCGAGGCCGTGCGCGCGCAAGTCGGCTTCCAGCGCGGCGTCGTCGCGCGCTTCCCGTACGCGCAGCCTGCCCGCACTCGCGGCCGTCGCCGAAGCGTCAGGCAAGGGTCGCCTGCGGATGGGGGGCATTGAGCTGCGCATCGGCGGCGAGCACCGACGTACGGGCGTTGGCCTGCACGAGCATGACGCGTCCGAACATCACCGTGTCGTCGAGCGCGAGGGTCTTCGCAATCGCGAGCGCGAGTTCGCCCGGCTCGTATTCGGTCGCATCGAACACCGGTGTCGGCGTCGCGGCCGACAGCATCGCGGCGAGCTGCGGACCCGATGCGACGTACACGAGCCGTTGGAAGGTCGCATCGAGTTGCTGCGTCGCCTGTAGCACGTACGCCGGCACCAGATGGGTCGAGACGATGCGCCGCAGATTTTGTAACCCGAAAACGTTGATGCTTTGGCTCACCCCGTCGAGAATCGGGACGCTCTGCGGGCCGTCCGCGACGAGGGCGACCATACCCGGACGCAGGGTCGGAAACGCGCCGACGAGTTCCGCAACCATTTCGTAATTGTCGCGAACCCGTTCGAGGTCGCTCGGCGTGACCGTCTCTAAATCGCGATACATCTGCTTATCGAGCATGAGTTCTTCGCGGCCTTGCGGCCACACGCGCCACGAATCGTTGTCGACGACATCCGCGATGACGAGGTTACCGCGCCCCTCGGCACCGACGAGCCGCCCAAATTCGAGTTTGAGATCGACGAGCAGCGTTTCGTGGCGGCGCCACGCGTGCGCGAGGATTTCGAAGGTGATGCGCGCGATTTCGGTCATCGCGCCGAGTTCTTGCGGGGTCGCGATCCCGCGATGAACGATCTCATCAAACTCGATGAGCGGATCGTGATTGGCGTCGTCTTTGAGAAAGAATTCGACCATGCGCGGCACCAGGATCGAACCGCGTGCGATTCCGGGTTTCCGCTTGACGAGCGAACCTGCCGCGACCCCGCGTACCACCACTTCGATCGGCAGCATCGTACAACGGCGCACGAGCATCTCGTTGTCGTCGTCGTCTTCGCCGCCGGAGATATAGTGCGTCGGTAAGCCGCAAAGATTGAGCAGCCGGAACACGCGGGCCGTCGTTTTTGCGGCGATGCGGCCTTTGCCCGCGATCTCGTCGCGCCGCGCGCCGTCTCCGGCGGTGATGTTATCGAACGCCTGCACGACCAGCACGTCGGGCTGGCCGGGAAATTCGAACAGGGCTTTGGTTTTGCCGCGCGCGACTTCGAGTCCCTTATTCACGACGCGCTCTCGGCGAGCTCGCGCGAATGCGGGAACGGAGCGATATTCTTAATACGGGCGACGAGCGAGCGCGCGCGCTCCGGCGCGTCGCCGATGTGATCGGTCGGATCGAGCAAGGATCGGATCTCCGCGGGATCGAGGTATTTCGTGAGTTCGTCGTTATCGGCGAGCAGCGTCGCGAGCGGATTATCGCCGCCGGCCGCCAGTCGCTCGTAGGAAATCATCGCGGCATCGCGGATCGATTCGTGAAGGACTTGACGATCTGCACCGGCCTTGACGGCCTCCATCATCACGGCTTCGCTGCCAGCGAACGGACCGAACGTGCGTAGGTTCTGCGTGATGCGGCGCTCGTCGATCCGTAAGCCCCCCACGATCTTGCGCGCGAGCGAGAGCAGTTCGTCGGCACATAAGAACGCTTCGGGCAAAATCGTTCGGCGATTGGCGCTGTCGTCGAGCGTGCGCTCGAGCATGTTCGTCGCCGCGTTGTGCCACGCCGTATCGGCGTAGCCGACGAGCAGGCGGGCTAGCGAATCGATGCGTTCGGCGAGCACGGGATTGCGTTTGAACGGCATCGCCGAACTACCCACTTGTTTCGCGCCGAAGGGTTCGAACATCTCGCCGAAGCCGGGCGACGCCAGGATGCGCATATCCATTGCGAACTTCGCTAGCGACGCCCCGAGACCGGCGAGCGTCGAAAGCACGAGATAGTCGAGTTTGCGCGGATAGGTCTGCGTCGAGACCTCGCGCGCCACCAGATCGAAATGCGCGAGCACGTCGGCTTCCTGGTCTTTCGCGCGCCGACCGGTGCCCTGGAGCAGCCGCTCGTAGGCGGCGGAGGTGCCGACCGCGCCGCGAATGCCTTTCGCGGTCAGCGCTTCAAACGCAACGCGAAATTGCGCTTCGTCGATCAGCAGATCTTGGGCGTACACCGCGAGCCGATAGCCGACGGTCGTCGGTTCGGCGGGCTGGAGATGCGTATACGCAATGCAGACGCGCTCGGCGTGTTCGTCGATTCGCGCGGCGAAGGCGGCGAGTAGCGCGTGCAGGCTTTCGCCCAGGAGCGAGAGCGCCCGGCGCATGCGATAGGTCTCGACGGTATCTTCGATATCCATCGACGTCGCACCGAGATGGATTTTGCCGCCGCCGACGGTCGCCTGCGAGGCGAAGACACGGATTTCCGCCATGAGGTCGTGCCCGATCTCGCGCTCGATGGCGTGCGCGGCGGGGATGTCGATGTCGTTACGATGCGCGCGAATATCGGCGAGTTCGGCCGCGCTTACCAGGCCGCTGCGCGCCTGCGATTCCGCGAGTGCGACCCAGACGGAGCGCCATAACCGGCGGCGCTCGCGTTCGGAAAACAATTCGCGTAATTCGGCGCGTCCGTACCGCCACGAAAACGGAGACGCATATGTCGTTTCGTCCATCTCCTGACCGCGAGTTCGCGGCGTTCGTCCGGCCGGCCTTGAACGCACGCGCCGACGAAAAAAGTCCGGCATCGCTGCCGGACTTTCTCGTAGGCTGGAGCGCTAGCGCTGCGTCTAGTTGGTGCCTTGTTCGGCGTAGATCGTATCCAGCGCCAGCGTGTTGCCGGTCGACGTGGTGAGCGTTGCGGCAGCGTACTGCAGGACCACGTACAACTTCACGCTCGTGGGCGTGAACGTACCGCTGGTCGCACTCGGGGAGACGGCGTTTTCGGCGGGTTGCGTCACGGTCGCCCCGTACGCGGGAAGCGGGCAGACGTAGCGGGTGAACGCCGGTGTCGGCGTACCGGGCGCCGGAGTCGCGGTGGTGGCCGCTTTCGCCGCGCAGGCGATGCGCGTATCGAACGCCGTCGTGCCGACGCCGCCGGTGAGCTCGATGTTGACGCTCGGCGCGCCCGCGGCCGGTGCCGTCGCGCCCGCGGTCGTCTTCGCGAAGAGAACGATCGCCCCGTAGTTGACGGGTTGAATCTGCCCCGGAAGAGGCGTGCTGACGGTCAGATTGATCGGGGCGAGATTATTGAAGAGCAGCTCGATTTGCGGCTGACCGCTGCCGGCAAACGTGATGAGATGGGATCCGTTGGCTTGGCCGGTACCGGGATCTTTCGGTGGCAGCGCCGCAGCGTTGGCCGTATCCGTACCGTTTTCGACCGCGCTTTGCGTGTCGGTAGCGGCCGTATTGAAGCCGGTATACCTGCCGTCGACGGCGAGCAAACCGCCGTCGATCGATTTGCCGGGGATGGTGCCTGGGGCAGGCCCCTGATTTGCGACAGGGACTGGTCCGCCGCCGGAGCCGTTCGGAAACGCGCCTAGCGGAAGTGACGATCCATTTGTCGTTCCACATCCGGCGAGGGCTCCGACCGTACCGATGAGGGCGAGTCGAGCGAAAAGACTACGCATGTAAAGAGAACTCCTTGAAAAGTTCTTCGGTATCCGCCTGCAGCGCGGGTGAAATGCAAAGCTGGGCGCGTGCCCTGGCTTCAATGCGCGGACGTTGCCCGCCGCAGCGAAGCAATCCTGTCATACGGGGGCCGCGAAATGCTATCGCGTAGCTACTCGCGAGCCCCCGCCGCGGTTGCGATATCGACGACCACGCGCGGGTCGTCCGCACGCCCCGTGACCACCGCTTCGAAGCCGCGCACGGCGCGTTCGAAGCCGATACGCGCGCGTCGTTCGCCGATCTTTCGCGCGACCGTACGCAGTTCGCGTTCGCGCCAACGTGCCCGAGAAGGCAGCGAGCCGCCGGGCCGCGCCGCTTCCCATACGAGCACGTACTCGGCGGCGAGCGCGGCGAGTAACGGCACGGCGGCCCCGCGCGGATCCGACGCGAAAAGTTCGTCGGCGAGCCCAAGGGCCTCGGCGGCGCGGCCGGCGACCGCCGCGCTCGCATATTGGTAGGCGCGCGCGTCCTCCGCGACGAGCGTTTCGCGCAGGACGTCTTCGAGGGTGATCGGGGAGCCGCCGAGTGCAAGCTTTGCGAGATCGGTCCGGACGCCCGCGAGATCGGCGGCGCCGTCGACGAGCGCCGCGATCGCGCGCGCCTCCGCCGCTACGCCGAGCTCGGCGAGCGTTTCGCGTACGAAACGTTCGCGCGCGTCGGCGCCGGGCGTCGTATCGATGCGTAGCGCCGCGCGCCCGAGCGCCTTGCCCAACGGTTCGGGCCGTTTGCTCGACGGCGCGACGAGATCTTCGATGACCAGCGTGTTGCCTTCGGGAACCCGTTCGGCAACGGCGAGCAACGCACGGCGCGGTTCGGCACGCAAATCCTGTGCGCCCCGGACCACGACGACGCGCGTCGCACCGAGAAACGGAAACGCCGCGACCGCGGCCTCGACGGCCCCAAACGATTCGATTTCCGTCGCGACGAAGCGATCGAGATTGAGATTGCGCTCTGCCGGCGGCAACGTACGTTCGATGACGAGTGCGAGCGCGCGCTCGGCGAACAGGCGCTCGATGCCGTCGATGACGACGAGTTTCCCAATCTTCGGCGGCTTATCGACGAACTCGTAATACTTCACCCGTTACGAACGCCCTAGCAGCATGCCGAAGGCCGGTCGCGTCGCGAGATCGGGCAGCGACTCCGCGTACGGCGGCCGCGCCACGCCGTATTCCGTGATGATGCCCGCGATCAAATGTCCGGGCGTGACGTCGAACGCCGGATTGTACGCGGCGACATCCGCGGGCGCCGCCCGGGTATCGCCGAAACCGCGCACTTCCTCCGGGGAGCGTTCTTCGATGTGGATACCGCCGCCGTCGCGCAATGAGAAATCGATCGTCGAACGCGGGGCCGCGACGTAGAACGGAATGCCGTGGTGCGCGGCGGCGATCGCGAGGCCGTACGTTCCGATCTTGTTCGCCGTATCGCCGCTGGTCGCGATGCGATCGGCACCGACGATGACGGCGCGCACGTCCTTGGCACGCATCGTCGCAGCCGCCGCGGAATCGGCGATCAAGGTCGCCGGGACACCGGCGAGCGCGAGTTCGAAAGTCGTCAGCCGCGCACCCTGCAGCAAGGGCCGCGTTTCATCGACGTACACGTGCAGCTTCCGGCCCCGCGCGTGCGCCTCGATAATGACCCCAAGCGCGGTGCCGCTGCCGCCCGTTGCGAGCGGACCCGTATTACAGTGCGTCAGTACGGCGCCGCTTTGTGGCATGAGCTCCGCGCCATGTTCGCCGATCGCGCGATCGACGGCGCGTTGTTCGTCGTGCAGGGCACGCGCTTCGGCCAGATAGCCGTCCGCCGGTTGCGCGAGCAGACGATCGACGGCCCACGTCAGGTTGACGGCGGTCGGCCGGGCGTTGCGAATACGGGCCACCGCGCGCGCGAAGTCGTCGTCGCTGGGATGCAGCAGTCGCGCGAGCGCGATACCGTATGCGCCGAACACGCCGATGGCGGGTGCACCGCGCACGCCGAGCGTTGCAATTGCGGCCACGACCTCATCGACGTTAGTTGCGAGCGTCCGCGCGAACTCGGCGGGAAGTTTTCGTTGGTCGACGTACCCGACCGCCGGCAGCGCCCCGTCGTCCGCCCACCAGACTACATCGAAGGTCATGGGCGTGCGTTTCGAGGCCGGACCGGACGCGCCTCGCAGTGCGTCGGCGCGCCTACGTTGCGGTCGGCTGTGCGCCGAGCGACGTGAAGCACTCGCGGCAATACACCGGCTTGTCGCCGCGCGGCTTGAACGGCACCGTCGTCGCGGTACTGCAGCGCGCGCACGTCGCAGCGAACATCTCGCGCGAAGAACCCGATTGCGAGCGACTCGTCTTGCGCTGCGTACGGCAATCCCGGCAACGCTGCGGCTCGTTCTCGAATCCCTTTTCCGCGTAGAATTGCTGGTCGCGTACCGTGAAGGTGAACTGCGTCGCACAATCCTTGCACGTCAACGTCTTGTCTTCCACGCCCGTCCCTCAATAGGTCGAAGCGGCCGCAACTTAAAGTGCTGCCGTCGTTCTCGCGAGTATAGGCAGGTGCGCGGTAAAAAGCAAGCCGGCCCTTCGGCGGTTTACGAAATCGCGGCGACCGCGAGAGCGGCGACCGTTGCGTCGAAGCCCTTGTCGCCTCGCGCGGGATCGGCGCGAACTTCGGCCTGTGCGAGCGTGTCGGTGGTAAGAACGCCGAAGCCGATCGGCTTGCGCGTCGAGATACCGACCTCCATCAAACCGCGGGAGCATTCGCCGGCGACGTAATCGAAGTGCGGCGTTTCGCCGCGAATAACGACGCCCAGAGCGACGATGGCATCGTAGCGCCCGCTCGCGAGCAGTCGTGCCGCGGCAACCGGCAATTCAAAACAGCCCGGCACGCGCACGAACGTGCGCGCCTCTGCCGCGACGCCGCACGCGTCGAGCGCGCGGCGAGCGCCGTCTTCGAGCCAGGCGGCGAGATCGCCGTAAAAGCTTGCGGAGACGACCGCGACGCGTTGGCCCGCGCCGTCGGGCAACGCGGTGACGTCCCGCTCGCCGGGCGGCTTCACAGGGCCAGGGCCGGGGCGTCGCGCGGGTCGAGCAGATGTCCCATCTTCTCGCGCTTGGTATCCATATAACGCACGTTATACGCCGTCGGCGGAATCTCGAGCGCGACACGATCGGCGATCGTAAGGCCGTAGCCTTCGAGACCCACGATCTTCTTCGGGTTATTGGTAATCAGGCGCATTTCTTTGATGCCCAAATCGACGAGCATCTGCGAACCCAAACCGTAATCGCGTTTGTCCGCCGGCAAACCGAGTGCGAGGTTCGCCTCGACCGTATCCGCCCCGCGATCCTGCAATTCATAGGCGCGTAACTTTGCGGCGAGGCCGATGCCGCGCCCCTCTTGATGGAGATAGAGCAAAACGCCGCGGCCCTCGCGCGCGATGAGTTCGAGCGCCGCATCGCGCTGCGCCGCGCAGTCGCAGCGAATCGAATGCAGGGCGTCGCCGGTGAGGCACTCCGAATGGACGCGCACCAAAATATTCTTGCCGTCGCCGATATCGCCCATGACCATCGCGACGTGGGCGACGCGATCGATCGACGTCTCGTAGGCGACGCCGCGAAAGCGCCCGTGGGCCGTCGGCAGATCGAATTCGGCGATCCGATGCACGAGCTTTTCGTTACGCATGCGATGCGCGATGAGATCTTTGACGGTGACGAGTTTGAGGCCGTGCTTCTTGGAGAATTCGCGCAATTGCGGCAAGCGCATCATCGTGCCGTCGTCGGCCATGATTTCGACGATGACTCCCGCGGGGTAAAAGCCGGCGAGCCGCGCGAGATCGACCGATGCTTCGGTCTGTCCCGCGCGTACGAGCACGCCGCCATCCCGCGCCCGCAACGGAAAGGTATGGCCCGGCCGCAGAAAATCGGCCGCTTTTGCGCCCGGGTCGAGCAGGGCCGCGATCGTCGCGGCACGATCGTGGGCGGAAATTCCGGTCGTCGTCCGATGGCGGGCTTCGATCGAAACGGTGAACGCGGTTTCGTGCAGGGCCGTGTTATCTGCGACCATGAGCGGAATCTGCAGTTCGTCCAGTCGCTTACCGATGATCGCGACGCAAATGAGGCCGCCCGCTTCCTTGCGCATGAAGTTGATGGCTTCGGGCGTAATCATCTGCGCGGCCATGACGAGATCGCCTTCGTTCTCGCGGTCCTCGTCATCGAGCACGATGACCATTTTCCCGGCACGAATATCCTCGATCGCATCGTCGATATTGTCGACCAGCGGCTCGTCGGGCGGATCGGCCGCTAGATGGGTCGCAAGCTCGGGAAGCGCCTTCGATAGCGCCTGAATCGACTTATAGGAAGGCGTCCGGCGACCGGAACGCAGCAAGCTGATCGCGCTTTCCGTCAAGCCACTGCGGGTGGCCAGGTCCGCGGCCGTGACGTCGCCGCGCTCCATGGTAGTCTGCAGAACGTCTGCAAAAGTGCTCATGCGACGATTAGACTCTGTGGGTTTACAACTGTCAAGTCCTACTCCCCGGTTGACATTTGTCAAGGCGATATACTTGGCACACCCCGTCCATTTCGTGCGGGGGCTAAGTAGGGTGAGCCGAATGATGAACTTGGCGTGCTTGACAAGATTCGCCCACACTTACCTACGCCGCGTGGAATTATCGAGAATACGCTTTCGACCGTTTTGGTGTGGTTGGTTTCTTTCGTTTTCGCTTCGTCAATTTCGGCGTTCGTTTGGCTGCGCGGAGTGGCGATGAACGCGCTTCCGAACCTGGGCGGCATTGGCGTATTCTTGTCACAGATGTCGCTTTCATTAGAAATCGGGATTATTTTCATCAGTTCGTTTATAGTTGCCGCTTTGGCCTTATTTGCTATTCGCGCAATAATTAGACAGATATGCAACCGATCTCAAGTGCGCGGCGAAATCGCCTTGCTTCAGAAGGTCACCCTGGAAAATCACCCTGAATTTTGTCAGCGAACCACCGTTACTGATAGCGAGATTCTTTTGGTGGTAAAAGAGGGCGTCGCCTACGACGTTGGTTTGCACATAGAGCATATGGGTAAGCCGATCAGGTTGCGCGATTGGACATTTACGATGCGAACCACAAATGGACTAAATGCAACCTGTCTTCTTAAAGCAGATGCTTGGCCGCCGCCTACGTCATGGCAATCTCAATTCCCGGATACGATCCGTGTAACGAAGGCTGAGGCCACGTTTTTATTACCTCACCACGTTTACGCTATCTATTGCCAGGTCCGCATAAAATCGTATATCGATAACAATCAGCGCAGCATGCTAAACGTCGATTCTTTTGAGGCAACGGCAACCGACAGTACCGGTCGAAAAGCGCGATTTCAGCGAAGGATTGCGATATGAACCATGACAACGACGAGATGGACCGTTTCGAGGATTTGGCCTCAAAACTGTTCGCGGTCCGCAAGGACGACGTTGGAAAGGGCCTTAATGTTTCTCTAGACGATGAAGCGGAAACCGATGACGAACCTTCTACCGAAGATGGCGACTCTTAACCGTGGTAGAGCGGTGACTTCTTCTCGCGCCCCGGCTTGAGTCTCCAAATCGGGTGACTCGTCGTGAGCGTCTTGTACATCAAGCGGCGGCCATCGGTGCCTTTGAGAACCGAGACGAAACGCGTCGAGTCTGTGCCGTCACGTTCGTTGAATCGGAACGTTTGTTCCTCAACGTAGGCTTGCAGATGGAAGGCGCGAGGAGCGATGTACGTTCCATGCAACGTCCGCTTCAGGCACGACCAAAAGTTTTCGATGTTGTTGGTATGAACGTTGCCTTCGACATACCGCAGCGAATGGTCAATATACTCATGCACATAGTTTGGTTCGAGAGCCCGGTACGAGCGGAGAGCATCCGTCATGACGACGGAACCGGGAAGCACGTTGCGATAGATGCGCGGCAGCAGCGAAGAACGCTTGTGATTGGGAACGACCATCGCGCGGACGCGGCTTTTGCGTTTCCCGTTGCCGCGTTCAACCATCCCGAAAACCGTCGCCTTGCCTTCGCCCGGACCACCCTTCAGTTTGCGGAAGCCGAGCTCCGTCGTCATTGTCGAGTGCTTCTTGCCGCCGACGAACGTCTCGTCGGCTTCGACAACGCCAGAAAGCGAAATGGACGAGTTCTCCATCATTGCGGCACGGATACGATGCAGCATGAACCACGCTGTCTTTTGTGTCACGCCGAGAGCGCGACCGAGTTCGTGCGACGACGTGCCGTTCTTCGTGTTAGCGAGCAGCCAGATTGCCGGAAGCCATTTAGAGAACGAAATGGGGGAATCTTCAAAGATTGTCCCGACCTTGGCCGTAAACTGCCGCTTGCATTCTTTGCAGCGCCACAGGCGGCGCGTCTTAACAAATTGCACGGAAGCCGAGCCGCAGCCTATGCGCGGGCACGCCACGCCGTTCGGCCACCGGAGCTTCGCCGCATACTCGTGCGCCCGGTCGGTGTCCGAGAAAAATGTAACGGCTTCGATAAGCGTTCGGGGTGTCTCCATGACCTAAGCATATACTTCGGTTGTGCCAACAGGGTGGCACTTGGTGCGTCAGATATATCGCCTTGACATTTGTCAAGCCACGCGCAAGCGAAGCAACCCGAGGCGTAAGACATCCGTCCGGCCCCGCATTCCGAAACCGACGGGCGGGCCGGGTCGCACGAAGCGCGCTTTTAGCCGCAGGCCGTTCCCCCGCTTTAGAAATTAAAGTCGACGCGCCCGGTACCGCTGCAAGACAATCTCGTCCACTCGTAAAGCGGCTCGCTCGCTCGCTTCGCCGGCATAAGTACAGTCGTCCGCGTCTTAACGGGGCGCCCTGGCCGACCAATGCGGAAGATGGAACGGTCCGATCTCGTCATCCTCAGGTAACAGAGCGCACGGATAGAAGCACGTCAACGAGTTTGCATCCGGGGCACGGTACGAGTTTTAAGCGGCTGCGCCTTAACGATTCACGCGTCGTCGAAGGTGACGATCGCTTTGGTAATCTGCGCGCCTCGCATCCGCTCGTATGCCTGGGCGACGGCGGGGAACGTAACGGCGACCGCGTCCAGACGTTCGGCGGTGACGACTCCGGCGGAAATAAGCCGTAGCGCCTCCGCCGTATCGTCGGGACCGCACGAATACGATGCGACGAGCCGAACGTCGCGGAAATATGCGGCACTCTGCTCGAAGCTGAAGCGTTCGTCCGGCGCGATCGGCGTAAACATCAGCATCGTGCCGTCAGACGCAGTGGCCTCCACGGCGTGCGCGAGCGCCGCGGGGGACCCCGGTCCGCAGATCACCGCTCGCGCGCCATGACCGCTCGTCATGGCGCGCAGCGCCGCGAGCGCTTCCTGCGGCGCGAACGCCGCGACGGCTCCCAGCCGGAGCGCTGCCTCGCGCCGCGCTCCATGATAGTCGCTCGCTACGACGGCGGCACCCAAGCGCGCCGCAACGGCGACGTGCATGAGCCCCATCACGCCGACGCCGATGACGTACACCGTCGTACCGGCGAGCCCGTTGCCCGCGGCGACGAGCGCCGTTTGCGTTCCGCCGGCCAAGGCCGCCGCCGCCGCGGCCTCGACGGCGCGGGATGCGCGCGCGAGCCGGCGCTCGATCGTGATCGGAATCGCACGCCGCAGCGATTTAACGACGCATGCGAGCGGCTCGACGAGCGAGCCGTCCATGAACGATAGATGGGGCGGAAGGATGAGCGTATCGGCGAGATTGGCGCGCGGCACCCGGAAATATTCCGCCATCCCGCCCGGATCGAGCGCCGTACCGCGCCACGTCTCGCAATGTACGTAGCGCCCCGCCAAACACTCCTCACACGTCAAACAGGGCGCATGATGGTGCGCGAACACGCGATCGCCGAGCGCGAAGGGACGCCCGTCGCGGGCGGTTGCCGTTCCGTCTCCGCCGATCGCGACGATGGTACCGGCCGGCTCGTGTCCGAACACGAAGGGCGCTTTTCTGCGAACGTACCACGGCATCAGGTCGCCGCTACAGACGCCGCTCGCCGCCGTGCGCACGAGCACGTCGCCCGCTTCGAGCGACGGCAGCGGCCGTTCTTCGATACGGATGTCGTCGACGTCGTACATGACGGCGGCGCGCATCGCTTTAGGCAACGCGTACGACGCGGTCACGGCGCGATCGCGTATTTGAGATCGAGGCCGCGCCCGGTCTCGAGCGCCACAAACGCGTCGGCGAGACGTTCGAGCGAGAACCGTTCGCTAATCAACGGTTCGACGTCGATCGTATGCGCGACGAGCAGCTCGTAGGCGGCGCGCACGGCCCGCGGCGTGAAGTGAAACGGGCTCACCACGCTGATTTCGTCGTAGTGCAGGCGCGACGCATCGTAGGCGACCCGCGTTCCGGCGGGCAGACCGCCGAACAGCACGACCGTACCGCCGCGTCGCACGTAGTCCGGCGCGGCTTCCCAGATCTCGCGCGCGCCCGTGCATTCGACGACGCCGTCGGCGCCGCGGCCGTCCGTTAGCGCGCGTACGGCGGCGGGGATATCGGGCGTCGCTCGCGCGTCGAGCGTTTCGACGACGCCGAGCCTGCGCGCGAGAGCCAGACGCTCCGCGCGGCGACCGACGAGCACCGGACGCGCCCCCGACGCCCGCGCCACGAGCGCGTGAAGGATCCCGAATCCGCCGTCACCGACGACAGCCACCGTATCGCCGGCTCGCGCTGCGAGTGCCGCTTGCGCGTGCACGACGCACGCCAGCGGCTCGAGGAACGCCGCAGCTTCGTACGACACGCAGGCAGGCTTGAGAAAGGCGTTGCGTTCGACGATATGCTTCGGGACCGAAATATACTCGGCGTACGCGCCGAGAATCTTCGTCTCCATCACGCTCGCGCACAGTTCTTCTTGGCCCCGCGCGCACCAGTAACACGTGCCGTCGGGCGCGCTGTGTACCGTCATGATCGCATCGCCTTCGAGAAATTTCGTCACGCCCGCACCGACGGTCGCAACGTCGCCTGCAAATTCGTGTCCGAAACGCGTCGGCATCGGCATCTGCGGATGGCCGCGCCGGAACGCTTTGAGATCGGTTCCGTCGGTGAGCGCTATCCGCACGCGAACGACGACGCCGCCGGCTTCGGCAACCGGCCGCACATCGTCGCGAATTTCGACGCGCTGCGGCGCGACCAGGAACCCGGCTCGCATCGGCCGCGCTACGGCTACAGGTCGAATTGACGTTCGCGCAAGACGAGTGCGATATCGTCGGGTATGGCGACGGACTTACGGTCCCGATCGACGCACGCGCTTACGAGCATCGACTCCGCAATCAGCGTCTGGTCGCGCAGGATGCCGACTGCAAAGCGCACCGAGTGAATGCCGACGCCCGCGACGCTTATCCACAGCGTCAACAGATCGTCGACGAGCGCCGGCTTAAAGAAGTCCAGCTCGACGCGGACGCGCGTAAACATGATGCCGCGCGCGCTAAAAACGTCGGGACCGAAATCGAGCGATCGGAAGAATTCGACTTCGGCAATTTCGACGATTCGACCGTACGCTCCGAAATACAACGCCCCCGTGGCGTCCGTATCGGCCAACCGCACGCGTTTAGTGACCGTAAATGCGCTCATCCCGGCTTCGCCGCCCTCCCGGGTACTAGATTTCATAAGCCCACGCGAGTTCGTCGCTCGAGGGGCGACCTCCGCGCGCGTAGTGAGCGGTCGCCGATAGCGCATAACGCGCGATCGGATCGATCTCTAAATTGACCGGATCGCCCGGGCCTTTCGTGCCGAGCGTCGTACGCGCCGACGTCTCGGGGATCAGCGCGATCTCGAAGTGTCCAGCCCGTGCCGCTGCGACGGTCAAGCTGATGCCGTCGACGCAGACGTAGCCTTTTTCGACGACGAAGGGCGCCATCGCAGCCGGCGTTTCGACCGTCAATCGATGGCCTTGGCCTTCTTCCACTTTGGCAACGATGCGGGCCGTCGCATCGACGTGACCGTAGACGAGATGCCCGCCGAGCCGATCGCCCAGGCGCAACGACAACTCGACGTTTACGGGAGCGCCGGATACGAGGGCGCCAAGCGCGGATCGATCGAGCGACTCGGGTACGACGTCGAAATCGATCGTCGTCGCATCGTAGGAAACGACGGTCAGGCAGACACCGCTGATCGCGATCGAATCTTTGGCTTCGATGCCGTCGGCAATCGCGCCGGGTGCGGCGATGCGCAGACGCACGCCGCCTCGCGGATCGCGCTCGAGTGCCGCGACGGTGCCGAGGTACGCGATCAATCCGCTGAACATGAGTGGTCCTTCTCTTCAAGCCGCGCGCGGAGTAAGACGTCGGGTCCGAGCGAGACGACGCGTTCGAAATGAAGCGGTTCCTTGCGGGCGCCGAACCGGAGCGCGGGAACGGCTTCGGCATTGCCCAAAAGCGCCGGGGCGACGAGCCAATCGATTCGATCGACCAGCCCCGCTTCGAGCAAGCGCCCGGCAAGCGTCGGGCCGCCTTCGCACAGCACGGTCGCGATCCCCCGGGCGCGGAGCGCCTCGAGTGCGAGCCGAAGGTCGAGGCGAACGTCGTCCGGACCGCCGACGTACGCGACGTCAGCGTGCGCTTCGAGTCCTACAAATCGTGCGCGCGCTCCGGCGGGAGCGAGCACCACCGTCGGTGCGTACCCGGCCAGCGGCGCGAAGATCGCGCGCCCGAGAGACACCGGCGCGTCCTGGCAGGCGATCGCGCGAACGTACGGCGTCCGCCGCGCGCGCGGCGGGCGTACCGACAGTTCTGGATCGTCGCTACGGACCGTACCGGCTCCGACGAAAACCGCGTCGTGGGTCGCGCGCAAGTCGCGCACGTATTCGCGTGTTTCGTGGCCGGTGAGCCAGTGCCGTTCGCCCGGCCGCGGCGCGACGTAACCGTCGAGCGACGTCGCGAGCTTGAGCAGCACGTACGGCCGCGCCGTACGAATCGCGACGGCGAATTCAGCAACGATATCGCGGGCCCACGCATCCTCGACGACGTCGACGGCGATCTGAGCGTCCCGGAGCCGCGCGATACCAGCGCCGGCCGTGCGCGGATTTGGATCCGGCGTGCCGACGACGACGCGCGCGACCCCCGCGTCGCGCACGGCCTGCGAGCATGGCGGCGTCAGCCCCGTATGGTCGCACGGTTCGAGGGTGACGTACAACGTCGCGCCACGCACGTCGTTGCCGCGTAGGGCCGCGTCACGTAACGCTTCCACTTCGGCATGCGCCTCGCCGCGTGTGTGATGGAAGCCTTCGCCGAGCGTCGTCGCACCCAGCGCAAGGACCGCCCCGACTGCGGGATTGGGCGACGTGTTGCCGCGTCCGCGAACCGCGAGTTCGCAGGCGCGGCGTAGATAGATACGGTCGAGCCCGGAGAGGGTCGCCGTGTTTACGGCGTTACCTCGACGCCTTTCCAGAAGGCGACGTGGTCTTTGATTTGTTTCGCAGCATCTTTGGGCGCCGGATAGAACCAGGCGGCGTCTTTGTTTTCCTTACCGTCCACGACGACGGTGTAGTAACTGGCCGTGCCCTTCCACGGGCAGACCGAATTCGTCGGACTCTCTTTGAACATAGCGCGGTCGATCGACTCGGGCGGAAAGTAATGGTTGCCCTCGACGACTTCGGTGCGCTGACTCTCGGCGATCGTCGCGCCGTTCCAGGTTGCCTTCGGCATAGGAGTAACTCCCTCGAGAAACGCGGCCGCACGGCGCGGCACGCGCGCTGGCTTAGACACCGACGCACCTCACAGCGATGCACTTCCGCGTGGCGGCGCTACGCATAGGCGATAACGACGGCTGCCGTGACCTGCGCGCCGCAGGCGGCAAGCGTCGCCGCACAGTCGCGCAAGGTCGCAGCAGTCGTTAGTACGTCGTCCAAGAGTACGATCGAAGCACCGGCGATGATGTCGGGTGCGACGCATGCGAAACGGCCGCGCGCCCGTAGTCGCGCGCCGCGGTCGCGGCCGCGTTGACCGTCGCCCGCGACTTGGCGCAGCGCGACGACGACCGGGAGATCGCTCGCGCCACCGCACGCTCGCGCGAGACGCACGCTTTGATCGAAGCCGCGTTCGCGTCGCCGCGCCGCGTGCGTGGGAACCGGCACGAGGATGGCATCGCGCGGCACGAACGGCATGACGCGTTCGAGCAGCAGTGCCGCGAGCGCGTCGCCGGCATCGCGTCGCCCGCGTTTGTAGGCCAGTACCGCGCGGCGCAGCGTGCCGCCGTAGCGGCCGACCGCATAGACGTCGAACTGCGACGTGGCGAGCCGCCGCACGCTGCGCGGATCTGGCGCGCACGCCGCACAGAGCGCCGGACCTGGCACATGCAGCCGATGCACGCGCTCGGAAATAACGCGGCCAGAAGCGTGGAAACCAACACGTCGCCATATCGCGACGGCAGGCCCGAGCCGCTAGGGCTTCCCACCCGCAGCCGCCGGCGGCAGCGGCGCCGGCGGCGCGAGCGCACGGCCGCGGACGCGGAGATCATCGAGCGACACGTTCGTCGCGTTGCCCGCAACGACGTTGGCCGCGACGAACTCGGGACGCGAGTCGAACCCGAGCGGCGGTTCGGGCGTGGCAAACGCCGCGGCCCCGAGCGCCACTGGTTTCCGGTAGGCCCCGTACCGATGCGGTGCGGCGAGCCGCGTACTCGCGACAGCGACGCGCCGAGCGGCGTCGTGAGGCGCACGCCGGGGATCCGCCGGGAGTCGCCGTACGGACGCCGCGACGCTTCCGCGCCGTGGCCCTGCGACACCGACGCGCACGAACGCCGGCGCAACCGCCGCACGCGCTGGCGCGGGAACGCGGCGCGGCGCGGCGCGGGCGGCACGGAGCGGTACCGCCTTGACGGCGCCCGGCAACGAGGTCGCTCGACGCACGCTGCCCGAAGGTGCGCCATGCCCGCGCGCCGCTACGTGCAGCTCGCGCTGTTGCGGATACGCCGCCGGCCGCCCATCGTGACGCCGCCCGCTAGAGACGGCCGAGGGCCGCGACGCGCCACTGCGGGTCCAGGCGAGTCGTCCGGCGCGAACCGGCGCCGGCAGCGGCCGCGGGGACAAGGCTCGCGGGCTGAGGGTTAGCGGCGTCGTAACCCGCGAAGCGAGGGGCTCGATTGCGACCGGCCGGGCGAGTTGCGTGAACGCTGCGAAAACGAGCGCGAGACCGACGGCGGCGGCCGCCAGCGTTGCGACCGTATCGACGATGCGAGAAGAAAGCGAGCGCGCCGATGACGTCTCCTTAATCACTCCGGCGTTAGTGCCCGCTCGGGCGCCCCGCGGACGCTAGGTTAGCCGGCGGGTTCCGGTTCGTTCGCGACGATCGCGCCCGCAATGGTCGCCGCGGGCTCGATCTTGTAGTCGATGCCGACGATGCTATCGCGAACCCGCGCGCTCGCGCCGACCGTGACGCCATCCCAGACGATCGAGTTTTCGATCGTCGCGCCCGCGCCGACGGCGACGCGATCGCCCAGAACCGTCGGTCCCACGATCCGCACGCCCGCGCCGAGATTTGCCGCCGCACCGATGCGTACGTCGCCTTCGATCCACACGTCGTGGCCGAGCGTAATATCGCCCGGATATCCGCGCACGCGCGCCGTGCCGAGCAGTCGCACGCGACCCTCGAGGACGTCGCGCGTCGCGCCGCGGTATTCCCCGGGAGTTCCGATATCGCGCCAATATGCGCCGTGCATCTCCAGACCGTAGAACGATGCGCCCTCGCGCTGCAGCCCCGGAAAGACGTTCTTGCCGAAGTCGTAGAATGCGCTCGGCGGAATACGCTCGAAAACAGACGGCTCGAAGACGTAAACGCCGGTATTCACCAACTGCGAACGTTCCATGCCCGCAGCGGGCTTCTCTTGGAAATCGACGATGCGACCGCTCTCGTCGAGAATCACGACTCCGTATTGCGTCACGTCGTCGGCGTGCACGAGGCCGATCGTCGCGACGGCTTCGCTTTTTTTATGAAATGCGACCAGCGCGTCGAGGCGCATATCGGTGATCTCGTCGCAGCCGATAACGACGAACGTGTCGTCGTGCAGGAACGACTCCATCGCTTTGACGGCGCCCGCGCTGCCCATCAACGTCTCTTCGTGCAAGTACGTCAGCTTCACGTCGTAGCGCGAGCCGTCGCCGAACGCCTCCACGATCTTGTCGGCGAGATAGTGCACGTTGATCGCGATCTCTTCGATCCCGAAGGAGCGCAGATACCGCATGAGGTGAGCGCTATTGGGTTCGCCCGCGATCGGCACGAGGGGCTTGGGAACTTGCTTCGTCAGCGGGTAGAGGCGCGTACTCATACCGCCGGCTAAAATCATCGCTTTCAAGAAATCTCCGAACGCGGACCCGACCGCAAACGTTCACCGAGCGCGAGCCACACGAAGTGCGGTAAGGCGAGCTGTCGTCTCCAGCGGGCCGGCTCGCTGATCAGCCGATAGAGCCACTCGAGATTGTACCGGCGCCACAGCTCCGGCGCACGTTCGACGTTTCCCGCAAGAACATCGAACGAACCGCCTACTCCGATTCCGACGGCACACTTGGTCTCCTGTAGATACCGCGCGATCCACAGCTCTTGGCGCGGCGAACCCAGACCGACGAAAACGACGTCTGCGCCGCTGGCCGCGATGCGTGCGGCGACCGCCGCGTCGTCGCCCGGACCGAAGTAGCCGTCGCGCACGCCCGCGACGCGCAGCGCCGGGACTCGAGCGCGGACCGCCTGCGCCGCGCGTTCGGCGGTGTCGCCTTTCGAACCGAGAAAGTACACCGCCATACCTTCGCGGGCGAGCGCGGCACAGAGCGGTTCGATGAGGTCGATGCCGGCGACGCGTTCGGGAATACGAGCGCCCCAAAGGCGCGCCGCAAACAACACGCCCACCGTATCGCATAGCGAAAGGGCGCTCGCGTTGACGACGCGACGGAACGCGGCATCGCCGCGCGCTCGGACGATCATCTCGGTTCCCAGCGTCACGACGAGCGACCCCGCCCCGGCGCGCGCGAGCGCGACGATGCGCCGGACGGCATCCTCGCTGCCGATGGCATCCACGCGGCAGCCGAGGATGGTTACGGCGGCCATCGCGCTAACGCGCGGCGGCGAGCATCGCGCGGGTCCGGGCGCGGAACGGTTCGAGCAGCGGACGCAGCCCCGCCGCGAGCTCCGGCGGCATCGCGCCCAGCGGCGAGCGGCAGGCACCGAGGTCGAAGCCGAGTTCGCCGAGTGCCCACTTCACCGGAATCGGACTCGTCGTCGCGAACAGCGTCGCAACGAGCGGCGCGAGCCGCAGATGCAGTTCCGCCGCGCGCATATTTTCGCCACGCTCGAACGCCGCGAGCAATTCGCGATACTCGCGGGCGCAGAGATGCGCCGCCACGCTGATGAGCCCGTTCCCGCCGAGCGCGAGCGACGGCAGCAGCAGATGATCGTCGCCGACCCAAAAGCCGAAGCCGTCGGGCCGTTCGCGCAAAATCGCCGAAAACTGCGCGAAATCACCGCTCGATTCTTTGACGCCCGCCACGTTTTCGTACCGGCGTGCGAGTTCGAGCAACGTTGCCGGCAGCATATTGGCGCCGGTGCGGCCCGGGATGTTGTACACGACGATCGGCAGCGCCGTCGCTTCGGCGATCGCGCCGAAATGCAGCAGCATGCCGTCCTGCGTCGGCTTATTGTAATACGGCACGACGGCGAGGATAGCGTCGACGCCGAGTGCCGCGGCACGCTCGGTGAGGTGGGCGCTGTGCCGGGTGTTGTTGCTGCCCGTGCCGGCCACGACTGCGGCACGCTCGCCGACCGCGTCTTTGACCGCCCCGAAAAGCGCGAGTTTTTCGTCGTCGTCGAGCGCGGGCGATTCCCCCGTGGTCCCGCTGACAACGAGTCCCGTGTTTCCCTCATCGACGAGGAAGCGCGCCAAGCGTTTCGCACCGGCGAGATCGACGGAACCGTCGGCGGCGAAGGGGGTAAGCATCGCGGTCAACAGCGGGCCCAGTTTCGGCGCTCGTGTGACGGTGGTCATGAGGCGTGAACTCCCTCGAGGGCCGCGAGCGCTCCGCGCCCGAGCCGAAAATAATCGTGAATCGATTGTTCGCCGCGGGCGACGTCTTCCTCGGGGACCAGCACCGAAATCGTGATATTCGAGTCGGTCGAGTGGATGATCTCGATGCCGCTCTCTTGCAGCGCCGCAACGACGCGGTACATGACGCCGGGCGTCCCGCGCATACCGGCGCCGACGATCGAAAGCTTGGCGCAGTGCGAGCGCACGCGAATCGCAACGTTGAGGCCCGCGAGCTCCTCGCGCACGAGCGCGAGCTTTTCGTTGTCGACGAGGAAGAAAATGCCGGCGTTATTGACGTTGATCATATCGACCGAAACGTCGCGTTCGGCGAGGCGGCGGAACAGTTCGAGCTCGAGCTTCCCGCGCGCGTCGAGGTCGTCTATTTCGCCTTGGATGACGCGGATGAAGGCGACGTCTCGCAGCGACGTGATACCGGTTACGGGCTTCATGGCGTCGGGCGTGTGGCCTTCATCGATCGTGGAGCCGAACCCCGAGCGCAAGCCCTTGACCACGTACGGCGTCTGCGTCACGCGCCCCAGTTCCGCTGCTTTCGCGTGCACGACTTTCGCGCCGTCAGCCGCGAGCTCGACCATCTCGCCGTAGTTGACGCGATCGATCGTGTGGGCGCCCGCGATGCGCCGCGGATCGCCCGTCATCACGCCGCTGACGTCGGTAAAGATCTCGACGGCTTCCGAACCGAGCGCGCCGCCGAGCGCGATCGCAGAAAGGTCGCTGCCGCCGCGTCCGAGCGTCGTCACGGCGCCGCTTGCGGTCACGCCTTGAAAGCCCGTGATGACGGGGATGATGCCGCGCTCGAGCGCCGCAAGGACGTTCGCAGGTTCGACCCGCAAAATCTTGGCGTCGCCGAACGTCGCATCGGTGATGATGCCGGCTTGGCCGCCCGTCATCCCTTGGGCATCCGCGCCCCACGATGTGAGCAACTCCGCGAAGATCGCGCAGGCGATCGCTTCGCCGCACGAGATGAGCAAGTCCCGATTGGGCCCGCCGCGGCTCGGTCCGAGCAGCGCGAGCAGCGAGTCCGTCGCGTATGGCTCCGGGGTGCGGCCGAGCGCCGAACAGACGACGACGGGCGACGCTCCGCGCGCGCGCGCTTCGAGCACGCGGGAGGCTGCGATTTCGCGCAGTTCGGGCGTCGCGAGCGAACTGCCGCCGAATTTTTGAACGATCGTTTTCATGCCGAAACCGCGCGCGATCGCGCGCCGCCCACGAAGCCACGCGAGAGGAGCAGTTCGAGAATCTGCACGGCGTTGGTCGCGGCGCCTTTGCGGACTTGGTCGCCGACGATCCAGAGTTGAAAATGACGCTTCGAACCGTCTTCGGCGCGCAAGCGTGCGACGTGAACGAGATCTTGACCCTCGACATCGCGCGGCGTCACGATGCCCGTGGGGTGATAGAGCACACCCGGCGCGCGGCCGAGCGCATCGGCGAGTTCGGCGACCGTCGTATCGCGCTCGGTCTCGACGAACGCGGCTTCGCTATGCGCGTAACGCACCGGCACGCGCACCGTCGTCGCCGCGATGTGGAGGTTTGGAAGGCCGAGTATCTTGCGGGTTTCGGCGGCGACCTTCTTCTCTTCACCCGAATCGCCGTTTTCATCGAGCGTCGAACCAACGAGCGGAATCACGTTGCGGAAGATCGGCGCCGCAAAGGGCGTGCCGTGCGTCGCACCCTCGAGCGAAGAAGCGCCGCGCTCTTCGCCTGCGAGCGCTTCGAGCCCGGCTTTGCCCGCGCCGCTGACCGCTTGATACGTCGCCACGCGCACGCTACGCAGCCCGGCAACCCGCGCCATCGGCGCGAGGCCGACGCAGAGCACGATCGCGGTACAGTTCGCAACGGGAAAGATCTGATCGCCCGCGCGCGCGGCGTCGGGATTGACTTCGGGCACGATCAGGGGCACGCCATCCGCCAGCCGGAACGTCGCGCTGTTATCGATCACGACCGCTCCGTTTCGGGCGCAGCCTTGGGCGAGTTCCGCACTAGCGTCGTCGCTCGATGCGAAAAATATCGCGTCGAAGTTGCCGGCGGCGAGCGCCTGTGGCGTCGCGGTGCGGATCGGCCACTCGCGCTCGCTGTAGCGTAGCGGCTCGCTGCGGTCCCGCGATGCGAACGCGCCGAGTTCGTCGATCGCGATCGCCCGCTCGTCGAGAACGCGCAGGATCATCTCACCCACGACACCCGTCACGCCGACGACGGCTACCTTCACGCTAATCTCCTAAGAACGCGTCGAGTCCGACGGTTAATTTCGTTTGGTGCCGTACGTTTCGTACGGCGAGCAGCACCCCGGCCATGAACGACGACCGCGCGAGCGAATCGTGCCGGATCGTCAAGAGTTCCCCTTCGCCGCCGAAGAGCACTTCTTGATGCGCCACGAGCCCGCGCAGCCGAACGCTATGCACCGGCACGTCGTCGCGACCGGCCGCCGCCGCGACGCGGCTGGCCGTCAGCTTCGCGGTGCCGCTCGGTTTATCGAGTTTCTTATCGTGATGCAGTTCGACGATTTCGGCCGTCGGAAAATAGCGCGCCGCGGCTTCGGCGAAACGCATCGCGAGCACCGCACCGATCGCGAAATTCGGCACGAGCGCGGCACCGACCGTATATTCGTCGCACATCGATTCGAAGCTCACGACATCTTCGTCGGTCCAGCCGGTGGCCCCGATCACGGGCGAGATACGGCGCTCGACCGCCTCCCGCGCGACGTCGATAGAAACGGGATACACGGTAAAATCCACGACGATCTCAGGAGTCGCAGCATCGTAGAGCTGTGCGATATCGTCGTAGAGGATGCCGCTGGGCTTCGCGAGTCCGAGCATGTAGGCGAGATCCGCGCCCGCATCCGTACGATCGAACCCGCCCGCCAGTTCCAAGTCGTCCGCCGCCGAGATCGCCGCGCACACTTCGCGCCCCATACGTCCGAGCGCCCCCGCGACGACGACGCGCATCACCGACGAAGCGCCTACGATACGACTTTCTCGAGCGGCGCGTATTTGAGCATGACCATCTTCTCACCGACGTTGGGGAACATGATCGTGAGCAACCCGTCGCCGCCCGCGCCCGCCGTCGCCGAAACGAGGCCTTCGCCCCACTTGGGATGCCGCACGCGATCGCCGACTTGGAGATCGAGTCCGATACCCGCGCCCGCCGTCTCGTGAATCGCTACTTCGCGCCAGCGGCCACCGGCCGGGCGCTGCATCGGCACGACGTTGCCGATCACTTCGACGCTCGGCATCTCGTCTAAGAAACGCGATTTCGGATGCGCGAACGTGTTGCCGTACAGCGTGCGGCGCATCGCGTACGAAAGATACAGGCGATCCATCGCCCGCGTGATGCCGACGTACGCGAGACGCCGCTCTTCTTCGAGTTCGGTCATATCGGTCAGCGCGCGGGTATGCGGGAAAACGCCTTCTTCGAGACCGGTCAGAAAAACGACCGGGAACTCGAGTCCCTTCGCCGCGTGCATCGTCATCAAGGTTACGAACGACGACGACGGATCGAGCGTATCGAGATCGCTTACGAGAGCGACGTTGGCGAGGAAGTCGTCGAGCGTCCCCGCATCCTCGCGGGCCTCGAACTCTTTAGCGACGCCGATGAGTTCCTGGAGGTTCTCGAGCCGCGACCGCGCGTCGGAGGTATCCTCGCTTTGCAACTCCCGAACGTACCCGGATTCTTCCATCACGGCGACGAGTAGATCGCTGATCGAGAGATCGGCCTGCCGCTCGCGTAGCGCCGTGATGAGGTCGGCGAAGCGCTCCAGTTCTTTTTGCTTCTTCGGAACCGCGCGGCGCAGCATATCTTTATCGAAGACCGTCTGTCCGACGGAGACGCCCGCGGCATTGGCCGCGTCGACGAGACTGGCCAACGTCTGCTGGCCGATGGACCGGCGCGGCACGTTGACGATACGCCGGAACGCGACGGCGTCCGCGGGGTTCACGATATAGCGCAGGTACGCCATCATGTCTTTGATCTCGGCGCGCGCGTAGAAACCGACGCCGCCGACGACGCGATACGGAATGCCTTCGCCGAGGAAGCCTTCTTCGAAGACGCGCGATTGCGCGTTCGTGCGATAGAGCACGATGAAATCGCGATACGCCGCGCCCTCGCGTACGAGTTCTTTAATCTTCTCGAGCGCATAGCGCGCTTCGGCGCGCTCCGTTTCGGCACCATAGACGGTGACCGTCTCGCCCGCCGCGCGCTTGGTGAAAAGCTTCTTCTCCGCGCGCGTGGCGTTCTGTGAAATCATCTCGTTTGCGACGGTAAGGATCGTTTGCGTCGAGCGATAGTTCTCTTCGAGCTTGAAGACCTTGGCGCCGGGGAAATCTTCTTCGAAGCGCAAAATGTTTTTGTAATCGCTGCCGCGCCACGAGTAGATCGACTGATCGTCGTCGCCGACGACGGTCAGATTCTTATGCTCCTGCGCGAGAACGGCGCACAGCTTGTACTGCGCGTAGTTCACGTCCTGATACTCGTCGACGAGGATGTAGCGGAACTTGTTCTGATAGCGCGTCCGGACTTCGACGTCGGCGTCGAGAAGCTCGATCGTCTTTGCAATCAGATCGTCGAAATCGAGGCCGTTGGATTCGCGCAGCCGGCGATCGTATTCGCGATAGACCTGCGCGATGCGCTCGCCGAAGAACGACGTATTGGCGGTCTCGTATCGATCGGCATTCTGGAGGGCATTTTTTGCTTTGCTGATTTCGTCGAGCGCGGCGCCCGGCGAGATCTGGCGTTCGTCGAAATCCAGATCGTGCAACACGTCGCGCACGATCGAACGCTGATCCGTATCGTCCATGATCGCGAAGTTGGACGAGATACCGATCTTCTTACCGTCGCGGCGCAGCATGCGCACGCAGGTCGCGTGAAACGTCCCGACCCATAGATCGCGCACCGCGGTGCCGACCATCTTCTCCAGCCGAGCCTTCATCTCGCCCGCAGCCTTATTCGTGAACGTAACGGCGAGAATCCGGTCGGGGAAGACCTTCTTCTCCTCGAGCAGGTATGCGATGCGGTGGGTGAGGACTCTAGTCTTACCGCTACCGGCGCCGGCGAAGATGAGAACGGGTCCATCGATGTGGGTGACAGCTTCGCGCTGAACGTCGCTAAGAGCGTCGGTTTGGACAATCATCACTCGTCTTTATTCGCCACGACGCCTCTGCGCGCCTCGAAGCGATTTAGCGGGCGATGCGCAACACATCGGCGCCCGGCGGCGCTAGCGCGAGTACGCTGCTGAGATACGCAAGCGTCGATTCGGCACCCATGTTCCGGTTGACGCCGACTTCTTCCAAGCCGTCGAAGCACGCACCGCCGCTCACCATCACGGCGTTGCGGGAGTTGCGGCCGTAAAACCATTCGAGCCCGCATTCCGCCAGCCGCAGATAGCGCTTTTCTCCGGTGGCGGCCTCCGCGGCAAGCGCCGCGTCGACGAGCGCCGTCGCTTCGAGCGGCTGTTGCGCGTAACGAGTCCGGCGCGCGTTGCGGACATACCAGCCGGCATTGCCGATGGGGACGAACATGCCGTCTTCGACCGTCACCATTTCATAGAAGTCAAGCGTCTTACGGCCCACTTCGACGAACTCCGGATCGGAAAGAACCGTACCGATCCGCAGTAACGCCTCCGGAAGGCGCGCGTTGTCGTACGTCAGTTCGTTCTCGAACCACTCCCACGTTGCGTCTGAGTGGATCCGAAAACGGGCCACGAGATCCGCCCCGATCCGACGTAACGTCGCTTCGACACCGGCGTGACGGCGGCCGCTCGCTTCGTACGCGTGGGCGAGACCCAAAGCTGCGTAGGCCGACGAACGCACGAATCCCGATTGGTCCACATGCGGCAGCGCCCGGTCGATCCGTTCGGCGCACACGTGACGCCAAGCTTCGCGCAACGCAAATCGCATGCCGAAGCCCATCGCCCAGACCGCGCGCCCGTTACTATCCGGCGTGCCGACGTCGTCGAGCCAGGTGCGCGAGTAGCTCATGAAATTATGATAGCGTCCGTCGGGCATCTGCGCGTCCAGCATGAACGCGAGATAGACACGAGCGAGGCCAAGCGCTTCGTCGCGATGGCGTTCGTGCGCGCTCGCGGCAATCGCAACCATGAACGCACGCGCGACGTCGTCCGTGCAATACCCCTCCTGACGGTTGGGAATATCGTGGATGGCGTGTTGCGCGATTCCGACATCGTCGGTCAGCGCTCGCAAATGGTCAAGCGACGGCGGACGCCACATACTTACGCGGGCCGAACCAGTTGCGGCGTGCCGCCGAAACGGCCGCCGGGGAGCACTTCCTCGAAGACGCGCGCATAGGCGGCGGCGACGTGCGGCCACGTCATCTGTCGTCCGAAGCGGTAGGCGCGACGTTCGGTCGCACGGCGCAGGAACGGATCGTCGAGCAAGCTCGTGATTGCCGTTGCGAGTGCGCCCGCATCGCGGAAGGGTGCGAGCACGCCGCGCCCGTGCGCGAGCAATTCTTCGGCGTACAGATACGGCGTCGAAACGATCGCCTTGCCCGCCCCGGCGGCGTAGGCCAACGTCCCGCTTACGATCTGCACCGGATTGAGATACGGGGTGAGATAGATGTCCGTGGCGCTCAGATAGCTCAGCAGTTCGTCGAACTCGAGAAAACGGTCGACGAGCTTGACGTTGTTCTGCAGGCCGTATTCCGCGACGAGCGCCGTAAGCTCTTCGCGATACGACTCGCCCTCGTAGCGCCGCACGCCGGGATGCGTTTCGCCGAGGATGAGATACAACGCGTTGGGGTGGCGCGCGACCACCGAGCGCATCGCTTCGACGCCGTATTCGAGGCCTTTCCCGCGACTGATCAACCCGAAGGTCGAGATAACCATCCGGTCGCTCACGCCGAACGCCGCTTTGGCTGCATCGGTCGACCGGAACGGGACGTCGGGCACGCCGTGATGGATGACGTGCAATTTGTGCGGATCGACTCCGTAGTCGTCGATCAGAATGTCTTTGCCGGTTTGCGAAAGGACGACGACCGCGTCCGAACGCTCGCATAAGCGGCGGGCAACCGTGCGATGCGACTCCGTGGCGTGCGGCAGGACGGTGTGCAACGAAACGACGACCGGCTTTTTCACTTCGTCCAAGAGGTCCAAGAACAACGAGCCGTCGGTGCCGCCGAAGAGGCCATACTCGTGTTGCACGTCGAGCAAGCTTGCGGGATGCAGGTCGATCGCGCGTGCGACGTCGCTATACGAATCGCGATCGTCCTGCCGGAGGCGAGCGATCACGCGCGCCGGGTAGACGCGATCGCCGCCGCCGGGCTCGTCGATTGCCACGACGTCGCTTGTCGTTCCGAAGGCGAGGTCGTAGCTGTCGACGACGTCTTTGGTGAACGTCGCAATGCCGCATTCGCGCGGCGGAAACGACCCGAGAAAGAGCGTCTTCGGCGGCGACGGACGGACGGACGGTGGCGTGCGCAGCTCCAAAAGACGACCTCTCACATGCTTACTAAATGATGAGCTTTCATCTACCGCAAAATTTTAAATAGCAAACGAATCCGTCGTTACACCGAGGTCGCCGGAACCTCGGCCACGATGCGCGCGTCGCGTGCGAGAATGGTTTGCGGCGGGATGAGCGCACCGTGGCCGATTACGGCCCCCTCGGCGATGACGGCTCCCTCACCGACGCTCACGCCGCTTGCCAAGATAGCATCGCTGACGCGGGCTTTCGCGCCGACGTGTACGCCGTCCCAAAGAACGGCGTCATGCACGAGCGCACCCGCGCCGACGTGGCAGCCGCCCCCCAGAACCGCGTAAGGTCCCACGACTGCGGAGGGATCGATGCGAACGCCTTCCCCGATGAAGGCCGGAATCCGGACGTTGGCGGGTACGCTCGGATCCGCTACGAGCCAGAGCGAGCCGCGGGCCGATGCCCTGCGGTCGCCCGATGGTGCGAGCGGAAGTTTGCGATCCAGCACGTCGCGATGCGCTTGCAGGTACTGTTCCGGTCGACCGACGTCGAGCCAATAATCCTCCGTCACGTACGCGAACAGCGTGTCGCCGGCTGCGAGCATCGCGGGGAAGATCTCGCGTTCGATCGAGACGCTGCGACCGCTTGGAATCCGGTCGAGAACGCAGCGATCCAGGAGGTACGTACCGGCGTTGATGCGATCGGTCGGCGCATCTTCACGCGGCGGCTTTTCGACGAAACGCGAGATGCGGCCGTCGCTATCGCAAACCACGCAGCCGAACGCCGATGGATCGTCGACGCGGATCGCATGCAGAACGCCGAGCCCGCCCTTACGTTCGTGAAACGCGATCATCGCCCGCAGATCGAGGCTCGTAAGCACGTCCCCGTTGAGTACGAAGAAGGCGCCGGTGAGGTGCCGCTCCACATTCTTGAGCGCGCCCGCGGTGCCGAGGGGGGAGGCTTCCACCACGTAGGTGATGCGCATGCCGACGCGCGAGCCGTCACCGAGATGGTCCTCGATCGCCTGGGGCAGATACCCCGCCGCGAGAATGACCTCGTCGACGCCCGCTTCACGCAGCCGCCCGAGGTTGCGTTCGAGAAAAGGCACGCCGAACAGCGGGACCATCGGTTTCGGAGTTCCGTACGTGAGCGGTCTCAGGCGCGTTCCCTCGCCCCCGACCAAGATGACAGCCTGCAAATGAGCTCCCAAAGCGACTTTCCTCACGGCTTCTTCGCCAAAGACGGTCGTCTCGCCTCACTTCACCTCACTGGAGGGGTTGCTTCACCACCATCCAAATCGCACTCCGCAACACCGGTCCCGGTTCGTCTAATGGTAGGACAGCAGACTCTGACTCTGCTTATCGTGGTTCGAGTCCATGACCGGGAGCATAGACGGCCCTATCGTCTAGAGGCCTAGGACGCTGCCCTCTCACGGCGGTAACGCGGGTTCGAATCCCGCTGGGGCTACCAGAAAAACTAGATGCTACGAGGCTTTCCGCCTCACCGACCCGGATGAAGCGGTCGAAATGTCACATCCGTGTCACGTACGGGACGAGGCCAATCAGCTGACCTGCCGCATAAACTCGGCAGCGGCTGCCGCGTCTCGTTCTTCATATACCTGGATGTAGCGGTCGACGGTCACGGCGATGATCGAATGACCAAGCCGGCGTGAGATGACCTCAATTGCAACGCCCGCCTTCGCGACCCCGGCTCGTTCGACCAGATCGCTGAAAGCACTTGAAAATTCCAAGGGTTCGTCGGGCTGCCATCCCGTTTTGATCGCGCGCGACGTCGAATCGCGAAACCGACGATCTGATCGTGTCCCAGGGCGTGGTGCCCATCGATTGGGACCTCACATTCACCGCCAGTACGATGAAATGGTCAAGTATGCAACCGCGCTTCGGCTCGGCACCGCTCAAACCGAGGCGATCCTGCGCCGTTTCACGCGCAGTAACGTGCAGCACCCGACGTACAAAGCGCTCAACTATCTGATCGATATGGCAGCAATATCATTGTTGACGTTGAGGCGACGCCGGCGCGGACGGATCGTGTCCCGGGACACGATCCGCGGACGAGTCAAGAAATTGTCGCAGCTCGGCGGATGATCGAGCGTGTTGAGTCGAGGTTTGGCATCGCCCCGACGACTTTGGGCGCCGACAAAAGCTACGGTACCGTACCGTTCTTAGCGTGCTCATCGATCCAAACATTACGCCGCATATGCCAGTGCTCGATTGGACGCATCAGGGAGCCTGGATCGAAAGCCGTCGACTTTATCTTGGGCAAACGCGCCCGGTCTCGGGCAATCGACCGACGGTTCGTTAGCCGGCGTGCCGCCAAGCCGCCCGCCGGCTATCGAACTGTATATCCGCCGTCGATCACTAGCGTGTTTCCGGTCATAAAGCTGGATGCATCGGAGGCCAGGTAGACCGCCGCACCGCCCAACTCGTCGGGTTCGCCTGGCCGGCCCATCGGGGTCGCGCCGAGCCAGGCGCGGCTTAGCGCCGGATCGGCGAAATAAGGTGCCGTCATGTCGGTCCGCATGTAGCCCGGCGCGATGGCATTGACGCGCACGCCGTATTCAGCCCATTCGGAAGCCAAGCTTTTGACGGCCATGATCACACCCGCTTTCGAGATGTTATAGGCCGATTGTTTCTGCGGCACATTGACGATCATGCCGGACATCGAGGCGATTGCGATGATCGAACCGGCTCGCTGTTCGATCATCGCAATCGCGCAGGCCTGCGCGGTGAAAAAGACCCCGGTCAAATTGATGCCGATCACCCGATTCCAATCTTCGAGCGAGATCGTTTCCGCCGGCGCGTTGCCGTCGATGCCGGCATTGCACAGCGCGATGTCGACCCGGCCCCACCGTGCGCGCATTTCCTCCACCGCGCGAACGGTGTCGGACGGAAGCGTGACATCGCCGGCACAACCGCGGGCCTCGACGCCGTTCGCCGTGAGCGCATCAATGCCGACACGCAGTGTTGCTTCGTCTCGGTCCGTAAGCATAAAGCGTGCGCCGTGAGCACCTAGCGCTTGTGCCATCGCTAGACCCAAACCTCGAGCGCCACCCGTAACGAGCGCGGTGCGTCCAGTCAGATCGAACATGAGCCGTCCTTTTCGAGCTAAACGAAAGTGATCGGCGAAAGTTCGCCGTAGTCTGTGAACATCAGAACCGCATCCGCGACTCGCTCGTCGGCCGGACATCGCACAGACGGCATAGTTTGGGAACGCTAACCGCGAAGATGCGAGCTTACGAACGACCGCGCCCGAACCGCGAGATCATACCCGTCGCTCCACAAATTGCGCCAAACGCCTAGCGTATTGGAAAGGCTCGGCGAAACCACCGTTGATGAAAAGCTCTCGAAAGTAATTATTCCCGCATACCGGAGTTCGGCGACAGCCTTAAAGAACGTTGAGAAGTCGACGGAACCCGAGCCCAAGTAGCCGCGATGGCTCTCGCCAACATGAACGTAAACGAGTTTATCGCCGCAGCGGCGCACTGGGCCTGACATATCGTCTTCCTCGATGTTCATGTGATACGTGTCCAGGTGAACGCCGACGCCGGGCTCGTCAATCTCCGCGATGAAGCTCAGTGCGTCGTCAGCGGTCGTCAGCAAATTCGTCTCATAGCGGTTGACGACTTCAAGTCCAAGTGTCACGCCCTGCGCGACCGCCTTTCGCGTAACACCTTTGAGAATGCGGATCGCGTTGGCTCGGCCCGCGGCCGTCGGAGGGTGCAAGTATTTCTGAAAAGCACTGTAGAGAATTCCGCCCATACGTCGAGCCCATTTGCACCGCGCAGTCGAGGGCTGCGTACAGCAATGCCTCGCCGGCGGCGACGGCGACGACGTCTTCGCTCGAAATATCGGTTGCAGCGGACAAACCCAGAGAACAGGTTGCTTCTAATCCATACTCGTCGAGGAGCCGACGCGTCATCGCAGCGTCGACTGACGAGGGGTCGAGCAATGGAATTTCGATGATATCGTACCCTGCTCGCTTCGTCTCTGCGATGGCGTGAGCAGCGTCCGCCTCACTCCAGCCACCCGTCCACACCAAAGCATGCACGCCGAGTCGATTCATTCGCTGTTGTTCCGATCCGGGCAAACTGGCCGCTGTGGTGTCTTTAAGCTTGGTCCGGTTGGAACCATCTCGCGTTCCCGGCCTCTGGTCGAGTGGATCGATTCGTCTCGGCTGGCAGCGCCTGGCAAAGTGTGTAGAAGCGGTTCCCTCCCGTTGCCGTGAGGAGCGCCGCGGTCGACGGTCCAATCTTCTGCACATGAAGCGCAAACGAAAGGATGGGACGGCCTTCGCCGAGCTGCTCGCTTCCAAGGACCAGGACGTTCTCAAAGAGATGCTCTCGCTGGTGTACGCCGCTGCCAATCGAGCAAAGCGAAGAAAGGGATGGTCGAGCGAAGATATATGTCGCCCGAAAGCCTCGAACTCGTTCTTCAGACACAAATTCGTGACGTGGTTCGACCGTCTCGCTGACAAACAGCAACATCCCCGGTCCCCGTGGCGCTCGTTGTTATCGATACGTCAGGATTATAATCGAGCTCAATTGGTGTTTCAGACCGGAGTTGCTGGTGTTGGGGTAAAATAGCCGTGGACGACACCGATAGTGCGTTTCGAACGCTCGGCGGAATCGAGGTACCGCTCTTTGTGCTCGAGGGCGAAGGGATTCGGGCGAGCGTCTCGGCCTACGGCGCGCATCTCCTCGCGCTCGAGGTGCCGGATCGCGAAGGCGAGCGCGCGAACGTCGTCCTCGGCTTCGCCTCGCTCGACGCGTACCGCACGGGAACGACGTATTTCGGCGCGGCGATCGGCCGCTACGCGAATCGTATCGCGCGCGGTCGCTTCACGCTCGACGGAACGGCGTATCAGCTTTCATGCAACGACGCGCCCAATACGTTGCACGGCGGTTCGTACGGCTTCAATCTCGCGACGTTCGCAGTCGTTCGTAGCGATGCGAACGCGGTGACGCTCCGGCACGTCAGCCCCGCGGGCGATCAAGGGTTCCCCGGGTGCCTGAGGCTCGACGTGACGTATGCGGTCGAAGCGAACGCGCTACGCGTCGCGTATGAGGCGACGACCGATGCGCCGACGGTCCTCAACGTGACGAACCATAGCTATTTCAATCTCGAGGGTGAAGCGTCGGGCTGCGTCTACGATCACGAATTGCAGATCGACGCGGAGCGATACCTGCCGATCGACGCGACGTCGATTCCGCTCGGCGAGCTTCGCGATGTCGCGGGGACGCCGTTCGATTTTCGTACGCCGCACGCGATCGGCGAACGCATTCGCGCCGCCGACGATCAACTCGCGAACGCCGACGGGTACGATCACAACTGGGTCCTCTCGCCGCCTCGGACGTCGGGCGACGTGCGCCGTTGCGCCCGCGTTCGCGCGCCGCGCTCGGGCCGCCTCATCGAATGCGAGACGGATCAGCCCGGCCTGCAATTCTACACGGCGAATAAGTTGACGGGCGCACTTCGCGGACGGCACGGCAATCTCTATCGCCAGGGCGACGCGTTTACGCTCGAAACGCAGGGCTTCCTGGAAGCACCCAATCAGCCGTCGTTTCCCTCGACCGTCTTGCGGCCGAGCGAAACGTTTTGCTCCGAAACCGTCTTTCGATTTTCCGCCCGATGAGCCTCGCGAGTCGTTCGTGAATGCTGAGCGAGGCGCGCGCACGTATCGAGCGCCCGGCCGTGTGAATCTCATCGGCGAGCACACCGATTATAACGACGGCTTCGTGTTGCCGGCCGCAATCGCGTACGCGACGCGCGTGAGGGCGACCCCGCGTGGCGATCGATGTGTGACCGTCGAATCGGACGGTTTCGCGGGCGACGTCGCGTTCGATCTCGACGCGCTCCAACCGGGTGTGAAGGGGCACTGGAGCGATCTCATCCGCGGAATGCTCATCGAGGTACGGAGCGAGGGCGCGCGGCTTCGAGGTCTCGATCTGACGATCGAGAGCGACGTGCCGATCGGTGCGGGTCTGAGTTCGTCCGCGTCGGCCGCGGTCGCCGTCGGATTCGCCGCGCTCGACATGGCGGGGATCGCGGTCGATCGCGTCGCGCTCGCACTCGCCGCACAGCGCGCGGAACGCAAACACGCGGGTGCGAACGTCGGCATCATGGATCAATTCGTCTCGGCCAACGCCCGCGAAGAGTCTGCACTGCTGCTCGACACGCGATCGCTCGCCTTCGAGAACGTCGCGCTTCCGACGAGCGCCGCGTTCGTCGTCTGCAACACGATGGTCAAGCACGATCACGCGACCGGCGGCTACAACGCACGTCGCGCGGAGTGTGAAGAAGGCGTCGCCGCGCTGAGTCTGCGCTATCCACGAATCGTCGCACTGCGCGACGTCTCGCTCCCCGAGCTCGAAGCCGCGCGGGACGATCTCACGGATGTCGTTTTCCGGCGCTGCCGGCACGTCGTCACGGAGAACGCGCGCACGGTCGCCGCGGCGCACGATCTCGTCGCGGGCGATCTCGCGGCCTTTGGCCGCGAGATGGATGCCTCGCACGCCAGCATGCGCGACGACTACGAGATCAGCGCACCCGAGGTCGACACGATGGTCGAACTCGCACGGGCGTTCGGTTCGAGCGTCTACGGCGCACGCATGACCGGCGGCGGCTTCGGCGGGAGCACCGTCAATCTCGTCGCGAGCGACGCGGTGGATACGTTCGTCGCCTACATCGCTTCCGCGTACCGAGACGCGACGGGAACCGAGCCCGCGATCTATCTCGGTGTCGGCGCCGCGGGCGCGGCGCGCGTCGACGCCGGTGCCGAGCGGACTCGGTGAGCGACGATTGGCGAGCGCGCCCGCATCGGCGCCGCAACGCGCTGACGGGTGAGTGGATACTCGTCTCTCCGCAGCGCACGCAGCGCCCGTGGCAAGGCGAATCGACCGCGCACGCGCACGATGCTTCGGATCCATACGATCCGACCTGCTATCTCTGTCCGGGGAATCCGCGCGCCGGCGGCGAGCGTAACCCGCAATACGCGCGAACCTACGTTTTCGACAACGATTATGCGGCGCTCGTGCCCGACGCCCTCGCCGGTGGCCTCGATGATGACGAGTTACTCGTCGCGCGCCCGGAGGCCGGTCGCTGCCGCGTCGTGTGTTTCACGCCTCGGCACGATCTCTCGATCGCGCATATGGCGGCGCCGGACGTCCGCGCCGTCGTCGATGCGTGGGCGGATGAATACGTTCGGCTCGGAGCGCAACCGGAGATCGCATCGGTCGTGATCTTCGAGAATCATGGTGCGGCGATGGGTGCGAGCAATCCCCACCCCCATGCGCAGATCTGGGCGACCGAGACGATCCCGAACGAGCCGGCGAAAGAGCTCGCTCAGAGCGCCGCCTATCGCGCGTCGCACGACGGGGCGTGTCTGCTTTGCGCGTATGCCGCGCGCGAGTGCGAACGCGGTGAGCGCATCGTCTACGCGAACGATGGTGCGGTCGTGCTCGTGCCGTTTTGGGCCGTGTGGCCGTTCGAGACGATGATCGTGTCGCGCCGCCATCGCGGCTCGCTCGCCGAACTCGACTCGAGCGAGCGCGATGCGCTCGCGGATGCGATGGGCGTTCTCACGCGCGCGTACGATCGCGTCTTCGACACGCCGTTTCCGTATTCGATGGGCTTCCATCAGCAGCCGACCGCGGATATGGCGATCGCCGACGACGCTGCCGAGATGCATCTCCACGCGCACTATCTTCCACCGCTGCTGCGGTCGGCGAGCGTTCGAAAATACATGGTCGGCTTCGAACTGCTCGCGATGCCGCAACGCGACATTACGCCCGAGAGCGCCGCGGCGCGACTGCGCGAACTCGTCACGCCATCGTGATGACGACCTTCCCGGAATTGCCTTCGTCTGCGATGTGATAGGCTTTGGCGGCATCGTCGAGCGCGTACCGGTTCGTCACGGTCGTCTCGGGATGCAGCCCCCAGCGCGCGAGGCGTTCCGCGAGTTCGGCCATATGCGGCAGCGACGTCACCCACGAGCCGAAGAGCGTGATCTGCGGATGGATGAGCAGCGGCGAGACGTCGAACCGCACGTCGTTACCCTCACCGACAAACGCGCAGCGACCCCAGTGTCGCGTGCCCTGCAACGCGAGCGTTCGTGCCGCGGGCGCGCCCGAACAATCGACGCTCGCCTCACACCCCTTCCCGCTCGTTACCTCGCGGATCCGATCGAGTGCGTTCGCATCGGCGGGGAACGCGTCGTCGACGGCGCCGAGCGAGACCGCGAGATCGCGGCGCTGCGCGCTCGTGTCTGTCCCGATGATGTGGTGCGCGCCGAGCGCGCGGCCGAGCATGGCGGCGGCGAGTCCTACGGGCCCGAGGCCGGTCACGAGCAGGCGATCGTACCCGTTGACCTTCATGCGCGTCACGGCTCCCACGCGGTGCCGAAACCGCATGAGACGAGCGCGCCGTCGACGTACGAGAGCTCGTCCGGCAGATGGATGCACGTGGTCTCTTCGGCGAGCATGTACGGCGCGTGTCCGCCGTCGCGTTGCCAGCCGTGCGCCGCGCGTAGCGGGCTCGTGCACGAGATCATGTAGCCGACCTTGCAATCCTCGCAGACGCCGCAACCGCTGATGTGATAGACGATCACGCGATCGCCCGCGTTGAATTCCTTGCAACCCGGACCGACCTCGACGATCCGACCGCACGGCTCGTGGCCCGCGATGACGTCGCGGTATGCTTCATCGCCCGTGCCGAGATGTTCGCGATAGATCGCGCGGATGTCGCTGCCGCAGATGCTCGACGCTTTGATCTCGACGAGCACCTGGCCGTGCCCCGGAACGGGCACGGGCTGCTCGCGAAACGCGACGGTCGAGTTGCCGGGCAGCGTGACTCCCTTCATCATCGTGGGTCGCTCGGAATCCTTAGCGTTCGTCGAAGTCGCGTGTCGCATCGGGAACGTCTACGGCGGCGAACGTCCGACGCCTTCGCTTCGACCCGGCTTCCTTCGAGCGAACTACGAATCGCTCGGAGGATGGAATCTGCCATCTTCCGTCGGCTCCCTCGTCCTACGTACCCCAATGAGCGGCAAAAGAGTTACTAAAAGCTGCTAAGACGTTAGAGCGCTGCCGCGCGTCGCTGCAGATCCTCGCGCGCTCGATGAGCTCTTCGAAAGTCGTGCGTGGCGGTACGATGGTGCTCTAAATCGGTCCAAACGATTCACCCGCTTTGCGAAGCCACTCGAGTCCGAATCCGGGGGTGAGAGTTCGTATCCCTTACATCTGACTAAGATTTCTACGACGATTAACAGCTGGCCGCTCCTTGAAGTCTTGAGCGTGATCTCGCGATGGACTTGGTCATCGGTGCATCCTGAAGGATCCTGAAACGATCGCGGAGATCGTGGATCTTGTTACGGGCTCACGGTTGCATCTGTAGCCGACAAATGACCGAGATCATAGCACTCTTCAGACGGTGATCTCAGATGAAATTTTTCAGTTTGGCCCTCCGAAGCTGGCCGTTGGCGCTATTCACCTTCGCGGGCACGTACGATCGATCGTGGCGAGCCGTGTAGGCGAGACTGAAGAGGCGTCCGATTGACAAAGCGACCGCCGCATAAGGGGCACCCAGCGCTTCCGAACGTCGAGGTTTACTATGCTGGAATAGTCGAAAGCAGGGCCCGCGTCTCGGCCACGACTCGACCAGCGAAGGCAGGATCGCGCACTTGTGCGGAGCCGAGCATAGGCTGGCCCTTCTCGTCGAAGTACACCCCGGTGTCGTTGGACTCGTCGGTCAAGACCTCGGTGATCACCCGAGCGGCAAGGTGCGGGGTGCTCCAATATTTGATGTGGGGCGCCAGCGGCCCGAGAACGTACTTCCCCAGGAAGCGGAAGACGACGTTCGCGTCGCGGCCGAGGCCGGTGCTAGGATTGGAAGCCCGGTTCGACGGCGTTAAAACGGAGCCTCGGCGTCTCGCGCGCGAACACGAGCACGGTGGCGAGATTGCACTGCTTCGAGGTGGCGTACGCATCGAAGCCGGGATTGGACGAGCCGCCTGGCAGCCATTCGCCGCGCGCGCTGGCCTCTGCCGAAATGTAGCGCGCACCGCGGAAGCCGGCCGCGACGGCGGGCTTGCGCTCGGGATCCTCGACGCCGGAGCAGATGAACACGACGTGCGCGCCGTCAGGAAGGTGTGGGATGAGCGCCCCTGTGAACGCAAACGGCCCGAGGTGGTTGGACGCGAAGGCTTGATCCCACCCCTGCGCCGTCCGCGCGGACTTCATCGGCATAATGCCCGCGTTGTTCAGCAAGCCGGCGATAGGAAGACCGAGCGCGACGATCTCCGCGGCCGCGCGCTTTACACTCGCAATGTGCGAGAGGTCGCAGACAACGGACACGGCGCGCCCGCCGTTTTGCTCGATGGCCTTCTGAACTCCGCTAAGCCTTCCGGCGTCGCGCGCGACCAGCACAACGGTGCTGTGTTTAGCCACCTCAAGTGCGGTCGCGCGGCCGATGCCCGAGGTCGGCCTGGTGATGATAAATGCCTTGCGGTCGGGTTGACCATCGGTCGACATTTGCTTTGCCATCTCTTCTTCTAAGTGTCTGTCTAGTCAGTCATCAGCGAGAACAAAAAATCAAGACACCATTCTCCAAAGGGCTTCGAAGCCGGCCCTGCAGTGCTTCTTTGCGTTCGCTGGGTGCTGGGCATCACCGGCCGCCATACGGGCATCGGCCTCCAGGCCGCAACCACCATCGCCTCGGAGTTTCGTCTCAATCGGTGCTGGCCGGTCGCGATCTTGCGCGAGTTGACGCAGCTGCGGCCGCTCTCCGTAAAAGGTACGGGGTTAAGGTCGCTACGCTCGCGCTCGACCTCTCGTCGCTCGATTCTGTCGGCGCGGCTGCGGCGGCGTCTCGCGCGATGATCAAGAGTGGCGAGATCGATTCGCTTCAAGCCATTCTCTGCAACGCCGGAGCGCGGTTCCACGGCCCGGTCTCCTATAGTGCCGACGGCTACGAGGAAACGTTTGCGGTCAGCTGTCTCGGGCACTTTCTGCTCCTGAATTTGTTATTGGACTGCGTCTCGGAAAAGGGGCGGATCGCATTCACCGCCAGTGGAACGCAAGATCCGGCGACGATGAACGGCAAGATGATCGGCGCCGCCGTGGAGCCCGACGCGAAAAAAGTTCTGAGAGCCGCCCGTTCTAGATGTGCCCCAGGCGACTTGGGTGGAGAATGCGCGGCCGTACGCTTCGACGCGGTCGGCGCATCACGCGCCGATACCAACCACGCCGTTCTCACATCATCGCGAAGTCACCGCTGCAAGTTCGACACTTCTTCGAAGTCGAGGATTTGCGGTTCTCGGCCGCAAGAGGCGATGAAGGCGAGCAATTGCCCTGGACCGATGCCCATGCTCTCCGTGTGAACGAGCGGGTGAAAGTTCAACTGCTCGGCCGTTAACAAAGCCGCATCGACCACGACCGTTACAGAGCCGCCGGAATCGTTGATTAGGGCGAGCGGGGTGAGCGTGCCAGGCATCACGTCGAGCACGTCTGCATCGTCGCCGGCGGTGCGAAGCGCAGTTGCCCGTTCGCACCGATACGGATGTGTAATCGTTTGAGGTCGATGGCGCGGTCTTCATCGGCGACGACCAGAAAGAGCCGCCGTTTCTTGTCTTGCAATAATAAGTTTTTGGTAAAGCGTCCGCCGAGGTGATTTCCGCGTAACGCCTTCCCCTCCTCAACGCTGCGGTGCTCGGGATACGGCACAATTTTCGTCTGAATACCCAGCTCGTCGAGACGCTGTAAGAGCCGATGGCGACCGTCGCCGTCGGAAAGCCCGTCGTCTGTCACCGTCTCACTCGCACCGATCCGACGCACCGGTTATCCACCTCGGTTACTCGCGATCATTTCAAAAAAGCCGCTCGGCTTCGGCGATACGAATTCAGTCATCGCCTCGACAAATGTATCGCGCTCGTTTTCGGTCAACGCCATGTTATGCCGTCGTTCGAAACCGATAGTCGACGAGGGCTTGCCGCTCATCGAACGCCCGCAGGGGCTTCCGGAAATGTGAGCGGGATAAACCTCGACGTAATCGGGCAGGGCGAGGAGCTTGCCGTGCAACGATGTGAACAGCGCGTCGGCCGCGTTTTCGCCGCCGAAATCTGAACGCCCGACGTCACCGACGAAGAGCGTATCGCCCGTAAGGACCATCCACGGTTCCTTCGCGCGTGAAAGATCGGTCACGAGAAACGAGGTGCTTTCCGGTGTGTGGCCCGGTGTGTGAAGCGCTCGGATGACCACGTTGCCGAGCGAGATTTCGGTGCCATCATCCAGCGGCGTGAACGGAAATCGCAGGTCGGCGCTGCGGTGGTAGTAGATCGGCGCGCCGGTGCGTTCCGAGAGTTCGCGTTCTCCCGATCGGTGATCGGCGTTCACGTGCGTGCACAAAATCGCCTCGATCTTCATCCCGCGATCTCGCGCAATATCGATATATTGATCGACCTCAGACTGAGGATCGACGACCGCCGCGCGGCCTTGACCACCTCAACCGAAAACGTACGAAGCGTAGCCGGTCTCGGATCGAAGAATCTGACGGAAGATCATTAGGGTGAAGCTCCTATGCGCGGTTGTGGAGAAAGCAGAGCGGTCCCGCCTCGGACGTGCGTTTCGCGCATGCGTATTGCGACGATGATGCCGGAGAAAAACGTGAGTGCCGAAACGACGAGGATCGCGCTACCTTCACCGAGTCGATCCGCGACGACGCCTGAAATGAGTGCTCCAAACGCATAGCCGGAGTCGCGCCAGAGTCGATACACGCCGACCGAACTCGAGCGGACCCGCGGATCGACGACATCGCCGATCGCAGCGAGCAAGGTCGGATAGACCAGTGCCGTGCCCGCGCCAAGCGCTATTGCAGCGAGCAGCCACAGCGTGAAGCTACCGCGCACGATGAAGAGCGCGATCGCGAGCGACTGCAACCACATACCGGCCGCGATCATCCACTTGCGCCCGAGGCGATCGGAAAGCGCGCCCGTGCCGACTTGCAGCAATCCCCACGTTGCGGGATACACCGCGGCGAGAATTGCGATTTGTCCGATGTGGAGACCCGCCCCCGCAAAATAAAGCGGTAAGATGCCCCATGCGAGACCGTCGTTGAGATTGTTTACGAGACCGGCTTGGCTGATCGACGAAAGCGTCCGGTCGCGCCATGACACGTGGGCAAATATCTCGCGAAAGCTTTGCAGCACGGGAAAAGCCGTCGGCCGCAGAGACGCTTCAAAGTGCGCGTGACCGCGCGTCTCGCGGACGGCGGCGATCGAAAGGACGAGCGCGATCGACGACGTCACGATTCCCAGCACGAAAGGCCAGGGCCGAAGCCCGTACGCTTGCGCGATGCTTCCGCTGGCGTACGCTGCCGCCGCAACGGCGAGATATCCAGCAAATTCGTTGAGCCCCATCACGAGGCCGCGCTGCTTCGGTCCGACGAGATCGATCTTCATGACGACGGTCATGGACCAGCACAAGCCTTGATTGATGCCGAGCAGAACGTTCGCAAAGACGATCCAGCCCCACGAAGGCGCCCACATGAGCAAGAACGGGATCGGCAAGGCCACGAGCCAACCGGCGACGAGCAACGGCTTGCGCCCCGTTCGATCGGCCGTTCGGCCGGCGTACAAATTTGCGAATGCCTTCGTGAAACCGAAAGTAACGATAAAGGCAACGACGACCGCCTGCGAACCGAGATGAAAGATCTCTTTGCCCATGAGCGGTACGACGTCGCGCTCGAGCCCGATCATCGAACCAACGAACGCGTTGATAAGCACCAAAAGCCAGAACTGCCCGGCATTGGCAGCGAGACCAAGTCGCACGGATGTCACGCGGTCAGCCTGCACGAGAAAGCTCCTCGCCGGCTGCTTCCCACTCAATCGGCCCAATGGCAATTCGCGTCGCATCGAAACCGCGTTCGCGTAAGATTGCGACAGCTTCATCCGCAAACGTGCAGTACGGCCCACGACAATACGCTACGTACCGCTTCGATTTCGGCAAGGTGACCTTGCCCGATTTTAGTTCGGCGAGGGGCGTGTTGATGGCTCGCGGCAAGTGTCCGGCGGCATACTCCTCGGCGACGCGCGTATCTAAAAGTGCGACGTGCGGATCAGCGATCAAGGCGTGCACGATATCGCAATCGGTCACTCCCGCGTCGCGTTCACCAAGGTGTTTGCGGACCGTAGCGGCTAGGCGAGAATCATTCTGTTCCGCCACTTCGCGGAGATTCTGCAGCAAACGATAAACGTTCGAGTCCGCAACGCGATAAAACGCATAGGTACCGCGGCGATCGACACTAACGAGCCCGCATTTGGCGAGGACTTGGAGATGCTGCGACGCGTTCGCAATAGATAAAGCCGTTTCGCTTGCAATATCAGCAACCGTTCTTGGCCGCTGAGCGAGGAGTTCGAGAAGCTCGAGACGATGTGGATTCGAAATCGCGGCCGGAACGCGCGTCAGCGCAGAATAAACATCATCCTTGAAGCGCCTTTTGGCTGCTGGGCCAAGATGTCGAAAGCTCACACTCAAGAAATTTATTGAATATAGGCGTCATTCCTCCCTTCCGGGACCGCGATCCTATAAAAGACCACCGGATATGAGTCGTAGGTCGGTCTCGCAGGGTAACGCGCTCCCGAGACGGCGGCTACTGCATCATGCCACGCATCATCGCCGGCATTCCGTCGGCCACAAATTTATCAATCTCGCGCACGTGAGCATGGATCAGTGCGACCATGTGCGGATCATCGGACGTTGCTGACGGCGATATTGTCTGCTCTTGGCAAACAGCGCCGGCACGCTACGGCTCATCGGGTACGGGAACGCTTGGTATTGGTCGAGCCGCTCATACATCGTCGCGACGTGCTCCTGGAGCAGGGTCGCGGTTCCCGGATCGTCAGATTCGGAGACTGCCTTAATTCCATTGGGAAGCGTCGTCACTGTGCGGCGGAAGAAATCTTGGCGCTGGAAGAGCGCCACTCCCGTGCCATCGGGCCTCGCATATTGCCCGGCGCCATCATGTCCATCACCCCACCGCCCATCATGCCGTCAGATCGTGTCCCGGGACGTGGTGTACGAGCAGCTCTGACGAAGTTGCGGATTAGCTGCTGACGACAGCGGAGATCCGATGGAGTTGGTTTTCGCTGACGACCTTA
>JAABUJ010000545.1_pt1 | contig 72703 bp, 61 predicted proteins | sample 5559131 | NCBI WGS metagenome assembly JAABUJ01 (sample SAMN10711875, study PRJNA513366) | rock metagenome | isolation source: Antarctica rocks | place: Antarctica: Victoria Land, Mt New Zealand nord | collected 2016-01-07 | reverse complement strand
GATGGTGGCGAGGGAGATGGCTTTGCGGAGGAACCAGCCTATGCCTTGCTGTTTTGGGATGGTTAGATGGGGGGTGGTGGGGACTAGGTGGAGTGGGGAAGTTGGGGCACGTACTAGTTGGAGGAGGGGGTCGGGGTCGTCGGAGAGGGTTTTGTTCTGGTGTCGTGGGTGGGTTAGTTTCTTGACGGCTGTTGATGTTTGGGGTCTAGGGAGGGGGGAGTCGGTAGTGTACCATGACCCATTGTCCGGACAGATCTTTGAGCGTAACTTCTGGTGGAGCGGCCATTGTTCTTTGAGTTGTGGGTTGTCTTGATAGTTTACGTAGCGGAGAGCAGGTGTTGTTCGTGGCCGTAAACAGAGTAACGTTATGTTGGGCTGATGTTGTTGTTGTGTTGTACATAGCCTAGATTGCGATCCTATCCTATCCCGAAGATCAGAGCTCACGGCATGTCCGAGAGCCTCTACGATCTTTGCATGACGCATTCATTCCCGTCCAAGCGCTTGAGACTGTCATTGGGTCCAGCACATTGCCTGGCCGCCATGATCACCATAGAGCGTGCATGATAGCCATAGCTACAGTATCCTCATCTCCTTCTGGCCCCCACTTAAGCTCGAGAATGGCGTCCCTTTCTCTGCAGCTATTAGCGCTTACGCCTCTCTGGGCTTGCGACTTTTCTCTTCTCAGTTACCCAGCTCAGCCGCAGTGTCACTCAACTGCAGGTGTTTTCTTCTATTGGGTACTTATTGCCCAGTCTGTTTCAAAGCAATGGTCTCTCTCCAAGCTTCAGACTACATATTCTACCCTAACCTATAACTTCTGGCAGCACTTCTGCTACCTATCACTTGAGTTGTCAACAATCATGGCGCCAACGAAAGCCGCTTCGTCTCAAGAAGTGATTGACCAATTCTGGAAGTCTTCCTTGACGCCGGTGAAACCTCCAAACAAAGGTGTGTCAGGGCTCCTTCAAACGATCCGTATGTCGGAGACCGCTAGGCGGAGGGCTCATAACATTCAGTGTCTGCAATCTTGCCTCGCAATGTATACGCGCAGATGGTCGAGCAGCGGACACCAAAGGGGATCACGGCGACGGCGAGCGTTACGGCCTCGTACGAGGAGTCGAAGAAGATGTGCGAGGCGAAAGTAGCCCAGATAGTAAAGGAGTGCAGGCAGAACAACGAGAAATATAGCGACCCGTATTTCAATCTTGACTATAGGTCTCAGTGCATCGATCCATTGTCGGTGATAAAGGGGGAGACGGCCAACCGCACCGATCCGCCGCTACCACCACCACCGAGTATGCCAGTTTTACCATCACCGCCGAGTACGCCAGTTCTATCACCTCCGTCTGTGAAAAGGGTGGGAGATATTTTCGACAATCCGCAGTTTTATGTTGAAGGCGTCAGTGCCAAAGACATTCGTCAAGGTTCCGATGGCGATTGCTGGTTCTTGTCAGCGTTGGCAACCTTGTGCGGTATGGAACCAGCGCAAGATCTGATCGAAAGGGTTTGCGTCGCTCGAGATGAAGAAGTTGGAGTTTACGGATTTGTCCTTTACAGGGATGGTGAATGGATCTCAGTAATAGTGGATGATAAACTGTATCTCCGCAAAGCAGACTACGAGGATAGTGACGCAACTGTCCGAGCCATCTGGGAGGATAATCGGATACGTATTAACTCTGCAGCCGAGTATCGCAAAGAGTTCCAGAGCAATTCGAGAGCATTGTACTATGCGCAGAGTACGCATCCAGATGAGACCTGGGTGCCTTTGCTCGAGAAAGCATTTGCCAAAGCTCATGGAGATTATAGTGCGATAGAGTACGGATCTGTGGGGTAAGCTAGAAAGCTGCCTTTGGATAAGGAAATTTTGCTAACGGACTAACATATAGAGAGGGTGTGGAAGATCTGACTGGTGGGATATCGACTGTAATTTGTTCCACTGACATCCTAAGCAAGGACAAGTTTTGGACAGACGGCCTACGGAAAGTGAACAAGGAGTTTCTCTTTGGTTGTGGGACCCAGAACTGGGATGATCCGAGTTGCCAAGGTAGAGATGGCATACATGGCGGCCATGCTTACTCGATCTTGAGAGCCGAGAACTACGGCGGGGAGCGTCTCCTATTGGTAAAGAATCCTTGGGGTCAGGGTGAGTGGAACGGACCTTGGAGTGACGGCTCGAGCCAATGGACTGCGGAGTCGATCAAAGAGCTTGGGCACACATTTGGTGACGACGGTGTCTTCTGGATACGCTTTAAAGATCTGCTTCGCAAATTCGACGTCATCTGGCGGACAAGATTGTTCAGCGCTGACTGGCAGGTCACACAACAATGGATGAGGTTAGCAGTGCCGTGGGCCGGAGAATACCAAGACGCCAAATACAAGGTCACCATTGCCAAGAAGTCTCCCACTGTCATTGTCCTCTCGCAGCTGAATGAGCGTTACTTCCGGGGCTTGGTAGGCCAGTACGTTTTCCAATTATCGTTTCGGCTACATAAGGCTGGCCAGGAAGACTATATGATGCGCACGAACCAGGCATACTATGGACAGCGATCTGTCAGCATAGAACTGGACCTGGATGCCGGAGTGTACGAGGTCCGCCTGAAGATCTCGGCAGAACGGGACGATCATGCGTACAAAATTGAGGACATCGTGCGGACCAACTGGCTTGTACGGCGCGAGAAACTCTTGCAAATTGGCCTCTCGTACGACCTTGCTTACGCCAAGGGCCAGGTCGAAGACGCTAAAGAGGAAAAGCAGAAACCCGAGGCCACGGCAGAAACTAAACCGAAAACAACGGAAGCGAAGCTGGCAGTGAGCAAATCCGATGCTACAACCAACGGAGCTAGCGCCACTCCTATAGACAAAGTATCACTAGACGCGGGGTCGTCAAAAGCAGAGTCTGAGAAACAGCAAGTTGAGTCTAAGGTCAACCAAGACGGCCCCCCTCAAAACGCCGACGGCGAGCCTCAAAAGCCTAAAGACGAGCCGAAGAAAGTCGAGCTCGAGTTCAAGATAACCCAAGCCGAGCCTGAGGGAGACGAAGATACACACGCCGACGATCCTTGGGGTGCCGTCTGCGTCGTGGGGCTACGAGTCTACTGCAAGGGCGCCGACGCGACCGTGCAGATCGTTAGGTCGGCTGACGATGTGACTGACAAGCCCGAGCTCGACATTGATGATCCCGCTAGGGATGCAACAAAGAAGGCGGAGGAGATCAAAGGGATGATGGAGAAGGAGAAGGACGATGGGAGCGAGGGGAGAGATGGGGTAGTGGAGAAGGTGGAAGCGAAGTAAGGGACAGGACTGGATTTAGGGATGGGGCATGTGTTCGACTGGCGAGAGACTAAGGTATGATCTGTGACGCCGGATGTAGGGAAGTGGCAAGACTCTTCTCAGATGTGTACGATAATTGTCAATGGGGCTTGGATATCAAACGCAAGAGCGGACGGAGGAAGTGTGCACCATCGCTGAAATCGAGCCCTTGGCGATGGCGAGTAAGAGCTTGGAAAAAGGCGGTTAGAATCCCATCTTGGTCATTCCGTGGGTGGCGTTTTAGGTCTATCACAGTCAAACTGTTGAGTATAGAAGTGTAGAACTGAGACATATTTAATGTAGATTAGATCCATCTCCGTCCTAACCGGTAGGCATGGGAGTTTGTGCAGGAATGCGCAGGATAATAAAGCTCTTGCCACCGAACTTGGATGTTTAGATATACATACCAATATAATCCTAGCTCTGGCGCGACTGCTCGATATTGCGCATCCTCAAACAAATATCAGCTGGTGGAAGTCCTTAGCATTACCCTTGATGTTATGAACATCAATCGACTCTCATATTGCGAAGAGCATACTGCTCTGCAGGGCCCCCTTCTGTATGACACAGACTCGTACCTAGCCCCATGTTGATATGCAGTTCCTTGTGCGTGATCTCAACGCAATGGAGAGCGAGAGCGAGAGCTCCAGGACAGGATAAAGTGCTCAACTGGGCAATGGTTCGCTGCCTACAACTCAACTATACAAGACACCCTCTACCACCCCGCCAGCCCCCATATCTACAATGGCCGCTCCCCTAACCCACCTCACCCAACCCCTTACCCATGCGTCGGCATAACCACACTCCTCTCCGTCCTCAACGCATCCTCACTCCTCCACAAACTCGTGACCGTCTTCGTCTGGGTATAAAAACTCAACCCGGGCTTCCCATAAAACGTATTGGCGCCCCCGCCCGCAACGCTCTTCTTGTTGCCGGTGAAGCTGAACATGGGCAGGGGGACGGGGATGGGGACGTTGATGCCGACCTGGCCGGCCTCGATGTTCTTCTGGAAGTGGGCGGCCGTCGGGCCGGAGCGGGTGAAGATGGCGACGCCGTTGCCGTACTCGTTGGCGTTGATGAGCGAGATGGCGTCGTCGACGGTGTCGACGTTCAGGCATACGAGGACCGGGCCGAAGATCTCTTCCGTGTAGCATTTCATGTGCGGTTGGACGTTGGTGATGATTGTTGGGGCGATCTGTTGTGGGGTTGGCGGGGGTCATGTTAGGCTTTAAGGGGTAAGGTGGGGGAAGGTGGCATGTGGCAGGCAGGCAGGCGGGGTGGGGGGACTTACGAAGTTGCCGTTCGGGTACTTCTCGGGCTTGCAGCCTCGGCCGTCGAGAAGGATGGTGGCGCCCTCTTGCTCGGCGCTGGCGATCAGTTTCTCGATTCTCTCTTTGCTCTGCGGACTGATGACGGGCCCGAGGTCGGCGCCTTCTTCGAAGCCGCCGTTGACGTTCAGCTCCTTGGCTCGTGCGGCGATTTCTGGTAGCCATTCTTTCGTCTCGCCGACCATCACTAGTGTGCTCAGCGCCATGCATCGCTGGCCGGCGGCGCCGAATGCCGCACCGACGATTGCGTTCAAGGCCTGGTTCTTGTTGCAGTCGGGTAACACAGCGGCGTGGTTCTTGGCTCCGAGGTTGGCTTGGACCCGTTTGCCTTGTGCCGAGCCACGGCTGAAGATGTACTCTCCCGCCCTGTTGCTGCCGACGAAGCTGATGGCTTTGATGGCGGGCTCGTCGATGATGAAGTCGACCGTTCTCGCAGCGCCGTGGATCACATTAAGTACACCGTCGGGAAGACCAGCTTTCTGTGCGAGCTCTGCGAGGATCATGGCTGCACCGGGGTCTCGTTCGGAGGGTTTGAGAATGAGACAGTTACCGGTAACCGTAGCGATTGGGATGGACCAAAGTGGGATCATAGCGGGGAAGTCTGCAATCTTGCTGTCAGGTTTTCACCCTGTTGAGATTTCAAACTCATGATGAGGAACGCACTGAAAGGACAGATCGCCGCAACGACCCCTAGCGGCTCCTTGTAACTCCTTGTTTCCATATCCTTTGCGACCTCCAACACCTCGCCCGTCATCTGTGCTGGAATTCCACACGCCATCTCCGCAACCTGCAGTCCTCTGAGCACATCGCCCTTGGCATCCGCGAACGTCTTCCCTTGCTCCAACGTGATGGACGCCGCAAGACGATCCCAGTGTTCTCTGATGAGAGCCACGAACTTGAACATTATTTGCTGCCGGTGCAAGATGCTGGTATGGCGCCAAGAGAGGAAGGCTTTCTTCGCGCTCTCGACAGCGGCGCGGAGCTCTGCATCGGTGCTTTGCGGAACGCGAGTGACGAGATTGTTGGTCGCTGGGTCGTGGAGATCGATCCATGTGGAGGCTTTTGAGGGTACGAATTGGTTGTCTATGAAGTTTTGTGTGTCGACCGGTGCTTCTATCTGCTCATGGGTAGAGGGGTACTGTTCTGGTGTCGATGCCGTCGCCGTTGACGCTGCGGGTACCAGGTGTTGCGCTGTAGCATGTAGTCGCCGTGAACCGGTCTTGCTCGTGCTTGTGGGTGCAGACATTCTGTTTAACAGAAAAGATAACCTGGGAGCTGATGGTCGGGCTGCTGCAAATACTAAGGAGTTTCTCGTGAGCACTCGACGAGTGGCCATGGGTGTAACAATGTGCTTTGATCTGTAAGCTGTAACACTTTCGAAGAGAGATCCGATCAATTGGAGAACTGACTCAGTCAAGAATGACGAATGAATTGTGGCATGAAAAATGGAACAGTGCAAGGTCTCTAGTTGGTTGTAGAAGGCTAACATCGGCATGCGGGATGTTCCCCGGCCGGCAATAAAAGGCCGATCTCCGGAGAAGCAGAATCCAGTCCGAGGCTAAGCAACTGCACAGTGATCTATAGAGGTTTTTTTTATCTTACAAGTACAGCTAAAGATCAGGACACATCAACCTGCAAGACTGCTCACAGATGAATTGCGCAGCCAAGTTTCCGGAAAGCAAAAATTAGCAAAGGCCTGCTTAACCGACACCGGCTTCTCATCAAGTTAACCATCCCGGCAACAGCGTTTGTCTACTGAGCGGTGGTAGACGACCGCGTTGTCCGCTTGTTGACCTCAGCCTGCACCTTCTCGGCCCCTGAGCTCGCAGCGTCCACGACCTGATCCTTCGCATCAACAGCGCTCTGCTTGATATCCTCTGCCGCCTTCCGAACCTGAGGCGGCGGTGTCGCGCCACTCATGCTGACGATGCCAATCAAGAGTGCGAGAAGGGTAACGGCGAGGACGCCGAGACCACCAGCGACCTCGGGGACGAATTTGATTGCTTGGACAGGATCATTCTTGGCAATAGTCCAGAAAAGGTCGAGCTTCTCGCGGACGTAGTGGACAGGGCCATCCATAAACTTGAGATCCATTGGAGATTTGGGTTTGTCATCGGCCTTCGGCTTGGTGGCCTCATCTTCCGCAGCTTCAACTGGGTGCTTCACATCGTAGGTCTCAGCCTTGAGTCTCTCGGCATCTTCAATCGAGTGGCCAATGTAGATGTTGTCAAAGAGAATGTCATTTTGCATCGTCCAGATTTCGAATCCAATCTAGGAGATGTTAATTAAGGCCAACGCACAGAAGCCTTGATGACGTGGATAAACTTACAGCACCCATTGGCTCAAGTTTGGAAGGAGTCTTATCCTCGAAATAGTCTGGGTTTGAGATCTTGCGTGGCTGCCACACGCCCTTGTAGGCAGGGTTATCAATAAAAGGTGCCGACCACTTGCCCTTGTAGGCAGGGTTCTTCGTCATCGGTGCTTCCCACTTGCCACAGCCCGAAACCTCCTCACACTTGGGGTTGGGTACAGTGGGAGGAACCCAGTCACCATCTTCCTCATCATCCCAGTCTTCTGGCTTCTCTGCTTCTGGGTCGGGAACCATGGAAGGCTCATCCTCAAGCCAGTCATCAGGTTTTGTAGCCTCCTTATCGACGATCTCGAATGGCGCATCTTCGTCCCAGTTCTCGGGTTTGGTCGCATCAGGGTCTGCGATGCGGGCTTCGTCGACCCAGCTACCCGGCTTAGTATCATTCGGGTCATCGATTTCCTTTTCAGGGTTGACCGATGGGGTGAAATCCTCCAGGAGGCTGCCATTCTTCAGCGATTCGCCGTCGACCTTAATCTGGAAAGTTTGGTCTGGTTTGACAATCAAGGTATAAAGCGATGTGGTTTTGACAATACGAGCCATTGGAGGTGACTTCAGGTGTTTCTCCTCGTATTCCCCAGTCTTAGGGTTCTTGTGTCTGAAGATGAAGTGGACCTGGGTACCGTGTCAACAAAGCTTTCACAGAAGATTGTTCCTGACCGAAGCATACCTTGTTGGTAGCGCCACACTTATCTGGACCAAACATGATGATGTAGGGGGAGGCGTTGGAGAACTCCTCAGCGTGTAACTCTTCGTTATCTTGGAGGAGCTTCATGTATGCACCTCCACACTCCAACCCATCTATTGATATAGGTCAGCGATGGATAATCGTCAAAGGTTGGAAATGATTGGCTGATAGAGAGACTTACTTTGAAGCTTGACTTCATACTGGACCACCAATGTCTTGTCCGTATTATCAATCCTCTTGTTGAATTTTGCGGAGATAGCGTGATGAGCGGCCGGGTTCTTGACGACGAGGCCCTTATCACCCTCAATGCCCTTTAGAACATGGGGCTCTTCGACCGCCCATGTACCAACGTAAGCCCACTCTTCGTCAGTTTTCGAGTCCTCCTTCTTTGCATGCGACGGTTTCCACCGCGAGTCCCAATCATCAGTGAACTGCTCAAAGAAGGGTGCTTTGATATCGGAAGGCTGCGAGCACGGAATCAGTACCTTCATTGCTGAAGCGCGGTAACACCAATGTCTGAGTAATCGTGATACATACCGTGAAAGTTGGCTTCGCGGCTGATGATGTTGTTGAACCTGGCGCATGGGAGGAGGTGGATGACTCAAGAATGGCATCATTGTCGTCTGCCCGGACGTGACCCAAGAGAGTAGCGGAAGAGAAAAGCGCTGAAGCGAGCACTGCGTTGAAACGCATGTTGCCTGATTACTGAAAATCTTCAACTGAATGGAGGTGAGGTATTGAAACGATCCAGGAGGATTGATTTCAATTCGAAGCGTAGCAGTAGAACGTTCTCCGTAGTGGATAATTGCGTGTGGGAGGAAGTTTGTGAATGGACGGTGGGGAAGCAAAAGGACACCTTGAGATTCACGAGATTTCGAAGCTCACTCTGGCACCCTTGTCGGTTGCTACATTGGGATTAGCGTGTCCCGTGGAGGTCGGACAAACCTCCACAGACATTTCTAGAACAGCGAGTTTGCGCCGACAGTTGTATATCTATATCTTGAGCCATTCTACTGACAAGAGTTTTACGCCTTAACATCAATTACGAAGAAAAGCAGCTTAGCGGTGTTGTTTCTCCATCTACTTGTCGGTGATGGAAATGCCCTAGGTCAAAACTTTGCCATAGATCTGAAAAACGCTGCACCAGAACCACTCAGGGCTCCCTGTTTGGGTCGATTTTATTTGATCAGCTATGCCGGAAATGAACCATCCTCTGTCAGCGAATAATGACAGCCTAGTCACTTCTACCAACCCAAATCATCCAGCAAATCTGATATGCGAGCTTTGCCGCAAATTCTACACTTTAGGGTGGGTAACAGGTACGGGCGGGGGCACTTCAATCAAAGAGGAAGACCACATCTTCATTGCACCTTCTGGGGTTCAGAAAGAGCTCATGACTCCGGACAATATCTTTGTCCTCTCACACTCGACAAGACAGTATCTTCGCAAGCCCCCAATCTTGAAGCCAAGTGCGTGTACACCCCTGTTCCTGGCTGCCTTTGACCGTGGCGCCGGCTGTTGTATCCACACGCACTCGCAATGGGCTGTGTTGGTGACGCTATTGGTAGAGAGGGAGAAAGGAACAGATGCTTGCTTTGAGATCAGTAACATCGAGCAAATCAAGGGTCTACCGAGGGGAAAGGGCAAAGAGGGCATGCTTGGGTTCTTTGATACGTTGAGAGTCCCAATCATCGAAAATACTGCACAGTGAGTCTCTGACAGACTTTGAGATCGGACGCTTCCTGAGACTGATGGTTGATGGTAGCGAGGAGGATTTAACATCAAGTCTTGAAGCCGCTATGGAAAGATATCCAGACAGCTACGCCGTGCTTGTCAGAAGGCATGGGATGTGAGTGGTTGAGCAGATGGCCTGCGGACGCGGAAGCTGACTATTCGTAGATACGTGTGGGGCGAGAATGTGCACAAGGCAAAGACGCAGTCAGAGAGGTGGGCTTTCTTCGGCTGATTGGCCTGAAGTGGCCTCATCAATTTGGAACTGACGATATCAGCCTGGACTACCTTTTCCAGTTGGCTGTCGAGATGCAGAAACTAGGTCTTCCATGGACAATATAAAAGAAGCAGCGGGCTCTAGATTTATAGGAGCCCCAAGTGCCCCGACCATGGTTCCAAAGTCTCAATCTCAGCTACGGTACAAACGAGATCGAGCATATCAATGGGTTTCTGGCAATGGCTACACCAACAACGATAAGCGGCACTTAGATCTCCAGTTCTTGCTGCGATATCCACGTCTAATTCATGTCGACATCGGTCTCAGTACGAACTTCAAGACAGGAGGTTCAAGCCACCCACACATGAAGCTTGACTAGTCATCAGTCTGCTTAACGCGGCGACAGCGCGTCAGTGCATCGAGGCTTCTTAGTTATTGATTGTACCTTTTTTGAAGTGTACTGCTGTAGAAATAGTAGCATGAATGCTGTCGGTAGGTCTCCTGCGATGGGTTAGGTTTCAGGATACACAATTACGAGGATGATCGTAACTTCATATAACAAGGTACACCTCTCGGCAAAGAACCAAGACCCATGAATTCATTCCTTGATCCAAAGTTTGACGACTACTACACTCAATCTTGAGCTTCAACAAAAACCCCATAAAATAGGTTCTTCTATTCTTGATTTGGTAAAGAGAACGGGACGATTCAAACGAGATGAGTTTAAGGTACTGGACCGTGCACGCTAGGTACGCTAGCCGACGCACCAACATCGGTGATTGGTTGTCTGATTAGTTGTCGAATAGGCTTACGGCGCGTTACCCCGTTATGGTGAACGCGTTGCTGCACCTGAACAGATTCACAAATCTACAAAGATCTTCAAGCTGGGCTACCGAAGTTTCGGCAAGCTCTCAAAGATGGGCAGCAGTAGCGGGGAGGATTATGGAGAACTGGATGATGAAGAAATGCTGATTGTAGCTACACACGCTGAGCATAGAGATATCACACCACCAGCGTCAAAGCGGAGGAGACTGAACAACGCGGTGGAGGGAACCGACACACTCGGAAAGAGAGACAGAAGGCACGGTCCACAGACTGTAAAGGCATCACAGTCGCCGTGCCGGAGTAGTCCAGTCGAAGAAGAAGATGATGATAAAGTACACAGTAGACCCAGGAGTGTCCGAATCAATAGTGCGCGAGCGTTGACAGGTCGTGTACGTCCAATTGATGATAAGACAGACAATGATGAGGATATTATCAAGGCTTCTGTTGGCCTCGCTCACACCGGGCCCCGGAGAAGTGCCGAGGCGGATAACGCAACTGATACCCACAAGACCAAATCAAAGTCGAAATATAGGATACATATCCCAAAACAAGCTGTGGTTCCAAAGGATGAGTTCCTCACTCAGCCACCTCCACCATCCTCAAGTCCATACCGCATCCGAGGTGCAATATGGCAGAAGCCGAAGAAAGTACCAACTGCTGCAGAGCCAAGGCGCACGAGCGTCGAACGGGAGGACAAAATCAATCACTCACCGAGAGAGAGACGCAGTCCTTCAAGGGCTTCATCGCCTGCGGAAGAAGATGCGTTCGATCCGTCGCCTCATCCTATAAGAGCAGGGGCCATAGCTCTGGATGAAGTGGCAGGTTTTCCATCCGATGCTTTCAGTTCTGGGAACGACGCGATCTTTGTATCCAGCCAGGAGCGCCTCTCCCAGGTGCGACAGTCACAGCGTACCGTACTCCCACGTACAACCGCAACTCAGACTAATCTGCGTCAAACAACGTTATTCGGAGCTACTGCTCGAAATGCACCGGCTTCGCAATCAGCAGCGCGGCACAATTGGCCGCTGGCCAAAAAAGAGGAACCGCCGACACATCACAAGTTGGATCGCGAAGCCATGAATACATGGGTGTATCCCACTAACCTTGGGACGATTAGAGACTACCAGTTCAACATCGTGCAAAGAGGCTTGTACCATAATCTACTGGTCGCACTACCCACAGGACTTGGTAAGACTTTTATCGCCGCAACCATCATGTTGAACTGGTTCAGATGGACGACCGAGTCTCAAATCATCTTCGTTGCCCCCACAAAGCCTCTTGTGTCTCAGCAGGTAGAGGCCTGCTTCAACATTGCGGGCATACCTCGATCGGCGACTACCATGCTTACGGGAGAAACAGCGGCACGTCTTCGAAGTGAGGAATATTTGACCAAGCGAGTATTCTTCATGACACCACAGACCTTGATGAACGATCTTGCAAATGGAAACTGTGATCCCAAGAAGATTGTCTTGTTGGTGGTGGATGAGGCCCATCGTGCAACTGGCAACTATTCGTATGTCGAAGTTGTCAGGCTACTTCGACGCTTCAACAAGAGCTTCAGAGTCTTGGCCCTGACGGCAACTCCTGGTGCATCCGTCGAGGCTGTGCAGGCGGTCATTGACGGCCTTGACATATCCAGAGTGGAAATCCGAACGGAAAGTTCTTTGGACATTCGCCAGTACGTGCACTCTAGGAGGATTGATACCCAGGTTTTTGACTATTCTGAGGAAATGGAGATGTTGATGGGTCTCTGGCAGAGGTCACTGCAACCCGTGCTGAATAAGTTGAATGGAATGAATGCGTATTGGCAAAAGGATCCAGTGGCATTGACGCCTTATGGTTTGACAAAAGCAAGGCAGGTGTGGATGTCGACAGCGGGGAAGAACGCCAACATGGGGGTAAAAGGTATGGTGAACGCCATCTTCACGATTTTATCCAGTCGTGCCCACGCCACAGATTTACTCAAGTTTCATGGCATCGGACCCTTCTATCAAAACCTTCTGGCCTTCCGCGACACCACCGAAGCTGGGGAGAAAGGAGGAAAGTATCGCCGGGAAATTACAGGAAGTGAGCACTTTCAGAAGCTTATGAGCCTAATGCAAGGCTGGGTGTCGAATCCGGAATTCGTTGGGCATCCTAAGCTTGAGTATCTTCGAACGGTTGTCTTGAATCATTTTCTCGATGCGAACGAAGGTGCGAACGTTGCGAACGTTGCGAACGGTGAGCAATCTTCGACCCGAATCATGGTCTTCGTGCATTATCGAGACAGCGCCGAAGAGGTAACCAAGGTGCTCAAGAGGCACGCGCCAATGATCAGACCACATGTGTTTGTGGGTCAAACTACCGCCAAAGGATCAGAAGGCATGGACCAGAAGAAACAGTTGGATATCATCGATAAGTTCAAGAAAGGTATCTACAACACGATCGTTGCTACATCCATTGGCGAAGAAGGGTTAGATATAGGGGAAGTGGATCTTATCGTGTGCTACGATTCCTCTGCATCTCCAATACGGATGTTACAGCGTATGGGCCGAACAGGGAGAAAACGCGCTGGAAATATAGTGGTGCTTCTGATGCGAGGGAAGGAGGAGAACTCTTTTGCGCAAGCAAAGGACAACTACGAAAAGATGCAGCACATGATTGCTGAGGGTTCACGCTTTACGTTCCATGAGGACCGGTCAATGCGAATAGTACCGAGAGATATACAACCAGTAGTGGACAAGAAGGTGATTGAAATCCCGCTGGAAAACACACAGCCTGGCCTGCCTGAACCTGGACGAAAGAAGCAGGCGAGGCGTTCCAAGAAGCCAGCAAAGAAATTCCATATGCCCGACGGGGTTCGGACAGGGTTTGTCAAGGCGTCGCGCTTGAGTGGTAGGAACCTCGACTCACAAGCTGACAGTGGGGAGGATGGTGAGCTTGGTTCCAGCATACCAAAAGTACGTGAGCCAAGTCCAGAACCAGAGCCGATCCCATCTCTGGAAGAGGTCCTGTTGAGTGCAACGGAAGAGCGGCAGCTCGTGCGAACTTACCTTGATATCGGCGGGGACACACCTCAGATGGTCGAGACGCCAAGAGTGGACGCATTCCCAGCCCTACAACGCACCCTTCGACCGACGAAGCATTTGACCCATGGTCGAACTACAAGAAGAGCAGTTGATATGCTAGAGGCCATGCATGCTGTGGATCTGGAGCAAGTCGAACGTTTTGAACGAAACCTCGATCCAGACGATTGTACCGATCCAGGATCTTCCGCCAAGTCCGCTGATCTGCCCAAGAGAGTAGCGTCCGCCGAAAGCCCCTTCAAACGGACGTCCGTCCCAGCAGCCCGTAGGCCAAAGCCGCCTCGGAAACGATCTGTTAACCTTACCTCATCCGAAGACACAAATGACGATCTGAGCGGATTCGTAGTTCACTCATCACCTGAAGGAGCCGTGCAAGGAGCGCTGTCCTCGGTCACATCTTCTCCACCTTCGCTCGATGCTCCTGAGAAGCCATTCTACACTCCACTCGGCAAGGAGTATGGTGCCAACACCGACTCCGACGAGGAACTACCCGAGTTCAGCAATCTGGTTGGAAAGATTACAGTTGCTCAGAGCCCGGGTCGTGTTTCGAGCCAGAGAAGAGGGGCGAGAAGGGTTGTTCAGGATGATAGCGACGATGAATGATTGGACGTCAGTTGGTGTATCAGTTGGGGCTATCTGAGCCGGTTTTAGGTCATGGCGTGGTTGTGTCTGAGCCTGCCAGAGCTCGACTGGACCGGCATTGACTTTCTTGAAGGGGCGGACTCCGTTACCCTATGTTTTCTTGAAGCTGGATGACGTAGGTAGTGAACAGCAATACATGGCTTGCTGTTCCCCGCCGGATAGCCGTAACCCAAGAGCTTTCAAGCCATGTCTGATGTTCTGCGCGAGAAAGTTGATGATAGTGTTTCTGGGGTCTATTGTAGAGCTTGGCCCGTGCTGGGGTACTGTACCCAACTAGGTAATTTACTGTAGGTAGCTCTGAAGAACTACCCCACGTACAGCTCCTTACACCTTGTTAAATACAACCACTCCCCAACAATGTCCGACGAAACCCAATATGACAGTGCACTGTACCAACCCCCCCATACCCCATCAACAAACCCCCCCCACTAACACCCCCCCCAGCGACCTCCTCCGCCGCCTAAACCCAACCCACACGGCCACCAACCTCACGCACATCTGCGCCCTCGCGCCCTCCCTAACCGAAGACCTCCTCACATCCGTCGACCAACCCCTCTCAACGCGCCGCTGCACACAGACAGGGCGAGACTACCTGCTCTGCGACTACAACCGTGACGGCGACAGCCACCGCAGCCCGTGGAGCAACGCGTTCGAGCCGGCACTGGACGCGGCCGCGGGCGAGGAGGGGACGAAGCCGAGCGAGAAGGTGCGGGAGCTGGAGGTGCGCATGAACGAGGCGGTGGATGTTTACCGGGAGCTGTATTATGAGGGGGGCGTGAGTAGTGTTTATTTCTGGGATCTGGACGATGGGTTTGCGGGGGTGGTGGTTTTGAAGAAGGGTTAGTTTGGTTTTTCCCTTTCTTCCCTTTCGTTTCTTGCTTTCTTGCTTTCTTCCCGTGCATTCGTCCATCTGTTTGCGATGGGGGATACCGAGCGGCAAGGGCCTGCATAGGGAATGGCATTGACGTGCGTCGGACCACAGTATCGTCGTCGTCGTCGAGCGGCAAGGGCGCTGGGGTGTGGGACTCGATCCACGTCTTCGAAGCCGTGGACCGCGCGCGCACGGCCCACTACCGGCTGACGAGCACGGTCATCCTGCACCTGAGCGCGGGCACCGACGCGCTGGGCGAGCTGGATCTGAGCGGGAACATGACGCGGCAGGTGGAGCTGGATTTGCCGGTGGAGAACGACGCGAGTCACGTTGCGAATGTGGGGAAGATGGTGGAGGATATGGAGTTTAAGTTGCGGAACCTTCTTCGTGAGTACTTGTGGCAATCCCTTTGGAGACGGGCTGTCTGTTGGATGGTGGGGCTGAGGCTAGGGCAGAGGAGGTGTATTTTGGGAAGGCGAAGGATGTTGTGGGCGATCTGAGGAGTAGATATTGCCACCCCCTGAGGTTCATGGGTTTGGTGCTGACGATGAGCAAGGCATACAACCTCTGACGGAGTCGAATCGAGATAAGGCTACGCATCAGCAGATGATTGATTCGATATCGAGTAAATCGGCACAGTAACATTCATCAAGCGCGGAATGGGCAGAAGGGGAAACTCAGGAACAGATCTCAGGGCTTCTACGGTTCTCTTGTTGCAAATCTCGTGGCGTACTCGGACTCTAATATTAGAGGGGGTGGGCTCAGTATCGACAGACTATGGTCGACAGAGGGGAACATCATAGAAACTTGTCAATGGCCTAAGCTTTGTCTCTATCGCTTGCTGTTGATTACTTTCATGGCATTTGGTCATCCGCTTCCACATATTCGTATGTTGCGCGTAAAGGCGGTCGGCCGGTTGTACTGCTCTATGTGCAGAAGGGGGGTGACCGCCACGCTTGTATAAGGATCGCAGTCGCAACGATCGAATCATTAAGGTGAAGGGCACGGTCGTGCGTTCTCCCGCTTCAGAGAATTGGGTTTCCTTGACCATCGGGGCCCTTAAAGACTGCTAAGCTCTCGTGCGTGCCTAGGGTTATGTTACTTCCAGGTCGCGGTCTTCTTTCGTATCCATTTGGTGCTGCAGTTTACTTCTAGCAGGAAGTCTGGTGATGGGTACCACAGCTTCCTCCACCATAAGAAGTCGATTTCGCACTTGCAGTGCCAGCAGTCGTTTGGCAGCGCACGGCGTGATCGGTTCGTTTGGCGGTGCTCGTCCATCTACTGTCAGCTCGTACAAGGTCTCCTTTCCGTACGCAAAGCTGGATGTCCGCTGGCTTCGCTGGTCCGGCAGGCCGAAGCTGTCAAATATCCAGCCACACGAGTACTGACCCTTCGCACGCCGGGAGTCCCAAGTAATTTATTGATATTTTGAATCAACAGATCGAGGCGAGGTCAAAGTGCCTCATCTTTCATCGCTCCCAGCGTAAAAGACTCTCTCTATACATAGAGACTTTCCCATGGCTCATCTATAGAACCGTGTTGTTGCTCCGACATACTCCATTGGCTGCATATTCTGTGCTTCCCACGCGAAATGCTATCATAATCATCGCCCATTACCAGCTGCTCAAACTTTCGTTCCATCTTCCGGGTTTCTCGCGCTCGAAATTCAGATACCTGATCACTCGCCGGCCATAACTGACGATCCATGGGACAAATGAGATGGACGAAAAGGTCTCTCAACCCGGCAAGCCGAGCCAATGGCCGCAGAGTTCGCCCGTACATCTTCATAATCGTGAGCTTTTGTTCCCGATTCAATCCCCACCGGAAGGGAACAGGAGTGTTTTTATGTACATCTGACATGTAGATAGTTATACTGAGCTTTGGTATATTGGCGTTCCTGGCAATATAGTCGATGGCGTTCAACCAATCCTGATATCCGGGTTCGTCGGAACGGAGATAATCCTTCTCAAAAAGTGGGAAGACGATTTCAATGGATCGTAAGTAAGGCATCGCATAGGAAGGTACTTGGGATAGGAACAGAGAAGTTTCTACGCGATCGGGAGATTCCTCAACGGGCTCATAACACCCTCCGCGCGGGAGAATGGCGAAGTGATTAGTCGAGTAGAACACTTCCATGGCGTCCCTCCTCATCTCCCAACATACCAGGAACAACGCGGAGGGTGGAGACCAGCAGCGGTATTTCGAAGAGAAGGCGGAATGATAGCCAGAAAGGTAGCATCCTTCCCAGTAATCAGTATGGTTTCTGATGGCACGAGCCATATGCAGGCCTTTCCTGGGCCACCATTCTACCTCGTAGGGCGTGATAAGGTCAGAAAATTCAAGAATTCGGAATTGAAGTTCTTTCGGTAGATCCATGAAGCGAAATTGAGGACAGAAACAAATTTTCGACACTCCAGTTACCCGTAGGACTACCTCTTCAGCTAAATGCTGGAGGTCATCATTGGGTTCCCGTCCGAGGCGGATAGCGCAGTCTTTCAAAGTCGGCATCTGAAGAATGGGCTCAGCTACCTGCTTCGCAGTCTCGTAATCCTGGGTATCACAGGCAAAATACAGCCCCAGACGAGATGGCTGTATGTATGCGGCCAGTCGACTAGCTGTACGTCGCCATTCCGAGATGATCGATTTGTCTGCACGTGAGGATTTTCCAAGAGGCTTCTCATGCTTGCATGAATAACAGGCTTCATGCAGAGTAACTCTGCGGCACTGCTCTCGAATGTCGCACGAGGAGACATTGATCCAGATGATAAGACAGGTCAGAGATGCCAAACATTTTGCACTGAGATTCTGTAGCGGTCGAAGGTCATAACCATCTCTTCGGTGGATCATGAACCTGTTTTCGGAGTAGATGATCGAGGAAACTTCGTTGTAAATGTCCCGAGAAGTTTGAAGGAGATTATACCACAATGGACAGCCTTCCCAGTCGAATTGGTCATCATCACCCACTTCAGCAGAGCGTGAGCTGGTTTCAGACCCACTTGACTCTTCTAGTGGATCTCTGTCTCTGTCTGTCTTTCTCCTGAGGAGATTGATCAAGCAGTCAGAGACTAATCCCGCTTCGTCGTATATATGGCGACGAATATTGGGAGGAAGATCAAGGAAAGAGGTCCCAGAAGGAGGTGGACACGGTCGAGAATGATAATTGAAATACTCATACAACCAACGCTGACCCATGCTGAGAACAGTGTTCACATCATCTGTATGGTAATACTCCGTAGAGACCTTCCCTCGACATTATCATGGATCGGGCTACCTTAAAATGTCCGTTGCTCAGGTACGAAGGCTGTTTGCAGAATTAGAGGTCTTTTGCAAACTGTCTCAATACACCCCGACAGTTTGCACCAAACTGTCAAGCGCTAGTAATTTAGCGCTTTCCTGCACAATAATATTGTCCGGCACCCCATCAACTTATTTGCTACTCGTTACCCTCGCATTGCGATTTCATCCCAAGATATGTATATAACGCAAGTCGAGCTCTTGCGCAACTTCACTCATTAAGATCCATTGATTGCCCCAAGATGTGTCAGCGTGTTTCGCCTGAAAGACATACCTCCATCTTACTGACTAGGTAGACCATTGCACCCATTGAAATGAGTAGAACTCTGTTATTATCATGTAAACATTCTGTGTCTACCACTTTGCTCTGTCAATTGACCATGAGCATATTTGATTCTATAACGAGCACAATTTCCTCATCGAACAGCATTGCAACTTTCACCTCAGGCATGAAAACACTCATAAAAAGCCATGTCATACATGTCTGCTCGTACTCGTACAAACGAAAGTGAAAACAGGTCGCCAGGCCTAGTTGAGTAGTAACGGCAGCGACCTCGGGATCGACACTTCACTTCCTTTGCCTGATGCGGAACGGAACCTTTCCCACCGATCTCATGATGGCCAAGCCATAACCCGACGAGTCGAGCTGTAGCGCCTCCTTGTCCGCCAAGATCTCGATGTCGAATCTTGTGATCATCATCGCGCAGAGCAACAGAGTCTGGCGCTTCGCGAGATGCCGGCCTGGGCAGGCACGAGACCCGCCTAGGGGCCTTTTGTCAGCACCATTCGGCGCCACGGATGGATGGAAACGAGGGAACTCACCACCAAAGGGGATGAATGAGCCTTGGAGGCCGTCGAGGGAGAAACGTGATTTCTCGGTTTTGTCATCGCCCTTGCCTGAAGAAGGCACGGCAGGGAGGTCGTGAAGATCCTTCCTGACCGGTCCGCTAGCCGGGTCGTTTGGATAGATCAGAAACCGTTCGGCCCAGAATGTGTCGAGGGGGTGAGCGCCATCTTTGGTGTTCCAAACGCTTGCGTCCATGTGCGCCAGATGCGTGTTGATTATCATCACCTTGTTCCTTGGAAGCAGCCAGTTGTTAACCTTGATATCATGATCGGGCGCACAGCGAGTTATATGAACGGCGAGAAGCCGTCGCAGCGTCTCCGCATAGACCGAAAGCAGAAGCGGTTCCTTCTCAATCATCTTCATGTCAAACTCAAGCCATGACGTTTGCTCAACCTTGGCTCTCAGGCTATCGCGGAGACGCGAGAGCAGTGTTTGGTCCCGGAAAACCTCTAGAGTAACCATCATGGATAATGGAACCAGAGTCGTGAATGACCTAATGCGAATTGACTCAGCCTCAATGCACAGAACAAATCAGAGCAAGAGCTTCGAGGACTCAGCGTGGAAAGGCAACTAATGAGAGAGAGAATCCTACGCCCAAATTAGCCCCATATCTGCAGAGGCGACAGAATCGAAATCCAGATGGTCAACGCCTAGCAGTAGCTTTTGTCTTGACCTCACCAATTCAGAGCCCCAATACGGGTCGCTGTCTCCGTCAGCATAAATCGTCAATACTTCGAAATTTGACCTTGCTAACGCATGCCAGCGCTTGACACTAGAAAGAACTTTGTCTCGAAGCTGGTAAGCAGCGGGAACCCAGGATTTGGGTATTCTTCTCGCGAGATATTGCACACCGGCATCATAAGCCCAGATATCACAAACAAAAGTAGGATTCGCAGATAGCAGGACTGGTCCGTAGAGAGCTTCAAGGACCGGTGGGGTGAGGTGCTCCTTGAAAAACTGCATTAGATCCGGCATCTGAAGGCACTCCTGTTCGACGTCAAGAGCGTCAAGCTCCCTCGTCAATAAGTTGGTAAAGCGGTCAAAGGTCGGTGTCAGACCAGGACCACTAAGACCTTTAAGCAGGTTTTCGTGAGTGAGAAACTCTATACGATTGTGTTGCTTCACGTTGCTGTCTGGGTGTGGCTTGGGGTGCGGCCCTGAGTTATCTGCAATATACATTTTGAGGGATCTCGCGGACATTCCGAAGAGCTGCTTCAAAACCGTAGTGTGAATATATACTGCGGTCATCAGCGAAGGCTGTTTGAAGATCGCAGAGATGTTTGCAGCGCCCTGAAAGAGGTATATTCTATCAGTCAAGAGCGCAATGCCCACTGGGGTCTGTCTCCCCATGAATGTTCTGGAGCCTCGGTCAGTAAGATGGACACCAATTACATGGGGACTGGAATGAGGCCCAACGTACGTTGCATACTTGACAAAATTGGCGCCGTCCCACACAAAGGAAATAGTGCTCCCGAGTAGAGGAACCAGGTGCGGTAGAGTTGGCGGTATCTTTCCAACCTTCTCCGTCAGGTGCGTATGTCGAAACATTACCCATATGATGGCGTAGTTCACAATAAATGGTATTGAGAAGAGGAATGCAAGGACAAATACATATCTCAACGTGCTGGGTCCCGATGCAAGGGCGCGAGGTGCTTGCCACGGTGTTGTTCCGTTGCTGAACTGCACGACTGTGAAATTTGGCACCAAATCAGCCCAGACGGGCTTTTCGAGTAGGAACAACGCCATTGTTGAGATCTGGGTAGATTGTATGTAAGCTCACAATAGTCTTATTGACTGCAAATGAGAGGCAACCGGATGACTTGCCCTGATTTAATAGTTATCGAAGCTTGTGAAGACCCTTCGGCCTTTCGCCCCCCAAGTCGGTCTTCAACCCCTAAATGGGGACCCATTTAGGACTCACGGCACAGCACTCCTCCATGAAGCAGGCCCGAGCCGTTTGTCTCCAGCACCGCCGCCGGGTCAGAACCGATAAGGCAGACAACTCGAGTCAGAAGATCAACCAACAGAGAACGAGGATCTCGTGGAAGAGCTCCTGGCCCATCACATGTTTCTCTCCAGGCAAAACTACTTAAGTCAAGACACTCCTTGCAATTCGGCCCCAAGCCAGAACCATGTAATGCTTCAGCTTACCCATGCTTCGCATCACCTATACTGAGGCCATCTAAGGCGACATAAGGCTGCTGCGAAATGTTGCATAGTACGCACGCCCCCCCCCCCCCTTCCTCTCTCAATGCTGTGCTTGGCTGCCTCTTGAAAACTCTGCCCAAAGAGTCGGATCCTATTATGCATACGCATGCATGCTGGGTGTTTAGTTGTGGAAATAACATCAATTTGTGATGATTCAACATGATTTTCAAATACAAAGTCGCGAAAATTCCATGCCGCACGTTGACATTTACTTTTTAAGAATAGCTGTAGCGCGCCGGCCGAGAAGCGTCAGGGGAGCCAAGGCAACGACGCTAAGCTGCCGTGCCACGATTTGTGGAATGTCAAACATGCCACCATACGGCGAGGGAAGTGACAGAGGATCAATGGAGGAGCCACAGTGATTCAGGGCTGAGCCGTGTGGCATGCATGGGCACAGCAAGTTCTCTATCTGTACGTTATTAAGCTTTAAGGCCTAGCTATGACTACAAAGCATACGAGGCCGATTGAAGCAACGGGCCCTAGGCCTATGGTAAACAACAGATATCCGGATCAATGAGCCGCTATTGACTCTGCAGCAAGCTTAGGCATCCAGTCAGGTCATTGCCTTTTGAGACGTATCGTCAAGGGGATTGGACACTCTTCAAACGAAAAGGTGCTCATGTCAAGATGCTGGATCCTGGCTCACGTGGGGGCTCCAGGCAGCACAAGGACCGAGAAGATCAGCGTCGGAAGAAGGGATATTGTACCTAGTTTTCCTGTAAGCCTCGGACTCGAGGACGAATTGGTAAAGAAAGGGTCTACTACAAACGTCCCGGCCAAGCCCTCGACCCTGATATGGCTCATAAGCTCGTTGATCACGCAATTGCGCACCGGGAAGATCGGCCTTGCTCACTGCCTGCATGCCATCAGCAACACAAACTTCCAAAGGTGCTTCTGTAAAAAAGACTTTTAGATATTCAAGTACGTGCTAATGAAGTGTCCACGGACCCAGAAAGCTACGAGAAAATACTCCTTGAGTAGACACCATTCTAGGTGGCGTCCTTCTTGTTTCCCTCCTGCGCGAACGTCACCTTGCACGGGTAAAAGTCTGCCGGATGCCCTCCACCCCTTCCCATCATATAGGCTCTCTGCCCGTTCACTTTCCGCCCCTTGGGGTTCCCCTTCAACGCATCAAACTCCTCGTAAGCGTCTCTGACATCGAACTGTCTGACCGTCAACACCAACATGACTTTGATTTCTGTCAAGGCCACTTCCTGCCCGATGCAATTGCGCGGCCCACGCTCAAACGGGCGCCATGCGTTTTTAGGTGGGTATAATGGGTCCCCTTCAGGCACAAGCCAACGCTGAGGAAGAAATTCCTCTGGGTGCGGCCAGTGGCACGGGTTATGATGCGTGCCGTAATGATCGCCCCATATTATACAATGATCCGTCGGAAAGCGCTGGCCGTCGTCGCCAGACAAGTAGAAATCAGGCTGGCCGTCACGGAGAGCGGCTACTGTGGGGTATATGCGGAGAGTTTCTTTGACGACAGCGAGGGTGTATGGTAGTTGATTGAGGAGTTGAGGCTTCGAAGAGAGGATGGAAGAGATGTCGGCGGCGTTGGAGCCGAAGACGGTGTCGTGCTCGGCGCGGACTTTGGAGAGAATGTCAGGATGTTGGGCGAGGAGATGATAGGTGAAAATGGCACCCGCAGATGTTGTATCGTGACCTGCGAAAATAAAGAGCTTGATCTGCGCCATAGCAAAGTCTTTGAACGTGGCGTTGATGCCTGCAGTCGAGGGGTTCTCGGCCAGGTAGGTTTTCAGAGCGAGATCAATGACGGACTTGTTCTTATTGTCTGCTTCGCCATGAATGACGCTGTAACGGCTGTCGAGTTCCCGGGAAAGGTAGCGATTCATTCTATGTTTATTGTACGCGTGGATAAATGGCCGGAAGATGTTGATATATTCTAGAGGGTTGATGTTCATCCCGGTGGTACACCATTCGAGTTGCTTACGTAGTGCCGCCGTCATGTCGTTGTACCTAGTCTGGCTCTGAAACCTGTGGTCCCTAGAAGTAGCAGTCAGCAAAGCCGTAGACTCGCAAGACACTCATACCAATGACTGACATGACTATCCTGCCAATGATGTCTATGGTAAGGTTCAAAGTAGCTTCTTCCAAATAGAGAATGTCCCCGGTTTTGGCGTGCTTGTTCAGGATACTCTTGAAGACTTCAACTTCCTCGATCATGCCCGGTATCAAGCTTGTGATGTGGGTGGCACTGAAGCCAGGATTAAAGATGGCCCTCCAGCGTTTCCATGCGGCGCCTTCCAATGTCACTAAATCTTCTTTGCCAGTTAATGGCTCAAGAAAACGGCGCAATCCTTTGTCCTTAGGTATTTGATTCGCCTGGGTCAATTGAAACATCATATCTGGCTTGAGAACCACGAGGATGGGAGTAGCAAAAGGCCAAGCGTCCAGATAGAATGCGCTATCAAGGTGAGAATATCGTTGTCGAATCTGGTCTCCAACATAGAGTCCATGAGCAAACGGAGGCATGCTCCTGATGATGCTCACACTGAAAGGAATGTGCCCTAACAGCCAGTGATGCGGAGGCATGGGCTTTGAGCGAATTTGAAATTAACATCATCCATCAGGTAAGAGATTCGAAGACCTACAAGGCCTTGCGTCTGAAGCTGTCGGATATAGCTCCGCACTCTGTAGAGCTTGATGAGGAAGACAGTAACCAGACCAGTTATCACCGCCAGAGCGATCCGCAGGATACCGGGTAGTGTGAGCTCCATGTTGACTGTCGCCACTATCAGGGCAGAAGATGCTGAGTGCAGCTGAGAGTAGTTAAGATTTTGCGCGTTTCAAGACAACTGAGTGAATCGAATCGTACAGCATACGTATAAAGAAAAACGAACAGTAGATACTACAGTAAGGGGTTGGATACATGAATGGTAAATAAGTATAAGTTACATGCAGATATGCTGTACCTTGTTCCAAGTCATTGAGACATCGGCCCCCACGACCTGGCCTTCAGAGTTACATACATATAATGGCGACTCGATGCGACGCAAATCCCCCAAACCGGACGCGGACACCAGGCACAGCAGTCAACCTTGCTCCCCTCAGCCATGGCTTGACATGCTGAGGCGACCAGCGTGTTTCGATATGTATCTCTCATTATGTAACGTCCTTCGTCGTGACATGCTTTTCTTAGGATTATTGTATATGCACTCTCTGCTACCACCTTTAGCTGTTTGCAGTTGACTATCTCGAACTTCAAGAGTTCGCACAAGCCCCCTTGAGTTTTCGCTCCTTGAGCCACAGCATTGTCTCCCACAATGGGAGATGGCGAGGGTACATTGATTGTAACCGGCGCAGCAGGCGGCATCAGACGAGCAATCGTGAAGCATTTTACAGATTTGGCTTACCCATACACAGGGCTGTTCACCGTTCGCAACACGAGCAATGTGAACATTCAGCCCCTTCGTAACATCCTTCTGAAGAGCGACAAACAATATTCCATCACCTCACTCAAGCTGAGCAGTCTTACGAGCGTACGCTCATTTGCGGCCGACATCAACACCCAGATCTCCTGTGGTGCTCTCAAACCGATCCGAGCACTCGCTCTTAACGCAGGCTACATGTCCCACCTCGGCCAACGCTTCACGGAAGACAGATACGAGAGGAACTTCCAAGTCAACTATCTCTCCAACTTTCTCCTCGTCCTCGCCCTCCTCCCCAGCATCGACCGCGACTTTGGCCGTATCGTCTTCATCACAAGCTGGACACATGACCCCACGGATCTGCGCAGCCGCCTTCTACCCCTGCGCAGAACGATGTGGCGGCCCGTCCGTGACCTCGCCAAGCCCAGCGTCCCCGACACCTCGTACAACCGAAGCCAAGCGGGTGTGCGCCGCTACGGCGAGTCCAAGCTATGGCTCATGATGTTCATGCACTCCCTTCAAGCCCGGCTCAAAGCTACCCTGAAGCTGCAAAACATCGGCGTACTCTCTGTCGACCCCGGCGATGTCTTTAGCACAGGAATCATGCGCGAGCAGGCGTGGTTCACTCAAGAGCCATTTTGAATGCTGCTAAACGCTCTAACACCCTTTATGCTGCGATTGTCGCCGAACAGGGCCCTCCAAACCGCCAAAAAGTCGGTGTACGATATTCTGAACGCGTGCTTTGCCACGGAAGATACTGTGCTGGGCAAGAGGCCAAAGGGTCTGTACATCAATGGCTCAAAGCTCAAGGTGAGTAGCAAGGAGTCGAGGGATGTGAAGAAGCAGAGATTGCTTTGGGAAGAGAGTTTAGAGCTAGCGGGACTGGAGGAGAGAGAGACGGCGTTGGGGGCGGGGTGAAAGGGAGATTAATCCTACCTTGGGCTTGATATCATCAAGTATGGGGCAGAGGTGAGACAAGTTGTTTTGTGCTGCTTCAGTTGTTCCAACTTTACATTCAGTTACTGCTGTCATGTATCAAGAAGCATTCATGTTCCACTTCATACATAATAACATGTAACTGAAGAGCATCTACTTGCAATGCTCAAAACAGAGGCGAACTGCTACCACTGAAACACCTACTTTCTCTGTTGGTATCTGCATCATATGTATTGTACACAAGACCGTCTCCTTATCAAGCATTGCGAGAGGACATACAAGAAGCGGCAGCGTTGCCTCCATGCTGCACACCCAGTATCTCACCTCAAGATGTCTGTATCAAATGAACACAGCGGGAAGACAGCTAATATATGTGTCAGATATTTGCCGCTGCTTACCGTATTTTACTTATGAGTAACGTAGTACGGCAGAAAATCAAGTTCATGTCAATCTTACTTGTAATTTGAGAAGGAGATTCACTCTCTGAGGTAGCTCTAAGAGCGGATCTCCACCAATTTTGGACAGATTACGCATATTTATCTCTTATCTAAGTGCAGTTTCAGACACTCCTATACGTACTCCTGGCTCAGTGCCGGATGCCATGGGCCGTGGGGACGTTGTAAAGGTGGATTGGTGAAGTGGTTATTCAGCTCCGCACCACCAACATCAGATACCCTTACTGAATGCGACAAGAGATTGTGTTGGACTTGGATTCTGTGCCCGTTGTGTTCTGCCTAGCGGAGAGGCCAGATCTCATCGTCTCCCTGGGTCATTTGGCTTTGCATGATACGAGAGTCATTCATCGTCCTTCCATGGGCGTCAATGAAAGTCCAAACCCCGGTCATATGGGCGCACAGAACATTTGGCAGAGCCTCCATGAAAACATGTTGGTCGTTTTGCTGTGCTTCATGTCCTATGGATGACTGTTCACCTGATTTGAATCGCCATCTGCTGAGGCTAAATGTTCGCCAGAGAAGTCGCTTGCTTCAGTCATACCAGTGCGTTTGTTCTCCAGGTGACTGTCCGCGTTGGTGCTTGCTACAGGCCACAAAGAAAGTGCAAAAGGCAGTAACAGCTGTCATGATGATGCCAACTTCCGCACTCAGTATGAGCCAGTATGACTCCCAGACGCCATCCACTTTGTCGCCGATAAGGACACCGGAAACCCAGATGATAGTAACAACAATCATGACTACTGTGAGACAGAGAGACATGGCGAGAGCAGCTTTCTGCGTCCATCTTATCTGGACCTTCCAAATGAGGCGGACGGGGATGTAGAGAACTGGTGTTGACTTAGCTATGATCATTCTGGTGACCTAATTGCTTACTCATGAAATCCCCGGCAAGATCCAGAATCATTTGCGCCAACGCATAGCTCAAGGTTTGTTTTCGGCCCGAGCCTGAAGCACATTGCACTACCCAGACATTAGCAATTGTCATTCTTCTGGCCATCGTTAACTTACATGCTTCCATGAAGTAATAGTGAGGACATGCCAAATAATAGACTGAGATTCCAAAGCCCAGAACAATAACGTTGTAGATGGTGATAACTCACCAATATATGATCAGGGGCCGAATAAGATCTATCAACTTCCAAAAAAGAAACAGAAAACTAAACTTCACGGCCATGATTGCACACCAGGTAAGCATGAGAGTGATGATGATCCACTTCTGAAAGTCAAATGCCTGTTGAAGAAAATCTGGAGGAAGATATGCGTTTGAAAGACCAAGGGTCAAGGCTTCTGCCAAGTACATCTTGTCGACCGTTACAGAGTACAGTATACCCAGTGCGCTTGTCAAGCAGCAAAGGGCAACAACCAAGAAGCCATCATCGATGGAGAGCTGCTTCTGCACATGGAGACAAATATAAAAGCGTGCCGCCACAGCTATCAAGCAGACTGCAAAGAGGACGGCGGTCGACACCTGCTTCATCAGTAATGAGCTTCGCACAGAGGATATGAAACTGCTCACCACAAACGCATGCTTGTGAATACGGCCTGCTTGATCGTTCGGTGACATGGTAGCAAGAGCTCAATGCTAGCAATAGCTTTTTGATTGAGAGAAGAGCAACAACAGTCACCCAAGAAGTCTAAAGGGACCAATTGGACAAACAAGAGCGTAGAAGTAGATGTTCAGAGCTGGCCTTTGCAGCTCAAGTGAAACAGAGTAGTTGCCCAGTCGCTCTGTCTCCTTCCTTGGAAACCAGAGAGGGCCAAGTGGGGGCTAACATGACGCTGCCATGGAAAGAAGCCATCGGCCGAGAAGTTGTGTCGATCTAGGTAATACAAAGCTGTAAAGTTCCAACGACATGACCGGCACAACAGTAGTGGTGGCAAGATGCCACCGCAGGTGAGTACCTAGGTGGCACGGGACATCCGAGAAGACATGGGTGCTATAGAGAGCATCGCCGAGTGGGGATGCTCTAAGATAATTCCGTACTGTACATTTCGGGTGAGAGGTACTGTAGTACGAGTACTGAATTAACTCGGATATCGGATACCCTATAGGTATGCGTACAACTATGTGTAGAGAATGGATGTTGAGGTTGCGGCAAGGCTTAAGGTAGCTCTGTACACGCTGTACACTAGCTCTGCCCAGGTCTTACCTACCTTAGTGTAAGGTAACGTCTTCGCCACCCAGTCGAGCCAGCCACCCAGTTGAGCCACCTCATTAGCCACAAACATCCTCATCAACATTGTTGTCCACCTTGTTGTCACCACACATCCACAATGATCTCAGATGAATCAATTAAGTCAATTTCTGATATTTTTACACAATATAGTCTTGTCTTAGCTGATTTGAACAATGATTCATCAATTTTTCTTTACAAGATTACTTAAATCTATGATTTATCTTAATCTATTCTACAAACTCATTAAAAAAAAAGATAATCAGCAAAGATCTTTTAGACAGATCAATAATGACTGTCAGTGCATAAAAAGAATGTTTTAATTTAATGAATTGATATTATGACAGCTTAAGAGTGATCTTTATAGATTGAATAGCTGAAATTTATGATAAAGCATTTAATGATGATCAAAGATGATCTGAATTCTTTAAAACAACATTGATATAAGAATTTTCTGTGTTGACATTTAGACTTTAAGACATAATATAGTTGCAATTTTAATCAGAATTGAAAGAATATTGAGAATCTTAAAATCATTTAAAAATAATTTGATTTATATAACTTCACATAAATTCAGCATGATATTTTAAAGTCAAACATATATAATATAAATAAAAAGAAATTTATAATGAGCATTACAGACAGCTTTAAAGTTTTAATATAATGCATAGAAGCATAAGCTTTCAGTGTTTAAATTAATAATTAAAACTGAGTATTTCTCATTAAATATATATCATTTAATAACATCATTCTTTCATTTTACTTCATTTTACTTCATTTTCAAGAATAAGCTGATACAACAAACATAACTAAACTCTGTTAAGAATGATCAGACTGTTCTATAAATCAGTGATAATGATTAAATTATTAATGTAATAAAGCTTCAGTGACTTAAGATCTTCAATTTATACATTAAAATTTAAATTTAAAACATTCATTAACTATTAATACTGAATAATCATAAAAGTTATATCTTCACTGACTTTATTCAGTACTGCTGTAATTACAGTATTGTAACTTTATGTTTTTCTTTACATTTAATTTATTTGCTGCAGTCATTGAATGTTAGAGTCTTTAAGTCATTGAGTAAGATTTATAAAAAGTATGTTTATATTTACTTACATTATGAAATTATCAATATCAATAAGCTAAACTTTCTACATTACTATCAGAAGACTAAATTGACAGCAATTATAATTCAAAACATTCTGAATACATAATGAAATATAGATCTTATTTTATTTAATTCTTTCATTATTATTTCAAAATTATCTTAATCAAAGATCTCATTTTATGTCTTTTTTATAAATTTCAATGAAGTTTAAGTCAACATCACTGTCACATTTAATACAGCAATCTGAATCAATCAGTTTGTGAATGAGATCATAGCAAATATAACATTATTGTTATATATATATGTCTTAGATCTAAAAGACACAGCTTTGACAGCTATGACAAATAGAACAGTTCTACAGCAGACTAATTAGAAGCTGCTTAATAAGCAGAAGTAATAGCAGAAAAAGTAGTCATAAAAGAATATTGAAAATGCTTGAGTTCTTACTGTTGATAAGAATAGAATTATAATGCAGAAGACAGAGAAGAAGTGTGAACTTATAAGTTTCTTATCTATAATAGATTGATGAGTAAGATATGTAACAATGTAAGATACTACATTATAATAGCTATTTGATGAAGTTCTAATGTTAAGGTCTTGTATTAATGAAGATTAATAATTAAGAAACTTAAAAGATTTGTATGCAAAGACTATTTATATAGTACTTTGCTTATCAATTATTGCATAAGAAATTCAGCTATAATTCAGTATAAATACATAATGATATTATAACAATTGTCTTTTCTTCTATGTGCTGATTCTTCAGCACATTGACATATCACTGAGATTATAAATACATTATAATTCTATAAACTTAGATCAGTGAGATGTAAGCAATAATTTACTTAACATTCTTATATATTTCACTTATTGTCTATCTCAGCTAAGCTAATGATCTTGCATAATACTTTAAGTTTGTCACATTTAGATAGATAATGATTCAACATTGTTTAATGATGAATAACATGCAAAATATAAATAAAATCAACTTTTCTTTATTTCTGAATCAGTTAGATCAGTAATTTCTTTATTTAATTGCAATATATAAGAAACTCTTTCTTACACATAACTTGCATTCATTTCATCTTCAACATCTTAACATATCAAAGTCATAGCAACTTCATATCTTTGAATGATGCTTCTCTCTTGTAACACTGTATAAATGACACAATAGTGAAAGCATAGCAACAGTAACATTATAATCATTAAGAAAAATAAGAGAGATGTTTTCTTTGCTGTATCTTTCATTAAGAATTCAATGAGATTGTTAATAATTTCTATATATATAGCATTTAAGACATCAACACATTCTAACAATGTTGCAGTCTAAGAGATGTACTTATACAAATATAAAGAAACACAATAAGAAGTCTTTAAGTTTCTGTTGTATTCATCATTAAATATTATTCATCAATATAATCTTAAATATTAATAAATTAACAAACTTATCAGAGTCAGTTCTGAAGATCAAGTCTATAAGAGCTAAATTAATCAAGAATGCAATAGATACTGTAAGTAACACTGTTAACATATTTGTTTTGCTGAAATGAAACACAGAAACAGAATGCAGTAAAAAAGAGTATTAAATATAAGAAATGTAAATGTCTTAAAATAAACTTACTGACAAAATGTCTACACAATAATGATAAGATGCATGCTTTAAATAATGTTGTTGTTTAGAAAAGACAGCAGCAGAAATTCTGTTGCTGTATATAAATATAGTTATATTTACTTAATCTTTTCAATGATGAAACACTATCTTTTTGTATCTTACTTTCTTAAGTCATAGATGAGTCATTATTGATAGACTTAATTGAAAATGCTTGCTCAGTAATTGTTGCTGCATCATTAATGTCATAGAACATCATTTTTAAGATATAATTAATTTGTAAGAAACTCATCATTCAGAAGAGTGCTATTTTTAAGATTATAATTAATGAATATCTTTTTGTTCTGCATTATACATCACATTTTTCTTTCACAGTAATGTCATTACATACATTACATCTCAATTTCATTTTTATCTCAGTTCTCAAAGATATCATCACTTCATAATATTATATTTTCAGCAATTTCTTTATCTTCTTATTTGCTCATGCTGACATTATCTTAATGTCACATCATAATTATTACATCAACAACAAATTAAATTCTCTTTATTGTCTTTATTGTTCAAAGCATATCAGCAACAACATTAGCTGATACAACATTGTTAAAAATCAAAATTATAACTATTGCAAAATACTTTAAAAGCTATGCAACTCAGTTCAACAAAAAGTTTCTTGTTATCTTGTAATGCATTAATGATAACAGATTTCTACATTCTTTAACTGTTAAATTAATAACTTACATATACTTATTAACTATATTGTCATTATGACAGCTAATAATATTTATTAATCTTAACTTCAGTGTTATCTCAATCATATACAGACATCATTTATTAAGCATGTCATTATTTACATTATTTGTGTTGCAGAGCATCACAATAATTATTATAAGTCTGTAAAGATCTGCAATTTGTTGTTGTTCATAATTTAAGAGCAGTAGGCAGTCACTGTAGTGTAAACATTTATATTAAATATTTTCTGCTTTATAATTTGTTTTTTTAATTTTCTTACACTTTACTGTCATCATCATGTTGCTTACTTCACTTCAAATACAGACTTCTCTCTTTTTAATTAAGTAACAACATCTTAAAAAGCTCTTACAACTCAACATTGTGACTTAATTACTTCAACAATAATTACAACACTAATAAATAATTATTGTTCTTGTCTTCTGTTTCTGATAGCAATGTAGATGCAGAGAAAATAAAGTGATTTAATAGTGTTTTATTAATGTATTGATTATATTTTGACTTCACTTCTTTTAGATAATATTATATAGAATATTTTTAATAAAAGTTTTTAATTTCTTAAATCTCATTTACACTTTTACTTTCTCTCTGTTCTTACATCATATTCTTATCACAACACTTTTACATTCTTCATATTCTTTATTTAAAGTCACTCATTATATTCTATTAAATACTCTATTCACTTAACTTCATATTGTAACTGTTCTCTTCTTTATTTCTTATTTAAAATATCTTTAATCTTATATTCTTTCTCATCATTTATAAGATCTGAAGAAAGCAGTTTTGATGAAGAATTATTGTTTAAACAGCATTTATAAAATTTTAGATATAAAACATAAAATACATTATAAATTCTGTAGTGAGCAGACAGAGTCAGTTAGTATGCTTATTTGTTAATAAAATTGATAATTTAAAAAGATTTAATAAATTTATATAACAATTTCTTGCTTAATCTGTATTGCTTTAAGTTCTTAATGAACAATAACATTAGATCATCAACATTGTAGCTTTTTTAAATATGATTTTTGTTAAAGTATTTGATTTACACTTTTACAGTAACTTATCATTACTTTATTATTGTAACATAAATTTTCTTTATTTACTACATTCAGTCTTTTGCTGCTGACATCTCTTCTTTACAGATGTTGCTCTCAATGTATTGAGTAATTCTTAAATAATAACTCATTAATGTCTTAAATAATGTTTAATTAATTGTTACATATTTTCTGTTTGCATACACAAACTCTATTATTAACAGAAAGAACACTCAGTCATCTTGTTTTTTATAATAATAATAATGTAAATAATGTTCTAAAATTTAATTCTGTCTTTCAGTTTAATCATTAATTTGTAAATAAAAGATAGTGCTTAATCTTTATTTCATTTAAAGTTAATAATAGAACTTAAATCAATATATATTAATAAAGATTGATTTTTAATCTAAAATAATATTTCTGAGTTCTTCATAGTGATATATGATCTATTCAATATATATGTTAGCTAACTTGATCATAGTGAGTTTTTTAATAACAGAGATATATTGAGTCATTTTTGTAAGACAATTCATAATTATCAGTATAAAGTTATAAACATTAGTTTCTCATTTACTAGATAACAAGTCAGTAATTATGTTCATTATTATCTTTTTTCATGATTAAGTAAATAGTGACAATAACTGTAATTTGTTATATAAGCAGTGTCTTAATACTTAAACTTAGACTGAGTACATGAGTTATCTATAGATCACATAAGTCAGAGTTGAGTTCAGGTATTGAGTTAGATTAAGCTAACTTTTATTCAGTTAGGTTAGGTACAGGTTAACCTGACCTGATCTGCATAGAGTTATAGGTTTTTTGTGAGTTATATATAGTCTTAGTAAGTATGTGTATGTGCTTACTAAGCACATACACATGCTTACTAATGTGTGTTTCTAACACACACCTTCACAAAAAGTCATGATTTTCGTAACTTATTCAGTAATATATCTTGCGACCATGTAATTTATCCCTATATGGCTAGTTAAGATGTAATTTATTATGACTAATATATCAATAAGCTTTTACATTTTTGAGCTTTAGCTCTAACCTTACTCATAATGACTAGTCTTATCTGCATGTAAGTACTCACACAGATTGTAAATAGAGTTAATCTGTATATAAATCTGATTTAACTCAATCTGAACTCTAGTACAGGTTTAAATTAAGTGCACTTTTTTCTAATTTGACTTAACTTTATACTCAGTCTACTTAAACTCTTAAACATACAGTACATAAAGCAACATATTCTTAAACATCATTCATTATATTAACTTAATAATACTTTCTAAACAATAAATCAATTATTCTGTTTACTTTATAATGTTCTGCTAGAACATCATCATGATACAGCTTTATGAGTTTATTCTTAATGACTTCATTAAATAATATGTATATCTTGTTCTTATAATAGAGTAGTTTAATGAAATTAAACATTCACAGACTGTCACTGATGTCTTAATGACTGTAGTTACTTTGTAATTTTAAACTTTATCACATCTTTACTGTTAGAACATCAGTGTTCTGTAAGAGATGAATAAATTTAAAAAAGAATAATTATTTTTCATTATATATTATTTCATTATTAGTTACTTTCTGAATCAATACACATAAAATAAACTGTTTATAATCAATAATTTCAGCAACAAAGTTAAGCAGCTCTTTTATTATATTGTATATAAATAAATTAAATATATAATCATTATTCTTTAATTCATTCTCAGATAAAGACTTTCTAAATTTCTCATTAACTTGTTCTTAACAGTTATAATCTTTAGTCTAAGTGCTTAATCAATATTCTTTTAATAAAATAATTAATGTAATTTGCAAATTTAAGCTTTAAGTGTTGATCTGATTAACTAAAGCAATAATGCTTAATTTTAATTCTTAAAGTAATGTAATCAGCTTTCATTACAATGTTAACAGCAATCTATTTATGTTCTTCTTAACTTTGTAGTCAGAGTGTCTTAATGACATATTAATGAGATTTATCTTTCTTAATTAATGTATAATTATGAAATCATAAGCAGCTAGCCTCATAACTCAGTATGTTTATCTTTTATTTAATGATTTTACATTTATAAATTCTTGTAGATTATTGTAATTCATAAGTATCTTAATAAGATAATAACTACTCTTAAGATAGTGTCATCAGTGTTTAAATGCCTCTATGATTGCTAACAATTCTTAATTATAAATTTCATAGCACATTTTAACTGAGTTTAACTTTCTTAATTAAAAGACAACAAAATGTCATTAAGCATCTATCTAAAGCTATAAATAAATATTCATTAATTTAACTATTAAGACATCAGTTTTAATCTAAGCTTTTAGCTCTGAGTTAAAGTGCATTAAAATAAATGTCTATATAAAGATGTTATGAAATTTATAAAATATTTACATTATCATTTATAATTACTCAAAGACATCTATCTTCTTGTCATTCTTGCTGTCTTTTAACAGATCAGTTAAAGAAGCAGTGATCTTAAAACAGCTCTGTATAAAGTAATGATAAAAGTTTGTAAATTCTAAAAATATTTATATCTTATAGTAGCTTCTAAATATTAGTCATTTCTTTATGATTTTGACTCATTGTTGATTCATTGAAACATCAGTAATGAAGATGATGAACTTAAGAAATTTTATTTATATAATATAAAAAGTGCACTTCTTTAAATTTGCATACAATTTAAACTGTTAAAGTTGCTTTAGAATTTGTTTCATATGACTTTGATGTTCTTTTAGAAAATTAAAATAGATTAAAATATCATTTAGATATATTACACAAAAGACATTGATTAACTCAGTTAATACTCAGTTAATATAGACTTAAAAAGTTACTGAGACATTAATTAGTTTAAATGATATAATTATGTACTTAAAATGACTGTAATATATGCAAAACACAGTCTTTCATAAAGTGGCTGTTAAGTTTTTTCAAAGCTGGTTTTTTGCTTATTTTGCATGCCTTGTTAGCCATGAGCAATCATAGTGACAGAAACTTCAAGAATTTGAATAAAACTTCAGTTGTGTGCATTGAGCTTGAAAGCAATCTGTTTTTTGTGATTTTAGACTTATTTTGTAGAGAATTGTGAGGGCTTTCTAATAATGTAAAAATTATCAAAATTACATGAGAAACAATGAAAATTACCTAATATTACAAGTTAAGTCAGGTTTCAAAGTTAAGCTCAATGAGTCAGGTCAGGTCCTAAAATCTGAGCTCAACTTAACCTAACAGCCACTCTAGTCTTTCACTTGTCATCTTTCTTAATTCTAATGCAGTAATAAGCATTTTTAAGATTTAATTTAATGAATATCTTAACTTTACTTAAACAATTAAGTGTCTCATTAATCAACAGCAGAGAGTAACAGTTCTTAATAATAATTTTATTAAAATCTTTATAATCAATATATAAATATAAGTTCTCTTCATTTTTTAAAATAAACAGAACTGATACTTCTACAGAATTAACAGAATGTTATATTTATCTCTTCATTAAAATGTTGTCTAAATATTCTTTAAGCACTTATAGCTTTATTTTTAACAGATTGTAAAGTGAATTATAGAATAATTTATGTTTCTTTATCTTTATGATACAATTATAATCTTAATAAAATGATAATTTATCAATATTCTCTTCAGAGAATACATCTATGTATTTATTGTATTGTTAAGATAGTGCTGACATTTTATTAACAACATATATAACAGTTGTCAATAAGTCTGATTTAGACATCATTAATAATACATAAATAGCAGATTGATTTTAAATGTTGTTGATAAATGCTTCAGACTCATCAATAATTAAAGATATCTGTTTTATCTTATAATGTTATGTGTACAAGTCACAATCAATATAAATGTGTTGTCATTTCAGATCTAAGAGATCAAAGATGAATTTAGATTCATTTTTATTTAAAATATAAAATGATTGCTCTTCAGTTTGCTTTTATTCTTAATTGTTAATGAATTTATGCTTCATTAATGTCATAATATCACTATGCACTCATACTAAATCATAGCTGAACCTCTTACATAACAATTGATAAGCAAAGTACTATATAGACAGTCTTTACATATAAATCTTTTAAGTTTCTTAGTTATTAATCTTCATCAATACAAGATCTTAACATTGAAACTTCATTAAATAGTTATCATATCATAGTGTCTCACATTGTCACATATCTTACTCATCAGTCTCTTATAAATAAGAAACTCATGAATTCACAATTTTAACAACTCTTTCTTTTTAAAGAGTAACAATTCATTACATTACAATATGCAGACTAAAAGTCAGCAAAATGAGACAGAATCATTCTTTAATTATATTGAGACTTAAGTGATTTTTGAAGAACAAGAATTTGCAGAGATTCAGACTGCTATTTAGACTGCAGAGAAAAAAAATTAATATTTAGATGAACAGATTTGTCTGATTAAAATTAGATAGATCAATGATGAGAAAAGATGATGACTTATGAAAATCAATTGTAAATCATAAGCATTTAACATGCATAATGAGATTGATAAACTTCTAAAAAATAAAGATTCTTAAGTCTTATCTGAGAAGAAACTGCATACAGAATCTTTTTATACTTTTATTAGCTCTTTAAGTTCAATAAAGTGACATGTATTCAAAGTTGTGTATGTACTTTCAGCAAAACAGACACAATGATTGAAGAATTTGTTCACATATAATGAGAAGTTCATTCATGAACATACTAAATTTATACATAGTACTGTGACAACATTCTGCTTAACTTCTAAAAACTTCTTCAGTGATCACAATAAAATTCTCTTTGTTATGTAGTTCTTAGCAGAAGAATCTTAAGATGCATAATTTTATCATATTAATGAGAATGAACTTCTAAATAATAAATTATAAATATTCTTTTCAGAGTTTCTACTTAATCTTATTGAGAACTTAGTGAACTGTGAACTTAGTACAGTACAGAAATACTTAATAGTTATATAGAAATTTATTTAATCAGTTTAAGTTTTTATAACATATCTCAGTATGCTGAAAGATCAGCTTTTAAGTTATACAGAGAAATAGAGAATAAATTATTTCTTTATAAAATTTTAATTAAAGATTTAAACAACTTTAATTAATTATTAAGATTTCTTAAAGACAAGAAAAAGTCTAATAGCTCTGACTGCTAAACTAAAGATTAATTAGTGATTTGTAGATGATTATACAGTTTAAAGTTACATCATTAAGAAAATTTATGAACATTGTTTACACTCTTTTATTTAGACAGCAAAGTCACAGCAGAACAATCATTTTAATTCTGAGATTATCAAATTAAGTCATCATAATTACATAAATAAACTCTGTTTTAAGACTGATGTTAAAAAGAATGACTGCTATAATTATAAAAGATTAAATCATTTTATAAAGAACTGCAGAAGTCTCTTAAAAAATTTTAATTACATTAAGATTAATATAGTTAAGACAAAAAAAAGACAGAGCTTTGTTGACTATACTTTAGCAATGAAAATTAGATCAGAAATTATAAAGAAATTTAGCATTATAAAGAAAAATTAAGTCTAAATTGAATTTAATTGAGTCTCTATTAATATACTGTTGAACACTGCAGCAGAGATTAATGTGATGTCTTAATAATATATTATTGCTCATTAATTGACATAAATTAATGCAAAACTTCTAAGATTAGAGCTTTTAAGAAGACAACATGTTTACTGTTATGATGCATACTTAATGAAGTATAAACTCATCAACAATTAAGAATAAGAGCAAACTGAAGAGCAGTTGTTCTATATTTTAAATAAAGATGAATCTGAACTCATCTTTGATCTTTTAGATCTGAAACAGCAATGCATTCATATTGATTATAATTTGTGCACATAACACTATAAAATAAAACAGATATCTCTGATTATTGATGAGTCTGAAGTGTTTGTTAACAACATTTAAAATTAACTCACTGTTTATACATTGTTGATGATGTCTAAGTCAGATTCATCAACAACTATTATATATGTTGTCAGCAAAACATCAACACTATTCTAACAATACAACAGCTACACAGATGTGTTCTCTAAAAAGAATGCTGAAAAGTTATTATCTTATTAAGATCATGATCATGTCATAAAGACAGAGAGATATAAATTATTTTATGATTTACTTTACAATCTGTTAAAAACAGAGCTATAAGTGCTTAAAGAATATCTAAATGATGTTTTAATAAAGAAATAAATACAACATTCTGTTAACTCTGCAGAAGTATCAGTTCTATTTATTTTAAAAAATGAAGAGAGCTTACATCTATGTGTTAACTACAAAAATCTTAACAAGATTACTGTTAAGAATCATTACTCTCTGTTATTGATTAGTGAGACACTTAATTGTTTAAGTAAAGTCAAGATGTTCATTAAACTAGATCTTAAGAATGCTTATCATTGCATCAGAATTAAGAAAGACAATAAGTGAAAGATTGCATTTTATATATATTATAATCATTTTAAATACATAATTATGTCATTTAAACTGACTAATGTCTCAATAACTTTTTAAGTCTATATTAACTGAGCATTAACTGAATTAGTTGATGTCTTTTATATAATATATCTAAATAATATCTTAATCTATTTCAGTTTTCTAGAAGAACATCAGAGTCATGTAAAGCAAATTCTGAAGTGACTTTAACAGTTTAAACTGTATGCAAATTTAAAGAAATGCACTTTTTATATTATATAGATAAAATTTCTTAAATTTATCATCTTCACTACTGATGTTTTGATGAATCAATGATGAGTTGAAATCATAAAGAAATGATTAATATCTAGAAGCTATCATGAGATATAAATATTTCTAGAATTTGCAAACTTTTATCATCACTTTATACAGAGATATTCTAAGATCACTGCTTCTTTAACTGATCTGTTAAAAGGCAGCAAGAATGACAAAAAGATAAATGCATTTAAGTAATTATAAATGATAGTGCAAGCATTTTGCAAGCTTTGCAATGTCTTTATATAGATATCTATTCTGATGCACTTTAACTCAGAGCTAAGAGCTTAAGTTAAAATTGATGTTTTAATAATTAAATTAATAAATATTTATTCACAGCTTCAGACAGATGCTCAATGACACTTTGTTGTCTTCTGATTAAGAAAGTTAAATCTGATTAAAACACACTATGAAACTTATAATCAAGAATTGTTGACAATTGTAAAGACATTTAAACACTGATGACACTATCTTAAGAGTAGTCATTATCTCATTAAGATACTTATAAATTACAATAATCTATAAGAATTTATGAATGTAAAGTTATTAAATAGAAGACAAACACACTGAGTTATAAGACTAGCTGCTTATGATTTTATAATTATACATTAATTAGAGAAGACAAATCTTATTAATGTGCTGTCAAGATGTTCTGACTACAAAGTCAAGAAGAATATAAACAGATTGCTGTTAACATTGCAATGAAAATTAATTACACTATTTTAAAAATTAAAATCAAGCATTACTGCTCTAGTTAGTCAGATCAATGCTTAAAGCTTAAATCTGTAAATTATGCTGATCATTTTATTAAAAGAATATTGATTAAGTACTTAGACTGAAGATCATAACTGTTAAGAATAAGTTAATGAGAGATTTAGAAAGTCTTCATTTGAAAATGAACTGAAGAATAATGATTATACATTTAATTTATCTATATACAATATAGCAGAAGAACTGCTTAACTTTGTTGCTGAAATTACTGATTGTAAACAGTTCATTTTATATACATTGATTCAGAAAGTGATTAACAACAAAACAATACATAATAAAAAGCAATTATTCTTTCTTAAACTTATTCATCTCTTGCAGAACACTGATGTTTTAACAGTAAAGATGTGACAAGACTTGAAATTATAAAATAATTGCAGTTATTAAGACATTAATGACAGTTTATGAATGCTTAATTTTACTGAACTACTTCATTATAAGAGTAAGATATACATATTATTTAATAAAGTCATTAAGAATGAGCTCATGAAGCTGCATTATGATGATGTTTTAGCAGAACATTATAAAGTAGACAGAATGATTAATTTATTGTTTAAAAAGTATTACTGAGTCAATATGACAAATAACATTTAAGAATATGTTGCTTTGTGTGCTGTATGTCTAAGAATTTAAGTATTAAGACATTACTTATATGATAAATTACAGTTGTTGTCATTATCTACTCAATTATGAGAGAAGATAACAATGAATATAATCACTGACTTGCTGTCTAGCAGATAAGAAACTAATGTTTATGACTTCATACTAATAATTGTGAATCATCTTATGAAGATGACTCAATATATCTCTGTTACTAAAAAACTCACTGTGATTAAGTTAGCTGACATATATATTGAACAGATCATATACTGCTATGAAGAACTTAGAAATATTGTCTTAGACTGAGAATCAATTTTTATTAATACATATTGATTTAAATTCTGTTATTAACTTTAAATGAAGTGAAGATTAAGCACTGTTTTTTATTTATAAACTGATGATTAAATTAAAAGACAGAATTAAATTCTAAAACATTATCTGCATTGTTACTGTTGTAAAGAACAAGATAACTGAGTGTTCTTTCTGTTTATGACAGAGTTTATGTATACAAATAAAAAACATATAATGATTAATTAAACACTCTTTAAAGCATTAATGAGCTATTACTTAAGAATTGTTCAACACATTGAGAATAATGTTAGGCTGCTGCTTCATTGTTAGATGCAGATAACAACAATTTAAATTAAAAGAAGTTTATTTTTAATTATATTTACAAAATTACTGATCATTTCTGTCTTAAGAAAAGCTTACAAAACTTTTTTCTTAATATGTTGTTGTTTTAATTTTAATTTAAAAATTAACAATACATAAAGTTAATTAAGCATTCTACTTTTAATATTGCTTTCTTTTCTCTCTTTAATGAATTAATTGCTGATCAGCTTAACTTCTCATTACTTAATGCTTTAATTAATTTATCATTGAAGAATTGACTCAAAACTAAGCTTAAGATGTTGTCAATAATTTAATAGTTAATTCTGTATATTAATATAAATTTAAATTGTTTTTACATTCATTAAATATATTGCAAAGTTGCTGTTACTTACATTTATAAGAAATGTGAGCTGACTATCTGTGACAACTGTGTACATAAAGATGAATTATTTACAGTGTATGTTCAGACTAAGTTTAATAATTATTATTTTCTTTACAGTTTGTGTACAAACTGTCATTAAGATGTGCAGAGTATTCAGTGCAGCTTTTGTAAATATAAATTTATATTAATATAATAATTACTTATTGTTTTAGATCATACAGAGTCTGAATTTTCTTTATTTACTGATTTATTAACTTTTCATTATTATTATGTTGCTGCTCTGTTCATTATTCTCATCACTATCATCAACAACATTACACTTCTCTTCAGCTATAATTACTCATCAGTAAAGAATGTTTTAAGTGCTGTAAATAAGTTAAAGATAGCTGTTAAGATTCTTTGTTGTTAAGTTAAAAGACTTAATGTTAATGTGTTTGTTGCTTTATTTACATTGTTATTCTGTCTACATCAGTTACATTCTTACTCATCATTACATCATTACAGTAAACAGTAATTTTTGCTTTGAATACAGTTTATACTCAGCTCATAACTTTTTTTTTTTTTTTTAATAGATAAATAGTTAATGAAATTGCTTCACTTCTGATATTATTATCTTTTAGTTTACAAGAGTCTTTTTCTTAAGTCTTTTATGTAAATTATATAAATCTATATTTCTTTTACAGATCATTGTCAGATCACTATTAATTATTATTAAAGTTAAGACTTTTTAATCTTTCTTTTCAGCTTTATTTCTTGTTCACTTTAACTTTAACTCATCATATCATTGTTATAAGTCTTTACTGAGTCATTTTTAACTATTCAGTTTTTTCTTAATATCATATAATGTCAAAACTTTCACTCTCTTTTAATTATATCTCTCTTCTATCATAAATGTTAAAGTCAAATCATCAGCATTTCTTTAACTTTCAATAATTTTCTGTGATGCATTCATTACATCACTTACTTCAATCAAGATCAGTTCAGAAAAAACAACACTTCAGTGTATTTTTGAAATGTTCTGTAACAGAAATATAGATAAATTTATTTATTCATAACATTTTTATATTTTATAAATTGTTTTCTGAGAAAGATCTTCTCTCTTCTCTACTAAGAACTTATATAGCTCTTTTTTTTGTCTGTAATCTCATTCAGCTCAAGATATAATTAAAAGTTCTTTATAAAAAAAGAATGATGATTCTTTCTGTTTAAGAATCTCATCAACTTCAGAACTTAATTACTACACAGATAATTTAACTCATTTCAGACTGCTTTGCAGCTCTGAACTAGTTCAAAATTCATTGACATTAAAGATATGTGCTTTTATAAATTAATTATTATAAATTAAATTTCATAAAATACATCTTATAAGTATTTCTAATGCATAAGTTTCTAATGAATGAGTTTTTAATATCTTATAAGACTCAAATCATTTAGCTTTAAACTTCTGAGACTCTTCATTTTATATAAGCACTCAGTCTTCTTTTTTTATAGTATTTAACTGCACTGTTTCATCATAAATCATTTTTAATTCAATAATCTTTTATAAAAGAATTTTATTAACAGTTACTCAAATTATCTGTATCTGTCTGATTCATTTTAATTAATCTTCAAAGTCAATTTCTCTCAGCAGTCAGAGATTGTTTAAGTTGCTTGATAATTATAAATTTATTTTATATAATAAATAAAATAAGCTCTGTTTAATTGTACTATAAGCTTAAATTTAGACTGCAAAAAGTGCTTGTAATAAGTATTTGTCTTATAATTAAATTAATTTATTCATAAGATATTTTGTAAACATGAAGCTCAATATTTCATTTAGATTTTTTATCTTTTCATTTATGCAGAAATAATAGAAAGTCATTGTTCTATATTGAGTCTTAAGCTTTTTCAAATAGTAGATTACAACACAGTTAAGAAAGTTTGTATCATTATTAAATAGTAACTTTCTTGATAAATTATAATTTATAAAGATTTCATTATACAGAAAATCTATAACTATTGTTTCTGTTATGTCTGAAACAGCTTTAGTTACAGATCAGTCTGTAACATAATTAATTGCTGTTATAATTCAGCAGTTTTCTTAAAGCATTCAAGATAGTATGTTTATTATATTAATTTCTTATCTTTTAAATGATAATAAATTCTTGCAAACTGAATATGAATATTCTTTAATCTCTTAATGTTTTCAGAATTGTTAAGCAACTTAACAGTTAAAACAATATTTTATAAATAATTTAATATTCTGCAATAATTTATGTCATTAAACTCAAAGTTAAATGACTTTTAGCAATTCTAACACTTTTAAATGCTCATATTCAGTATGTATATATTTTAAAAAGTCTGCACAGTACTAAAATTGTAGAAATAATACTTTGTTGTTATTTTACTTTTAAATCAAATATGAGTTGTTCAATTTCAAATTATAATGCAGCTAAAATTAATTCATTACATTGTTTTTACATACATACTTATAAAGCAGTAACTTTTCAGATTCTATATCATCTTTCAGATACAATATCATTGCTTTTTTTCATTTTACATTGTCTAGCTCTCACAAAGCATTTAAGAACACTTTATTTACTGAAATTTTCTCTATAAAATTAAGTTAATGACTAATCAAATTTAATATGACAGTCTGAGCTTTAAATCAATATTGAATGTCAAGATTATACTGCTGAAATTTATTAATTTATTAAGCTAGTTGTTTAAACAGATGCAGTGTATTCTTTAAATATTGTAGATCTTTATAATTCATAATAATAATTATAATATAACTGTTTTCAATATAGTACTATTAAGTTCAAAGTGCATGCTTAATGATCAATAACTTCTTTTTATAAACAGAATAATTAAACTCTGCATCTTGTAACTTTCAGTCATCATAGACAATTAAATGAAGTTTTTTATTCATTTTATTCTGCATCAAAACACAGTCAATTGTCTATTTGAAAGTGTTCATTTCAATAGTAAATGATTTGTGTACAGTTACTTAAATAAATATTAATTTAAATGTAAGTGCATTCTTAAGCTGTTGAAAGACACTGTTATATAATGTATTTCAGACAATGAATTAATTCTTCTTTATATACAACTCAACATCATTTTTCTTAAGCAAATCTGATAGCAATACTGTGATTCATGCAAATTCTTGTATAAATCATCAATAATATAAAGTCAATTCAAGAAACTGCTGTACATAATGTGCTGTCTTTAAGGCAGATCAATTCTAGACTGAGTGTAGAGTCAGGTTAAGTTAAAAAAAAGTGTACCTGATCTGAATTCACACTAAGGTTTAGGTTGAGTCAGGTCAGGTTCATATACAGATTAACTTTATTTACAATCTGTGCAGATACTCACATGCAGATAAGACTAGCCATTATGGGTAAGGTCAGGGCTAAAGCTCAAAAATGTGAAAGCTTATTGATATATTAGTTATAATAAATTACACCTTAACTAGCCATATAGGGATAAATTACATGGTCACAAGGTATATTACTGAATAAGTTACAAAAATCATGACTTTTTGCAAAGGTGCATGTTAGAAACACACATTAGTAAGCATGTGTATGTGCATACTAAGCACATACACATGCTTACTAAGACTATATATAACCTGCAAAAAACCCATGACTCTATGTGAGTCAGGTCAGGTTAACTTACACTTAACTTAACTAAATAAAAGTTAACCTGACCTGACCTAATACCTGAACTCAACTCTAATCTATGTAACCTATAAGCAACCTGCACACTCAGCTTAATCAATTCTTAATGACTGATATCTTAATAGAGATCAGTTTTAGTGTATCTTATCTCATAATATGTTTATAAAATTTAAGAATTTTTATCTTAACAGTGCACTTACTAAACTTAGCATATAGCTTATGTTTCTTTAAGATATTGAGAATGATCTGTAAGTGTTTTTAATGATCTGAAATTGAGTTAAAAAAGATTAGTATGTTGTTAAGATATATTAAGTAGAATTTGTTAAGTAAGTTTCATAATATAGAGTTTATTATTAACTGAAATGTCACTGAGACATTGCATAGCTTAAAGAGCATAATTATGAATTTACATTTACTGTAATGAGTGTTGAAGACAGTCTTTTTTATATTGTTTTTGATTATATAAACTTGATAATAACTTAAAGTGAGATTAAGCTTAATTAAATATTGAGCTTTGTCAATTCAATTTAAACATTTCTGAATTCAGAGAAGTAAATATTCATTTTTAACAGTAATGTTATTTAATGCTCTATAATCAATGCATATTCATCATGTATTTTTCTTCTTTTTAACAAACAGAATCAGAAAGCTTCATAAATTTATAAACTTACAAATTAAATCTTTATTCAGTAATTCTGTTATCTGTTTAATCTGTTCATTCAGCTGTAGCTGTAACAGAAAGTAAGCATTTATGTTGACAGACTTAATGTCATTAGTGTTAATGTTATGTTTAAACATCTATTTAAATGATAATTCATCTGATAAAGTTGATCTAAATACAGATTGAAACTCTTCAATAACAGCTCATAATTATTCATTTATAACAGTTAACAGTTCAGCTTCTGACTTCTTTAAGTTCTGTTAAATTATTAATAAGTGTCTAACAGTTCTATGATTTTGAAGTGTCTTTATAGCTGTGCATTCTTTAATCACATTTAATGTTGATCTGTTTACAGCTCATTGTCACTTTTTCAGAAATAGATAATAATATTTTTATTATTAATTCTGAATTGTCATACAGTCTGTAGCTTAATCAATCTGAGAATTAGTAACTTTCAGTTAAATTAATCTTAAAATGAAATTATGTTCTTAAAGATTCACAATTCATGCTTTTAATTGTTGTCAAAAGCTATTTATCTTAAGATGAAAAATCAGCTTTACAGTTAATTAAATGATCTGCTTATTTGACAAGAATATCTTAAGTAATTTAATTTTATATTAATTATTAATTAACATTTAATTGATAACTATCAAGAAGATATATATTTAATCTATATCTAAATCAATTAATATTTTCATGTTTATCTCATTCAGTCTGCCTTGAATGCAGTCTGCAAGAATATATGCATTTGAATTGAGAATATTGATTTGATTAAAAATTATATTTAATAGTAAGAATTTCAGATCATTTAGTGTGAATGCTTCACTCAAATCATTATTAAATTGAATAAAAGCTTCTGTCAATTTATTTATAAACACTTCTATATTTATGAACAACTTTAATTTTCTAAATCATTCAAATCAACTTCAACAATCTTCAGCTTCTTTTTATCTTTACTTTTTTTCTTATTTTTATTCTTATTCTTATCTTTACTCTTATCTTTACTCTTATCAGTGTTCTTGTTGTCTCAGCAGTCTTTAACTATATGCAAGAACTTTTTATAATAAAAGTATGCTTTATTCTTCTTACATTAAGTTCAATAAGTTTCTGTATCTGACTTATTTAATTTAAATGTAGTTAATTTCTTACAGCTTTGAGACTGATCTCAAGAATTGTTTAATGAGTTATTATAATTTAAATTTAAGCTGTTAAAGACATTAAAATAATTCTTATTATGTATTTCTTAAAGACTTTATTCAATTCAATTAACTCATTGAATTAATTCATTAAAAATAATTACTTTAGTTTCTAAATACTTTCAGAGTTCAGATTAAATCTTTTGCTTTAAATCTTAAATGAACTGTCATTTCTGTTTATATTTAACTAATATAGACTGAAGAAATTGTACAATCTTTATAAACTTTACTTTATATTGTCAAACTGATTTTATTTGTTTCAGAGTCTCATAACAACAATATTGATATTTTATTTCATTAATGTTTTCAAAGATCAGTAGAAATGCTAAAAAGAAGTTATTTATATTTTGAAATTTAATATTTAACAGATCTTCTTTAACTTGAAGTTATTTTTCTTTTTAAAGTCATCATACTTTGACAGTATCTGTCAAAAGGTGACACCACACTTTTAGCCACAGCTATTATGAGTTATATATCTAACACTCTTTCTAACCCATGATCAGCCAGCACACTCATACATTGCTTACTCAGCTTCTTACAGACAGAAATAATGCACATGCAACATAGTTTGAACTCATAATCTTGAGCTTATGCAGATAAGGCAGCCAATGCATATTCAATATCATTACATCAACTCAGGCTCATAACCTGTTAAAAGGTGGCACCACACTTTTAGCCACAGCTATCATGAGTTATATATCTAACAGTATCTTTTAAATAATTAATTATAACAGTAATCTTTGCTTTGTCATTTAGAAGTTAATTTGTCAACATTTTATAAAATTGAAAATAAACTTTTATTTTAAGAATTTATATCTCTGCAGCATTCACTTTTTAACTATTCTTATAAATAGACAGTATCTTTATCTTCAAAGAATTCTTGAACATCACTGTAAAGAAAAACATTATTACATTAAATATTTTTTAAGTTTCTGAAGCTGCACTAAATAGAAATGTAATTTCAGACATAAAGCTAAAAATTAATTAATTAACATGAATATTTCTTAATTAAGTTTAAAGAAATGCAATTTAACTTGTCATTATTTCATAATCAGCTTAAGAAGTCATTTTTGACACTGCTGACTGATTAATGATAATGAATTTGTTCATCATTATAGAAATAGAATTGAGCTTTATATTAAAAGATTATAAGTAATTGAAGACATTAATTAATAAATTAATTTTAATTTGATTTGAATTGCTGTCAAATATATTACAATATAAGAAAGATAGAACTTTTCTTCATATAATATAGCATAAAAATTTATTTCTTTATTTTATAGTCTCAATGCTGAAATAGTGATGAGCACTGAAAAGAGAATGAATACATAGTTTATGCATTATTGTATTAAAATTTTTATAATTAAAATATAAATTAAATTAGCTCAGACTGAAGTCTGAGTTTTAGAGCTGCTTAAAAGTGTGTTTTAAATCTTTGATGTTATCAGATGTGAATTGATCTGTAGAAAGTTGTTTCTATTTGTTTATGCTATGTAGAGTATATATAGGAAATGATGACTAAGCCATAAATAGGGGCGCTTAGTAAGAGATGAGTAAGCAATGATATCACACCCATAAGGCACTCCATACCACAAGTAACTAATTGTTTTTTCTCGTTGTTGCCCTACATATCTCCCCCTGTCTGAAAAAAGCAGTGAGGCTCTGAAGTATTGCCTGACCCGGGAGCCTGCAGGCTCGGTTGCTTGCAGACAATATCTGCTGTGGACACCGAAGAGCGTAATCTGCTTCGTATTACCTTGTCTGGATAAGGACTCGAGGCTGATTACCGGGCTTCATCAACTTGATTGATATCAATCATAGGTAGAAGATCAATAGCGAGCCGAAGAGGCAACACTCAAGCTTCTCCCGATTCTTTCATGCACACGGTGGCCTCTAAAGCGCTCGCAGAGAACAACAGCATGCGCAAGTGGAGTCTGATCGGTGCCGAGGAGCTGATTCCCGCAACGTTGAAAGTGTGCACAGCGGCTTTCTTGTGTACTGAGTAACCCCAACTCGAGATCAACAACCTCCTAACGCGCTGCTGTCATAGACTGCCAACACCTTACTCAAGTACCCCGACTCCGAAGAGCCTGAGCACAGTGTAAACATAGCCTACTGCTTATATCAAGTATCTCTTACTGATGATGTGTAGGGCTGGAGTGTGCACAATGCCACGGACCTTCCGGTCTTCAAAGCACTGGCAAACATGCCTGACCGGGCAATGGTCTTCGCCGATGCAATGAAATGGCATGCCATGCTTCCAGGATTTTCCGCTCAAGACTCAGCTGATGTCGTTATGCAGGGCGAAGAGGGCCTCCCTGCAGACCTACGAGAACGCATCAGCTTCCAGACACACAACTTCTTTGAAGAGCAGCCTGTGAAGGGAGCTGACGTGTATCTTCTGCGCCTTGTCCTCCACGACTGGTCCGATAAGTACTCAATTATGATCCTCAAGGCCCTGATTCCAGCGCTCAAACCTGGGCCCAAGATTGTAACCACTGACCGAGTCATTCCGGGATGCGGCGAGGCACCTTACTTGGTAGAGCGTGAAGCACGGTCTGTCCCACCTATATCCACCGATAGCAAACGAGACTGACAGAGAATATCATAGTGATTACGACATATACATGCTTGCCTTCCAAAATGGCAAAGAGCGCACAGCTGACGATTAGACCACGCTTTTCAAAGAAGCAGATCCAAGACTTAAGCTTACCAAGGTGTATCAACCACCTAATTCGTCCCTGGCGATCGTGGACGTCACCTGGGAGGGCTAGAGAAAGGGCCTGATTGAGCCAGAAACAGACGCCTGATTGTACAGACACGTACTCGCTGGGAGGCTGTAAGATTTCGTTCTTTCTAAGCTACTTCGTACAACGGACACTAAGAGAAAATAGATTAGAGTTAAGGGATCTAAACGATAGTTCACCTTATTAAGGTCGATAGGAGGGCACCAGGTCCCCGGTGCCTTATCCCAGCGGATACAACTACAAACGGTAATAATACCAGGTAATAATGAGGCACTGTCACAGTGCTGGTTGCGTGGGGCACAGTGCATCATTGAGACCAGCTGTCCCGTCCCTTATGGCTATAGGTTTTTGTAAATGATAGGCAGTTACCTAAGTTGGCCCCACCACTGATTGCGCTGATGCTCTAGTAGTTCTCATGTGGCCTCACTCCTCCTCCTCCTCCATTATTGTACCTTAGGGCTGCCTGGAACCTTCTTTTTGAGATTGACTTGGACTCTTTCTCTTCCGATGCTGTCTCTCATACCTTTTTTGTCAAACAGCGTCAGTTAAAAATGCTCTTTCGGGGACCTACCTCTTATACAGACAGCCGTCACTGCTGTCTCCGTCTACCTGGCTGGCTGGGTTATCTATTGCCGCTACTTTCACCCTCTCTGCTCCATTCCAGGGCCCTTCCTCGCATCCATCAGTAGGGTATGGATTGTATTCAAGACCATGACGGGTGACATGGAGCACACGCAACGTGCTTTGCACGAGAAGCATGGTAACGACTATCAACACACCATTGCAATTCCCCACAGGATAACGAGTCAGGCTTTCTTGTTCGCATCGCGCCCAACGAGGTTGCCTGCTCTGATCCCGAAGCCATCAAGGTAATGGCATTATCTTGACAACTTGGAAACAGTTTCTGACACGTCTAGACCATCTACGGCACCAAGCCCACATTCACCAAGGTAGTCCTTCGTCGCTCGTTCTCACAAGTGAAGCTCACTCCATCAGACCGACTTCTATGATGCTTGGGCTCCACCGAACAACGGATACGTCGGTCATTTCCCTGCACGTGACGAAGTAGAGCATTCTAAACGCCGACGCATCGTCAATCATGTCTACTCGATGTCTAGCGTCCTCGAGTCCGAAAAGGCCATAGACTCCTGCACGCTGGTCTTTTGCGAGACTATGCGTGACTTCGCAAAGCAGAAGTCGGTGGTTGATCTGGGTCTATGGATCAATATGTAAGCGAACCCTTACTCTAGACACCTAAGGTACCCAAGGGAGTCTGGCTCTCACCATGACCTGGGCAGCAGATTGACTTATCCGGCAGGTACGCCTTTGACGTACTTGGTGTGCTCTTCTACGGTAAGATGTTTGGCTTCATGAGCGAGCGCACAGACATCGGTAATTATATGAAAGCCATAGACTCTCTGCTTCCCGCCTTTACCGTCGACGGCACTGTGCCCTCTTACCTGACTAAACTGTACCTGCTATCTGCGGTTTTGTTTTCGCCATCCGTTCGTGGGGCCTTGGGAGCTGTCAAGCACCTTGAAAATGCCTCTGAAGCCGCCGTGGAAAGGCGCAAGCAGGAGGTTGAGGAAAACAAGGACGACAAGCGCGATTTGCTTCGGAAAATGCTCGAGATCACCGCCGACCGAGGGGAGGAAAATAACTTCACGCATCAACACGTTTTTGTTGAATCCCACAGCTCGCTGTAGGTGCATGACGATTCCCAAGACTTTCCGCACAGAGAAAGCGGCAATCTGACGAGACTTGCCCCAGTTTTGCCGGCGCAGACACGACCGCCATTGCAATCAATAGTGTCCTGTACCACCTGATGCGCAATCCGGCCGCCTATGAGAAGCTGACCGCCGAGATCGACGCAGCCGTAGCTGGCGGCACGCTCTCCATGCCCGTCGCCTATACAGAAGCGATCAAGCTTCCTTTTCTGAAGGCGTGCATCAACGAGGGCATGCGTCTGCACCCGAGTGTCGGGCTCCCAATGTCGCGAATCGTCCCGGCTGGCGGAGCGACCATCTCCGGCTTTGACTTCCCCGGAGGCTACCACGTCGGCGTCAACGGCGCCGTTGTACAGTACAACAAGGATGTCTTTGGGCCGGATGCCGACAACTTCAACCCGAGCCGCTGGATCGAGGGCGATGCTGTGCGTATGGACAAGACAATGATCCAGTTCGGTGCCGGGCCGCGCACCTGCATCGGCAAGAACGTAAGTGTTGGCTTGTGTATCGACTTCGGCTGGACGTTTACGTGTTTCGCAGATCTCTCTGAGTGAGATCTACAAGCTGGTCCCTCAGATCGTCAGGCTCTTCCACATCCGCCTTGTGGACCCGAGCAAGGAGTGGAAGACGCATAATTATTGGTTCAACAAACAGACCGGCATCCACATCTACATCGAGGAACGGGCGCACGGATCGAACTAGCGGGCTCTGTCCACGGGTTGCCCTTGCAGTTTCAGGAAAATTGCGGGTGAATACGGTCTCCACCCTGCGACATCGCAATGTTCGAGAGCTCGAAGAAGTTTTATCGGAATTCGGCGAAGGGCTTGGCTCAATCAAGGAAGCATTCCTTTCAACCACAGCCCATCGAAAAACCAGAGATCAATGAGAAAGATATGTGACAATATGAAAGGTTGGGGGCCTCACTGCATGATAGTTTCACGGCATAGATGCATAGTTTATGTTATGATCATAAGGCTATATAGACATACAGTTGAGAGCCTATAAGTTAAGTCTTTCTGACACATAGACCAGCGACTGGGTGAGTTTTCTTCCTTTTCTTTTGGCTTGTCAGTAACCTCGATTTAGTCTTCCGTATCTCCGTATTAGTACGGTAAACACCATAATCTTCGCTATGGACCGCCCCGACTATAAACTGTTCACCATCTTCAACAGTCATAACACTGTTTCCAGTCTCCTCATTGCTTCCTCCAACACGGTCATTTTGACCGCGAAGGAAATTCTCGCCCAGCCCATCTCATGAACGTGATACCTACGCCCGGCACCCACCAGCACCCCTGCCTCCTGCAGTTTATCAATGGCTGCAGCCTCATCGTCCCACGATTGCGCGTTCGGAGCCAATCTGGCCAATACGAACAAGCCGGCGTTACAGGGAAAGTAGCGAATACCATGGCTCTTAAGAAAGTTCGTCAGTAGCTTATAAGCGTCGGCTAGGCGCCTTGAGTTCAGGGCTACAAGAGACGGTAGACTAGGCGAGGAGAGGAGCGCTATTGCGAAGACGGCGGAGAGGGTTGACACGTTCATATGTGCGGCTAGAGCCAACCCGTTACGGAGATGGTTATTGAATTGAGTCGCCGTGCAGCCCTACATTACCCCTTAGATCAGTTCCGCATTGTGCTTGGGCAGAAGAGACATACAAGTTTGATGCCGCTGGAGCCGAAGTCTTTGCTCATGCTCCATATTACATGAATCCGTGACGGATCACAGCCGAGAGCAGCAGGGTCGAGTGATAGAGCTGAAGTGAAGGGAGTAGCGTCGGGAAGATCGGGGGATTCGAAAGTACTCAGAGCAAAGACTTCATCTGAAACGAGATGGATGCCTCGTGCGTCGCAGAATTTGAAACACTCCTCGAGAACGGCTCTTGAGTAGCACCGCCCAAGAGGATTATGAGGGTTTGCCAAAACCAGAGCTTTAACTGGGCAGGAAGCGCCTGCGTATGTTGTCTCCAAGGCCGGCACAAGAGATGTGGTGAGAGACTCCTCGAAGTTTGGTATCGTGACCTGAATAGGCATCACCTCTGAGCGTATGCGAAAGAAGGTGTCATTTCCATCTGCGCGATTGCGAATAGTTTGTCAGTTGGGACTTAAACACCGGTGGTCTTTTCATACTCCAATACGGGCCAGGTACCAGAACACCATCTCCCACGTTGCAGACGTTGTAGAGGAGCGCGTCTAAGCAACCGGCGGCGCCGGGTGCGATGGTGAGGTGACTTGACTCGACCGGGATATGTGGGTGAAAGTACGTGTTAAAAACGCGGGCAAGAACCTCCAGAAGATTGGGGTCACCCCAGAAGCCAGTGGGCCAAGACAGGTGCTAGACATATCAGTCCTGCTAGAGTACTCCTTTCGGACTCGGACTAGGACAAGAATCTCAAACAGCTCACATTGGTGTCAAAATCATCCTCAATGGCGGCTTTGCATATTGCAAGCACGTCCTTTCGGATCAGCCAATTCTCGGCCATTGACAAGTCAATATCGTCACCAAGGCTGCTGGAGCTCTTGGAGCTCTTGGTGCCTGCCAAAATTGCCTTTGGGATCCGAGCCATGACGCCTTCAATGTTTGCGCGCCCTCGCTGTGAGAGGTGGTCCATCTTGCCTCTGCCTTACCCAGTGTTCAATTGGTCGAATATCTTGCGACATAGATCTCTGGTCGTTGCTGATTTCCTCTGCTTGTTGTCAGTTACCGGACAAACATTCTGCTGCGCATATTCAATGCTTGTGAAGGTGTGGAGTCTTATTGATTTCTCCGGTCCAGTGGAATCTAACTGGAACAAAGAACAGAACACAGTGCTAATAGTGGTGCCGCTTACCTATTCACTGAGGGCTGTAGGGCTTGGTTGCTGAAGTGGTCACGCTCGGCGAATCAAAGCAAAAGGTGCTATGTAAGTTGAAAGAACATCTTAATACGATACCTCTGTCAACAAGGCGATAAGGCTTCTCTTCCACAGCCCATGGCCACACTGTTCCGGGCATCGGGAGCACAGCAGCCTACGACACATGTACCTGTGAACCAATCGAGTCCTCACCCTTCTGCGGCACATCAGGCATACTGCGCATGCATGCCATTAAGTTACAGACCCTGGTATGCGCATCTGGCGGTACAAAGCCCGGAAGCTAGGGAAGGTTCCCTAAGGTATTGCCAAGAAACCTTGCGCTGCATTCATGGTATCAATACTCCTTTGATTCACAACTGGCCTGGAGTTATGTTTCCCGTGCCAGGCGCATAAAGCGCTTCCGACAGTTGGGACGGCGCAGGGGTCGAATCTTTTCGTTAGACTCAAGTCCTATCTACAGAAAATTACGCCAAAAGTTGTCTAAGCCTTTGCACTCCATCTGGGGCCGACTTTCAGGATCCTTGCAGCAAGAGAGAAGAGTCCTGAGATAGCAAGTAGTACACCACACCATGACTGCAAACCAATCCATCCACCCTGGTCTCGCAGGATCGCTCCGGCAATGGGTTCGCCAATTAACAGTCCACAACCGGAAATCGTGAGAGCCATGCCGAGTTGAATTCCAATTGTGTTCAAGTTTGGTGACAAACTGACCACTGTGATTCCCGGAAGAGACACAAATGATCCACAGAAGAAGCCATATAGAGCACAGAACACTATGAGCCCTGCTCTGTCATGAATACCAATCCAGCCGAAGCATAGTACAGAGGTGACGAAAGCGAATGGAATCTGTATGTTGAGTGGACCGACTTTGTCCGCAAAGAAGTTGGGTATCAATCGACCAATAGTTGAGGTTGCGTTGATTATCGAGAGCAGATATGAGGAGAGACTGAGACTCATGTTTGTTTGTTCGAGAGCATAGAGCTGGATATAAAAGAATGTCACATAGATACCCATGAAACCGAAGAACGTCCCAGCGCAAAACACAAGATATGGCTTGGCCTTGAATGCGGTCAGGTCGAGGAAGTCACGGCGTTCAGTTGACGAAGGGGTCCTCATTCGCATTCCAAGCAGCGGGACAAACATCGTAACAAGGATTATGAAGGCTATCGTACGCGTCGCCCAGCCGAAACCGACTCGAGGCTGTAATTGACGGAAGACTATCGGATAGATAACGCCTCCTAAGAGTAGAGTCAGCTATTAATCTCGATGCATGGCAAGTTGATGTTGACTGACCAATACTGCTTCCGGTGGACGCAATACCGAACGCGAAGGACTTCCTGGTCGTGAAGTACTGGGACACGATCGCCACACTGGGCAAAAACAGACAGCCATATCCAATGCCGACCACAATTCCTTGCGCTAGGAAAACTTGCCAATATGTTTTGCAGACACTGGTCATCATCATTCCGAAGACAGTACAGAAGGTTCCCACCGAAAGAAGTGTGCGTAGATAGCCCATATCAAAGAACGGTCCCGCTACAGCACTGCCGAGAAAAAGGAGGAAGGCTTGAACGGAGCCCACCCAAGATATCTGCGATGCAGACTGAGATTTCAGGAAGTCAGACTGGTAAAATGTCTGATAGACACCAAACATATTGACCACCCCCCTGGTTTTGAGCAGCGTTGGTCAAAGTATAGCATGATCAGAATCTTTTATATGGCTCACCATGTATTAAAGAACAAGCAGAAAGCTCCTGCTACCTGAAGCCACGCCTTGTAGCCTCCATTCGGAACCTCACAACCTGCTGCTGCACGGTACGATATCGGTTCAGCTTGCTTCTTGCTGACTGTAAGGCTGTTGCGAGTCTCTTGCCCATCAGGCCGTGTCTCTTGCTCAGATGACATGATGGAGATTGCTCAAGCGCCGAGGTTGGTAGGAGAAAGTAAAGATGATGCAAGAAATTTTGGAGAGTCAGAGACGACGGATCTCTTGGGGATGCGCAAACAGAAAGCTCAGATCGGTGAAGAACGGTGGCAGGTAAGATACAGCCTTATAGAGCGAGATACAATCTGAGCCAGGAACATAAGGCAACCAGTGGAGATACGAAGTCGCGTAAGGGAGGCACCACTTGATCCGAGACGGTTTGGATGCAACCCACACTCAATCCTATCCCAATACGCCGCATTATCTGTGCAACATTACACACGGTGTCTGGCTGGCTTGAGACATCCACGCAACAGACGAACAGCAAGTGTTCCTAAGCGCTTAAACAACACGACCATCGGCTGTGCTGCTTATTATAACCCCGGCTGAGATCAGCATGTCCAATGACTTCTAGTGACTCAATGCTGCACAAAGCTGCAGCATGCAGCGGCACTATGAAGCCGTGCCACCTGCTCCCTTGAGCAATACACGTCTCTACCGCATATCTTATGGACATGGATACTGGTGGTTGTCTCAAAGTCGACATACTGGTGTTCACACTGAGAAGAGGATGGGCCAAAGGCAGCATATGCTGAATCCGTCATTCAAGGCTGAATATGATACCCATGAGCTCTTTTCTATAATTAAATCATTTCCGAGGCACAGTTACTTCATTTTCATCATACTGCATATGGGCTCGTTGGCTTCATTGAGCCGGTATGTGCTGTACAAACATCTGTATATCAGAGCTTCCATAACTTATAAATGTTGATCCGCGTCTATGTTGCACCGTCTGGACAATCATTACACCGAAGCCTTAACGCAGTCTTCTCGAATCCCTAGCTTCACGAGGATGACTGAACCTACTTCTGGACCGACTTCTGAACCTCCTGTTGACTGTGGACGAAGGCTCATTCCGAAGCTTATCGATGAGATTGCATGCTCAGACCCTCAACGACCATTTGTGTCAGTGCCAAGATCATCAGATGTACAGGAAGGATATGAGGACATCAGCTACAGCGAGTTCGCGAAGGCTGTGAATCGCTGCTCATGGTGGATCGAGAAAGAGCTTGGGCGAGACGAGGAATCGCAAACTCTTTTCTATATTGGACCCTTGGATCTTCGATATCTTGTTGTTCTTCTTGCGGCTGCAAAAACAGGGCATATAGTCAGTCCCCCTTGCCGCTTGGCGCGGAATCTGAGCGTTACTGACAATCTCGACTTAGGCCTTCTTCAGCTCTCATCGCAACAGTCTTGAAGCCCATTTGTCGCTCCTAAATGCAACACAGTGCCATACCATCCTACTTCCAGATCGTGCACCTGCAGTAACCAAGCAGATCTTGGCAGCGAGGCCGATGCAAGTTCTGTCAATGCCAAGCTTAGAATTTGTCATGGCTGGTCCTGGCACCGTCGAAGTCTATCCATGGCGAGGCACTTTCGACGAGATGAGGAACAAGGCATTCGTTGTTCTCCACACCTCAGGATCTACCGGAATCCCGAAGCCTGTCTTTGTGACTCACGGGACGTTTTCATCTAATGACGCCCATGAGATGATCAACGAGCTTGGAGGAAATCCGACCACAATCCATTATCTCAAGGGAAAGAGGTTCTTTTTGGCATTTCCATTGTTTCATGCTGCAAATCTTACCTTCACGATTGGGGTTAATGTTTACTCCGGAGTAACATGCGTACTTCCACCACCCGAGCCACTAACGGTGGACATTGTGAACCTGGTACATACCCACGGCAATCTGCACGGAAGCCTTCTACCTCCATCCATGTTAATAGACATATACAAGAACTCGGAGTATCTTGTCAACATGATACAACGTTTGCAGTTCGTTGCATATGTCGGTGGGAAACTGCCAGAGAAAATCGGAGACCAGATATCGTCCAAATTGAAGCTGATAACCTTGATGGGATCAACTGAAACCATGCTCCTTCCGATAGAGCTCAACACCAGCTGCACTGATTGGCAATACCTTCCTATTAGCCCTTTCCTAGGTCACGAATTTCGTCCTTCTAGAGATGGGCTCCACGAACTGGTCATAGTTCGTAACCCAAAGTATGATCTTTTTCAGGGTGTCTTTTCGACCTTTCCAAGCATTGACGAATATCCCATGAGCGATCTATACGAGCAACACCCTGAGAAACCTGGATCGTGGATATTTCAAGCAAGAGCAGACGATATCATTGTCTTCAACAACGCCGAAAAGCTCAATCCGGTGACTATGGAAGCCATTATATCGGCACACCCTGCGGTCAATGCTGCAATTATCGGTGGACATGGTACATTCCAAGCCGCGCTTCTGGTCGAGCCAAAGGTTAGTCCTACAACTAACGAGGAAAAAGCAACATTGCTGCACGAGATCTGGCCGACTGTTGTCCAAGCAAACCGCGACTGCCCCGCTCATGGTCGAGTTATGAAAGACTTCATCATGTTCACGAGCCCATACAAGCCAATGCCGAGAGCTGGGAAAGATACTGTTCAGCGCTATGCGACGCTGAAATTATACGCCGACGAGTTCGAAGACTTGTATGCTGCTTCGAAGCCTTCGACCCAGGTATCAAATATGGGTCTGAACGGGGAAATCAAGCCACTAAGCGCTGCTCCACAGAATCCTCTGCCGTCACCATCGATGGCAGGAATCAATGCGCATGACATCGTGCCAAAGCTGTCAGCCGATTGCAGCACTGTTCAATCACCTATCTCGGATCGAGCGGCAACATACTCTGCATCTGATCTTGATGCACAAATCGAGGCAGCCTTGCACCGTGTCCTTCCTAGCCTTCTTCTAGAACATCTGGGCCGTGCCGTTGCCCAAATGATGGCCAGCTTACGGACTTCGGCCGTGTTACAACCGAATACAGCCAATCTGGCCGACAAAACTCCAATGGATACATGCAGAGGAGACAGCGGGGAACGACTTCCGACTTCCCCTGGACCAAATGCTCTGCAGGTACAGGGCTGTGGCCAGGAAGCCCACCACGGAAGCATCCCCGTCAACTACAGCCCAGCGGCAAGCCCGGCGAAGTCTGATGGCTATCATCCTGAGGACTTACGGGGTTTTTTGTATCGCATAATCTCCAACAACACTTACCTACATGAAGTGAACGATATGGCCAACCTGTTCGACTGCGGGCTCGATTCCCTGCAGGTGCCCGTTCTGGTCAACGAGATCAATGCCTTCCTCATCAAGTCTAGAGCAACTGTCAGTCTGATTTCGAACAAGACTATCTACGACAATCCCAGTATCGAGAAGCTGCAGGCCGCGTTGGAGCGCTCTTCTAGCGGTCCAGTCAATTCGAAAGGTGGGATGACCAGCGGTATCCAGCAGATGTAGAGAGAGGGGAAACTCAGGTGTTCTGTTGTGTTGACTTATGTTGTGAGGTTATCTGTTGACTGGTGCTGGCACCAAGGAGTACAATTTCATGAAATCATACGCTCTCTAAGCTTTCATAACCTCTTCCATCTTTAAAGCTTGGCTACTAAAAGCTCGGCCACTACAACATATGGTAGGTATGTACGTAAGGTAGTGGATGATTCCAAGCAGATAATGATTGGTCTAAATTGGCCGTCTATTATGCCTATATGTATCGCATGTCCGAGCATCGAGTCCAATCTGCCTGCCGACCTGCAACTTTGCTGCACCTCAGTGGCCCAGAGAACCTTCCCGGATCCGAGCACTTTGATGCGCCCACTTCGATTGGCTGTTTAAACCATGTGCATACTTGAAGGCAACGGTGCACATACACCAGAAACCCCCGATCTCCTAAGGGCGGCGGTCAACTTGTCAACTCAACTGATCTGCAAGCGCGAGGCGGGGCGACATTTGCCTTACTTCATTGAGCTTGATGCACGTCAAACGAAGGCTGCATACTGTATCATGCGTTTCTTAAGCAGTGCTGTCGTTTCACCCGTTTGCCAACTGGTGTTTGTCTCCAGTACCTGATCCTGGGATGGGGTCCAACGCAGCTTAGAGGCGTTCGAGCCGTTTGATGTCCAGGTCTCTTATGCTGGAAAGTAAACTATTCGGCGAGACTACCTACCTTCGCCCCCGCTCAACTGGGAGGTTCGCTGGACGATTTAAAAGGCCGTCAGGTATGGCCGCTAGTTCTGCATATGCGGTCCGTGCCGTTGACGCGCATCTTCCAGGGTATAATATTGATACCTTAGGTACCTAGTTCTTCCATCTACTTGAGCGCATGTGGCCCTTGGCGCGAAGGCTTGACGAGCCATCCAACGCCTTAGACAGATGATGGAGAACCTCACTCTAGGTACACTGCGCCGTGTTTCCACACTTTGCATGAACACATGTATGTTACACTAGGAGAACATGTGTGCGGGCCGCGAAACTAGATTAACCTGTGCTCTCAAAACACCTGAGGGTCCCTTCATTCCGCCACATGGCTCTCGACGTTACACAAGGAGACCCAACATGATCATGATCGGCCGCGCCGCAACATTGTTGCATCTTGGCCCCATACACCTTCTGCTAGAACGGCTGAGGTAAATCGCTGGTATGAAGCTGACATCGTTCTGATACATATTGATCCACTTCTTGTACTCAACATTTCATTCTCATCTCAGGGCAATGACCAACTGCTCTCGAACATCATCTTTCTGTTGGTCCCGTTACAATGGCGGAGTCGGTCACGGAAGACAAGGGTCCTCAGATCAGAGCAGTCACCTATGCCATGCTTGTTCTGGCGACGGTAGCTGTGGCTCTTCGCTTCTGGGCTAGATCTGTTGCACTGAAAGCCGGCTTTTGGTGGGATGATTGGCTTTCGCTGGCAGCTCTCGTATGTCGAATCCTGTCGCGCGGTCATTGACCTCAATTCTCACTTCCTATATAACAGCCTTTCGTCTGGGCCAGCTGTGGACTATCCATCTACTGGGTGTCGATCGGCTTGGGAAGACATATCAGCCAAGTCCCTCAGCCGCATTCACAATTGGCATTGGTCCTCTTCATCGTCAATTTCGTGTACAATACAGGCCTCTCCTTGGTCAAATTGTCCGTTCTGCTGTTCTACATCCGCGTGTTTCGGTCAATCCGAGCTTACCGGATAGCCTTCTGGATCACGGGAGCTATTCTTGTCGGTTGGTGCGTAGCTATCAATTTCCTCGCACTCTTCACGTGCGTCCCGGTCCAGAAGGCTTGGATATCGACTACTTCGGGTCATTGCCTTAACACACAGCACACCTTCCTCGGAGCGACAATCTCGAACATCATCGCAGACTTGATCGTTTTGATTTTGCCGATGCCGATGCTATGGCGACTGCATATTGGAACCCCGCGCAAACTGGGTTTGGTCGGAGTGTTCGCGGCCGGATATTGGTAAGTTCTGAGCCAAAACTGGCAAGTGGCGATGCTGAAGGGGAAACAGCGTGATCATTCTGTCCGTCCTACGCTTTGCATCCATTGTTGACCTAGGTGATGAGGTGCAAAAAGATTTGTCTTGTAAGTGAATGTACGAGTGTTGGGATTGCAAACTGATCAAACGAACAGGGAACCTTGCTTATCCTCAGATGCTCGTGACGTCCGAGATCCCAATCGCTCTCCTCAGCAGCTGTCTTCCCAGTATCTTTAACCTTGTCAAGCATGGAATCCGAAGGTATTCCTCAAGGATGTCCAACCGAATGAATGCGTCAAAACCGTTGGACGGGCCGGCAGGGTCTCACATCGGCCCTATCGGTAACCCTATCGACGAGCGCAGGAAGAACGGCTTCGTACAGCTGCAGAGCGGCAAGCAGAATACGGGGGTGTCGGCGGAAAGGCTTTTTGACAACACGAGTGGAACAGAACACTATACGACGGCGTTCCCTACCAAGCACGGCCGGGATGGGGACCCCGAATCAGGGATCCCGCTGCACCAGATTCATGTCCGTGAAGATGTTGAGATTGATACCCAGAGGTCATGAAGCTTTGTAACAATATGATTAGTAACCTATCTCTTAGGAGTAAGCATACCTAGGTATCCCAGGTAGAGAAATATGTACGCGGCCAGTAAGGCACCGGTGGGTAGGTAGGGATGATAGCCGTACATGTGCAATGCCAGTGTCTTGACCGGCGGATCCGTCACGCTAGAGTGGGACACCAGATCGATCAGGATTATCGACCACAGCTAAGAAGGCATCCTCATCCTACATTCAACGGGTGTGCAAGCAGCAATAATCAACATCGGTTGAGCGCAGCTATGATAACAGCATGCTGCAACTCCCTAAAACCCTTGCAATGTGTCTCATCGTCCATGTCCGTGTGGAGGTTGCCGCAGACCTACAGTACCTCTCCCTCAGCTGAAGCCAACATGTGGCACGTTGGTCTTGCATTGAGAAGACGCCTCTTCCGTGCATGCAGTCTTACCTGACTGCAGGAAGTATACAGTATACTATTACTGTATGTATGTAGAAGGCTGTGCCACGGCAAGTTGGAAAGGTGTTGCCTAATCTTTCTCTAGGACTTGAGATTCACAAGTCTGCGATCTTCTGCGTTGTAGTGATCTATATTGACATACTCTATTTGCCGATCATCATTCACCGTATCCACCCTTCTCAATTTGTCTTTACGCTGAGTGGCTAACTGGATACAGTTTCCAGCGGCGCTGAAGTGTGCAGTTGAACTAAATCTGTGACCTCCCTAAGTTTGTACTGGACTCACAACCGCGGTGGAGAAAGTTCATCATGGAGAAGAAGTCGACCATCGACCACTACCGTCCTGATCTCCACCCATTCGAGGACGTCTATCGGGATATCCATCAGAATCCAGAACTTTCAAAGCAAGAGGTCCGCACTTCCTCAATCGCGGCCTCCCATCTCGAAGCTCTAGGTGACTTCGTGGTTCACCAGAGAATCGGCGGCTATGGAGTGGTAGGAGTTCTGAGCAACGGGTCTGGTCCCACCGTCCTGCTTCGAGCAGATATGGATGCTCTCCCTCACCTCGAGCAAACAAACTTACCTTACGCAAGTACAAAGACGGTGACGGATGCTGAGGGCAAGAGCACGCCTGTGATGCATGCCTGTGGGCACGACTTGCACGTTGCTACTCTGATGGCGGCGGCGACATTACTCCACGCCGCCAAATCGGAGTGGAGTGGGACTCTCATATGCCTCTTTCAACCGAATGAAGAAACCGCCGGAGGAGCTCGAGCTATGGTGGCCGACGGACTGTGGGATCCGAAAAGGTACGGTATTCCGACTCCAGACATCGTTCTGGGCCAGCACGTACATGCCATAAAGGCAGGTGTCGTCGCACTCAGCGGAGGTCCAATCTTGACCGCTGTCGACTCCCTCGAGGTCCGCATCTTCGGCAAGAGCGGCCACATCTCTCGACCGGACCTGTGTGTCGATCCCGTCGTCACTGCTAGCCACATAGTCGTACGACTGCAGAGCCTCGTCACGAAGGAAGTGAGGCCGGAAGACTTTGCGATCATTGCCTGCGCAAGCATCCACGGCGGCACAACCGCAAACATCGTCCCGGATTTCGTCGACTTGAAGCTGTCGATTCGATCGTATCGGTCAGAAGTCCATGGCCGGCTCCTCGCGGCCGTCAAGAGGGTGGTGTACGCCGAGTGCGAAGCGTCTGGCTCCCTGAAAGTCCACGAGCCGACCTTCACGACCATCATGCACGCGCCCGCTACCATCAACGATATCAAGAGCGCCGAGATTCTTAAGACAGCCTTTAGAGGCTACTTTGGACTCAACGCCATCGAATCAGACCCGTTTGGCGCGAGTGAGGATTTCTCGATTCTGGCAACGTCTTGTGGTGCGCCGTATGTGTTTCATATGTATGGCTGCGTCGATGCGGAGCGATGGGACGAGGCGGAGAAAGCGGGGAAAGTCAATGAGATCCCGCATAATCACTCCGCGTTCTTCGCACCTGTCATTCAGCCCACGATGAGGACGGCTGTGGATGCCTTTGCGTTGGCTGCTTTGACGTTTCTGGGTGAACCGTCGTGATGGTTCGAGGGTGAATCTGCTCGACGCGATCAAGTTTTTAGCTAGGGCGGATGTACTCCCAGTCGCTCAATGTCATTGGGGGAAAGTTGGGACAAGATCATCCGAGACAGAAGGATTCCAGACTTTTATGAAGCTTTGATCCCGTACCTGAGCTCGCTGCGTCCATCATAGAAGAATCTCAGATTCGAAAGTAATCCATCGGGGGTCATACACCACTCCGAATCCTACGAATTCAGCACATCAATGACAGTCTAAGCCCTGTCTCTTCTTCATTGATCACCCAATCTGATCACTCAAACGTAGAGACACGGAGAAAGCAACAAGAAGCGCTGTAATCACTCAACTCCTCTCCGCCCATAGACTGGCATCCCAGCCTCTATGCCTCGCACCTCCATTGTTTACACAGGTTTGAGAGCGCCCTCGGCTTCCTTGATAATGAAATATGTAAGGTAGGGTTGGACTCCGAACGTCTAACTTACTGACCAAACCTGAATTTAGTAGCTTCTGCTTGGATCCGACGTTGGAGCATAGCCCAGTGATGAACTGAATATTATTTCTCCTTTACGAAGAGATTGACTCATCAGACGTCCTATTCAGACCATTTCCTCCTCGAGGGGCTGTCTGGGTTGCAGCTGGGCTTACATGATGACTAAACGGCCCTAACCGCTTCTGCAAGCTCCGTAATCATCAACGATCCTTCAAGCCCTTTCAGGCTGGCGATGAGGTCCAGCTGTACATGCTGCCAGCTACAAACCTTCTGCTTGTCAGAAGAGCCAAGAGACCTTCAGAGAATACTAGAATACAAAAATCATTTAATATATGATGTTATCTGATTTATACTCAGATTCAAAATCAATGTGAACTCTACACTGAAGAGTTTTCATTAATAGATATAATATCATTCTAACACTACAACAGAACATCTCTAAGCTTACATTTGCTCTGAGACTATGAAGCTTCAATATAAACAAAATAGTAAGAATAAGAAAATCTTTTAATGTCTATTTTACTTGCATTGAGATCTGATGTCATTACTGAGTGTAAAGATAATAACAGATATGATGTTGTCTAAACTTAAGAGAGAATAAAGAGCTTAATTAATAGAAGATAATTAGACTACACTGTCTAATTAGAAATGTAACAGACAGAATCTTCTGCAAAACATGATCAGTTTATTAAAAAGAGATTTCTACAGATAATGTGAAATAGAAAAGTAGCTTGCTACAAATCTGCAGAGCATGATATACAATAACAGCAACTGCTAATTCTATGAATTTTATCTCTTTATTGAGCTCTGATTTGCAATCATTATTTAAGAAATAAGATCAAGTCTTAGTCAGAGACACTGTCTGTATAATTTGAAAGAATAGATGTATATATTGATGTATAAAGAGTTAGAATAAGTCTAAGATGTATGCTTAAGAAGCAAATAGAAAAAGATTTAGACATAAAAGACTTTGTTAATCTCAATATTGTTGAGCTGCAGAATGTAAGATGAGAATTTAATTTAAAAGTCTGAAGACTGCTGATGAAAACTAGTGTAGAGATTGTGCCTTACATAATGTTTTGTATAAACAAGATAATAATCTATCTCTGTTCTGAAAATGCAGAAGACAGATGCAGCAATAGAGACAGCAGTAAGTCACTGAAGCACTAGATTCTCTGAGTGTTAAATGAATTTAAAGAACAGTTAGACAACAGAAATTGAGAGTGTCTTTAAGCAGAACTTAGTGAGCTCACTGTTTATTAGTTAAGATGATTTTATGATAAACATCATAAATATAAAGACAACATCAACTTTAAAGATCACAATGATGACAGAATAATGTTGATACATTTAAACTTTGTCATCTTACAGTACAATACAATGAAGTTAAAAGATAAGATTATGACATCTTTGCTTTAAGATCTCATTATATAAGACTATGATGTGCTGATCATTCAGAAGTCATAATACAATAAATACAATAACAATATTTATTATCTTTACAAAAATTAATTTTATCTGATCTATTCAGAACTCACAGAAGAAAAATTAATCTGAATCTGCTTCTATATTAATTCATGACTGAACTGTGCAGACTGAACAGTTTAGATATACAGTAAAGATCTTATGATTCTGAAGATTCAGTATACTGAATATAGTTAATTTAAGCATTTATGCATTCACAATGTGTACAGAGAAGCAGTTAAAGAAAACATTACAGTAACTTTAAAGTAATTAAATGATTTATTGAAAAATGATCATTAACAATACATTATAGTGAGAGACTTTAATCTGCATTATTTAACATGAAAAGATCTGAGAATGAAGAAGAATTCACAGATAAAGCAGTTAATATAAATAATAAATGAACAACAGCTCTCTTTGCTCTTACTGTAAAGCTCAGTCACATAAAGATTTTAGTAAGCATACAGCATCATAGATCTGATGTTAAATAGTTTAGACATTATTTAACAATTAATTAGCTGTAAAATACAACAATAATATCACAACTCTAATCATTACTTTATTGTCACTCATTTTCTGCTGTCTACAGCAGAAATTACATCACAATCTTATTGACAATGAGACAGAGTAGACATAAAGCTTCTACAATAGATCTTAATAAAATAATTATTAATGTCACTTTATAATTACAATGAACTCAATATGAAGCAATACATAACTGTCATTATAGAGATAATTTAGACTGCAGTGAAGACAATAGTATTGATGTTAACTCTTAGCAAATGATTAAAGTCAGAATTTGATCTGAAAGCAAAAGAGATAATAAGAGAAATAAATAGAGCTTATTATTGTTGATAAAGAGAGCAGAGTATATACATTTAAGAGATGTACTGTTGAGTCTGCAATGAAAAAGAGAAGAAACTGACAAAATTAATGAGAGTGAGTCACAGAAAATGAATAGAGATGATTTTAAAGAATTTTCAGAAATTATAAAAATTGATGAAGTAAGTCAGAAATTATAGAGCTACAAGTCAGACTTTCACTTCTGTTCTGAAATAAATGAAAAAGTTGAAATTTACAGAACTGCAGAACAAGACAAAATTACTTTAAATAATTTTCTTTTTAACTTCTTTAGAGACAGATCTCAACAACATTGCAGAATATAAATATTTTAAGCTGATATTTATGTCTTTAATTACAGAGATTGAATTAACAGAGATTATAATGTGAATATTAAATAATAAAGTATTAAAATTAAATAACATATTGAACTGAGTTCTACATTAAATATTACTGCAATTACTTTCATTACTATTCTCACTGTACAACTTGTGCCTGAACAGCAGAAGACATTTAAGAGCTTTTAAACACTTTATTACAGTGATGTTGCAGAAGCTCAACAAAGAAGATTATTAGCAGTTTAAGATATATTGATTAATGATATTTCTAAATATTATAAGCAAAACTTTGAAGTCTATAATGACATATAGAATAAGCTACATGACAGAGATCTATTAATTATTATTTAAAACACTGCTGAAAAGTTAAAAGATTATGTTTACAGAGCAGACAATTCACATACTGCTAAAGCAGATTTACAGAACATAAAAATTAAGTACATTAATTATATTATTATTAATGCTGAATGTATTAGAAGTCTTTAACAATATCTTTTACAAAAGATTACTTTACAATCTCTGAAAATGTCATCTATCACTGAAGATAGTGAACTGAATAAAAGACTTTTTGAGAAAAAGAACATCAACAATAAAGCTGTTAAAATATGAGTTAGAGAGCTTTGTCATTTATATAAATATATTTTAAAGTTTATCATTATCATTCATTCTATATCTATTCTACAATGCTGACATGCTGAATCTAGTCAATGATTCACAGCTTTAAGTTACAGCAGCAAGTTGAATTGATGATGTAAACATTATAATGACAAAAAAGTCAGCAGAGAAGAACTGCATCACTTTGCACACAGTATACAGTTATACAGAGCAGTAAGCTTAAAAATATATCTTTATCTTTATCTTAATTAAGTATGAGTTTATTTACTTTACAAACTGTCTCATAAGACATAACATAACAGCAGAGCTGATTCTAGACATATATACAGTACAGACATCACTGATGTACAGAGTGCTGAGAATCATCTTGAATTTACATTTAAAATAAGATGCACATATATAATACATTCAAATCTGAGTCACAATAAGTCTCAAAGATCTAGCAGCACTGACAGACTTTACATAAAGCTTTAAGTTTAAGAATCTACAGAGACTCTATGTAACAGTGATGTTACTGTAGATTTTGTACTGCTGTTCAGTCTGATACAGTTCAGACAGTGAGCACAGAATAATTATACAATAAAAATAAACTCTTTAGAAATTAACAGTCATACAGTGATGAGCAGAAGTCATTATAGTGAGAATCTTTCACATAACAATGAGCTCAGCACTGAACATAGAATTCTTTCTTTTTTTAATGAAATAGCAGCTAAAAAAGACACTGAAAAAGTTTATACTTCATATTGTTACTACATCAATCTATACTTTAATGAAGAAAATCAGACCTGACTTTACAAAGAAGCTTTGCTGAAAGAGCTTACTGAAATATCTGTAACTTCATTATAAAATGTAAATATAATTCTCATTAAAAGTTAACTTGAAATTCAGAACACTTTATATTGTATTATTATGATGAAATGACTTAACTATTCACATAAACAACAATGTAGATGAAGCTGTTTACAGACACAATATCAACAAATTTTGTTGAAATTGAAAAGTGTTGAATATCTACATAGACAGCAGTGACATCAAGAATTAGATAGATATGACAGTAATGACACTGAAAAGAGATCTGAGATACATAATATATATAAGTACAGATGAGATATTCACAGTGTATACAGTGAAGTCACAGAGTCTGATTATAACAATAAACATAATAAATATAATGAAAATAATGAAACTAAAGCTCTAAACAGTGAACATATATACAGATAATTAAGTAGCAATTTGATCAGTCATTAAATTAGATATACAGTTAGGTCAGTATTTACTGCAGTGCATAGTAAAGAAGATAGATAATTTATGAAGTTAAAAGATTTAGATATGAATCTGATGAATATTGATGTATATAGAGATATCAGAAAATAAAGAAATGAATAAAGTGATTAAGACAGCAGTTTAGATCAGAGATTTACATATTGAGAAAGAATAAATTACAGAGATTTAACATTTAATTATTATCTGTAAGATAAGACTCTGTCAGCAGATAGTAAAAGAATGAATTAATGATTAAAAAAATGAAACAGCAGAACAGATTACATTCAGCTTGAAGCAATAGTTAAATAGAAGAATGTTGAATAAATATACAGAACTTTGTTAATTTATAAGCTTTTTCATTATTCAGTTATGTACAGAGAAGATTAATATAATTTATTATCTTTATGTCATAGACTGAGCAGACTCTTCATAATGTTTATATAATCTGAACATTTAGACTGTTCATTATGTGCTGATGAAATGTCTATGAACTTAAGATTTAAGAAAAAAACTATTAAGATAAGTTAACAATATAAAGAAGATTCTATGAGACTCAGCATTAATTAAAGCAGCTATTATATTTATGTTATAGAGCAATTTTTTAAGACAATTTTAGACTGTAAAAGAGACATCAGAAGATCTGACATTTTTAGATGCAGTTTAAAATAGAAAATTTAATAATTACACATTTCAGACTGCAGAAAAGACAATTAATTGTTTACAGCAACATTTATTTTTTATTGATGACAGTTGAAGAAAGACATTAGCATTAGATCACAAGAAAAGAAGATTAGTAAGCATCAGAATTAAGAAAAACATGAAGAGCTACAGAGAACAAAGTCAGAATTTGTATTAGTTAGCTAAATTATGAGGTGACAGTGATGGCAACAGCAAGGTGGTAATGAGGGTGAGATCAGTATGCATTAGTCACTTGTAGTTATGCAGTGTATGGCAGCCTAGGCAGCCTTGGTCACCTATGAATCAATCAATCAATCAATCAATCAATCAATCCAAGCCCTTTCATACGATTACTATCAAATCTTCGAAACACGTCACCCGTCGTCGAGTCCAAGGCTATGTTGACAGCCGCACAGATGCTATTTCGCAAATCACTCCTTCAGTTAGGCTGAGGGGAGGATCCAATGCGGAGTGGTTATTGGAATCCATGGGGCATGGTGAAGCATGTCCCGTTGCTGGGGACAGAACGTTATAGTCTGATACCACTTCGCCTCCAAGGCTGCATTGAGAGTCGTGCATCTTGATTTGATATTGTTATTTCAATTTGAAGAGAGCTGGACTCTACTTCATGCGCGATGGTGGTTGGAATCGATTGAGGATCTGAACCGAACTTGCTCGAATATGGGATCCAGATTAGCACACTGTCACTCCGTTATGCTCGCGTTTCATTGTATATATCGCCGTGTTGTTCTCCTTCTTTTTGCTGTTATCCCCTGCATTGATACTCTACTTCAGATCTCCAAAGAGCAATCATACACCACTCCCTTCACTGTACGGACTTCGAGCTTCTCCTTCTAGATCCGATATGATACCCAACACCAATAAATCGAGTCCCGTTTCCCAAGACCAGGAGATGGGCCCAATGGATGATACCAACTCCACGCCCAGGTATCCAGTGTCTTCTACAGCTGTCGATGAACACGGAGAGAAAGCCATTGAACCGATGGCTGGTCATACGATATCAGTCCAGGACCCTGATAATCCACAGAACCCGCCGATGCACAGAAAGGTTTACATCTCCGCTGTCTCGGTGGCATTCGCCTTCGTGGTGTGAGTTATCTTTTGCAACATGACGCTCCTGCGAGGCCTACGTAGTTTTAACGTCCACATAGTACTTTCGGTGCTACAGTCTACACTGCAGGCATCACCGAAGTCATAACACGGTTCGACGTCTCATACACCGTTGCAATCCTCGGCCTGTCATTGTATCTCCTGGGCATTGCATTCGCGCCTATCATTACCCCCCACCTCAGTGAACGCTTCGGCCGCTCGCCGGTATATCTGACCAGTCTGCCCTTATCCGCTCTCTTCATCCTCGGCGCAGGACTGTCCAAGAACTTCGCAGGCGTAGCGATATGTCGCTTCCTCGCTGGGTTCTTTGGTGGGCCATGTCTCGTCCTGATCGAAGGGACTTTTGCCGACGTCTGGCCCGCTCATACGACTCTATCCTATTACGCCGTCTTATCTTTAGCTTCCTACTTAGGAGCGGCAGCGGGTATGTTCCCGAGCTCTATTCTCAGCCTCAATAGCATATAACACATGCTGACGCCGTCATCGAAAACCCGCAGGCCCTCTCATAAGCGGCTACGTCTTCGCAGCTTACGGCTGGCAATGGACGCAATGGACGACTCTCATGCTCGCCCTAGCCGCCTACCTCCTCGGCATCGGCATGCCCGAAACCTACCCCCGAGCCATCATCCGCGCGCGAGCGAGACGGCTCGGCGTCCCTCACGACCTCATGCCCGCCGCGAGCGGAACCATCCTCACATCCATGCTCCAAACAACCCTACTCACCCCGCTCAAAATGCTCGTCAGCGAACCCATCGTCGTCGCCATAAGCCTCTACCTCGGCCTCAACCTCGCCGTCATCTTCTCCTTCTTCGTCTCCATCCCCGTCGTGCTGCACGCCGTCTACGATTTTAGCATCCAGCAGATCGGCCTCGCGTTCGTCGCTGCCATCGCTGGCTCCCTCCTCGCGGCCGCTACGTCCATCTGCCTCGATCGTCTTACGCGGCCTGGGAAGATGGGCGAAAGCCATGACGGCGTGCTGGACATAGAGTATAGATTGTATCCGGCCATGGTGGGAGGCTTCGGCATCGTGGCGTCGCTCTTCTGGATCGGCTGGACTGCCAATCCGAAAATCAGCTGGGCGAGCCCGGTCCTCGGCACGTTCTTATACGTCTGGGGCAACTTGTCCGTCCTCGTATGATCCCTTCCTCTTCCTTCTGTCAAGCACAACGATTTCATCCCTGTATAACC
>JAABUJ010000543.1_pt1 | contig 72781 bp, 69 predicted proteins | sample 5559131 | NCBI WGS metagenome assembly JAABUJ01 (sample SAMN10711875, study PRJNA513366) | rock metagenome | isolation source: Antarctica rocks | place: Antarctica: Victoria Land, Mt New Zealand nord | collected 2016-01-07 | reverse complement strand
AAAAAGGAAACATAGGGAAAAAGAAGGACCTCATTTCGGATAGTTTCTTGTCGAGCATTTTTCTCTTCTACTGATTCTACGAATCAGGGTTGGAAAAATCAGCAGCACGAAAAGTGTGGATGAACCAGGAAACTGGTACCATTATAACCAGAGAGGTATGTCTCCTCGTCACTCACGGCATATATTTTCTAGCAGTGTGGAAAGAGAATATTTGACAAATCACATATAAACCTCTTTCATTCCTGAACTTTTAGTAATTATAAGATTTGCTTTCATGATGCAACATGCTTTTATCTTTTGTATTATTCATTTCTCCTGAACAACATCATCTTCTATCTGTTGAATCACGCCCTGTTTCTGAAGCCATTCGCTACAGGTGGACCGACGAACATTTGCGCGTTTAGCAAGTTCACGGGCGGAGATAGGCTTACTATTTGGCTGGCTAACTCTTTCTTGCTGTATCTGCTCATACGCACTTGTCATTTTAACCTCCATCGCTTCCGCATCATGGGAAGGACCCTCTTGCTCAACTCTCTTGGAAGTCGTCTCCTTGACTTTCGGCTCAGGCAACGCCGTCGTTTCCTGTTGCTCAACCATGACGCGCTGAATAGCTCCTACTTGTTGCATCGCTTGAACAAGTGCTGAGGCAAGGGCGTTGTAATCCACTTGTGACGTGACATTTGGTTGTTCGTGGTGTGTGAGTTCTTGATTGGTTACTGCCTCCTGTGTCCAATCTAAGTGAAACTGGCGCAAGGACACGTTTTTGAGATGAGATGCTAAGAGAAAACCAATCACCGCAGTCGAGCGCAGAGCAGTCATCACCCAAAGGGGAAGAATACCAGAGACACCCTTATCAGTGACGGACAGCCCTGCGGCATGAGCTAACGCGTCAAAGTGAGTAATGAGTCCAGCAACGGTGGCTAGCAGGACCGTGAGCGTAAAGTAGATGATCGCCTTAGCTTTGTCGCGCTCTCGAACAGCTTGAAATGCATTCATGAAGACGATACCTAAACTGGAGTCGATGGCAAGTGCCTGTGACCAGGACCAAGCATCGGAGAGCATCTTGTGCCCACGCATCACATCGCCATCAGTCAAAAAGTTCGCTGTACTGACGATGATACCTGCCGCAAGGAGCAATTCGCTCGTTTTAGTAACGAACAGGAAAACGAATTTTACAGTCTCGTCATACCATTCAAGTGACAGGAAGGAATGGAGATTTTGCTTCTGTTGTTCATTCATGGCTTTTCGCTCTTTTTCTCTTCTAAACATCCACACTTCGTTGACTTTACAGATTGTGCAAGATATGATATTTTGATAAAGGGACAAAAAAGAATGTATGTCCTATCCATACTCTCAGGAGGGTATCCCTTGTCTCATGAGCCTGATTGGTCTTCCCTCTCCCTGCTAGAGCTGCTGGAAAAAGCACAGGAGTTTGCAACAAAAGCGTATCCAAGCTCGTTGAGTACGCTTGCCTTCCTTGAACGTGCGCTTGACAAACTTCCACAAGGGACCAAAGGAGGCGCGGGAATTGCCGAACTCATGAGGAAAGCACTCCAGGTGCAGAAGACACTCGTAGAGATACAGCAGAGTATCTCTTCAATGACCGAGGTGCTCTCTCATGAATAACTCTTGGCTTATGCTACCTGAACGGGTGGTATCCAAATTCTGTTGCTTTACGGCGACAGAAGGGATAGTGATAAGACGATGTTCGATTGCGAAAAGCTTCAAATAGAGCTTTCCATCAGGAGGTAGGAAGTGGATCAACACTGGTGAGAGAGAGACCGATGCCCGTCGATTCCGTCGGTTCCGCAATAAGACCCGCAATGGCATCGCTATTGTGGGTCTTTTTCTTTTCTAGAAGAGTCACAGCCTCTGGCTTCCTGTAGCTCAGGAGCGATGACTCATCTTCAACATCGTCTTTGAAGCGATGAACATTTCCTTTTGTTCCAATACTCCTTCAAAACGGATCGATTCCAAAATGCCTCACAGATGGCTCTAGCTCATCGGCATCCACTTCCAGGTGTGCTGCATCATTCTGATCGCTGCTCTCAATACACCAGTAGAGGCCATCAATGTACGCTGGCTCAAGCAGGCATGGGAGTGAGCATGAGCCGGACAGGAAATTGTTATGATAATGCCGCTATGGAGTCGGATTGCGAGTACGCTCAAATGGAAATGTGTTTCTCGGACGTGCTTTCCGACACGGACCGCAGCTAAGCAAGCCATCTTTGAATACATTGAGTGCTTTTACCAGCGTCAACGTCGGCATTCTTCTTTGGGATATCTGAGTCCTGCACAGTACGAAGAATTAATGAGCCTCTCCACCTATTAGTACTCTCCACAAAAGTGGGTCAAGCTCACTCTACTTTCTTGCTCGAAAATGGCAACGATCCTATCGGGGATTCTAGCTTGACTCACAGAGATATTCTCTACCTTTGCTGCGTCCTCTTTGTCTGTCGGCCTGCCTCCCATACTCATCAAAATACCGGAAGAATGAACGCGGTAATCTATGGGGCTAACGTTCCTCTCAACTCTCTTTGCTACCTAAAACTCTCTCTTTCTATCACGGAGATGCTGTGGCACACTCACCACGATAATATCAGGGCGAAACAGCAACGCGGCCTTTAAGCGGAATGCGGTCTGGTTGTGCAGGAAATATTCCCACCAGTGCAAGACCACGAATTCGGGCAGGATAACCGTCACGGTATCGTTTGGATGACGTTGGTGAACAATATCTATGTATGCCAACATTGGTCGAATCAGCGTTCGGTACGGCGACTCAATCGTAAGTAGGTGTGTCTCCTCTTGCTCCGAGAAATGGTTTTGCCAAGTGTCCCAGTCCTCTCGTATCTTGATCATCTCATCTTCATTTGTACAGACATGCACCGCTGTTACATGTGGGGAGATGGAACGGGCATAGGCAAGACTTTGCTTCGTGACGCGATCCAATCTATCAATCGGGACGACAATGCGGTGATGAATGTCGCTTGGATTGATCGGAATATCGGAGACACGTTCACGCGCAACATGTTCATAATGCCTGTGGATGCTCAAAAACATTATCACGAGCAAAGGAATCAGCAAGACGACGACCCAGGCACCTGTCAGAAACTTGGTTACAGAAATGACAAGAGCAACGACTGCCGTGGCAAACGCCCCTGTGCCGTTGATTATCAAGCTGCGTACCCATCCCTTATCTTCTTGGCGTAGACGCCACCAGTGCATGACCATGCCGCTCTGCGACAGCGTGAACGACATAAACACACCCACCGCAAACAGATTAATGAGTGCATCTGTACTTCCTCTAAAAACAATGAGCAAAAGACTCGCTAGAACAGCCAGGACGGTAATGCCAACCGAAAATGCTAGACGATCACCTCGAAACGCAAACTGGCTGGGGAGAAAACGATCACGCGCAAGCAGTGATGCGAGACGTGGAAAGTCAGAGTAACTTGTCTCAGCCGAAAGGACGAGGATGCCGAGCGTTGCAAAGGTGAACACCGGATACATGAAACTGAGGGGTCCTGAAAAGACGAGTCTGGAAATTTGGTCAATGACGGTTGGCGTACCTGTATTACTTGCCTCAACCGCATACGTCATTACGAGCAGGGTGATACCCAGGAAGAGCGTGCCAAGAATGGTTGCCATCCAGGAGAGGGTAATCGAGGCGTTGCGTGTCTCTGGCTTCTTAAAGGCTGGTACCCCGTTCGAGATTGCCTCGACACCAGTCATCGCGGAACAGCCAGTGGCGAATGCACGCAGAATGAGGAAGAGCGACAGCGGCTCGCTGACCCCCACATAGTGAAATGTGCCAATGAAGGGTTGATGTTGAAAGGCATATGCTTTGACAAGACCAACAACGATAAGCAGTACAGCAGTGGCAACGAAAAAGTAGGTCGGTATCGCGAAAATTGACCCCGACTCACGCACGCCACGCAGGTTGATAATTGTAATTAGCACAACAAGAGCCACATCAATCAGCACAACATATGGCTCTAACGCAGGGAAGAGCGAGGCAAGATTGAGGACACCTGCCGCAACACTGACAGCTACATTGAGTACATAGTCAATGCTGCTGCCGCGACAAGCCCTGGTACTGTGCCAAGATTTTCCTTCGCAACGATATAAGAGCCGCCCCCATTTGGATAGGCAGGAATTGTTTGTCGATATGAGATAGCAACAATAGCGAGCAGTGCAATAATAACCAGACTAATCGGCAAGGTTATCCAGAGACGGAATGAGCCAGCGGCAACAAGATTGATCAGAATTGCCTCAGTTGCATAAGCAACCGACGAAATGGCGTCCGAAGAGAGGACGGCAAGTGCCTTGAACTTGGTCAATCGCTCCTGCTCTGCCATCGCATTTGAGATAGGCACGCCAATCAAGACGCGCTTGACGTGATAAATAGCCTTCCCGATGCCCCCCTCCGGTATTTCCAGAGCCTCAGTCGCTTCGAGCGTCCCGTTGCTGACACGCCTGAGTATAGGGTGACTCGTATCAGTATCCGAGAGACGAACGTGTATATTTGCGGGATTTGTTCGTAGACTCTCCTGGTATGTCTCCGCTGGAAAAGGTAATTTTACATTGAAATTGTCTTGTCCAGGAGTCGGTGAAATATCAGTATGCTCACTTGGACTCAGAAGCGGAACGACGCGTGGTTGCTTCTCTGGTGAGTTAGTGGATTCCGTTTGCATGTTTTATCCTCATCACTAAACGTAATACGTCAGACTTTTCTATCTAGGTAGTATAGGCCAGAGAATGTAAAAGAAAAGTACATATATGTTGTATGTACCTCAAAAAAATATCAAGGATTTCACGACGTAAGAGGAGACACATTTTCCTTGAGTTTCTTTTGAGAACTTTTCTGCATATTCGTAGCTTCCGTTGATATCTTTTCCTTTATACTTGACCCCCAAGAGGAAGAAACGGTATGCGTAATAAGTTGATTTTCTTGCTCCTTACGTCTTTTTTCTTACACGTATACCCTCTATAGGAAGGGGCGTTATGAACACTACTGAGCTTGTGCATTCACTAACGATCAAAAGAAACTTCTCCTGGCAGCAATTTGTTCTCGATAGTGTTCTCGCATCTTCAGGTGCGTTGCTTGTTACGGCCATTATCTTTACCTGGCATCTCTATCCACGTATCCCAAACATTTCGATTGTGTATTTGTTAGTTGTTATCGCACTCGCAAGCACCCGCAGTCAATATGCTGCAATTCTAGCAGCGGTGGTGGCGTTTCTCTCCTTCGATTTTTTCATTGTTCCTCCTCTCTACACGTTTGTTATGTACCATGTTGAGGAATGGATATCGCTCTTCGTCTTTCTCGTTGATGCTATTCTCACCGGGTATTTGGCCTCGGCACTTCGTCAACGAGCGCAAGAGGCTTCGCGTCGGGAACATGAGACGCATATCTTGTATGATTTGGTACGTGCCGCAAATAACGAGGGACAGCCTGAGAAGCAGCTTCGTGTGATTACAAGAGCTATTGTCGATATTTTTTCCTCGTGGGGCGTCCGCGACTGCGCTATTCTTCAACCCGATGATACAGGAACACTCCGTGTTCAGGCAAGTGTTTATCAACCAACAGAGAAAATCATACTTTCTCCCGATGAGAAGACTATGGCTTCGTGGGTCATGGTACATGGCCGCACGATGGGTCTGTACGACGAATCCTCCTATGAGCCTTCTACATCCGCACATTTTATGCAACGTATTGTTGTGCGTAGTACTGAAACTGGCCGTGCTATTGGGCGGTCGCTACGACTTATTCCCCTTAGAGTTGGGCAGCAGACCGTTGGCGTACTACGCTTGCGAGTCCTGGATGATGTACGACATATCCAATCTGAAGACCGTTTCTCGGAGGACCAGTATGCTTCCAATGTACAGACGACCTTTTTCTGGACCTTTCTCAATCAGGCTGCATCACTCATTGAGCGTACACATCTTCGGAGTGAAAACCTGCGTATCGAAGTCTTGCAGCGAACTGATGCACTCCGCGCTGCCTTGCTTTCCTCAGTTTCGCACGATCTCCGTACTCCGCTTGCATCAATTAAAGCGGCTGCTAGCTCTTTGTTACAAGAAGATGTGCAGTGGGATGAAGAGGCAAGACGGAGTTTTACGCTTTCCATCGAGCATGAAGCAGACCGTCTCAATCGTCTTGTCGGCAACCTGCTTGACATGTCACGCATTGAAGACGGTGCTATCAGACCAGAAGTGGAATGGTACCATATTGCCGAAGTCATTCACGATGTCTTGAGCCGCATGCGACCTCTGCTGCAAAGCCGCCCCGTGCGAACATCTATACCTGACGACTTACCACCAGTGGAATTGGACTATTTGCAGATAGATCAAGTCCTTACCAATCTCATTGAAAATGCCATTCGCTACACACCACCAGAAGCGCCGATTGATGTGTGTGTGCGATATGAAAAAGAGAGCAATAGAGAGCAGGTGGTGGTCAGCGTGGCAGACCGAGGAGCGGGGATTCCGCCAGACGACCGAGAGCGTGTATTTGACAAGTTCTACCGTGTCCTTGGTATGCAGCAGAACGCCGACTATCCGACAACTGGTTCCGGCTTGGGGCTTGCTGTCTGTAAGGGTCTCGTTGAAGCTCATGGAGGACACATATGGACGGAGCCGCGTGAGGGTGGTGGAGCAGTCTTCCTGGTTGCATTACCCGTTGGTACATTTGAAAGGATGCCGATATGAGTAAGAGCGGTGCATATATTCTTGTCATCGACGATGAGATAGAGATTGTACGAGTTTTACAGCGTAGCCTCTCTGCTCATGGCTATAAAGTTTTTACCGCCAGAAGTGGGGAAGAGGGCATGCTCTTGAATGCCCAACACAAGCCTGACCTACTACTGCTTGACCTCATGTTGCCAGGAATGAGTGGGCTTGAGGTCTGTCGTCAGGTGCGAGAGGAATCGAATACCCCTATCATTGTCCTCTCTGTGAAAGGTGCTGAACATGATAAGGTACAGGCCCTTGATCTAGGGGCTGATGACTATATCCCTAAACCCTTTGGAATGAACGAAGTGCTGGCGCGTGTTCGCGTTGCACTGCGTCATGTGGCTCAGGTGCAAGTAGGAACCGAGCCACATTTCCAGTCTGGTCCGTTGTTCATAGATTTCTCGCTTCGTCGTGTGCGGGTCAATGGACGAGAGATTCAACTCACACCAACCGAGTATGACTTGCTCAAGATATTTGTCTCTCATCGTGGCAAAATCCTGACACGACAGATGCTCTTAACGCAAGTATGGGGTGTAGATGCCCACAGTCGAACGCATAGTCTGCATGTCTACGTTGCTCAATTGCGCCGCAAGATCGAACCACTCCCCGATGAGCCATGTTTCATCCTCACTATACCAGGTGTTGGCTATCGCTTCAGCGATGGGGAAGAAACTGAGACGAACGATTCCTCAGAATCATGAGCATTTCCTGAGAACAATACTGCTTCTTCGGAACGCACATTTACTCCTTTTGCTTTACACTTCGGTTGGAGGTGAGGGAAGAAGTATCACGTCGATGGTACATACCCTCTTTTCATGTTTTAGGAGTGTGTGATGAAGGAAGCTCGTTGGCTCCTACCCTTTACATATGGACTAGATACACGCGCTATCGACTCCGCTCTACGCCAAGCGAAACACCGTGGTGTGACCATTGTCGCCGTCTCGCTTTGTACCGCTGCTTCTCAAGAACAAACGTCTCTTGAGCGAAACACTCAAGCAAGAGTTTTTTTAAAGGTGGTTCAACGAGCGGCGGAAAAGTATCAAGTTTCAGTCGAGCGCTATCAGGTCTTCACAAGCGATGTAGTGCGAAGCATCAGCATGCTGACCTCTGACCTGCAATGTACGGGCCTTGTCGTTGTGATTGGCGAGAAACAAGGTGTGCTGCTGTCTACTCAAGAGTTACGACGCTTGCTTCTTCACGAACAAGCTTCGTCGCTCGTACTTATTCGACTTCCTGTACAAAAGGAAAAAGCGTCTACATTCAATCTCGCTGCGAAAATTTTCTCTTGGTTCCACCGAGGTCAAAAACCCCTTGTAGCAACTGCATCGGTACATCCTGTTCCAGAAGAGGTGGGTGCAGGTAAGAGTGGGGGAGAAACAGTAACGTAACCATCTCTATAATGAGGATGGATAAAGGAGCTTTGCTATGCCTGGAGCACGTGTCTTGCTTGTCGAGGACGACGAGGTTCTACGCGACTTAATTGAACGTAATCTCCGGATACGTGGTCATACTGTGAGTGTTGCGGGAGACGTGCAAGAGGCGTTGAACCGGTTACGCACAAGTTCCTTTGACCTCACGTTTCTGGATATCAACTTGCCCGACAAGACAGGCTGGGATATTTTGCGGATTGCCCAGGAAGAGGGCATTCTGCATACTCAGGAGATTGACGGTGACGGACAAAAGTTGCCCGTCGTCGTGCTATCCGCTGTACGAGTAAGTTCCCGTCGCCTAGCTGAATTTCACCCATTGGCATATCTTCCCAAGCCGTTTCCAATGGATGCACTCTTACGCCTCACTGCCGAGGCGGCCCAGCGACGGGATGAGAAAGAGTTTTTAGATCCCAACAACGCTGCTATTGTGCAACACTATCCATCTTCTTAAAGGAGGAATTCTATGTCTATCTTGTACGATCTTCTCGTAGTTGCTGTAACCATTTTATCCTTTTTAGCACTTATCGCCTTCGCCGTTGGGTGCAACAAGCTCTAGAGAAAGGGAGGACCGTTATGAATACCCCACTCGAATATATTCTGGTTGGGATTATCACCTTGGCCGTCACGATCTATCTGGTGATTGCGTTACTGGCACCAGAGCGTTTTTAACGTATTGTTCAAGTACACGAGGAAAATGCAATGGCACTTACTGTTAATGGCGTCTTGCAGGTTCTGATCTTCGCAGGCATCATCTTGTTGCTTACGAAACCCTTTGGCCTGTACATCTACCACGTCTTTGCGGGGAATCGCACTTGGTTCTCTCCCGCGCTCGTGCCGGTCGAGCGCGTACTCTATCGTATCTCCGGCGTGCATGGCGAGGAAGAACACGGGTGGTTGCGCTACACCATCGACATGCTCGTCTTCAGTGTTGTGGGTATGCTACTCTTATATCTCATTGAACGCACACAACTCTGGCTGCCGCTCAACCCGCAGGGGCAAATCAACGTCGAACCTGGCTTAGCCTTCAACACGGCTGCCAGCTTCACCACAAATACCAACTGGCAAGCCTATACGGGCGAGACGACGATGAGCTACTTCACGCAGATGGCCGGACTTGCCGTCCACAACTTTACCTCTGCAGCAATTGGCATCGCGTTAGCCCTGGCCGTCATTCGCGGACTCACGCGTCGCAGCGCGCAGCACCTGGGTAACTTCTATGTGGACATCACGCGCTGCATCCTGTACATCCTGCTGCCAATCTCGATTCTTGGCGCACTCTTCTACGTCTCACAAGGCGTGGTCCAGAACTTTCGACCCTATGATGCCATCACTACTCTTGACGGCATCAAACAAACGATTGCTCAAGGGCCGGTTGCCTCACAGGAGTGGATTAAGGATTTCGGCACCAACGGTGGTGGTTTCTTCAACGTGAACTCTGCTCATCCTTTTGAAAATCCTAATGCGTTCACGAATATTGTGATGTTGATCTCCATCTTTTCCATTCCGGCATCACTCTTCTACGTCTTTGGCAAAATGGCAGGCAACACGAAACAGGGCTGGACGCTCTGGATCGTCTCCGCCATCCTCTTCTTTGTTGGTATTGGTGTGGCGATGCCTGCTGAGCAACTTGGCAATCCGCAACTCACTCAGTACTCCATCAACCAACAGCCAACTGCTACTCAGGCTGGCGGCAACATGGAAGGCAAAGAGGTGCGCTTCGGCATCACGGACTCGGCACTTTTCGCGGTGGTCACGACCGATACCTCCTGTGGAGCGGTCAATAGCTTCCATGATAGCTATACTCCACTCGGTGGACTTGTCCCACTCACGAACATCGCGTTAGGCGAACTGGTGTTCGGAGGCGTCGGGTCGGGCATCTATGACCTGTTAGTGTTCGCGATCATCGCGGTCTTTATTGCTGGTCTGATGGTGGGACGTACCCCCGAATACCTGGGCAAGAAAATCGAGCGCAAAGAAATGATGATGGCTGCGCTGGCTATCCTGATCTTGCCTGCGTCCATCCTGGGCTTTTCCGCGCTAGCAGTTGTGTTACCGGCAGGGCTTGCGGGTCTTGCGAATGCGGGTCCACATGGTCTCTCGGAAATTCTGTACGCCTACACTTCGGCAAATGGCAACAATGGTTCAGCGTTTGCAGGATTGACCGCGAACTCAGTTTTCTACAACTGGACGCTAGGTATGGCGATGCTGATTGGTCGTATCATGTTCGTCATCCCCATTATGGCTCTCGCAGGCACATTAGTTCGCAAGCGCGTCATCCCTGCCGGGTTAGGAACATTTCCCACGACAGGAATTCTATGGGTATCTCTGGTCATCGGCGTTGTTCTCATTGTCGGTGCCTTAACCTACTTCCCTGCCTATGCATTGGGACCGATTGTTGAGCACCTGTTGATGCTTCAAGGAAAGACGTTCTAACATGACGACACAAATGCAAACGCAATCACCTCAACAGCCGCAAGAGCCGGATATCACACAGCCCTCGCGCCGTAAAGGGGATATGTCAATCTTTGATGGCAAAATTATTCGGCAAGCCATCATTGACTCCTTTGTCAAACTCGACCCGCGCGTACAACTCAGGAATCCAGTGATGTTCGTCGTCGAGGTAGGCAGCGCAGTGACCACTATCGAGTTTGTGCGCTTACTCTTTACCCAACCAAGTGGAGCTTTCACGCGCTCGGCTTTAACGGCTGAAACGATTTTCGTACTGTTAGTCGCAATCTGGCTGTGGTTTACCGTACTATTCGCCAACTTCGCTGAAGCGATGGCGGAGGGACGTGGCAAAGCACAGGCTGACACGCTTCGTAAGGCACGCACCACTACCATGGCACGGCGTTTAGCCAGCCGTTCCCGTAGTGCCGCAGTACAAGAAGTCGCGGCCCCTGAACTACGCAAAGGTGACTACGTACTGGTCGAAGCGGGTGATGTTATCCCCGGCGATGGCGAAGTGGTCGATGGTGTGGCCTCCGTCGATGAGTCCGCGATCACTGGTGAGTCCGCACCGGTCATTCGCGAGAGCGGCGGCGACCGTAGTGCTGTTACTGGCGGCACGCGTGTTCTCTCAGACTGGGTGGTAATACAGGTTACGGCGAATCCTGGTGAAACATTCCTCGACCGTATGATTGCACTGGTCGAAGGCGCGAACCGCCAGAAGACACCAAACGAAATTGCGCTCAACATCTTGATTGCTAGCTTGACCATCATCTTCGTGCTTGTGTGCGTCTCGCTGGAACCGTATGCCATCTACTCCGGTCAGGCGGTTTCCATTACCGTCTTGATCGCTCTCCTGGTTTGCCTTATCCCAACAACCATTGGTGGTCTACTCTCTGCTATCGGTATCGCAGGCATGGACCGCATGGTGCAGCGCAACGTACTGGCAATGAGCGGGCGTGCGGTAGAAGCAGCCGGTGATGTGGATGTGCTTTTACTCGACAAGACAGGCACGATCACGATTGGCAACCGCCAAGCCTCACGCTTTGTGCCACTACAGGGTGTGGATGAACGCGACCTCGCGCAAGCGGCACTGCTCTCAAGTTTGGCAGACGAGACGCCTGAAGGACGCTCCGTCGTGGCTCTGGCAAAGGAACGCTACGGTTTGTCCGACGACGCTGCACCATCAGCCAATTTCATTCCTTTCAGTGCTCAAACGCGTATGAGCGGCGTTGATCTGGAGAATGGAACGGCCATCCGTAAGGGTGCCGGTGACTCTGTTGCGGCCTATGTCGCTGAACACGGCGGAACAACGAGCGATGAGTTGAAAGGCATCGTTGAGGAAATCTCCAGGGCAGGTAGTACACCACTCGTTGTTGCCGAGATCGTAGGTGAGTCTCATGGTCAGGGAGGACGAGCGCGTCTGCTGGGCGTGATCGAACTCAAGGATATTGTGAAGCGTGGCATGCGCGAACGCTTTGATCAGTTGCGTAGCATGGGCATTCGCACCGTCATGATTACGGGTGACAATCCGCTAACGGCGGCGGCTATCGCGAAAGAAGCTGGCGTTGACGACTTCCTGGCGCAAGCGACTCCTGAGACTAAGATGAAGCTCATCAAGGAACAGCAGACTGGCGGCCGCCTGGTTGCCATGACTGGTGACGGTACCAACGATGCTCCCGCACTCGCGCAAGCTGATGTCGGCGTGGCGATGAATACAGGGACGCAGGCAGCGAAGGAAGCTGCGAACATGGTAGACTTGGACTCCAACCCAACGAAACTGATTGAAGTAGTCGAGGTCGGCAAACAACTCTTGATTACGCGTGGTGCCTTGACGACGTTCAGTATTGCCAATGACGTTGCCAAGTACTTCGCCATCATTCCAGCCGCGTTCGCTGTGACCTATCCACAGTTAAACGCGCTCAACGTCATGCACCTGGCATCGCCTCACAGCGCGGTGCTGTCAGCCGTGATCTTTAACGCGTTGATCATTATCGCCCTGGTGCCTCTGGCACTACGTGGCGTCAAATATCGTCCAGTTGGAGCAGGTCGTCTGCTACGCGATAATCTGCTACTCTATGGCCTGGGTGGGATTATCATTCCCTTCATCGGCATTAAGATTATTGATGTGATTCTGCAACTCTTGCATTTAACTCTGTAAGTCAACCAGAAGGATACAAGTCTCTCATGTATCGGTTCCACTTTTATGCGGGACCGATACATGAGGGAAACGCTAGCGTGAGAAAGAAAGAAGTAGAGAATGAAAACAATAGAACCCACTCAGACAGAGGCGCAGACACCAGAAGCACCTCGTCGTGTTGGACTGGTAGGATACTTACGACCAGCAATAGCGATGATGCTGCTCTTCACCATTATTACCGGACTGATCTATCCTGGTATAGTTACAGTATTAGCGCAATTGATTTTTCCGTATCAGGCAAATGGAAGTCTGCATACTGTGGACGGCAAGGTGATCGGCTCTGACCTAATTGGTCAGTACTGGACATCCTCCAAGTACTTTCATGGACGCCCATCGGCAACATCGAGTTCCACGACTGGGAAACCAGCACCGTATTCTGCGGATAACTCGTCGGCTTCCAACATAGGACCAACCAATGGTTATCTTATCAACGGCAACGGTACACAAGTTACAGTTACTGCAGGAACTCCTGCACCTGCTGGTTCGACGCCTGTGGCGGGACAGAAGAATACCTATTACATTCCTGGGACTTATGCAGGTGTCAAGAACTATGCAGACCAGTTCCGTCAGGAGAACGGTCTGTCTCCGAACACACCATTGCCTTCCGACATCGTAACGGCATCGGGATCAGGACTCGATCCCGATATCTCTATCGAGGCTGCGAACTTGCAGGCGAATCGCATTGCACGGGTACGCGGTCTGTCTGTCAGTAAGGTGCAACAGATGATCAATGATCATATTCATGCACGTTTTCTAGGCATTTTCGGTGAACCGTACATCAATGTACTAGAGCTAAACCTAGCACTTGATGGGAAGCAATAGAAGTAGGCGGCGAGAGGATGAGTCAAGAAAAACCTGACAATATTCTACGCGAGGAGGGGCGTCCCGATCCAGAGACGCTCCTCAATCGCTACAATCTACGTGATACTCAGGACGACGAGGACGAGGGCGAAAATCCAACCTCTGCTTCTGGAGCAAACGATCATCACCATAGGCATGGTCGCCTTCGCGTCTACCTGGGATCCGTCGCGGGTTCTGGCAAAACCTATGCTATGCTCGCGGAGGGCCACAGGCGCGAGGCGCGAGGCACCGATATTGTCATCGGCATGGTCGTGACGCATGCGCGCCCACAAACACAGGCAATGGTGGGTGATCTTGAGATCATTCCCCCGAAGCAGATTACGTATCGCGGAGTAACATTGGAGGAGATGAATACTGATGCGATCATTGCCCGCCATCCCCAAGTGGTACTCGTTGACGAGTTGGCTCATACGAATGCTCCTGGCTCTAAGAATGCCAAGCGTTATCAGGATGTCGAAGATTTGCTTGATGCTGGCATTGACGTGGTGACAACATTAAACATTCAGCATCTGGAAAGCCTCAACGATGTAGTCGCAAGTATTACAGGTGTGCGAACGCGCGAAACGTTGCCTGATCGTGTACTAGACGATGCTGATGAGGTCGAACTCGTTGACATTTCTCCCCGCGCCTTACGGCAGCGTATGCGTCACGGCAATATTTACCCGCCCGAACGTATTGAGCCATCACTGAACAATTTCTTCCGTGAGGGAAATTTGACGGCTCTGCGAGAACTTGCACTGCGACGTACTGCCGAGAAAGCTGAGTCGCAACTGCAACGCTATATGACGGATCATAAAATCACGAAGTTATGGCCTGCGAACGACCGAGTACTCGTAGGCTTCGATGCGCGTCCACATACACGCCAAGTGATCCGTGATGCATGGCGTTTAGCTCACGGCTTACATGCAAAACTGATCGCGGTAAGTATTCAGCCGGAAGGGTATCTTGCTTTTTCAAGCAAACTTATCAGATTCTTGAAGTTTGGCTCTGATGCTGCAAGACAATACGAACTTGCACAACGCCGCATAGAAGACCATGTTCAGCTTGCGGAAGACCTTGGTGCCGAAGTCATACGCCTGACGAGTCGCGACATTGCAAAGACGCTGGTACAGGTAGCAAGAGAGCATCAGGTAACACAAATCGTCCTTGGTCAGCCCGCACGAAGTTGGTGGGAAGAAGCTCTACGTGGCTCCATTGTCAACCGCTTGTTACGTTTGAGTACAGCTATGGATATCCATCTAGTACCTCGAGAAGGTGACGAGTAATAAGCCCTCGGCGGTAGCTACCTCACATCTAATTTCTCCATCTGGTACTTCTATCATTCAGTACAGGGTATCCTGTGGTATCTAATGCGGCTAAAGCAGTACTCATTGTGGTTCTCTTGCTTATCAAACCGCTTGGTGGCTACATGACACGCGTCTTCACGGGTGGTAGAACCTTCCTGGACCCTGTATTAGTGCCGATAGAACGTTTTATCTACAAAGTCACAGGTATTAATGCTGCCCGTCAGATGGGCGCAAAGCACTACACCATTGCTTTTCTCATGTTCAGTTTAGTAGGAACACTACTCCTCTACGCACTGCTGCGTCTGCAAATGTTCTTGCCCTGGTATGACCACACGCATCTCACCACGCCAATGACGCCTGATTTGGCTGCTCAAACTGCTCTCGCTATATCGCGACCAGCAGCTTCAATGGCGAGATACGCGTGTGAATGCAGGTGCAAGCATCGCATGGGGAACACTCTATGGCCTCGCATGGTGGTTCATCGGTCCCTTGACCTTGATGCCAATTCTATTAGGTGGCTCAGTCACCTGGACCATGCATGCTGCCGACCTCCTCCTGCCATCACTAATAGGTCATTTAGTCTATGGCGCGGCAACAGGACTGGTATTTCTTTGGTTTGAACGTCGGAACAGCGACTGGCAACTGCTGGATAAACGTATTGCCATGCGCGAGCAACGTCTCCGTCGCCCTGTAGGAACGCCCGCACCTGCGCTCTGGTTATTCGTTCTGGGACTGGGGGTATTGCTACCAATTCTGTTAGGATAGTAATTTGTACTCTTATCAGTCGTCAGAGGGAAAAATGAGACAACTATCCAATAGAAGTTCTCCTTTTCTCTTTCCAGGGACTTCATATCGTACTTTTGCGCACACGCAGATGAAAGGGTACAGCGATGCGCTCTGGTGGCTGTTGACGTGTCCCTTTAATCCGCTCAAGGAGCAATGACACAGCTAAGCGGCTTATCTCCTCTTTGTCAGGAGCAATGGTTGTGAGCGTGGGAGTGGCGTAGCGCCCATCCTCGATATCATCAATACCTACGACTGCTACGTCTCCAGGGATGTGCAGACCCGCTTCGTGTAGCACGGACATTGCACCCAGTGCCAGCAAGTCGTTGAAGCAAAAAACAGCATCGGGAGGATGTTTGAGCGAGAGCAGGTAGCGCATCGCCTCCGCACCGTTCGCCCGGCGCCATGAGTCCATGCCATTCGCTTGGTGCCATGAGTCCATAGGAACCAACAAAGTCGGGTCCATCTCCTGTCCAGCTTCCCTCAATGCCTGCAAGAAACCTTGCAAGCGTAGCACAGGTGTCTCACTACGCCCGTGTTCAACCACCCCGATGACCGCAATCCGCCGTTTTCCCAGGCTCAACAGATGACTGGTGGCCAGGTGCGCTGCTGCTACATTATCTATGATCACATGATCGTATGGAGCACCAAAGAAACGCTCACCTAGCAGCACAATGGGCTTCTTGATTTCCTCTGGCTGAAGATCTTCGGTCGTCAGGGATTGAGCATCCAGTATGAGGCCATCAATGAGATGTGGACGCAACCCTTTGACCAACAGCAGTTCGTTTTCCCGTTTCCCGTTGGTACAATCGAGCAGGACAGTATACGAGTGCTCAACGGCGGCAGCAGTGATCGCGTTAGCTACCTCCGCGAAATAAGGATTCACAAGATATGGAATAGCGAGTGCAATCACACCAACATGAGCTTTGCGTAGGTAACGCGCAGCTATATCTGGCTGATAGCTCAGCTTTTCTATCGCCTCTAATATCTGCGCACGCGTATTTGCACTGACTCGCTCATAATTGCCATTGATAACGTTAGATACTGTTTTCGCGGAAAAGCCTGTATATGCCGCAATGTCCTTGAGATGTACTGCCATTCTCATCCATTCTTCTTAGGGGAGACTCTTTCTCCTCTCCTGCCTCATCCTTTTCACGCCCTATCATAATAGTACCTCTGCCAGCAGGTGTCAAATTAGCTATTCACTCTGAAATAGAGGCAAAATTCGCACCCTTGACAGATTACCGAGAAGGATGTTACACTAGGTTCAACGTTGAACCTAGTGTAACATCCTTCTTCTACAGAACGAGATTCCCGCATCTCGGTTATTTAAGGAGAGTTAAATGGTACTACCAGGACAAGATGGCTTGCAAGAGAAGAAAAACAGTATTCATCCACGGCCCCAACTTACCCGCGCCCGTTGGATTGATCTCGGAGGAGCATGGGGATTTGCCTATGATGACGAGAGACGAGGTCTTGATGAGTCCTGGCAAACGTGTGCAGATGTCTACACGCGCACCATTCAGGTCCCCTTTCCACCTGAAGCGCCTGCAAGTGGCATTGGCGATACCAGCTTTCATCCCATCATATGGTATCGACGCACGTTTCAAGTTTCCTCCATAGACGCTGGGAAGCGGCTCCTTTTGCACTGTGGAGCGGTCGATTACCGGGCGCATGTATGGGTCAACGGACATCTAGTTGCAACACATGAGGGTGGACAAACTCCCTTTAGCGCAGATATCACCACGGCACTCCATTCGGGTGAAGATCAGGTTCTTGTTATCCGTGCTGAGGATGAACCGCTTAACCTGACACAGCCTCGTGGCAAGCAGGACTGGCAGGAGCAGCCGCATAATATCTGGTATCATCGTACAACTGGTATCTGGCAACCTGTTTGGCTTGAACCAGTTGATCCTACACATATTACACAGGTGCGCTGGACTCCTGACCTTGATGCAGGGCTACTCGGCTTCACCATACTTCTCCAACGGCAGGAAGAACCTCTGCACCTTCATATACACCTCAGTTTACACGGAGAAACGCTTGCGGATGACATCTATTTAGTGCAGGGAACAGAAGTGCAACGGCAGATTGCATTTGACCGCATAGGCATGATGAATAGCGGTACGTTGCTCTGGTCCCCTGAGTCTCCCAACCTTATCGATGCAACGCTCACGTTGCTTGCTGGAAATGAAATCGTCGATGAGGTACAAAGCTATGCTGGATTACGTAGTGTAGGTGTCGCTCATGGACGCTTCCTGCTGAATGGACGCCCCTATTATTTGCGTCTCGCATTAGAGCAAGGGTACTGGCCAGAATCGCACCTTGCTGCTCCCAGTACTGGAGCACTGCGTCGCGAGGTAGAATTGGCGAAAGAACTTGGATTTAATGGCATACGTATCCATCAAAAGGTCGAAGACCCTCGCTTCCTTTACTGGTGTGATCGCCTTGGCCTTTTGGTTTGGGGCGAAATGGCCAACGCCTATGTCTTCTCTTCCAGTGCTGTGGAGTGCTTGGCTCGCGAATGGCAGGAGGTGATTGCTCGCGATTACAGCCATCCCTGTATCGCAGTATGGGTTCCACTGAATGAAAGCTGGGGCATACCGAATGTAGCGTTTGATCCGGCTCAACGTCACTATGTGCAGGCACTCTACCACCTCACCAAAACCCTCGACACGACCCGTCCCGTCATTGGCAATGATGGCTGGGAACATGTCATCAGCGATATCTATAGCATCCACGACTACTCCTTTGAAGGGACGATCCTGCGGGAGCGTTATGGAAGGACTGAAGCAGTCGAACACACCCTGCACGAGGTGCAACCGCACTACCGTACTCTGGCACTTCCTGGCTCTCAGTATACAGATGAGCCAATTATGTTAACCGAGTTCGGAGGCATCAGTTACTCTCCTCAACTTGGCGAACCTTGGCATGGTTATGGCACCGTCACCAGCAGCGATGCCTTCCTTGCAAAATATCGGGAACTTGTCGATGCTATCTTGGATAGTCCAGTCATCGCTGGCTTTTGCTACACGCAATTGACTGACACCGGTCAGGAAACAAATGGTCTGCTGACTGCAGAGCGCGAACCAAAGCTTGATCCAGCAACCGTACATCAGATTACCAGCCGATCCTCGGCAGCGGTGCCAGGGGATGTGATTCGCCAGATGCAGAAGGTGCAAGAAATGACTTCCTTTGCAGATGATACGATGGGGACCATACCATGAAATTCCTTGTGACAGGCGCAGCAGAATGTGTCAACAACATGATAACTGCTCAAATTTTTCAAGCAGATCATGAGCTAGCCATTCTTGCTCCTCTTTTGCAGGGATATTGTGAGGCTATTCCTCACTATCCTCACTTCATAGAGGCTCCTGAACCTGTGCATTGTCTACATGTTTAGTACGTACAACGAAGTGCGACCACTGTAGTGCGTTATAGATAGTATCTCAAGGAGGAGGACTTGATGCATCAGCAACCTGAAAACGTATTTGGCAGGCGACGCTTTTTACAAAGTGCAGCGATGCTAGGACTCGTGGGACTAGCGGGTGGCACGCTTGCCTCATGCGGCACACCCAGCAGCAGTAGTAGTTCGATTACCTTCTGGAACCTCTTCGGCGGCGGTGATGGTGCACGCATGGTCGATATGGAGCAGGCATTTCAGCGCCAGAATCCCAGCAGCAATTTTAAGGCGATCACCCTGGCGTGGGGATCACCCTACTACACCAAACTGGCAATGTCGGTGGTCGGAGGCAGTCCACCAAACGCCGCCATCACTCACCTGTCGCGCCTTCACACCTATGCTGCCGGCAATGTCCTGGAGCCGATAGACCTCCCATTTCTGGCGCAGTATGGCATCACTCAGAACGATTTTCTCCCGGCTGTCTGGCAGCGTGGGCAATTCAACGGCAAGCTCTACGCCATACCGCTCGACACGCATCCATTCGTCATGTACTACAACGTCGACGTGTGCCGTAAAGCTGGTCTGCTCGCTAGCGACAACACTCTGAAGCCTCTCCAGGGTCCTGAAGCGCTCACAGATGCGTTCCTGCGTGCGCAGAAAGTCACGGGCGGCGTTGGGCTGTCCCTCGCTGTGCAGGACACGACCGTCTGGCGTCTCTTCAACGGACTCTACAAACAGCTCGGCGGCGATGTCCTCTCGCCCGACGGTACGCAATTCGTCCTCAACGAAGCACACGCGGAGCAGGCGCTCACCTTTATGTCGAACCTGACACTCAAGAGCAAGGTCGCCAATCCGAACATCGACTACGCAGGCTCTGTTGCTCTCTTCGGCAGCGGGAAGGCGGGCTTCCACTGGAATGGCGAATGGGAAGTGCCCACGTTCCAGGGGGCGATGAACTTCAATGTAGTACCTTTTCCCAACGTCTTTGGTGGCACCCAGACCTGGGCCGACTCCCATGCATTCATCATTCCGCGCGGCGCGACGCCCGATCAGGAGACGAAGGCAGCAACGTACCAGTTTATCGCTGGGATGCTCAAGCAGAGCTTTACCTGGACGAAAGGTGGTCATATCCCCGCCTACTTGCCCGTTGCAGAGAGTTCACAATACAAGGCACTTAAACCACAGTCCAACTACGCGTCGGATGCTGCTGTAGCGGTGCTTGATCCACCCGCCTGGTTCAGTGGAGCTGGTTCCCAGTTCGAGACGGTCGCACAGAACTCTTTCGAGGGAGCACTCACGGGACAGACGGCAGTCCCACAATCCTTGCAGCTCTTTCACTCCTCAGTCCAACGCCTGCTCGATCAGCCCGTGCCATTGCCACGCTCAGTGAATGGTTAGTGCCAGCCTACTGTCCAAGCTTATGAAAGGGAAAGCATTATTATGTCTGATACCTCTATACAACAACGGGTGGTACCACGTGCTATCTCGCCATCTCTCAAAGCATCTCCTAAGCATGCCCCACGTTGGCGACTTGACCTCGTTGGGTGGAGTTTCATTCTTCCGCTCCTGATTGTCTACGCGATCTTTCTGCTCTGGCCGATTATTCTCGGTCTGCGTATGAGCTTATTCAACTGGAGCTTGATTGGGAGCGGCACGAATGAATTTCTCGGCTTCGGCAACTATGCAGAGGCACTCCGGGATCCGAATTTCTGGAGTTCGCTCTGGAATACCATTGTGTTTACCATCATCAGTGTGCCCATCCTCGTCGTCCTGTCGCTCGTGCTCTCCTTGATGGTCAATAGCGTCTCCCAGCGTTTTCAGTGGATCTATCGGCTGGCGTTTTTCGCGCCCTACACGCTCTCCGTAACCGTCATGGCATTGATTTGGAGCTGGATGTTCGAGCCGGGTTTCGGCCTGCTCAACGGCGCGCTGAACTCGCTCGGTCTCCCCAGCGTCAACTGGCTGACGCAACCGGGTGTGGCGATGCTCTCCATTGTTCTCGTCACCGTCTGGTGGTCGCTGGGCTTTAACTTCCTACTCTATCTGGCGGGTCTGCAGCAAATATCGAAGGATGTGTATGAAGCCTCTGCACTCGACGGCGCGGGCTGGTGGAATCAGGTCCGCTACATCACCATTCCTCTCTTGAACAGACAGACCCTAGTCATCGTGGTTTTGCAGATCATCGCGTCGCTTCAGCTTTTCGGACAGACCTACCTGCTCACCTCCGGTGGACCAGCCTTCTCTACCCGCCCAGTCATCGAGTACATCTACGACTCTGGCTTCACCAATTTCCGTGTTGGCTTTGCGGCAGCGACCTCGTATCTCTTCTTTATCTTGATACTGCTCATTTCGCTGAGCCAGTTCTGGTTTCTATCACGCCAAGGGAGGAATAGCTAATGGCAACACCAAGCGTAACAATCGCCCGTTCACAAGAGGCGATGCACACTAACACCGCCAATCAGGGCAACAGGATCGGCAAGGGAACGGTCTACGTCCTCCTCACCATCCTGGCGATCCTCTGGATTATTCCTCTGCTCTGGGCCGTGGATACCGCCTTCAAACCTGAAACGGAGACGACCGCAATTCCCGTTTCCTGGCTTCCGACGCACTTCACACTTCAGGCATTTATAGAAGTGCTCCAGGCTGGCGACCTGCCACGCTGGTATCTGAACAGCATCCTCACCTCTGTGGTCATCACGGTCCTCACGGTCTTTCTCTCCAGCATGGCAGCCTTTGCCTTCTCGCGCATTCCGTTTCGCGGTCGAAATGCGACCTTCTGGCTTGTCATAGCTGGCATCATGGTGCCAGCCCCAATCCTGATCATCCCGTTGTTCACGGTGATCCAGTCCTTCGGCATGGTCAACTCGTACTGGGGCATCATCCTGCCGCAGATCGCTGTGTCGGTCGCGGTCTTCATATTCAAGCAGTTCTTTGACGGCTTGCCGCACGAACTGGAGGAGGCCGCCCTTATGGACGGGGCCAGCCGCTGGCGCGTCTACTGGCAGATCTGGATGCCCCTCTCGCAACCTGCGATTGCGGCGGTCGCCATCTTCGCCTTTGTTGCCTCCTGGAACAACTTCGTCTGGCCGTTCATTGCTGTCACCAGCACGGATATGATGACGCTGCCAATCGGTCTCGCGACGGTGCAGACCTCCTACGGCATTCACTATGCCCAGATCATGGCGACGGCGGTACTCGGTGGTCTACCCACGCTGATCGCGTTCCTCTTCTTCCAGCGTCAGATCGTTCAGGGCTTCGCGGGTACTGGTTTGAAAGAGTAGAGGTAGGTTTTATACTCTTTGGGGTGCTCTGAGTTCATCTTCAGAGCACCTCCCATCAGAACCGTAACTTGTCACTATCACTCTATAAGCAAGTATCTCAAGGGGACATATTGATGCGCGCTGCTCTCATCGACAAACCCGGAAATGTGCGAGTTGGTACTATTCCCGATCCAACGCCCAATTCAGACGAACTGATCATACGAGTGAGAGCCTGTGGTCTATGTGGTCCTGACTTGCATATTGTTGATGGCGACTCTCCGCTGGTGCGCTACTCCATTGTGCTAAGTCATAAGTTCGCAGGCGAGGTCGTTGCTGTAGGAAATAACGTCTCGCAACGCATTGGCACTAGGGAAACGAAACTGACTATCGGAGCCAGAGTCGCAGTCGAGCCGAAAACGCCTGATTTCATGTTGTATCGTCATCCAATGAATAGAGAGAAGGAGACTGACAATGAAGAGCGGCCCTTACTTCATGGGAATTGATGGAGGCACGGAGAGTGTACGTGTTGGTGTCTTCGATCAAGAAGGCACACCAATAGGTTTCGCCAGCTGTCCATATGCGCTGACGCATCCTCACCCCGGCTGGGCCGAGCAAAACCCCTCTGAGTGGTGGTCGTCCCTGGTGACAGCAGTACGAGAAGTGATGAGCAAGAATGCAATTGATCGTGAAGCCATTGCCGGTATTTCTTTGGATGCTACAACCTGTACGGTGGTCGCTGTAGATGAGCAAAATCGTGTACTGCGACCTGCGATCATGTGGATGGACGTTCGCGCCGCCGATCAAGCACGACGTATTGCAGAGACGGGAGACCCAGCCCTCAAATATAATGGCTTTGCCAACGTTTCAGCGGAATGGATGCCTTGTAAGGCCCTTTGGCTGAAAGAAAATGAACCAGATGTCTACGCTGCCGCTCAACATCTTTGCGAGTACTGCGATTGGATCACGTACCGTCTTACGGGAGAATGGACAGCGAGTGTCAACATCTCCAGCCTGCGCTGGTACTATGATCATGACAATGGTGGATTTCCGCAAAGCTTCTATCGGAGTGTTGGCTTGGATGACCTACTCGATAAGTTTCCTCAGCGCGTACTGGATATGGGAACCGTTGTTGGGGGTCTCTCTCGAAAGGCCGCAGAGGAACTTGGCTTACTTCCCGGTACACCGGTTGCCGAAGGTGGTGGGGATGCGATGGTAGGTACAATAGGTATGGATGTCCTGGCCCCAGGTAAGATTGCTCTCATCACAGGATCATCACACGCCATCTTTGGTGAGTCAGCAAAGAGTCTGTATGGCTCAGGATTCTTTGGCTCCTTCACTGATGCTGTCGTCCGTGGGCTGTATGTGGTGGAAGGTGGGCAGGTTTCTACCGGCTCTATCGTTAAATGGTTCCGTGATAATTTCTGTAGTGGCCTCGTTGAGGAGGCACGTCAGCAGGGGCTTGGGCTGTATGACCTGCTCAATACGCGCGCGGAAAGCGTGCCCGTAGGTTCTGACGGGTTAATAGTGGTAGATTACTGGCAGGGCAATCGTACTCCTTATACCGATCCTGAAGCGCGTGGGATGATCTGGGGGCTTACGCTCAAGCACGATGCGGCTCATGTCTATCGTGCGATCATAGAGGGTATCTGCTATGGAACAGAACTGATCTTTCGCACACTCCGCAACTATGGCTTCCAACCGCAACAGATCGTTGCCAGTGGTGGCCCTTTGAAAAGCCAGGTATGGATGCAAATTCATGCGGACGTGAGTAATCTTCCTATTACCTTTACCAAAGTACCAGATGCAGCGGTACTTGGCTCGGCGATACTAGCGGCAGTAGGTGCAGGGGTCTATCCAAACGTACAGGAAGCTGCACGCTCTATGGTTCATACCAGTCATCGTATTGAACCAAATCAGCAAAGACACGAAGACTATCAGTTCTATGTGGAGAAGTATAGAGCCACGTATCCCCAGATGCGAGACTTGATGCATGATGTTACCCAACACGTTGCAGGACATAAGGGATGACAAGAGTGGTTAGCAGTCCTTCATGGAATCTTGGCACTTGATCTACTGTGTACTTTGTTCTGACTTTTGAGAGGGAAAACAATGACGACGATAAGCATTCTGGGGTCGGGCATCATGGGTACGGCACTCAGCTTCCCACTGGCCGACAACGGTCACGAGGTACGGCTGGTGGGTACTCACCTCGACCGCGACATCATCGACAGCATACAGAAGACCGGCGTGCATCCTGGCCTCGGTCGCAAAGTCCCCGATACGGTCCGCGCATACCAGTTCGAGGAGGCCAAGGAGGCTTTCGAGGGAGCCGAGGTCGCTCTGAGTGGGGTCAACTCCTTCGGGGTACGCTGGGCGGGTGAGCAGTTGGCCTCGCTCTTGAAGCCGGGCATGATGGTGCTTTCCATCGCAAAGGGGATGGAGGCTGCCGAAAACGGCGACCTGCATATCCTGCCCGAGGTGCTGGCTGAGAGAGTATCGCCAGCTCTGCGGAAGCAGGTCTCCTGGTCAGCCATAGGCGGCCCGTCCATCGCGGGCGAAGTGGCGGCACGGCGGCACGACACCTGTGTAGTCTTCGCGGGCAGAGACGCGGATGCCCTGAAGAAACTAGCAACACTATTCCGCACTGATTACTACCACGTCTGGACCTCCACCGACTTCATCGGAGTAGAGGGGTGTGCAGCGATGAAGAACTGCTACGCGCTGGGGGTCGGGTTCGCGGAGGGCATACTGGAGCGGGAGGGCGAGTCGGATAGCAAAGACCGCAACTACAACTACGCTGCGGCTCTATTCGGTCAAGGGGCGGTGGAACTCGGGCAGATGATGCGGGTACTTGGTGGTCGGTCCGAGACGCCCTACGGGCTGGCTGGCGTGGGCGATATGTATGTGACGAGCCAAGGGGGGCGCAATGTGCGTGCGGGGCGACTGGTGGGCAGCGGTCTGCACTTTTCAGAAGTACGCAAGCAAATGCCGGGAGTCACGCTGGAGGGTGCTGCGGCAATAGTAGTCATCGGGGATGCCCTGCCCAAGCTCACCGAGCGCGGAATTATCAAACCCGAAGACTTCCTCCTGTTGCGCCACCTGCACACGGTCATTGCTAAAGATGAACTCCTGAACATGCCGTGGAATACGTTCTTCGGGGCGCAGGCGTAGAAGGGAGACTGCTTGGCCTAGACTCACATGCCTTGCTGGACCTGGACCTGGATGTGGTGCAGCGCACCTACCAGCAAGCGCAGCAGTTCTCCTTCATGCTTCCCGAACCGCATCGCTCCAACTTTCCTACCCAGGTGCAGCAGGCCCTCTCTCTAGTGCGTGGCCCTTTCCTTGACGGCTTCTGGTTGCACAACGACGCTCCCTTTGACGAGTGGCATGAGCAACAGCAGCGTCAGTGGCAGGTTCGCCTACTATTTCTGCTAGAGCGGCTCTCGTTGTGGTACGAGGACACGGGGCAATGCTAGCTGCCATCGCAACCCTCCTGCGCTGGCAGGAGCTAGAGCCGCTCTCGGAGGAGGCAACGCGCCGGCTCATGCGCGTCCACTTGGTACTGGGAAACGTGAGTGGTGCTTTGCAGGTATATGACACCTGTCGCGCTCGATTGGCTGAGGCGTTGCAGGTCCAGCCTTCCCCGGAAACGGTCGCCATAGCGGAGCGTATTCGTGCCACGTCGATTGGGCACAGCAGTACTCATAGTGTCGCAGTCGCCTGTCTCACAACGTTGGAGAGCCAACTGCCCCACGAGTTGCGTGCCCCACTCATCGGACGAGAGACTGTGTTTACCCAACTTAGCAGACGCTATCAGCAGGCGCGTCAGGCTCAGCCACAGGGGTACTGGTGGTGGGCGAGGCAGGCATTGGCAAGACGCGGTTGACCTGCGAGTTCGCGACGTGGGCCAGGACGCAGGGAGCCGAGGTCCTACGAGGGCAAGCCTTCGAGATGGGACGCCGCTTACCCTTTCAAGTGGTGGTCGATGCCATCCGCCCCCGAGTGGAGCAGGAAAACGCGCCGGAGGACTTGCTCGACGATCTCTGGCTGTCCGAACTGTCGGGCCTACTACCGGAACTGCGCGTGCGCTACCCGGACCTGCCTTCTCCTAATAGAGATGAGTTGACGGCCAAGGCGCGTCTCTTCGAGGCAATGGCGCGGCTGGTGGATGTCCTGGCACACCGCTCACCGCTGGTAGTCCTGCTGGATGACCTGCACTGGGTGGATGAAGCCTCCCTCGAGGTGTTGCACTATCTGGGTCGGTCATGGAGTAGTCATGGGACGCGAGTACTGTTCGTCGGGACGGTGCGTAGCGACGAGATGGGGCGGAACGCGCGTCTAGCGGCTCATCTCACCGATTCGGGTCGGCACCTTCCCTTTATACAGGTGACGTTGCACCCGCTGAGCCAGATGGAGACCTGTCAGCTGGTTGACGCCATCATGGGAGTGGGGACGAACTCCTCTCTGAGGAATGAAGAGCCACGTGGAGTCGCTGTGACTCAACTCACGACTGTTGGGCAGGAGACAACACGTGCGCTGGAACGAGCAAGACCAATAGTTCGGCTGGGCGAGGTGCTGTTTACACACACAGGAGGCCACCTGTATATGCACCTCTTATAGGTAAGAATGACCCTTTGCCTCTGTAGAAACGCTTGTGAGTGCCTGCGCGATATCCTCAAGGAGGTCCTGCGTGTCCTCGCATCCGGCACTCAAACGAATGAAGCCTTCAGGAATCGCATCGCCTCCCCATCGTGCTCTCCGTTCTGCAGTGGTATGCACACCGCCAAAACTTGTTGCCTCCCAAACGAGACGACATGCATCCAGGAAGTGTTCAGCCTGCGCTTGCCCTTTCAGTACAAAACTCACCACAGGTCCATAATGCTTCATCTGTCGAGAGGCAAGTGTATAGGCTGGGTCCTGTGGAAGACCTGGATAGCGCACGAGAACGACCTCTGGTTGAATAGCGAGAAACTGGGCAATCTCCAGGGCACTCTTGCACTGTCGCTCCAATCGCACATCCAATGTTGCAAGAGAGCGATGTGCAAGCCAGACTTCCATCGGACCTGGTACTGACCCTTGCTGCGTCCGAAACGTCTGCAATCGGTCTCTCCATGAGGAAGCACGAACGGCAACATGACCAAGAATAAGGTCACCATGCCCTGTGAGCGTTTTTGTATCGCTGGACACGGAGAAGTCTGCGCCGAGTTGGAGTGGCTGTTGACCAAGAACGGTAGCAGTTGTGTTATCCACCGCAACCAAAGCCCCATGATGGTGCGCGGCTGCAACCAGTTTGGCAAGATCACAAACATCGAGTCCTGGATTACTTGGAGTTTCGAGCCATAAAAGTGTTGCACCACCAAGGAGTTCTTGCTGTGCGTTCTCCGCCGTCGGAGCCAGACGAACCTCAATGCCTTGCCTAGCCAAATATCCTTCAGCAAGCATACGAGCGGTGTAGTACCCATCAGACGGCATCGCGAGTACGTCTCCCACTCGAAGCGTAACCCCCAAAACAGCGGTTACAGCAGCCATGCCAGAGCCGAAGATGATTGCTGGCCCTCCCTCAAGTTCGCCAAGGGCTTGCTCGAAGTGCGTCCAGGTGGGATTGTGATAGCGACCGTAGCTATAGTCTGAGGTAGACGGATTTCCTGTCAAATGGTATGAACCAGCAAACGTTGGTCCTGGCAGGAACGGCTCTCCTTGCATCATAGGTGGTAAACCAGCCCGAACAACACGAGTTCCATCACGCATAATCGCATTCTCCTTCTCATACTTTGATTACCTTGAGCATACTCAAGAGCGTGTAGTGACACAAGAGCCAATGTGAGAACGTAGCATATCATTGCCTCCCACTCCTTTTAATGAAAAGCGGTAGTGATAGCTTCAGTTGCACTCGCTCTACATCGTCTTTGAACACCGGAGCAGACAGGATAATCGGAGTGGTAAATTGTTACCAGGGCATCAACTGATTGATCAACGCCTCTAAACGCGGGATGGATGAAACATTTGTCATAGTGTCATTTTGCCTGTCTTTCTTAGGTAAAGTAAGAGAAATACCAGAGCATATATATGTATTTCTTCTTCAATAGCATATACACTATAGACCAGATGTAGCGTTTGTCAAACCTCCCTTCAGTGAAGCAGGGAGCGTACTCAGCTAGAAACGAATGGAGAAATACATGCTTTCCTTCCCTCGAAACGCAACTCTTATTCTCATTGATGTGCAAAAAGGTTTTGATGATCCTGTGTGGGGCCGTCGTAACAACCCGGATGCCGAGACGAACATGGCGTCCTTGTTACACGCATGGCGGCAAACGGAAAGACCCATTATTCACATTCAACATTGCTCTCGCAATCCACACTCCGTGCTCTATGCAAGTGCTCCAGGAAATGAGATCAAAGACCTCGTGCGTCCTCAAGGGAAGGAGCCGGTGCTTCAGAAGCAGGTGAACAGCGCGTTCATTGGGACCGATTTGGAAGAGCGTCTCAGACGAGATGGCATCACGACGCTCGTCATCACAGGGCTTACTACGAACCACTGTGTTGAGACAACGACGCGCATGGCAGGCAATCTCGGCTTTGACACCTACTTTGTTTCTGATGCCACCGCGACCTTTGATCGAACGGGACCTGATGGCGTTCTCCATACAGCAGAAGAGATTCAGGCAATAACCCTTACCAATCTGCACCAGGAGTTTGCGACGATAGTGACAACTGCTGATGTAGTCAGAAATCTTGCTTGAGAGAATTCACTCGGAAGCTATTCCCGGTCTGCAATGATCGACCCCACACGGTCGCCCAGAGTTGGATCTCTGCGGCTCAGGATGACGGCATAGATGAACGCGAGGACAACGATGCCGAGGGCGATCCAAGGAAAGAGATTAAACGGTTCAGCTTGACCAGGCTGGACGAGTGCATAGAGCGGGAAGCCTATAGCTAGCACACCGAGGAGCGGCAGAATCAGATGTTTTATGAGGGAGAACTGATCGCGGTGGTGTCTCCTATAGTACACGGGCAATGCCAGGTTTGAGACCAGATAAACCAGCGAGATCAGGATCGTACCCAGTGTGGCAATATCACCGAAGAAGGTGACCGGGTCTACATTCCAGCCAAAGATGTAGGAGATGGCGAGGCCAATACCGACAAAAGCCAGGAAGCTGACCCAGGGCGTGTGTCCTGGGATGCAGTTTTGCTAACCCGGCGGGGAGTAGACCCTCACGAGCGGCATTAAAGATGAGGCGAGACTGTGAATTGGAGCCAGCGATCATGGCACTCATGATGGAGGTGAAGCCGGCAATATAGGCAAGCAGTGCGAGGATGCCGGAGACTTTTTGTGCCGCATCAATAAAGGGAACCTGTGCTGCTGAGAGGGCATTCGCATTGTAGTTAAAGGCGACAACGGTAGCGTACATAAACAGCAGGAAAGAGACCGTCATCAGCAGGGTACTGGCGAAGATGGCCTTGGGTACGTTGCGTCGTGGATCTCTGGTCTCCTCAGCGAGTGCGGCGGAGTTTTCCCAACCGACGAAGAGGTAGATGGCGACCGGGAAGCCGAGTCCTAGACCTGTCAGCCCACCTGAGAGATTCGCAGGATTGAAGGGTGCGAGGGAGAGACTTCCCGCGTGAGTGATCAGGATGATAACCGACACCAGCACGAGTACGGCCATTTCCAGACCAAAGAAGTAGCCTGCCCACCTGGTAGAGAGAGAGACGCCTCTGACCATGAGAAAAAAGACAATCGCGACAAAAAGCAGAGTGAGCAGTTGCCACGGCACATTGATGCCAAAATATTTTCGTAGGATGATCTGCATCCAGCCACCAGAGATAGTGATGACGGAGGCCATGGCGATGATATAGCCCAGGCTGATAACAATGGTCGTGGTTACGGCCATCACGGGTCCAAAGGTTTTCCCGATGAAGGTGATAAACGAGCCAGTTGAGGGAATAGAACGAGAGAACTCGGCAAGGGTATTACCAAGGAGAGCAATGGCAATAGCGGCCAAGATAATAGTGAGCGGTGAGGCAACGCCAGCAGTAGCGGCAATGAGGGCAGAACTGAAAAAGAAACTCATTGCTGGAGCAATGTTAGCCATGGTGGAAGTTGCTATATCAAACAGACTCAGTTGTCCGCGTTCAAGGCGTGATACCTCTAGTGAACCCAACGTTTTTCCTTCAATGGGAAGCTCAGGTGGTAGTGCTTTGGACATAGTACTTCCTTTCGTTTGCTCTGCTTTCCTATTTTGACTTTAGTAATATGCATGTATTCTATCATTTTTTAGTGTATGGCTCTACGCACAAGTGCGGGTTGAAGGTGTGTGATCCTGCCTTAACGCACAACACGATACACATTTACCCCTAGAGGGGAAAGCTCGATAGTTGCTGGAGCCGGCTCGTGCGTGAGCAGATCGACAAGACTCGTGTTGCCTGGTAGTACAGGCGTCACTGCAAGTGGATGCTCGGCTTCGCTGATCAGCCAGACAAATTGTGTGCCGTCCTCATGTACGAGAGAATCGACAAGCACGTAAGGGCTATCAACGCTGATTACTGACTCGATTTGTGCCTGAGCAGCTAGAGCGCGGTAGAGGAGATAGGTATCTTCCGGGTTTGCATCTGGCTGTGCAGCAGCGAAGTACTCGGTTGGATAGGTGGAAAAAATGATTTTTCCTCGCCCGACTGAGCGTTCGAGTAGTGCGGGCCACCCGTGCTGGTCCCTTGCGAGAACGCGTGCTTCGGTGGGGATGCAGGGCAGGAAGGCTTTGCCATGCTCGTTTCCAGCCATCTTAAAGGTAAGCTTATCTCCTGGCACGAGATTGCCCAATTTCTCTATGAATGACCACGTGATGATGTCATCTTTAATGGGATTGATTAGCCCGTAGCGCAGTTGGTGTTCGATACCAAAGAACGCGTTGAACGAGGGATGCCAGGGGCCACGCTGCTGTGGGACCGCGCCTGAGAAATATGATACATAGACCACTGCGCCTGCGCTAGCACGCGCTTCGAGTGCTTCCCAGGTTGGAGCAGTGAGTTGGCGCGTGGATGGAACCATGATGAGACGTACATGGGGGACACCATCTAGTTCGCGCACAAACGCTGCTGGCAAACCTGCTTCACGCGTCGCAACATACACCTGGAGGAGAATATCTCGCATACCTACACGTTCTGCTTCGGCGGTAAACGGGTAAGGTGTATCGAAGTAGGAAGGTACCATCACGGCACTGTCCACTGCCGCCCGGTCACAATTGGCAATATCGATGGCATCAAGCACTTGCCGGAATTTTGCCATTTCGAGTAGGGGAGATTTGGGTGTGCCATCAACGCGAGTGATACCAAAATGAAGCTCGTAGGGATGATGTCGATAGGGGTCCTGGTGCGTCAGGTCGAAGTCTGTATTATTCCAGGCAATCCAACCAGTCGCGCCAGCAAGGAGTGATGTGTGCAGGATCTGGCGATAATAGTCTCCGGCGTGCATATCCGAGCTGAAATCGCTGGTTACGCCGAACTCTTCGAGAATGACAGGCCGACCAACATGGCTCAGTTCGCAGGTAAACGCTGCCGTGAGATGCTGACGTACCAGATCGTTTTCCATCGGGTAAACGTGAGGCCCGATAAAATCGACCGTGTGTACGAGGTCGCGCAGTCGGAAACCATTGTCGCTACCTGATACTTCAATGCCCCAGGCTCCATCGCCAAGTGAAATCGGCTGTGTTGCCCCAGCAGCATGAACCGCCTGCACCATAAGCTGCGCCCAGCTTCGCCCCATCTCTGGCGTCGTTTTTCCTCCATACAGCGGAATTTCGTTGGAGATCAACCAGCCTACTATAGAGGGATGATCCTTGAAACGCTGGGCCATAGTACGAATGAAAAATGCCTGCTGTGCCAGCATCCAGCCGTCCGAGTAGAGATCGCGTTCGCCACGCCACGGTACGTTCCAGTTCTCGCCAGACATGTGGCCGACGATAAACGTGGGGATGGTGGAAGTGTGTTCCTCGTGGCAAAGAGCGAGAAACTGCTGGTAGTGCTCCACGTAGGTTTCGTCAATAGAATCCGGCGCGGGCATGAAATCCGGCAGATAGAAGAATGAACGGGTGACATTCAATCCATGCTCATGCAGGGCGCGCAGTTCCTCGCGCACAACATCTTTGTCGAATACGCGCCACATGAGCGGTCCCCCGACTCGTGACCAGTAGTTGGCTCCAAGCCAGATACCAGATGAAAGTTTCAAAAACGGCCTTTCGATCAAATTATGCTCCTCCAATCTACTCTGTTGCGTGTATCTCATATTTCACAGTGTAGCATTACTCTTGCAGCGAATACAGAATTTCTTTAATGGATAGAGTAGCTCCGCAAATCACCTCATCTGCTGCTCCATAATACAGGGTAATTTCGTCACCAGCGACGATCATGCCATTGGTAAAAACCACGTTGCCAAAAAAGCCCGTCTTTTCATAGTCCATCAACGGCTCCATGATTGGTTGTACAGAGCGAGCAAGAACTTTTGAAGGATCATCTCCATCCAACAGTAGTGCGCCCAGGCAGTAGCGATTCTCTTCATTCGCACCGTGATAAATTTCGAGCCAGCCCTCCGCTATGCGAATAGGAGCAGCCCCGGCACCAATACGCGCTGCATCCCACTTGCCGGGGCGCGTATTGGCAATGCAATCATGCCCACCCCAATGGATTAAATCAGGTGAGCGACTGAGCCAGATAAAGCTCCCCCCAAGCCCAATGCTGCTGGGTCGGTGCAAGATATAGTAGCTGTCGCCGATCTTTGCAGGGAAGAGCGCAGTATCCTTATTGGTTGGTGGGAGGATCATGCCGTGATGGGAAAACTGTCGCCAGTCGGAGGTACTGATCATAGCGATGCCGATGCCATAAGGTGATACTGCCACACAGGTAAGGTAAAACACGCCTTCGATCTCGCTCACGCGGCAGTCCTCTATGCCATATGCTTCAAGTTTACCCTGTCCAAGCAATGTAGGAGCCTCCTCAACTTGGAAATTAATACCGTCCTCACTGGACGCCAGCCGTAGGTGTGACAGGGTAGTCAGATAGATCTGACCCTTGTGGCTGAAGCTGCGCGGCTCTTCGGAGAGGAGCGCGGGATCATCCAGGCTGACCTCGAAGATGCTGATGCCATTAGCAGCGATTGGATCAAGGATGGGCGTACTGATTATGTGGTCTTTCTGACGGGGCCGCTCGGCTACACGTAAGAGCAGCCAGGTTTTGTCCTGAAAACGGAAGGCACCTGGATTCAACAGGCATACGACATCTAGTCCATCGAGGCTCGGCTTTACGTCCCGTGGGCGCAAGATAGGATTGCCAGCAAATCTTTTTGCGATATCTGCCATATTAAACATCCCTTGCGGTAAGACAGTGCGGCTCCTACATTACTACTGCGTTACTGCGTTCCACTACGACGCCCCCAAATCTCGATGAGGCGGCGGATGATCAGGATTGTAAGTAGCGTCACGACGGCATTCAACAGTGCTACCGTAGCACCATAGCTGGCACGGAACTGCTCGAATGCCTGGTAGTAAATCTCCAGTTGCCAGGTCAGCGTGGCATTTTGCGGACCACCGCTGGTCAGCAAATATGGTTCAGTAAAGATGGCAAAGGTTGCACCAACGGCCAGGATGAGTACAGTGTAGAAGGCGGGGTAGAGATTCGGCAGGGTAACACGCCAGAACCGTGTCCATGCGTTGGCCCCATCAATGGAAGCCGCCTCGTACAGTTCAGCCGGGATAGCTTGCAGGCCCGCCATGAAAATGAGAGCATAATAGCCCGCATACTTCCAGACGATCATTAAGGAAATGACCAGAATTGCCAGCACTGGCGTACCCAACCAGTCAGGCGAAGCTCCAAAAATGCTGCGTAGCGTTGTATTCAACGGGCTGGTGTAGGATAATACGCCACGTACTATCATCGTGACGACTACGCCTGAAGCCAGGTAGGGCACGAAGAAGCCTACGGCAAACAGTGGCTTGAAGTGGGGAACGCTGTTCACGATCAGTGCCAGGATAATGCCCCCAATAATCACCAGAGGCACGAAGAGCAGCATGAACCGGTAGGTTGAAAGGAACGCCTGCCATATGCGCGGACTTGTCAGAGCCTCCTTGAAGTTTGCCAATCCTATAAACACGGCTGTTGGCGCGATCAAATCCCACCGCTGGAAGATGAGGAAGATACTCCATACCAACGGGATCAGGAAGAAGATGAGCGTAAAGATGAGGTACGGGCTGGTCATTAGCCATCCCTGTAGTTCCTTTTTTCGTTCGTTTTGCTTCGCCTTGGGGGTGAGTGCAAGCATAGTTATTTCTCTCAGTCTAGCGTCGTCGCTCTCCATTAACGGAGTGCAAATTGAACGCCCTTCACAAAGTTACGGCTGAAAAGGGTAAACAATATCAGGAGTGGGAATGTGAGCAGCACCCCCCCAGCATAAAGGGGACCGGGAAATGTGTTATAAGGGCCAAACAGTGTTGTCAGGAGCACGTTCAAGGTCTGCGTGGCGGGGTTTTTGACAACAATCAAGTCCCATAACAATTCTGTCCAGCGGTCCATAAAAACGAAGAGGAAGATGATGGTGGTGATCGAACGTGAAATGGGTATCATGATCCGAAAGATGATGCTCAGTTCGCTGGCACCGTCAAGCCGCGCAGCTTCGATAGCTTCGATGGGTATCGAGCCGAAAAAGCCGACATACATGAAAATGGCCCACAGATTTACCAGGCGCGGGATAATCATGGCCCAGTAGGTGTTATAGAGACCAAAGTAACGAATGATCAGAAACGTTGGCACCAGCAAGATAATGGCCGGATAGAACATCTGAAAAAGGATAAAGGTATAGACGACCCTCTGACCACGAAACTTTAAGACCGAGAGCGCATAGCCGACAATAGCTCCGACCGCAACGACAACAACGCTATCGACGACGCTGACCAAGACACTGTTGAGAAACGTCTGTATCCATGGCTCTGGAACGCCGAAGCCGCCGCCGGTCCATATCCAGTTGTACGAGCGCAGGCTTAACGAGCTGGGAAAGAACTGCTTATCTACCTCGTTCCATGGAGCCAACGATTGCAGCAAAAGATAGAGGTAGGGCAGGACCATCAGCACGAAAACGGGTATGGCAATGATATAGATGGCGTATTTCTTGCTACGATTCCAGCGCCAACGCTTGGTCAGAGATAGCGAACGTGCGGATGAGTTCTGCCTGACACTCGGAATTGCCAGACCGCTGCTATTTTCAATTTGAGCCATTACAACCTCCTTGTTGTGAAGAAGAATCAGGTGCTGGCCGTTGCATGGAAATACCAGCATCTGGCTTAGAACAATACTTAGCTAAGACTACTCAGGGTTGACTGTGCGGATGGCTTCCAATCATTCCATGCCTGATTTGGAACTTTCTGACCCTTGACGACTGGAATAACCGCGTCATCACCCAATGCCGTCAGGAGGTCAGTATACTTGGGGGTCTTCATAGCGGGTACTGCATAAGGTATTTCTTTCGCATACGCCTCAAGTTCGGGCTGCTGTTGGAAGAAAGACGCGAAAGCCGCATTGGTACTGAGATCGTCGCGAGCCGGTGGCAAATTGGTCTTTTGTAGCCACTGTTGATCATGCTGCGGATCCGAGAACACCCACTTGATGAAATTCCAGGCTGTCATTTGCTGCGCTTGCGATGCCTGCTTGTAGATAACTATGCCTTTAGAGTCAGCATAGGTCTTGATGTTCTGATTCGTGGGATAGGCATCGGGGACGGGCGGAGGGGTTAGCATATAGTTCTTGTTGAACTTCAGATTCGGGAACTGCTGCACCCATGTCGGGTAGGTCCATGGGCCGAGGAATTCCATGACCGAGACGCCAGTCTCAAATGGATTATTCACGTTTTGCGTCAAGAGCATGTTGTTTTGTCTCAGGCTGTTCATGAAATTGAGCGAGTCTACCGCCGCTGTGTTGTCGGCGGTGAGCTGGCTGCTGCTGATGAAGCTGTGACCATTGCTGGCAGCATCGTAGAAGGGAAAGAAGTCGAACAAGCGCTGGGACCATTCGTCCAGGACGAGGTTGTTATCGACCCAGACAAATTTATCGGGGAACTTCTGCTTTAGTTTCTGGCCCATAGCTATGACTTGGCTATATGTCCGGGGAGGCGTGTTATAACCAATCTGTTTAAGGATATCACTACGCCAGCCAACCAACATAGCATTACTGTATATGGGTAGCACATAGGAGTGACCATCGTTGAATTTCCAGTTCGCCATGACTTGCGTCATATGGCGAGTATTGATCAGATCGTTCCAACCTGGCAGCGTGTTGAGCGGAACAAGTGCCTGGTCCTGCACCAGTAAACCTGCAAAACCAGTAAAGATGTTTTCTGAGGCCGTAGGGGCCGCATCTCCCGCAAGAGCACCCTGAATACCTGCCTCTGAGGTTGGCGATTCCGGCATCGCCGACACGTTGATCTGAATACCGTGATGACTAGCCATGTACGCCTGTGCCATCGCTGTCCAGAAAGCGACTTGTGGTGGGTTGGGTGCTGCCCAGAAGGTGATCGAATTGCCTGGAGCATTGCTACTGCCTCCAAAGCCACAACTGGCGACGACTGAACTCAACAAGATAATGAGCGCACATACTAAACTACGTTTGAGTGGCCTCATGCTTTCTTCTCCTGATGGAGTATGCTTCCAATACTCCAGTCGCCTACTTACAACGCTTTACATACTGTTTCTCTATCACTTAATTTTCACTGCTGCATCTACAGGGGACAGGCATACCGCGACCGAGTCGCGTTTGATCAGTTCAACTCCCAGGGTACTGGTGACGCTAATTGCCTGTGGATCGTGGACACGGGCTATTAGATGTCTCACAGCAGTAGCTCCCATAGCCTCCTTGTTGACTCGCAACGTTGTCAGGGCCGGAGTAAGATGCTCAGCCATGTCATCATCAAAGCCAACGACCGAGATGTCTTCCGGCACCCTGATGCCTGCATCACGCAAGGCTCTCAAAACACCCATTGCGGTAGGATCGTTGGCGCAACAGATGGCACTGCATAGTATACCTTTCTCTAGCAAACGCATACATGCTTCATAGCCACCTTCGGAGGAGAGATTATATGCTACGATGAGTTCATCATCTACGGGCAAACCTGCACGTTGCAAGGCCGCACGGTACCCTTTCGCTCTCCATTCAATGGTATACAGAGTGTGATCGGGATACAAGCTGGACAATGCGCCAATGAAGGCGATGCGTCTATGACCCTCACTAAGTAAATATTCAACCGCCTCTATCGTTCCCTCGAAATTATCGGAAAGTACTGCATCTAACGACGGCCTACGTAGATAGTTATCTACCAGCACCAGCGGAATCGCTGCCATTCTGATAGCATCGATGGTTTCGGCATCCGCTGGCCCCACTAGTAATATTCCGTCCAGGCGCAATTCATAGAGCCTGTTCAACAAAGAAAATGATTCCTCGCTCCGACGGTTAATGGTCTGGTAGGTCAATCTGATGTGCGATGTATGGGCCTCAACTTCTGCACCATGGAGGATATTCGCCCAGAAGGGTGCTAGCGATTCTTTGCTAGATTTCGGCTGGTCTAAATAGAGGAAAAAACCGATCTCTTTAAGCCTGGGAGCTTTGTGTGAGGAAGAAGAACTACGCTGAGATAGCCCGATATAGCCCAGTTCAAATGCAGCTTGTAGCACGCGTTCTCGTATGTCTCGGTTGACATTGTTATGATTGTTAAAGACACGCGAGACGGTACCAATAGAAACCTTGGCGCGTTGCGCTACATCCTTGAGTGTCACCAAGTCAGTCACCCCTTAGTGTTCCACCGATGCTTCATTTCTACCATTGGAAAACAGGTTACATGAAATAAATAACATATTTTCATAAAAATGTCAATAAATTTTCATGAACCGATCTATTATTCTCCTTCTTCAAGGATTGCAACCTCTATCCGTTTCGATGACCACGCTGAAACTCCTATCCATCCCAACGTAAGGAAGAGTACACAAGCGGTGATATTTCCAAGGAACAATGGGATCGACGTAAAAACTTGGCACAGCAGGTTCAAGAAAGCGAAGAGAATCAGCAGAGCACTCGTAGGAGTGAGGAAACCATTCTTGCGTGGCAAGGCAAGACCCAGGATCAAGCAACCAACAATAAGCGTGCCTCCTGAGAGGCTGAAGTGCCCCCACCATTCGAGCGTCTCAATCGTGGGAACGTGGAGTTGAACCAATGCTTTATTTACCAGTGCAATACCATTCGCTAGAGGAATATGGGCCGTGGGGATATGCGGAGTGGAGCCTGGAAACAGCTTTTGAAGAATCGGACCTCCCAGGCCATTCAAGGCTGAAACAATTTTATTGAGTTCATTCTGTGTCTCTGTTGCTGGACCATTAATTGTCGAAGCAATTGTATTCGCTAGATTCAGTAAGAACGGTATGAGTATCCAATCGAGAGCAACCGTTCCAATGATCAAGAGGAAGCCGCCAAGAAGGAGCAGATTGCTGCCGACAAAGCCGAAGCCGTTGACCCGATCTGATACTGATGCAAACGTGGAGAGACCCATGAGCAGAATGAGAGTACCGACAACGAGAAGACCAAGTGAGAGATGCCAGGAAGAACTAAACACATCGGTACTTTGTACATTCACGATCTCGCCCGCTGCCGCAAGGAGGCTTCCAACGATCATGAGCGTCGCACCAAACCGCAATTTCCACTGATAAAACATGAACAGCTCTCTTTCTGCTTACATTGTTGCTACTCTCTCATTCACCTTCGTAGTACCTCTTCAGAAGAAAACACGGAAGAACATGCATCATCGTGTCACGGTTTGCTCTGTGTTGTCAACGTAATAATAGAAAGGGCTTGTGTGAATACGTATGTTACACTCTATATTACAGTAAGTCCTGTGCATATCGTTGAGCTACTATCTCCATTTCGGGAGAAGAGAGGGATGGCCGACCATTTGTGTATCGGAAAAGGAAGAAATGAAGACATATAACCTGTGTTTGATTGGCTTTGGCAATATTGGCCGCGCTCTTACTCGTCTCTTGCTGGTGAAGAGGGCTGAGTTACGGGATATCTATGGTATCGAATGGCGCATTACTGGTATTGCGACGAGGCGTATGGGCTGGATCGCTGACCCTCATGGACTTGATGTCGAGGAATTTTTGAATGATGCTTACGACTACAGACCACTCACTTCGCCCCCGACTACTGTTCAAGAGTGGCTCGCAGCAGCACAAGCAGATGTCCTCTTTGAAATGTCCTCACTCAACGCACAGACAGGACAACCTGCGATTGCCCACCTACAAGCAGCTCTCGAATATGGGTCCCACGCAATCACTGCCAACAAAGGTCCCATTGTGTATGCCTATCGCGAGTTAGAAGCACTGGCGAGGTCTCATGGAAAGCAGTTTCTCTTTGAGGCAACCGTGATGGGGGGATCCCCTACCTTTTCGCTGTTTCGCGAGACACTGCCTGCGCTCACGGTGCTGCGAGTCATAGGTATTTTGAACAGCACGACCAATGTCATTCTCGATGAGATGGAAAAAGGGGGAACCTTTGATGAGGGAGTAAAAAAGGCGCAGGAACTTGGGATCGCTGAAACCGACCCAAGTGCTGATGTAAACGGGTGGGATGCGGCAGTGAAGGTGTGTGCAATCGCACAGGTACTCATGGGGAAGCCGTTGAAATTGGAAGAGATAGAGCGAGAGGGGATACAGAGCTTGACGGGTGAAGATGTGCGAGCGGCGCGAGATGAAGGAAGGCCATGGAAGCTCGTGTGTAGGGCAGAGATTGTCAATGGGAAGCTTCATGCGAGTGTTCGCCCTGAACAGGTGACGCTCAATAACCCCCTCGCCTTTGTGCAAGGAGCGGCCATGACGGTGCATTTTGAGACAGATGTCCTCGAAGGACTGACGATCACGGCTGCGAATAAGGACGATCCACGAGCTACTGCATACGATATGATGGCAGATTTTATCTGGGCTGTAAGGCATTGAAAAAGGATTGGCATCAAGGCGAGCTAGCGTTAGCATACTATTGGCGAGGGTACTCATGTGATTTGCTCTAGATGTTCCTCAAGGCATACGAACAAGGAAGTTGTACCGACAGAGAAAGGTCGCCCGATGGTTTTTGCCATCACCAATTGGGAAGCATTTCTCGGCAGTTGCTTGTCGCGTAAGCTGTTGTTATTTTAATGCACTACCGGACAATCCTTGTACCAGGTGCAGAAAAATTGAGATCACAGAATGAGCCGGGGTGTACTTGTAGACAATTTGGGGAATTCTGTATCATACCCTTGACAGAAACCGGTTTCTGGGTTACAGTTCGTTTAACAAAGTATTCGCGTTTCATACACTTATAGCGCAGTGATGCTCAAGCAAAGTTGTTCTGTCCCAATATTGCAGAGAAGCAAGGAGGCAGCATGCACAATAAGCTAACGCTTCAGGATATTGCACGTATCGTGGGTATCTCAAAGGCAACGGTATCGTGGGTTCTTAACCATAATCCATCCGTCTCTATCCTGAGTATGAAGATGATTGCTGGCCTCCTGGCAATTTTTTCCGTGTGCTTTCGCACCACCTCACCAACCGCTTCTGACAAGGAAGCACCTATCTGCGTATCCAGCTCCCAACACGCCTGGTTGTCCAAGCATCAAGTGGTGTTTCTCGACCTCTCATGATTGGTTTGTAGCGTCGTCTCTCTTTTCTTCAACACAAGAGAATACTTCTATTGTTCTCTTCTGTTTTGGCAAAGTATATATGTACTGTCCTTATGTTGTCCCATTGTCATATGTTCGACACACTTTCTGTGGAAACTGATATTCAGTTTTCGCATCTACTACTTTTGTTTGATGAGCGTGAGGTAAGGATATTCTTGCTTCGCTACGTCCTGGAAAGGGGTAATTCATGCACATGTTTCCTCAAAGAGATCAGGCAAACCCATCTCACCACCGTCCACCAACAGTAATTCGAGGTGTGACCTTCCTCCTCATTGTGTCACTGCTGGTGGCAGCTATCAGCGTCATCTCCTCTCATGGAACACACAAAGCTCACGCAGACACCACCTGGACTCCCGTCTGGAGTGATGGTTTTGGTGGCTCGGCTGGTACTGGCGTCGATACCTCCAACTGGCTCTATGATACTGGAACCGGGTGGGGCACCGGCGAGATCGAGACCATGTCCAATAGCACCGCCAATGTGCAACAGGACGGAAGCGGTCATCTCAAAATAACGGCTATCCGCGACGCCAATGGCAATTGGACCTCCGGGCGCATCGAGTCACAGCGAACAGATTTTGCAGCACCTGTCGGTGGTCAGCTTCAAGTCAGTGCCTCCATCCAACAACCCAACGTATCGGGGGCGGCGGCGGCTGGCTACTGGCCTGCGTTCTGGATGCTCGGTGCCAAATTCCGGGCGGACCATAACTGGCCCAACGACGGGGAAATCGATACGATGGAAGATATCAATGGCCTCAGTTCCGTGTTCGGAACCCTGCATTGTGGTGTCGATCCTGGTGGTCCCTGTAACGAAACAACTGGTATCGGCAGCGGACAGCACGCGTGCCCCGGTTGCCAGACCAGCTTTCATACGTACTCGGTGATTGTGGATAGAAGCGTCTCACCTGAACAGATTCGCTGGTACCTGGATGGTGCCAACTACTTCACGGTCAGTGCGAACCAGGTTGATCCGACGACGTGGGCGAACGCGGTGGATCATGGCTTCTTCATCATCTTTGACCTGGCAATGGGTGGTGGCTTCCCGAACGCATTCGGTGGTGGCCCAACCTCCGCAACCCAGTCAGGTGCATCCATGCTTGTTGATAACGTGCAAGTCTCCACCTCTGGCGGCTCTAGTGGCGGGGTTACGCCAACTCCTCCACCACCTTCTCCTACGGCTACAACCCCGCCGGGGAACGGCTTTACCCAGAGTGCGACCAGCGTGAGCGCAAATCAAGCGCAGCTCAGTTTCCAACCGAACGGCTGGTCAGCGGGCTACGTCATTGCACACTATACTGTTGCTGGTGGCGGCCAGCAAAACGTCAACATGACCTATAACAGTGGTGCCTCAAGCTGGCAGTATACAATTGGGGGCTTGAGTCCGGGCAATGTCATCAATTACTCCTTCACCTATCAGCAAAATGGACTTCAGCACGATACAGGAGCATACAGCTATACCTTCGGTGCTGTTGCCCCGACTCCAACCCCCATTCCTAACGGCAGCTTTGGTCAGGGTGTGAATAGTACAGGGTCAAGTCAGGCACAGTTTACCTTCCAACCCAGCGGTTGGACAGCAGGGTATGTGATTGTGCATTACACGGTGGCAGGGGGCGGTCAGCAAAACGTCACCATGACGTATAACAGCGGTACTTCCCGTTGGGAGTATACAGCAGGTGGTGTCAATCCAGGCAATGCCGTCTCCTACTCGTTCACCTATCAAAAGGGCGGACTTCAGTACGACACGCAAGGGTACTCATGGACACATCCGTAAAGCGATAGATGGATTTCGTCGGAAAACGCCTTTGTCAAGCCAAACGTTCGACACAGAGAAGATGTGCTTCTCTGTGTCGAACGTTTGGAGCCATCAAGATGACATAGAAAAAGGAGTGTGCATCATAAATCTATTCTTGTCTAGCAACATGGTGGGGTCTTTTTGCTGATAAGTAATGAAGAGCCTATTGCTATGACCGTTTTTATTTCCTTTGCCTCGCTTCTCTCTTGACTGATAGTGAATCTGAAGATATACTAAGCGTAGTTATTTGAAATTTCAAATAACTACGCTTAGTATATCTGTTTTCTAAAATGAAAGAGGAGGAAACATGGCTTCGTCTCCATGGTTCAATGAGGACGAAAAGCGAGCCTGGGCACCTTTTGTCATTGGAGTTCTCCACCTACTATCGACACTCGATACCGAATTGAAGGCCAGTTTTGACATTTCTCACCTTGACTATGGCATCTTGATGCTTCTCAGTCAGATGCCTGAGCGCATCCAACGAATGACGATGCTGGCGAGCACTTTTGGCGTCGATCCCAGTAACATCACCTATCGCGCACGACGCATGGAGTCGCAAGGGTTGGTGGAACGTTGTACAGATCCCACTGATGGACGTGTTGTGTGCCTCCATCTGACCGACGAAGGACTTGCCCTTCTCCGTAAGGCACAACTGGTGCATGTTCAGGGAGCTAGGCGTCATTTTCTCGATCACCTTGACCCAACGCAGTTACACGCTATCGAGGCTATATTCAGCACCCTGCGCGCCATTCAGCAGCCTTCTGACGAGAATGCATACATGGAGCAGACGCTTCCACTTTCAGATCAAGGGCACGAGGAAGGCTTCGCCTTTTGAGAAAACTAAAAGGAAAAGAATCATGCAAGAATCTACCACTCAATCTACATTGTTCAGTACAGACGAAGAACGCTTACGTCCGAGTGAAGTCATGAATCGCCTTACCGGTATTCTCTGTATTCTGAGCGTCGTCGGCTTCTTTCTCCCATTCAGCATCTTGTTGGCGGTCCTACATTTCACCGACCAGCCAGCCGACGTTGCGTTTCCCATCTTTCGCCAGCAAAGCGCAACGGTGCTACTCTTGTACTATGGGCTTGCCTGGAGTGGGTTGTTCCTCATTGCTACTGTACTGATGCTCTATCGGCTATTAGCAAATCGAGCGGTGTTTTCTCTGGCTGTTGCTACCGTGTGTGGCGTGCTTGGTGGGTTGATGCAAGCCATCGGAGATCTGCGGTGGCCCTTTCTGCTCCCTTCCCTGGCGACCACCTACTTCAATCCCAACACGAGTCAAGCGAGCCGCTCGGCGGTGGTGATCGTCTTCCAAGCGGTGGACCAATTTGCCGGAGTTGAACTAAGTGAGCATCTCTATTACCTGTTTATTGGAGCTTGGACGTTGCTTGTTGGCTGGTATCTCCTGCGCTCCTTACGCTTCCAAGGCTGGATCGCGTGGCTTGGTATCATCAGCGGCTGTGGTTTACTCATCAGCAGCATTGAACAGTTTGATTGGCCCGTCATCGGCTCGGCCCTCCTCGTCGTCGTCCTTCTGAGTCGCATTCTCTGGGGCATCTGGCTCCTGGTAATAGCAACGACGTTGCTGTGGCGACGTACAAATGCAAGCGATCCTCTGCACCGCGAGCGAACCCGATAGAACTGGACTCCCATCGTCTTCTGACAGATACTTGAAATTTCAAATACTTTCTGGTACACTACACTTATACTATTTATTTGAAATTTTAAGTAAATAGTCAGGAAGGTTCTTCCTTTTGACAATAAGGAGCATACAACTATGCGACGCCCGATGCTTTGGACTCTCATTGGAGTCATCACCATTCTCATCACCCTGGTAGGTTCGCCGCTCGCCTCTCGTGCTACGAGCCGTGTGCCACAATCTTCCGCGATGAGCCAGACAAGCCTGCCACCTGTATATCAGCAATTTCTTGCCAGTGTTGGCGGGAGCCACTTCATTACAGTTGATGGAGTGCGGCTGCACTATGTCGAGGATGGGCCTAAAAATCTTCCCACACTGTTGTTGCTTCATGGCTCTCCTGACAACATCTTCACCTGGCGTGGTATCATGCCGTCACTAGAACAACATTACCACGTTGTCGCACCGGACCTGGTTGGCTTCGGTCTCTCCGGCCATCCAGACATCCACTATACATGGGCAGCGGAGACGCACTACCTCTCGGATTTTATCGCCGCAAAGCACTTGCGGCACCTGACGCTGGTAGTTACTGATATCGGCGGCCTATTCGGCTTTACGTATGCAGAGGACCACCCGGAGAACGTCGTGGGCATCGCTCTCTGGGAGTCCGTGACCGCCCCTATTCCGAGCTACGATATCCTGGGCAGCTACTGTCCGGCCTGCGTCCAGTTCTTCCAGGTGCCTAAGGACCCTGCTCTGGCGAAGAAGTATATCATTGACAATCCCCAATTTGCGGCTCAGATTTACAGTGGTAGTGGAGTGTTACATCCGCTCTCGCCGTCTGATCTTGCTGGCTATGCGTATTTCCTCTCAACGCCATCGCAACGCCGTGTCGTTGCAGAAATCGGGGCGCAGATGCCAATAGCTGGCGATCCGGCCAACAACGCTCGCACCGCAACAGACTTCGCACGTTACCTGCGTACCAGCAATGTGCCGAAGTTGGTCCTCTATGCAAATCCGGGGAGCATCCTGCCAAGTGCTACCGCCATCGGCCTAGGTACGCCAAACACTCATTACGCCTCGGTCGGTGCTGGCTACCACTACCTCGCCGAAGACGAGCCAGCAGCTATCGTCAAGGCGCTACTCGCCTGGCGAGCGACCTTCTAAAGCTAATTGTCACATGGGGGCAATAGTCACAGTCGCTCCCATGTGACCCGATCTGAGCCTTAAACGGTGCATGTTAAGCAACGAGAGACATCAAGGCGTGTAGGTATGCATGCTTTTACAGACCTAAACGAAAAAACGAAAGAGACTCACGATGGCAAACGAAAAAGACTCACCGCAGGAATTCCCGACTGTGGGCGTAGAACTGATGCACCTCGTCGTGGTGAGCGACTACCAGCGCTCACTCACCTTTTATCGTGAAGTGCTGGGAGCGACTATTACTCGCGAACTTCCCGGTACCCTGTGCTTCCTGAAATTTGCAGGCAGTCAGATTATTCTGTCAACTCCAGGTGGCCCGACACAAGACAAACCAACAGTTACATTTGCGCCTCCTGTTGACCAGGATAAGATCAGTAGCGAACTAACTATCAGGGTTCCAGATTGCGCGAGTGCCTACAAGGTGCTACGATCTCGCGGAGCGGAGTTTCTCATGCCACCTGTTGATTGGGGCTATGAAATTCGGGCCTTCTTCCGCGATCCTGACGGTCATCTGTTGGAAATCTCGCAGAATAATCAACAGGCGTCATTAAGCAGGAACGAGAACACCTCGACCGCGTAGATTACCGCTTTCCAGATCGTGGATAGCGTCCAGCGTGGCATCAAGTGGATAGATCGCCGTATGCAGCGCAACCTTGCCTTGCGCGGTCAACGTCATGAGTTCGACAAGATCGTTATAGGTGCCGACAAGGTTGCCGATGAAGTTTATCTCGCTTGAGATGATGTCGATTGTGGGGACGTTCAAATTACCACCATAGCCAATAATGAAGTGCGACCCTGCATTTTGCAACATCTTCACTGCGTCTTGTTGCGCCCCACTCTCGCCTACAAAGTCAACGACGGCTTCGGCACCCTTGCCATCCGTGAGTTCTTTGACCTTATCTACCTGTTTGCCATCAGCGACGACGGTATAATCAGCACCCCAACTGCTCGTCAATTCAAGGGCGGCAGGAGACTTGTCAACCACGATAATCTCAGCAGGAGTGAGAGCTTTGAGGCACTGAATACCAATGTGACCCAGACCGCCAGCACCAATAACCACCACCTTTGTACCTGGATACAGTAGGAGTGAAGCCTTCTTCACAGCGTGATAGGCGGTCAGTCCCGCATCAGCAAGGGCGGCGATGTCTTTTGGAGCAAGCTTGGGGTCTAGCTTCACAACTGCACGGGCTGTCGTCTTGAGGAAATTCGCCATACCACCATCTACAGAAATACCGGGGAAGGTGGAGTTAATACAATGCATATCATTGCCAGAGCGACAGGCACGACAGAGGCCACAGGTAATGAGCGGATGCACTATAACGGTATCGCCAACAGCGACATTGCTCACAGCCGAGCCAATTTCTTGCACCCAGCCTGCATTCTCATGTCCCAATGTATAGGGAAGTGTCACACCAGATTTCTCAATCCACTGACCCTCAATAATATGCAGGTCGGTACGACATAGACCCGCTCCACCAATGCGAACGATCACATCATGTGGGCCTGTAATCTTTGGATCGTCCACTTCTTCTATCTTGGGTTGCTCCTGGTACTGATGCAAACGAACGGCTTTCATGAGATACTCCTATCCTCTTAGCATCTTGACACCCGACAAGACGTGATAATGCTCTTTAACTTTTTAATTTGGGAACGGGCGACCACATCGCTGGATTATTTTGTTAAACAGCCTCGTCGGTCCCTACATGAACTCCTCCATTGGAAAATCTTCTGGACCAACGAAGCGCGAGCCGGGCAAGCCCCAGGTACGGAAGAAATCCCCTGTGGTACGACACAGTGCGATATTGGCATCGCCTCCTGCTCGAATCAACGCTTTACTACGCTTTCTCGCTCGTAGAACGCTTGATGCGGTCACAGGTGAGCCATCGCGTTGTGTAATGAGCGAGGCATCGAGATCAACAGGGTAGCCAGCAGCACGCCGTTCTTCAAGCGAAGCGAGCAGAGCCTGACGGGTGTGATACGTCAAAAACGTTACACGTTCGCCCTGCTTTCCGCGACGAGGCGTATATTGTACCGCTAACGGGTCGGCCTCAGTATCAGCAATAAGACGCCCCTCGCCATCAAGTGAACCCACGTCCCCGACGCGCAGTCGCAGTAGCTCGGCAAGACTCAGACCACTGCCAATCAGTGCCAGAAGGATAATACGCTCTGGCTCTGCATGCGTCTCGCTGGGCAATGCTACGGCAGAGGCAACACCTGGAAGGGTTCGCCAGGGTACATTGACGCCATTGACGCGAAACCAGATTTTCGCTCCCATTGCAAGAGCGGAAACTTGACTATCTGTAAAAGGAGTAAGAGCAGAGGCGAAAGACAGAAGAGCCTGTTCCGCCACTGCCGGGTCTGCAAGAGCTTGTTCCAGGAGTGCTTCGAGGTCGTGATATCCTGTCATGGTGCGGAAACGTCCAAGACTCGCTACTGAGGTACGAGTCCATGACTGTTCACGACACCGCAGCAAAAGGATATCAGCCATACGGCGCACAGAGGGGAAGGCGAGAAGCTCGCCCTCCCTGCGCCCGTTAAGCACAGTAGTTGCGCTTAGCGTCTTCATGCATTACCTCTCGCGTTAATGCGCTCCTGAATTTTGTCACGCAGAAAGTGATCGCGAAGCACTACCTGACATGACGTGACACCTGGAATGGCTTCAACACGTCGCCGAATCTCTTGTCCAATACTGGTGGCAAACTTGGTTGGACAAAGGGGACTGGTCAAGTGAAATTGAACTGTCACCTGACCATCTTCAATCTGCACCTCGTCCAAAAGGCCCAGTTCAGTAAGCGAACGGCGAATTTCGGGGTCTCGTGTTGAGCCTGCGACCTTACGCACTGCTTCAACATCTATACTCATCGAGACACCGTTCCTGCTACGCCTGTATCTTCTGCTGTACCTGTGCTTGTACCTGCGCTTGTACCTGCCGCTACCTGTTTCGACGCATAGTCACGTTTACGCTGAGCAATCTCGTCATTCTCAAACGCCTTAGCTTTGCTTGCAGTATCAATACCGTAGAGACGGGTGATATTACCGCCGATGATCTTTTGCTTTGTCTCCATTGTCAAATCAACGCCGTATTCAGCCTTGATATCCTCTGGTAACTCAAATGCCATAAACTCATCGAGCTGCCAGTGCGGATACCAGATGGGGAAGTCCGTTCCGTAGATGATACGGTCCGCCCCAATCCAGAAGAGCAGATTCGCCATTATCTCAGCGAAATAGCGTGGACGGTTGTGAATAAAGGCAAGTGCAACTGCTAACGAGCCATAGACATTGGGACAACGGGTCGCAATCCAGCAGAAATCATCGAGGCGAGGTAAGCCAACGTGATCAATGATGAAGTTCAGTTCGGGATAGAGCCAGGCGGGTTCGTCGATGTCACGCACGTCGAACTTTTGCAGGGTGAGCGGTTCGACGGCAGGACCTTTATGGAAGTGCATGTTCTTAATACCCAGTTCGATACACTTCTCATACAGAGGGAACACTGCGGGATCGTTTGCACTCCAGCCGCGTGACTGACCGCGCCACTCAGCCGTATACCATTTGAAGCCCTTCATGCCATGTTCCTTGACCTGACGTTCCACCTCTTGCACGGCATTTGGCATACGAGGATCGACACCACCAAGGCCAATCATGCGCTCAGGGGCACGTGCAATCATCTCGGCATTGCGACCAGCGTTGGTAAAGCCCGTATGGTAAAAGTCCATCAGCACTTGCGTCGAGAGGATAGTCATATCGGCGTCACCTTTGACGAACATCTCCTCAAGATACCAATCGGGGTCAACCTTGCGGAATTGCTTCTCGTAATCCATCGTCCACTTTTTGTCGGGTGGATTAAAGCCTGTTTGGAACGCATAAAAGGTCTCGATGAAGGCATCGCCGAAGCGATTCTTACAGTTCTCTTTACTGGCATCCCAAAAACCAGTATGTGCATCCATTACGAATGAGCCGTTCTTCATTGATCGTACCTTTCCTTCGTGAACAGATAATCAGACACACTAACCCACTACTGTAGCGATGAACGATGTCGATTTCTCAACACCCCATCCATCGTAAAGCATAACATCCTTTTGACAGAGTATCAAGTGGTACCTTTGGTTATGTAACATTCCCCGTTTTCCATTCGTGTCACTACTATAGAACACGTATCGTAAAACGATACAGTTCCCAGCCTGTTCATTCCTGAGTACAAAGTGGCATAGTGCGTTGCACGGTGTAGCCTCTTTTACAGGATATACAGGTTTCGCTGTACGTTTTAGAGAAGAAAGAAGGATAAATATCATGGGACAACTTGATCAGAAAATAGCCGTTGTGACCGGAGGCGATAGTGGCATCGGTCGTGGCATTGTACTCCAGCTTGCACAAGCAGGTGCGACAGTCGTTATCAACTACGCTCATGCACAAGACAAGGCAGAAGCTGTGTTGAAAGAGGTTGAACAAAAACAAGGACAGGGTACGATCATACAAGCGAACGTTGGAGATTACCAGCAGGCAATGGGACTCATCCAGCAGGCTGTCGAAAAGTATGGACACATTGACATTTTGGCAAACAACGCCGGTATGGAGATACACAGCCCGTTTGTGGATGTTACAGAACAGGACTTTGATCGTGTCTTGAGTATCGACCTCAAAGGTGCCTTTTTCTGTGCTCAGGCTGCCGCTCGTGCCATGATTCAACACAATATCCAGGGTCGTATTATCAATACGTCATCCGTCCACGAGGACCTCGCGATGCCGCAAAACGTACCCTACTGCTGTGCAAAAGGTGGAATGAGGATGCTCATGCGGACCATTGCGATTGAACTGGCACCACACAAAATCACGGTCAATAATATTGCTCCCGGTGCTATTCATACACCTATCGACGCTGACGTAGAGGCGGACCCGGAAAAGATGGCGGCCCTGCTCAAGGAGATTCCTCTGGGACGTATGGGTCAGCCGGATGAAATAGGCAAATTGGCGGTGTACCTCGCTTCGGATGCTGCCGCTTACGTCACTGGCTCGACCTACGTTATTGATGGCGGTCTGATGATCAATACAGGCGGATTGTAATGGCGGACACACAAACACATCCATCGTTCTCCCCATCAACCTACTTACCAATAGAGGACTACGGACTTGTTGGGGATTTACATACGGTTGCGTTAGTGGGCAAGAACGGTTCTATCGACTGGTGCTGTCTGCCTCGCTTCGACTCACCAAGCGTGTTTGGAGCAATCCTGGATGTGGGAAAAGGAGGCTTTTTCCGCATCGCACCTTCCGACATGCATGAGATAAAGTGCCAGCAGTTGTACTTGCCTGAAACCAATATTCTGCTCACACGCTTTCTGAGTGTCAACGGTGTTGGCGAAATTACCGATTTTATGCCCATCAAAGAGGTCGGGACAGCAGAACATCATCATCAGCTTATTCGCTCTGTCGCGGTTGTGCATGGTTCGCTCTCGTTCACGCTGACCTGTCGGCCAGCCTTTAACTATGCACGCGACACACATCAGGTCGATATATCACATGACGGTGTGTTGTTTCAAAGCCAGTCCTTCAATCTGGGGTTGGCATCGCCCATCGCTCTTGAGACGGATGGACAGAGTGGTGTCCAGGCGACATTCACGCTACATGCGGGTCAAACGGTTCACTTTCTTCTGGAAAGTAACAAGGATAGTGATCGCGCTCCACAACATATCTCAGAAGAAGCCTATCAAACAGCGTTTCAAAGCACGCTGCATTACTGGCAAAACTGGCTCTCGCAATGCACCTACCAGGGACGATGGCGCGAGATGGTGCAACGTTCAGCACTGGTTTTGAAGTTGATGACCTATGCGCCAACAGGTGCGATTGTGGCGGCACCTACCACCAGCTTACCAGAGTCGGTTGGTGGTGCCCGCAACTGGGACTACCGCTACACCTGGATTCGTGATGCCTCTTTTTCTCTTTATAGCCTACTCACTCTCGGCTTCACACAAGAGGCTGAGGCATTCATGGGTTGGCTTGATGCACGCTGTCATGACTTGCACGAGAACGGCACGCTGCAACCTATGTATGGTATCAATGGTGAACAAAAGCTTACAGAGATCGCCCTTGATCACTTGGAGGGCTACCGCCAGAGCAGACCTGTGCGTATCGGGAATGGCGCCTACACACAAAAACAGCTTGACATTTATGGCGAGATGATGGATGCCATTTACACTTACAATCACTACGATGCCATCACCTATGATCTCTGGACGAATGTGCGGCGTCTGCTGAAATGGCTGGAAGACAACTGGCAAGAACCTGACGAAGGCATCTGGGAGGTGCGTGGTGGCCCGCAGAAGTTTCTGCATTCGCGCATGATGAGTTGGGTGGCCTTTGATCGCGCCATTCGCGTGACGCGAGATCGAGGTTGGCCCGCACAAACAGATAAGTGGGTAGATATACGCTCTCAAATTTATGAACAGATCATGACAGAGGGATGGAGCGAGAGCAAAAAGAGTTTCGTGCAATATTATGGCAGCGATGCGGTTGATGCCAGTTCTCTGTTGATGATGATTACCGATTTTACAGGCTCGAAGGAGCCGCGTATGCTCTCAACCATTAAGCGCATGGAAGAGGAACTGACGAGTGGGGCACTGGTGTTGCGCTACAATCCAAAAATGGCGGCAAATGATGGCCTGGGGAGCCAGGAAGGAACCTTCGGAGCGTGCAGCTTTTGGCTGGTAGAAAATCTGGCACGTGCGGGTCGCCTGGATGAGGCACGCTTACGGTTGGAGAAACTCCTCTCCTATAGCAATCATCTCGGTCTCTACGCCGAAGAGATTAGTCCGACAGGGGAGGCACTGGGAAATTTTCCACAAGCCTTTACCCATCTTGCGCTGATCACCGCGTGCTGTCATCTGGACAAAGCGCTCACTACACGTATGGGGCGAGCGAGTACCCCCTCTAGCAAGCTCTACGATTAAATCAAACACGGAAGGCAGTACATACTATAATTGAAAAGAGTGGATAAAGGATATGGATGTCAAGACAGCACGAAATACCTCAGTTAGTACAACAGAAAATACACAATCTCCTTCAACAAAAGTACCACATGTCGTGATTATCGGCGGTGGTTTCGGAGGTCTTCAAGCAGCGAAAAAGCTAGGACAGCAGCCTGTTGAGGTGACGATAATTGACCATAACAACTTTCACCTCTTCCAACCGATGTTGTATCAGGTGTCTACGGGTGGTCTCTCGCCCTCCGACATCGCCATTCCTCTACGTGCTATTTTGCATAAACAGGGGAATACGGGTGTGCTCATGGCGAAGGTGACAGGCATTGATGCCCAGGAGCAACGGGTGCTGATGGACGACAACCAGGCACTCCACTACGATTACCTGATTGTCGCAACGGGTGCAGGCAGTAATTACTTTGGACATCAAGAGTGGGAGAAGCTTGCTCCTGGCATGAAGTCTATCAATGATGCGTTAACAATACGGAAAATGGTTCTCTCCGCGTTCGAGGCGGCAGAACGAGAGCCAGATGAAGCAAAGCGCAAAGCACTGCTGACCTTTGTCTTAGTTGGAGGAGGACCCACAGGAGTCGAGTTGACGGGCGCAATTGCGGAATTGGCAAATCAGTCTCTTAAAGGAGATTTTCACCACATTCATCCGAGTACAGCACGTATTGTGCTTGTACAGGGGGGAAAGCGCATTCTCCACCAGTTTCCCTCGTCGCTTGCGGATGCTACAACAAAGAAATTGCAGCAGATGGGGGTGGAGATTCGGCTGGGCGTGCATGTCAAAGAGGTCAAGCCCGATGGCGTCATGATCGGGGACGAACATCTTGCAGCCGAGAACGTCATCTGGACCGCTGGCGTCAAGGCATCACCAGCAGGAGAGTGGTTGCATGCGAATGTAGACCGCGATGGGCGCGTGAAGGTACAACAGGATTTGAGCGTTCCTGGACATTCAAACATATTCGTTATCGGCGATACTGCCTTTTTGGAGCAAAACGGGAAACCCTTGCCAGGGCTTGCTCCAGTTGCCATGCAGGAAGCGGAATATGCAGCGTCGGTTATTCTGGATCGTGTTGCAGGAAAAACACCACCAAAGCCATTTCACTACTTTGATAAGGGAACACTTGCGATGGTGGGGCGTTCTTTTGGTATCGTCGATATTGGTCCTCTTCACTTCACTGGCTTTCTTGCCTGGCTCACCTGGATTCTTGTTCACATTATGCTACTCATCAATTTCCGCAACCGTGTGATTACGACCATGCAGTATGCGTGGACGTACCTCACCTACCAACGCGGAGCACAGGTGATCTTACCGGACGATACCGTGAGAGAACCGGACTAGCTTATCGGGGCTTATTCTTCTGCGAAACCATTCCCAAACCCGGAACGTACTAAACCCAGGTATATGTACCGAAAGGAGATTGTTGCTCAATGTTTACCGCAACAAAACCAGTACGTTACACGGGGGACGAAGCGCAAAAGCATATCTGGTTAGATGGTGAGAAGCCAGAAACGAGTAAGTGTCTATTTGCTGGCTCACTATTGGGAAATGAAATCGTGCGTGTCCGCTTTCTTCATACCGCCTATCCCGAAGGGTTACGCTTTCAACTCATCGATGAGCGTGAGGGAACGCTTCCGTATCATTCATGGATCGTTTCGACGGGGGACGAGACCTGGCAGACCACGAAGAAGAATGATGAGGCACGGGACCTTCTCGCACCTTACTTACATGGCTTTGCATTTAGTGATAGTGAGATGCGCTGGACACGCGCGTTGGCCGAGAACGAGAACTTTTATGGTTTCGGCGAACATACAAGAGGAATGAATAAAAGCGGAGAGTTCTTGCCGTTATGGAACTGGGACCCAGACATGGGACATGGGCCTCAGACGGGCAGAATGTATAGCGAAATTCCTTTTTTTCTCAGTATTTCTACAAAGACGGGGAGTGCCACGGGCTTGCTTGTCGATCACACGGGCAACATCGATATGGACATGGGCCATTCCGATGCTACTGAAGTGCAGATCACCGTTCAGGGTGATAGCCTGACACTCTATTTCTTCGCTGGTCCCACGCCTGCGGACGTGCTACGTCAATATACCGATCTTACTGGTCGCATGCCCATGCCCCCACGCTGGGCATTAGGGCATCATCAGGGCCGTTGGAGCTATTATACAGCACAAGAGGTGCGCGAGGTCGCGACGAAGTTCCGAGAACGCAATCACTCATGCGAGTCGCTCTGGCTCGACATTGACCACATGAATGGTTTTCGTACCTTCACCTGGAATTCAAAAGCTTTTCCCGACCCCGAAAAGTTGAGCCAGGACCTGTTGGAGCAGGGATTTCACTTGATTCCCGTCGTCAACCCCGGTAGTAAGTCTGATCGGGATTACTTCGTGTATCAACAAGGGCTTTCACACAGCTACCTCTGTCGCAAACAGGGTGGTGATCTTTTCATGGGTACGGCGTGGCCTGATGATTGTAATTTTGCTGATTTCTCGCGTTCGGAAGTGCGTAGATGGTGGGGCGACCTTTTTCATGGTTTTCTGCAACAGGGGATCGCTGGCAGTTGGAACGATATGAACGAGCCGTCACAGGCGACGATGATAGAGAAGAAATATCATAAACCAACTCAGAAGACGTTTAGTGATGATGTCATGCATATAGCAAGTGGGGAAAATGTTACAGGTCCAGACGGGCCACCAATCCTACATAAGTTCTTTCATAACGCCTATGGACTACAAATGGCACGCGCGATGCGTGAAGGAACGCAACGGTTCGCGCCAGATAAACGTCCCTTTGTACTGTCGCGTTCTGGCACTGCTGGCATACAACGTTACTCCGCTACCTGGACAGGCGACAATTCAAGCTGGTGGGAACATATTTCTCTTGCCATGAGGATGTGTTTGAATATGGGCATCAGCGGCCAGCCTTTTATGTGCGCGAACATTGGCGGTTTCTGGGAAAATTGTACTGGCGAATTGCTGGTACGCTTTGCACAGCTTGGCGCGTTCTTGCCCTTGTGTTGGAACCATAACGCGACTGGCAACGTTCCACAGGAACCCTGGGCTTTTGGAGAGCCATACGAAAGCGCGTATCGCAAGGCCATCGAGCAACGTTATCGGCTCCTTCCCTACCTCTACAATGTGTTTCATGAATCCTCTACTAATGGCTCTCCAATTATACGTCCTCTCTTTTACCACTATTGGCAAGATTCAGCCGTGTACGACGTGGAAGATGCCTTTCTGGTGGGCGAGTCGCTACTCACGGCCCCAATCTCTACTGAGGGGGCGACGAGTCGCCAGGTTTACCTACCGGAGGGAGTGTGGATACACTACTGGGATGGCAAGCGATACGAGGGCGGCAAGACTTATAATATCAAGGCACCGCTCGATCAATGGCCTCTCTTTGTGCGAGGTAATAGTATCTTACCTAGTGGGCCAATGATGCAATTCATCGGGCAACACGATACCGATCCGCTTACACTGACCTGCTACATGACCGAGGGTGGGAAAGCAGACTATACCTTGTACGAGGACGACGGCAATAGCATGGCCTATCAACGCAATGCTTTTGCCTACACAAGAATTGCCTGCCAGGTTATGGGGGAGAATGTGGAGGTAACTATCGAAGAGCAGCATGAGAATTATCAACCTCCACGTGCTGCATATGAGGTTATTGTTCAAATCGGCGAGAGAACGTTACAGAAGCGTGTATCGTCAGGGCAAGGGAAGATAGATGTGACGTGGTGAGTAAACAGAGTCAACGTACCTAAGCAAGAGAGAGCGGCGGCGCATTTGGTAGAGATGCATTCCTGCCAAGTGCGCCGCCGCTCTCTCTTGCTAACATTTGACGATTATGCTTGCGTTATCTGCACATAGGGGCCATCGGTTTTCGTCGCTAAACTCCCCTGTGTTGAAACGACGACAGAGGTAGCGAGACGCGTACTATCGGGAGACCATGCTAATGCAAAGATCGGCAAGTCTACGCCAAAGCTGAAATGCTGCTCCGTATAGGCATCCCAACTCATTAAGACGCCACAACTATCACCGCAATAGACCTGTGTAGTTGCCGCAATACGCTTTCCATTAGGCGACCATGCAACTGCAAGAATGAGATCGGGGAGGACGCCCTTTGTGCTATCATGCTCTGCCGCTTGCACATTGTACCCTTGATAGCGATAGAGAAGCGCACCCGTTGACGCGTTCCAGACCTGGGCTGTTCTATCCGACGAACCAGAGACGATGTGCTGTCCGTCGGGTGCCCATGAGATTGAGTTGACGGCTCCCGTATGTCCACGATAGGTAAAGATATGCTTGCCTGTTGTGGCGTCCAGAATATGCACGGTCTTGTCTGAAGACCCAGAGGCAAGACGCTGACTATCTGGCGACCACATAATCGAGTTGACGCTCGCTGTATGGTCGTGGTTGACGTACCTCTGTTTGCTCGTTGCCACATCCCAGACACACACCGTGCCATCCGCTGAGCCAGAAGCAATCGAGAGACCATCCGGGGACCATGCGACAGTCATCACGCTAGTAGTATGCCCTTGATAAAGTGCAATACGCTCTCCAGTAAAGGCATGCCACACCTGGACCGTTGTGTCGAGGGAACCAGAGACAATGCGCTCACTTTCTGGCGACCATGCCACCGCCTGTACACCTGCTGTATGACCACGATAGAGCGTGGGATGAACACGAGCATTGGGATTGGCGGACCAGACCTGCACCGTCTGATCTAGTGATCCCGAAGCAATAGAGGTGCCGTTGGGCGACCATGCGACCGTCGTCACGCGGCTCATATGACCGCGATAGCTAGAGAGCATGCTTCCGCGAGGATGCGAAGTAGGAGTAGCAACCGATGGGGAGGAAAGAAATTGAGCGCATCCTTCAATACTCATGGTTCCTATGAGTCCAGCAAGCCCTCGAAGAGCATCACGACGAGATAGGCGTCGCATAAACTGCTCCAGGTGTTTACGTGCCATTGGCAAATTCCTCTTCCATAGCTACACTGAAAAATAAAAGGTAGAGAGTCCTTGTCCCTGAATATCTTGCAGTATACTACGAGAAAAGCGGCCCGCGCAAAAGGGCCACTTGTTGCACAACGAGAGGAGCCACTTACAGCAGTAACGGCAACAGCAGAACTCCTACAAATCGCGGTACTGGAAACGCCACGCACCACAAACGGGCAACACGATGGCATATACGACAGCCCAAATTAACAGAGCCGTTGGAACGGGTGTTGTTGAGGTAAAAGGCGAGTTGACACGGGCCGCTTGTAGGATGTCGATAGCACCAGAGGTGAGATAGAACGAGGTGCCGTGCCAGAGGGCATCGGTTGGCATAATCAGGCTCATGGTGGTTGTAATATTTTGCACAGTATCTTTTGCGTTAGGTGCAGTGAAGGGTATGATCAGATCGAAGAAACTGGTTATTTGCGCCCCGATGAAAAGCACGAGAATGATTGCACCGTTAACCAGCGTTGGCACCATTGTACTGCCGAGCGTTGTTAGTCCCATCAGCACAAAAACGACTAGTTCTAGTATACCTAATGCACTTACTACATCCGAGGGCCAATAGCCAGTTTTCAGGTAGATGATGCCCAGGAAGGCAAAAAAGAGACATGCCGTATAGATTACGAGAAGACACGCATAGCAAAGCCATTTGCCAAAGACAATTTCAAAGCGGTGGATTGGTTTGGGCACAATAATGGTGAAGGTGCCCGCGTCGATTTCGCCGGAGATCATATTTGTAGTGAGCAGGATGGTGAGAATACTGCTTAGTAGATAGACGAGCCAGACAGCGGGAATACTCATAAAACCGCCCTCACCATAGACGAATATGTCGTGGCTGATAGCAGACGGTCCATTACTGTTGTCAATTATAATATTGAATAGAACGGCGAAGCCGATCAGCATCACAATGCTGAGGAGAACAACGGCGAGAAAAATACGCTTCCGCATCGCTTCCTGCAATGTAAAACGTGTGATTAGTAGTAAGCCCATAGTATATATATCTCCCTATCCCTCATAGCGTGACATATCAATGGTATGCAAGAAAAGATGCTCAAGCGAGCGGCGGCGTGGTGCCAACGAGTAGAGGCGTAGGCCACAAGCATGCACAACGGCAGCAACGTCTGCGGCTTGCTCTTCGTCTTGCACCTCGACCAGAAGATGACATGGTTGATCTTTATCTTCACGAACAGAGAGCGCAACAGCACCGAGTTTGTGCAGGAGTTCGTGAGTGATGGCGTTGACGTGTACATCCAGTGTCAGCGGTTCGTCGAAAAGCTCCTCCGGTGGCCCGACCTTGAGAATATGCCCTTTGTCGATAATCGCCACGCGATCACAGATGGCTTCGACATCAGCTAGCTGATGCGAATTGAGAAAGATGCTCACACCATTGGCTTTGAGGCGCAACAAGAGGGTTCGCATATCGTGCTGCCCAACAGGATCGAGACCGGATACAGGCTCATCAAGAATAATCAGGTCGGGTTGGTTGAGAAGTGCCTGGGCAAGGCCAATACGTTGTAACATGCCTTTCGAGAATGTCCCCAACTTTTGTTTCTCTTTCCCTGACAAACCGACCTCCACCAACACTTCTTTACAACGTTTTTGTAGCGCAACTCCGCGCATGCCATAGAGCTGCCCATGAAATTCCAGAAATTCCTGTGCTTTGAGCCAGCGATGGAAGTTTGGTAGCTCTGGTAAATAGCCGACGCGCCGACGCATCTCCATATTGTTGACTACCTGCCCCAGTACGCGTGCGCTTCCCTGCGTCTGGGTTATCAAGCCTGTAATAATCTTGACGATGGTGCTTTTGCCTGCACCGTTGGGGCCAAGAAAGCCAAAAGCCTCGCCGCGATAGGTGGTGAAGCTGACATTTTCTACCGCGACTAGATGATGATAGACTTTATATAATCCTTCCACCTCAATGGCGGGCAGTTTTTGCTCCTTACCCATGAAATAATCAATCCTCCTGGTGGATAATGGGGTATATTGTTCTCTACTCAATTTGTGAAATTAATAATAGTCTCGAATTTTTGAATTGGAAATGGCGAATTTTGTATCGGGAACGGGCGACCACAAGGGATCGCCCCTACTATATAACATTGATATTGTCCGGTATATGGGTATATGGTAGGGGCGATCCCTTGTGGTCGCCCCTCCATATAAGCCACATAGATTAGCCAAGTGAGTTGGCAGTGTCCAAAATCTGGTTGTGGTCGTTGGTGTTGGTAACAACCGCGTAGACGATGTTGTGGGATTGCCAGAGAACGCCACCGTATTTGATGGTGTTGTCTACCAGCAAGACACCAGATGCGCCATGAATAGACACCTGTTGTGCATCTGTCTGCGCCGTTGGCAGGGGTACCGGAATGGTGCCTGTACTCAAGTCAACGTTCTGCCACAGTTCGTGTACACCAAGCGACAGGTGTGGTAGAGAAAGCATGTAGGCACGCAGGTCTGTAAGCGAGTTTGCCAAGGTACCCTGTACGGTTGGGCTTGGAACCTCCGCAATATCGAGTTGCCGCTGATTGCTACACGCCGCTGATGCATCCTTATTAGATGTATCACTACTACAGACACGTGCATATTGAATGGCGACACCTGGGGCGACTGTGATAGTGTAGGTGGCTCCGTTTAACTGTGCTGGAATGCGAACGTTGCCATCGCCTATTCTCTGCATCGCCGCTCGTGCTTTCGCGGTGTCGAAGGTGAAGGTTGCTTTAGCACCATTAAAGAACGCGTATCGAGGTGTAGCGGTTACGCCCTGTGGTAGCTTGCTAGGCAGCAAGAGCGAAAAATGTGTGCGCTGCTCAACCTGTGCTTTGGTCGGATTGTTCAGATCAGTAATCTGAGTTTGCGAAACATTGAGTGTGCCAAAATCGGTCAGGTTGTTGAACAGGTCCTGTGTGGTCTGGTTGGCGTCGAGTTTCACAGGTTGGAACTGTTGTACATGGAACAGGGCAAAGAATTGATCGGCGAGCACACCAGCGTTTGGCAACAGTAGTGCGGCAATCAAGGCGGCGGCAACGGCTGCCGTTATCCAGCGAACGCGGTTACGTCTCCATGCTGGTTGTAATGGTTTTTGTGACTTCTGCCCAGCAAGTGGCACAATATGCAGATCATGAGCAGGATGTTGCTCCTCATGTATTTTTGTCTGAAAAGCTGTAAAGGCTTTGGCAGTATGGGGCATCGCGCTTGCGGAAGGATTGAGCGTGTCAAGTAAGCCATATACATCCTGACCGCTTTTCCTGATATCGCGTTCGTCGGCACTACAGTCAGCACAACCGATCAGGTGTGCGAGTGCCTGTACATTTTCGTCGGTTGGGAGTTCGCCATCGCGCATGCTGACGAGTAATCCTCTATCTAAACACTGATCATTCGGCACGAAGTGCTGCTGCTCGTTCATTGTATCTCCTTCGGAATTCGCGTTCCGCGCGGCCTAGTAGTGAGCCAACAGAGGCTGCCGCCACTCCTGTCGCCTGTGCAATTTCCGCATAGCTTAAACCAATGCTACGTAGTAAGATGTATGTCTGCTGCCGCTCAGGAAGCTCGGCCAGGACTGAGCGTATCAATGTTGCCTGCTCCGTCGCTAACAAGTGTTCTTCCGGGCTTTTCTCCGCGCCATTGGACACGCCTTGTGCTATCCTATCGCCGGACTGCTCTTCGTGATGGATGCGTCGTTGCTGAGCGCGTAACGCGTTCAAGCTGAGATTAGTGGCGACGCGACATAGCCATGCACGTTGTTCGCCCTCGCTCGTCGCCTGTGGTGGCATGCGGTAGAAGCGCAGAAATACCTCTTGCGCGATATCGTCCGCCTCGTCGCATCGCCCCGTACAGCGATACGCAAGCTGATAGACGAGGGGATAGTACCGTGTAAACACGGCCTCGAACGCCTCATCCTGAGTAGAGGCGGCGAGAGTTCTCTGTAATACCATGCCTCTCTTTTCCTTTAAGTATCATTTATCATTGACACAATGTGCTTTCGCAGGTACGTACTCTGTTTTGCATCTATAAGACACCACTCACGCAGAGTTTGTGACAGGAGGTTAGATAATCAGGATGGTGTATACTCTATTATGTTCGCTGTTCAAGTCTTATATATGATTGGAGTTTACAATGCTTACTATCAAAGATGAGACATTCGGAGGAGCTTTTCCATTTACTCCACATTACCACTCCCTTGATAGTTTTACTATGCATTATGTAGACGAAGGAAGTGGCGACCCTGTTGTAATGCTGCATGGCGACCCTACCTGGGGCTATCTGTACCGCAATTTCATCCCGTCGCTCTCCCAACATTATCGCTGTGTTGTACCGGATCACATGGGTATGGGCAAGTCAGACGTTCCACAAGACCGTTCTCTGTATACACTTCATCATCATATTGCTCATCTTGAGTCACTCCTTTTACGCCTTGATCTATACAATATCACTCTAGTACTTCATGATTGGGGTGGACCAGTTGGATTAGGATTTGCCACACGTTATCCTCAACGCATAAAACGACTTGTCATTTTGAACACCTGGGCCTTCGCTCCCTGGCCTACACCGCCGTTGCCGCGCTTAACTGAAATCATTCGTTCCGAAAAGGGAGAAAGTTTTGTATTAAAGAGAAACGGTTACTTGGAACCCGCTCTTGTAGGGACAACTCGTTATACAAAGAACCTTACGCCAATGGTTATAGAGGCATATCGCGCCCCATTTCCCACGCCTGAGTCTCGCCTTGCAATGCTATGTTGGTCACGAGATATTCCTGTGCAGGAGGCTGATACTTCTTACGCAGAAATGAAGCGGATAGAACAAGGATTGTTTCAGTTTACCAAAACGCCAATTATCCTGATATGGGGCATGCAAGACCCTGTACTTTCACCCTCTGTCCTGCGCCTCTGGCAACATCTCTATCCACATGCCACAACACATGAGATCGAAGATGCCAGTCACTTCTTACAAGAAGATGCGCCAGAGCGCGTTGTGGGCTATATTCAGAATTTTTTAGCGAAAAATATATAATAAAGAAATGCAAAAACGCAATGTAGTTTCTGGAAATGTTGAAAGATAACGTGCTAAAGTACGCCTTCATAAATCGACGCAACAGGAAGTTGTAGCTTGAGTTGCTCAATCTGAATTGTTTGACCCACAGAAAAGCGTTCTTGTTTCCAACCCATTGAGCGATGGTATACCTCGACGTGTTGCTCATCCTGGCTTACCAGCATATAAACTTCGAGTGTGGGACAGCGCATGTAGCGTGCGAACTTTTCAGTGCGGTCGTATCTCTCGGTGCTGGGTGAAAGCACTTCGACGACGAGACGTGGAGAGCGAATCATGAACGGTTTCAGCCGTTTATCTTTATCCCAGTCTGCGCGGTCGCATGTCAGCACAACATCGGGGACGACAGGTGGTTTACCAGGGATGACAACATATTGATCGCGATGAGCGTGGCAAGGACCATTTCTACCAATCTGCTCACGTATGAGAGAATCGATGTTTGCGGCAATAGTGCTATGCTCAGGAGTTGAGCCAGTCATATCGTAGACAACGCCATCGATGAGTTCATAGCGGTACGGGCTTTCGACACTTATCATGCGCTCAAAAGCTTCCTCTGTCATTGCGATACCATGTATATCGTCGCTTTGTTGATTTGCAACCATTGTTGTCTCCTGATGGCAAGGATTTCGCGCGATAAATCGCACCTCGGACGCGATAAATCTGGTCCCTACAACACTATAACATACTTATACCTGCACCGATGAGGGCGGAAAGCACCACAACTACCCAGGGTGGAACTTTCCAGATCACCAGCAGACCAAAGGCCAACAAGCTCAAAGCGAAATCTATTGGGGCATGAATAGCACTGACCCAGATTGGTTGATAGAGGGCGGCGAGCAAGATACCCACGACAGCGGCACTGATGCCTCTGAGAGCGGCCTGGAATGCTTCGATAGAACGGAGACGGTTCCAGAATGGGAGAATGCCGATTACCAGGAGAAAAGAGGGCAAGAAGATGGCAAGAAGCGCAATCAGTGCGCCAAGCCAGCCATTTGGAGCAGGTTTGCTTACTGCCCCAAGAAAGGCCGAGAAGGTGAAAAGAGGGCCTGGGACAGCTTGAGCGGCGGCATATCCTGTGAGGAATTGGTCATTTGTGACCCAACCAGCAGGAACCACTTCGCGTTGCAAGAGTGGTAAGACGACATGACCGCCACCGAAGACGAGCGAACCGACACGAAAAAACGTGTCAAAGAGAGCGAGCGCCTGTATAGGAAAGATAAGGCGTAGTATTGGCAAGGCTATAAGAAGTGCAAAAACCACGATCAAGGAGGCAACACCTAACTGGCGTGGTATTGCTAAAGGGAGAATTGAGGGTTTGGATACATCGTTACTATGGAGGAATCGCCAGCCAATCAGCCCACCAACAACGAGAATGAGAATCTGGACAACGGCCACAGGCCATAGCAGGATCGTAATGGCTGCCAGTAGTGCGATTGTTATACGTGGCCGATCAGGGCAGAGCGTTGTTGCCATGCCCCATACGGCTTGTGCCACCACTGCCACCGCGACCACTAATAGACCATGCAACCATCCAGCCTGTGCCACACCTTTAACATCATTGGTGAGCAAGGCAAAGAGCGTGAGTGCGAGAGCCGAGGGAAGAGTAAAGCCAAGCCAAGCCGCCAATCCTCCCCAAAGTCCGGCACGCGTAATACCGAGGGCAATCCCCATCTGGCTACTTGAAGGGCCGGGCAAGAATTGGCACAGGGCGAGTAGGTCGGCATAGTTCTGCTCGTCGAGCCACTTTCGGCGCACAACCACCTCTTGTCGGAAGTAGCCAAGATGGGCAATTGGTCCTCCGAAGGATGTCAGGCCAAGCCGTAAAAATACGGCCAGCACCTCTCCAAAGGACCCCCTAGGATTGAGCGTATCGTCCTCGTTTGCTTTCACTTCGTCAATTTGCATCTGCTCTTTATTTGTATAGGGAAACTACGCTGACACTTTTTTCTTTGTTGGCAACTAAATCGTTCATGAAGTTACCCAGAGAGTTCCAGGGACGTTGCCCCTCACATATTTCTTGATAGGATACTGCCATTGTTTGCAGTTCAGTACAGGTTTTCATCTCTCACCTCATTTCTACAAGCGGTCTCACCAATCCAACAATCTCTTGATGAATCTCTTCTTGCGTTCGCAAGGCGTCCACGACCTTGATGCGTTCAGGGTAGGTTCGGGCAAGCGTTAGAAATGCGGTACGTAACTGTTGGTGGAAGTGTTCAGACTCAGCGTCGAAGCGAGACTGCTGTTCACGTAGGCCGCTTTGGTCATAGGTGGTGTTGGTACGTGCCTGTACCTGTGTAGGGTCGAGGTCGAGCAGGATGGTGAGGTCGGGGACGTGGTTTTGCGTTGCGAGCATGGAGAGGTGCATAACAAGCTCAGCACCGACGCCACGGGCCACTCCCTGATAAGCGACGCTTGAATCGAAACAACGGTCGGTGAGGACGTGAATGCCCTGTTCGAGGGCGGGCAGGATGAGCGTTGCGAAGTGCTGGGCGCGGTCCGCTTGGAACAGAAAGGCTTCGGCAAGAGGTGTAATAGTCAGTTCGGGATGGTCGAATAGGACACGGCGTATCTCGACACCAAAGGGCGTGCCACCGGGTTCGCGCGTGTGGATATAAGAAATATCGTGGTCGGTAAGCCACTGTTCGAGCAGGCGCATCTGTGTGCTTTTGCCTGCTCCGTCGAGTCCTTCAAATGAGATCAACCGTCCCCTACTCACATGTCCTCCTCTTGCTAGCGTTCGCGGTCCGTGCGGTATTCTTCGTAGTCCCAGTCGAAGTAGGGCTTGGGCAACATGTCTTCAGGCGTCCAGTCGCTACCGGGCTTGCCGTACTTGCCGCGATATTCTTTGAGCGTCTCGCCGACGTATTCAAAGGTAAGCTGACAGATACGAAAGTTGACGGGTACCCAGATAACCGTTTGTGTATGGTTGCTAATCTCCATTGTCCAGCGATTGATGTAGCCAACGTCACCAACACCGGCACAGCGACAGACCGAGAGGCCGGAACGCGCAACGGTGCTACGTGAGTACATCTTCGCGAGAAAGCCATTGTGACCGCCGATGACCTCTTGCGTATGGGCGAGAATGGTGGTGCCCGGGCGAATGGCGATCTTGTTGCCGTGCGCCTTACGTGGCTCACCCCAATAGCGGCGAATCTCTTCCGGGTTGTCCAAGTGCATCACCTCGATATTGGCATCACCCTGGAAATACCATTCGCCGAGCCGACAATCATACGAGTTCGTACCCAGATGACGACGGTCAAACGGCTCGATGACAAGATTACCGCGTTCTCGCTCTTCCACAATACGTTTATCGGACAGTAACATAGCTGTATAGTCTCCTCAATATGGTTGAACAGGGAGAACGCAAGGGTCCCCTACATTTTGTATGGCACGTCAATAAATATGTAGGGGAGACCCTTGCGGTCTCCCTGCCTCTCTATCAATTCGGCAATTTGTAAGCCTTATTATACCGTGTATATGCAATATCCAAATAACAACTAGCAAAATAAACGTTGGAATAAGAGAAAAGTAATCTGACTTGCGTCACCCTCTTGTAATTGGAACATTTGTATCATACACTTTTAGCAGAACAGCATATATGAAAAGACATGTTAGGAGGATACCTTAATGACCACAATCACTGATGAGTTTATGCAGCAGATGATGACCACAACCAAGAAGTATTGCGTCGTTATTTTGAAGGCTGGACCAAACAAGAAGCGGGATGGAGTCGAAAAAATCATCTGGGAACATGGACGAAGAAATTTCTCGCTGCGTGCAGATGGCATGTTGCCTATCGTTTGTCCAGTCAACGATGGAAGCGATGTATCAGGTATTGGCATTTTTAATGCTTCTGTCGAAGAGGTCAAAAAGATTATGGACGGGGACCCAGGCGTACAGGCTGGTGTTTTCGTCTACGAAGTTCACGCTTGCCGGAGTTTTCCTGGAGATTGCTTACCAGAATAAACTATTAGATTATTTCTTCCAACTCTTCTATACTCTCTTCGATGGGCAGAGTACGCGCGGTATCAACATCTATCCAGATGCGCTCGATCAGGTCGCGAGCGGCATCTTTGTCGGTTAATGCACCATGGAAAGAGAAGAATGCGCGGTCGTCGCTGTGGCGATGTATCCAGCGGCTGATAATGTTGATCTGGTCAACCTCGGCCTTGCCTACGATACTGGGGGCGTCTCCTAATGTAGCTGCTACGTCAAGCATCTCATAGATGGCCTGTTTCATGGCCCCTGGCTCGTGCGGTACAGGTAGTTGCTTGACAAGGCGTCCATGACGAATGAGAAATAGCTCGTTGTGCCCCTCCTTTGCTGAGGGATACACAATAAACAAGTTGTTCGCTTCAACGGCACCTGTGATGAGACGTTGCCCAATCAGCACCTCGTCGGCACCACGAATGGCATCACGAAACCACGCGGCCCGCTCAAAGTTGAGATTGTGCGCGGCCTCATGCATCTGACGCCGTAGACGTTCCATCAGGTCTTCACGTTCTCCACCAAGAAAGGCGCAAACCTGCTCAATCACCTTCTGATATTCGGCGACATCGACACCACCGCGACAGGGACCGGAACATCGGTCAAGGTGCAGACGTAAGCACGGGTCCGAGGCTTTGGCTTGAGGGGGTAAGCCGCGTGTGCAGGTACGCACGGGAAAGACTTTTTGCACCAATTCGATGGTCAAGTCAACCATGCGCCGACTACGGAACGGACCAAAGTAGCGTGCGCCATCTGCGGAGACCTCTTTTGTCGAATAGACACGCGCAAAGGGATGCTGCACGTCGATCTTGATGAAGGGGTAGAGTTCGTAGTTTCGCAACTGCACATTATACGCAGGTTGTAGAGCCTTGATCATCTCCGACTCTCGTAGCAGAGCCTCAAGTTCCGAACCCATCACGATGGTTTCGATCTCTTTGACGCTCTGCAACAGGCCATCCATTTTACGGGTGTAGCCGAGCGGATGGCTATAGTACGACGCAAGACGGTTTTTGAGACATTTTGCCTTGCCTACATAAATAACTTGATCGTTGGCGTCTTTCATCAGGTACACGCCAGGGGTGGTAGGAAAATTGCGCTTCCAAGCGGGATTGAGAAAGAGGCTCCCTGTCGGGCGTGTGGTTGGTAGAGACGAGGAGGCGATCTTACCGTCGGCACGCCATTTTTCGTCCTTTGTCGCTGGCATGAGTTGGGTAATATCACCACTCCATGCAACGGGCAATTGGAGACGACGGCGCAAATGACCGAGCGTGGAGATGTTTTGCTGTCGCGCTAGCTCAAGGATACGGAGAAAGACGGCGGCTGTCACGGTCGCATCACCAAGCGCACGGTGTCTGTTCGCAGTTGGAATATTGAGATGGCTAGCCACCATATCGAGCTTGAAACGCTTCAAGCCTGGACAAAAACGTCGTGCGAGTGGAATGGTGTCGAGACCATCAGGCGGGAAGGCACGACCAAGTAGGTGCGCTTCATATGAGAGAAAGCCGATATCAAAGCCGACGTTGTGGCCTACGACAATCGCTTCGTCGATAAAACTCATAACATCAGGTATAATCTCTTGCGCGGTTGGTGCGTTCTTGACCATCTCGGTTGTGATGCCTGTAAATTGTGCGATAAAAGAGGGAATGCGGCGTCCTGGGTTGATAAGCGTCTGGAAAGAGTCTACCGCTTCGCCGCCACGCACACACACACAGGCAACCTCGATCACGCGGTCGGGGCCGGGACGTAGGCCAGTGGTCTCGGTGTCGATCACCACAAATTCCACGTTGTCTAGCAATTGCTGTGTGCTGCGCCATGCGGAGAGCGACCAGCGCACATCGCTACTGATGCCAATTTCGCCCATTTCTTCAAAGAGCGCAGAACTTCGCAAAGCCTGTCGTAGCATCACTGTCCAGAAGCCATGTTGACCCGTATTGGTATTTGCGCCAAAGAGATGCTGTATCAACACCTCTTCCGCTACAGGCTGACCCATGCTCTCTAGCAATTCGTGAGCGCGTCGCAATAAAGTACCGCGTTGTGGAGTGCTGCTATCCGCCATTGCACACGTCCTCTTTATGCTTCCCTGGAAATAAATTTAGACCATTTGTGCTAGAATAGCACGTACAGATGGCTTTTGACAAGAGAATAGGTAAGATGTCCAGGGCAGATGAGGGGCAACTTTTACTGACGAATGTGTTGCTCAATTCATGATTTTCTTCCTCCTAACGTAGAAATCAGGGAAAGAAAATAGTGAGGGAACTATATAGGTTGAGCAACAGTATACTCATTGAGCGTAAAGGTGCGATATTTTTTGCCCTCCTGGGTCATTTTTAGATTTATCGCTTGTTTACAGCTTGCATCCGTTTGGATGAGATATGATGCAGATGGATCATTATTAACTATTGTGTAATAGGGTGCGTACCTATTATGGTAGCTGCGATTTAAAGTGCATCCACTAGTCAGAACTCCACATATAATATGTTCCTGGCTTTGGAACGCAAGGCGATCACATGTCCAATAATCTGTATAGACATGTGTTATATGGTGGTCTAGCAGTCCTTGAATGAGTTGAGATTCCTGTGTATTGGCGGCTCTGGCAAGAGGCACTTCTGTCACCGTTTTAACCGTTCCATAAAGAAAAATGGTGAGCAAAATGAGGAGGAAACTAAGGTAAAATAATGGTTTTATCAGTTGAATGGAGAATTTTCTATTCAACTGATATCGTATAGATGTTGCGCCTCTCCAAATAGGCCAGAGCACTAATGGGGTTGCAACCCACAAACATATTAAATAACGGGAATACTGCGCTTTCCCATCGAGAGGAGCATGGCTACGTAGATAGATGAATAGAGTTACTATACAACAGAAGAACAGGATTATTTGAAAGAAATATGTAGCAGTTTGAGATGTGCTATTAGAAAATTGAGATGTGTGTATTATTTTTTTGAGAGAGAAAAGCACCAGACCAGCAGATGTAGCCAGAAGGAAGAGATATAGTGTACTCCAGGCGAAGCCTGCTGCGTGACATTGAAACGTAGGTGGATATGACGGCTCAAAACCGAGTATTTTGAGGAAGGGAAGTTCATCAAAATGGCAAAATGGATTTCCTGTAATCGTCGGTATACTTACTTCCATAGTGTTTTTTATCTGCTGTAGTACGATGCTGAATGTCAATGGAACAGTTCCCCGCAGTGAAATAAGCATAGCCCAAGTTGTTTGATCAGGAGCAGATCCGATGTTATAGACGATTAATGGGAATGTTCCTAGCATTAAGCCGAGTAGCACCAGAAGGATGGCACCTTTTAGCAGTTCTCTCCAACAAAATAACAAGAGCAGAATACCGCTACCAATCACCCAGGGAAAAATTATAAGATCACTCCACAGACCTAGCCCAATCACAAGTCCCCAGCTACCATACATGAGAAAACGCTTTATGACATGATTACTAGATTGAGAGAGTGCTAATTGATAGGTTAGGAGAAAGGCTAGTGAAGTGAGAAACAACGTTTCAACGTATCCCCCAAGAGCCACAAGTTGGCGGGATAATACTGCATTTGAACCGAGGCTCAGTACGTAGGGTAGACGGCTGGCGAGGTATCAATTACTTGTTCCTTTTCCATCCGTCCCCCTCCGAACCGTGCTTGCTGGTTTCCTAGCACACGGCTCTCTAGTGACTCCTATCCTTGTATCGGCTGTCTGGTAGGTTTTCCTGTTTGTATTGCTGCATGGCAATACCCACATACCACGAGGGTCTTTCTGGTCATCGCTGCCATTTTTTGTACCCATAATGGTTTTTCCTTTCTCCCCTTCACTTTTAGGTCTTTTAATGCACGGACGTGGTGAACACTAATGTTTTCATTACTTCCGCACATCTCGCACGTATCCCGAAGAAGCCGTTTGACGATTTCGTTGCGTGGTGTGACTATCGGTAAAGCGGGTTTATCCAGTAGAATTGCCTTGTTTTGTCGTCTCCACGGTATGCCACCAAATCGTGCTATGAGTGGCTTTTTCTCATCTCTTTCAACTCTTACCTCTAGGCATTTCATCGTTCCGTATGGTGTTTCCATATCCGTTTGATACTTTTTTACCATTTGGTTTACCGTTGATTGATGCTTACTGGCGAGTGTTTTCAGCAATGAGAGTCGCATTGTCCAATGCAATGTTTGTAGACGCGCGATGTTCACTGCTAGCACATAGTATTGCATCAGTCCCCGATACTTCCATTGGTACTTTTCCACGATTGCATACTCGCTTTCTGTAGTTAGTTCCATTCGATGTATCGGTTTCCCTTGCGCTTGATATTCGGCACAATTCTTTTTGACGACATCTGCTGGCACTCGCAATTCAATTCTTTCGTTGACACTTCGTGCCCTTCTCACGGGGTCCAACTTGTCATTCGCAAATTGGGCTGCAATCTCGTATCCGAGGAAGCGTGCTGCACTGGTGCGTGCATGCGTGATGACGGTCTTTTCCTGACTCAATTCCAACTTGAGATGGTCTTGAAGGAATGTCCTCAGTTGTTCCTTTATGTCTTCCGCTTCTGCCATTGGTCCCGCAAAGCCAAGTAGAAAGTCGTCGGCATAGCGCACGTATCTCAGGCGTCGATATTCATCGTCGTTCGGGTCGTAGTAGGGAAGTTGTAGCTGTTGCTTTCTTAGCATGGCGGCTTCCTTTTTCTTTCCCTTTTTCCTAAGTTTGCTCGCTTTGTCTAATATCCTTCGATAGTCAGGATTGACTCTACGCCTTTCTTTGCGGTTGTACGCTGGAAAGAGCACACTCTCGACATACCTATCCAGTCTGTCCATGTAGATATTCGCTAGTATGGGACTTATCACACCGCCTTGTGGGGTTCCACTGTGGGTGCGATGATAGTGCCATTCTTCCAAATACCCAGCTTTGAGTAGACCTTCCATCAATCGCAAGAACCTATTGTCGTGGAGCTTTCCTCTCAGTATCGACATCATGATTTCGTGGTCAATATTGTCGAAACATCCTTTGATATCTCCCTCAACGAACCATTTGGTACCTGTCCATACACGCTTCACCTCACAGAGTGCGGTGTGACATCCACGTCTAGGTCGAAACCCGTGAGAGTGGTCACTCATCTGCGGCTCGTAATACGCTTCAAGGATGAGGCGTATCACTTCTTGCAGGAGTTTATCTGACCACGTTGGCATGCCGAGGGGTCGCATTTTCCCATTTTTCTTGGGGATGTAGACCCGTCGAACTGCTGTCCACCGATAGCGTTCATGACGTATATCATCAATGATGCTTTCGATTTTCTTGAGCGACATACCATCCACGGTCTCGCTGGTTGTACCTTTAGTCATTGCTCCTTTGTTGGAGTACATTCTTGCATATGCCCATAGGTACAGGTCTGGATTGTAGAGCTGTCGATAGATATCTTCCAGCGGCAATCCTTTTTTGCCGCGTTCTTGGATGATTGCTAATACAGTTTCGGCGTTTCTCATCACGAGTACCTCTCTGTCCTTAGTTATCAAAAATCACCTGTCCCCCTTCGCCTTGTATCAGGCTTTCCCTGACGCGGACTACTATGAGGACTCCGTGACCCTATGCCTCTCGGCACGTAGGCCATCCCGCATTTGCGCTTGATAGACGTTCAGTACGTGTAGGTTCCCGTTCGTTTCCTTACCAGAGGTCGTTCCTCTGTACTCACTGGAGAGGGTGTTGCGCGAGCCTAGTAATACCTCGCGTATTGAGCATTCTACGAAAGTGAATGCGTATTCCAGTGTCACCGAATGCAGCTATGCTACGGTGGGCCATCACTTGAAACCGTTGGAAACTTGGGTTCGGCAAACTCGGCCTAACCATGCGTACAGGACTTGCGGTGCATCACGTTACATAGCTTCGCGTTTAACCGCTTTCCCACCATGCTACTTTCCTCTTTGGGTTTCCCCGCCAAGTTAAGTGGGTGTCCTAGAAGGTCATCTACCCTCAACCTTCTGCTCCTGTGGAGCTATCCATCAAGCACCGAAACGGCGCACT
>JAABUJ010000542.1_pt1 | contig 72990 bp, 61 predicted proteins | sample 5559131 | NCBI WGS metagenome assembly JAABUJ01 (sample SAMN10711875, study PRJNA513366) | rock metagenome | isolation source: Antarctica rocks | place: Antarctica: Victoria Land, Mt New Zealand nord | collected 2016-01-07 | reverse complement strand
CGCGACACCACCGTGGCACCTTGCACTGCAACAACCACAGCTCGACCAGTGACTCTATTAGCTCTGAAAGGCAAGCCTTCCAGGTTCCCAGCCTGCACCACGGGGAGGAAGAGTCTTTGCAGGCCTTGTATATTAGAAAAGTTTGTTAAAAATATTAATTTTTGAACTTATTTCTTTAATTATAATGATGAGTGTTATGTATTAAATGTGTTTAAATGCATTACAATATGAAAGAAGTAAAGATGATTTATAACATTTATAAATTATACAATACAGCTTTTAAATATATCTATAACAAAGTTATTAACATAACTTCTGTCTTATCTTCTGATTTCTTCTCAGAGAAAAGCAGCAAATATATAAGATAAATAAGATAATTATTGCAATAATTAAATTATATTGCTTTTCTTAACTTAACTGAGAGTAATTTACTCAGTAGTTAACTGTTAAATTAAGAGTTCTTTTTAATCAATAAATATTTAAAATAAAGACAGAGCTCTCTGCAGTCATTGTATATTAGAAAAATACATTAAAAACATTAAATAATAATTGTATTTAATTCTTAACTTTTGACTATAAAATATATTTATGTCTTTGAATGCATTGCAATTCTGTAAACACATTATGTACACTTTACAGAGTAATTCTCAAAGCTTTGCATTTTTATAATTTAGTCATTTACATAATTTTCAGTCAGTCAACATCATTTACATTTTATAATAATGTCATCAATTCTTAAACAGAATCTTCAAATACTTCAATTAAATCATCTTCAAAATCTTCTTCAAGCTTGAAATTCATTAACTTTTAAAAATATTTAATTCAATACTTAAAACATGATGACTCAGTCAGAAAGAATGAGCTATAGAGTAAATTTAAAGAGTGATGAATTTTAATTAATTATGAATAAAAGAACACTGATGACAGTTAATTTAGTATTGATAAATTTAATTAAAAACACTGTATTATGCAATAAGATAATTATCTTCATGTCAGCAATGAATAACAAGAGTATTTAAAGACAGTACATCAATATATTGATATATCTTGTTTAATTTGCTATCATTGTAATGAGAATATAGCTCATTCAACATTAATTAATAATGATATAAATTCTCTTTAAAATCATAAATCAATTAAGAACTGTTCAGCTATCATTATGAACATTTATTTAAGTATAAATATTTAATTTACTTTTAAAAAAATTAATTTCTGCTTTTTCAACATATATTTCTAATGTGTATCTCTAACATAGTGCAGCAGACAAAACTTGACAAGAAATCAGTAAATAAGTATTTCAGTGTTAAAAACTTCATTAAATAACTTTTAAACAGCTTTCTTTTTTTAAATCTTTCTTTTTGAGCACTTAAGAACTCTAAATTTCAAAAACTCATTTAAATGCTGTAATTAGATATGCTGATGTCTGATAGACATTGATTTAGCAATTTAATAAAGATATAACATTAAAATATTTAAGAAACACTTCTCATTAAGTTTAAATAAATTATTAAAATCTTAATTACACTTAATAACTGAATCAGTCTCAATCATCTAATCTTTATGAATATTACTGCTTACTTTATTGACAAGAACTGAAACTATTAAAAAGTTCTTCTTATCTTTTAATTTCTTTACAGTCAACATACTGATCAATTAATGACTACAGAGATCTTTGTAATTCTTTAAGAATATAAATTGAAGAAGTATTTTTTTGCAGTAATTATGAATAACTGCAGCAACAATGAATTTATATAAAGAGCTTTGAGTAAGCTCTTAAAGAAAAAAGATATTGTATAATAGACTGTAGTCAATGTCATTTTTTACTTTATACATATCATTTAGTTAACTGTCAAGAATCTACTTGACTCATTAAAGATATCAGCAATTAATGAGTTAATTACTTTATCATTTAACAAAAATAATTTAACACAAATCATCAAGAAAATCACTTTATTTAACACTTTATTCAAAATATATTACTATCTTGTTTTTAATGAATAGTTCTAATAGATATAACTAACACATCCTTAAATATCTAGATTTAACAGCTTATTATTGCTACAAATTTCTCTCTATAGCAATACAAAATATTTAAAAGAATTCAGTATCTCATTCATTCATATTCTGCTCTGACACTTATACAGAATGTTAGAACATAATGAAATTCTATTTATAATATAATGTAAAGAATTTATTAACTTTGCAATGATATATGTGTCTGAATCAGTCAAGAATGTAACAGAATTATAAAATTAAGTAAGAAGCTTAAGATTCTATATGTATTTGAGCAGAAGTAACAGCAAATTATATATATAATGATGCTTCTTTAACTCTTTAAGAAGTATACAGAGTCAATGAGTTAAACATATAATTTAATTATATATAAGATATTTTTTGTGTACATCAATCTTTTTGATCATCTGAAGAATCAGAATAACATAAAGAAATTAAACTTAATTTTAAAGTAAACAGTGAAGCTGAAGACAGCTATTGAGAAAGTATTAATTAAGATGAAGAAGTATTATATGTAAATAGAAGATTGTTATCATTCTTAACTCTATACAGAAACTTTCATTATATTAAGTACATTTTTTACTGATTTTTTTAATGTATTATTTTAATGTGCATCATTAATTGCTGAGATGTGCAGTCAGCTAAGTGAGATTAAACATATACATAGTATTGAATTGAGTTTCAGACTTATTATAAAGATCATTATTGTTTATATGAAAATGTTTTGTCATATAATCATATTTGAAATTCAACATTATCTATCATCAAATCATTCATAAATCTCATCACAAAAGCACAGCAATTCAAGACTTAACTTAACAACATCATAATTATTAATTTAAAAGTCAATCAATACTTAAATTCTTCACTATACTCAGTTAATAAAAATAATCTTGACATTCTGAAATACTGAAAGTTACAGATCATGATCTTTTCAGTATTAGTTATAATAATTAAAAATGTTCTTGCTATATTTATTGCTGATGTTGAAGTTAAATGACTGTTTAATCTTTCTTAAGATGTCATTATTTATTGAAGAGATTGACTAAATAAAGTCATCATTAAGATCATTATAATGATTAAGTTTGATTTACTTCAACATTAAAAACTGAATTATCTTATAACTGAAAGAAAGAATGTTGCAGAAGATTTATTTTTAGATGAAGTTAATATAGATGTAAAGTATCTATTTTATGTATTTATTTTAAATTACAATTCTTTTAACATTTTAAATAACAGCTTGACTGATACTCTGAATTAAATCACTTATGACATTTCAGAATACAACTTTTACAATACTTTAAATAATGACTTTGATGATCTGAACAAAGATATGAAACTTAATATCTATAAAGACAGCTAACTGATACATGCACATCAGAATTCTTTGTTAAAAAATTAAAATGCTGTAACTTAAATGAATTAGTCAATATCACAGCATCTTTACAATTAACTACACTATTAATTTTCTCAGTTCATCTTAAAAAGAGAGTCAGAAGAGATTTGCTTAATAATTATGTTAATAAATGCAAAAAATTCATGAAACTATAATTTGTTTAAATACAATGTTAACTTCTCTGCTTTTAAAAGAAATACATTATGTATCAGAAAGAATACTTACATTTGAAGAACAGAAAGAAAAAAGAAAATAAAGAGAGATAAATAATAAATAAATTTATATGAAAGTAATTTGACAGTAAATAATGCTAACTCTTAACAGTGAATATTAAATTAACTTTAATTACATTATCTTCATTTACATTACTTCTTCTTTATGCTTCACTATTTTATCATTCATTACATCACTCAATCACACAGTTAAGAATCTTTAATCTCTAATAAAATTAACATAATCACCACCTAGTCAAGTTAGCCACTCAGTCAAGTCACCTCACTGTTGCTTAATTAATTCATGCTGAAACATCTTAAATTATTAATATATCTTCATTCTAGACTAATTACATGAAAACTAAATCATTCATTGTATTAAAAGAAAGTAAATACTCATGCTATACTATGCTGTTTAGTGAAATCTCTAAACTGTGTTGTCTATGAGCACATCTTGATCAAGAGAGTTACAGAAGAAGTAGAAAGAACATTAACTGTAGTTAATGTGAACAGAGTCTTCACTTAATCTTTAATATTAATTTTATTTTGCTTTATAAAAGTAGTTAAAACATCATTTCTCAACATTCTTACTCAGTAAGACTGCATCTATTGACTCTCACTGACAGCAAACATTAAATAATTAAACACATCATTAAGAGTTTAACAAATTATTTAAGAGTTTAATTAATCATTAATAATGAGTTTTATGAATTCAATAAATTATTTAAAGATTTATTTAAACAGAGACTTAATAAGCTCATCAGCAATTATCTTTTAACTGAGTATAAAATCTATCTGAATTAAATTGTGCTTATGCAGATTATAGATGTTGTGATAAAAAACATTAATGTACTTTAATTATTTATATATATATGCATTCTTAATTAAGATCAAGACAGCTTGATTGTTTTCTTTGAGCTGAATAAATAAAGATATTTAATGAGTTTCATTTTCTTGAATACTTATGCAATATAAATTAACTTCAAGATATTTACTTATATTTATATCTTCTAACATCTATTCAAGTCAGATCTCAGTCTTTATACACATTAACATAGTTATATATTCAGTCTCAGTGATTAAGATAATAACAAACTTCTATTTTTGACTTATTTACAACATTAATTCATCTTTAAGCATGTAAATGCACTTTAGAATTGATTTTTAATTCTGTTTGTTCAAAACATAATTAAAGTCAGAGTATTTAAGCATTATTTAATTTTCATTAAAGCTGTATATGATGCTGAGATTAATGATTAATCTTATGTACTGCAGTAGTCTCTTAAGTGCATGTTCATAATGCTTTATAAAATTGCTAAAATATTAATTTAATTAATTTAATGTGAAGACAATGTCTGATTAAATATGAATTACTGCATACATTAAATTTTTAATTATCTATTAATACTATTTTTAATCTATTCTTTGATCAGTTAAGTCAGCAAAACAAAGAGCATCATATTTATTAAATGAAATGTTGATGACTCTATACTTATCAAATTATATGTGAAGATTCTTTAATATCTTATTTATATAATGAATCTGATTTAGACACAGAGTTCTCATTTTATGATTATATATAATTTAAATATTAAAAATTTTCTGTGTTTCTCTTAAGTTCTTAACTTTAAACACACTCATAAGAGCTTGCTTGAATCAGAGAATGTATAATAGATTTGTTGAAGTTATAACAATATTATTTATATAAAAAAGCAGCATGATTCTTTTAATGCTGTAAAGAAGAAGATAGAGATCAGTCTTACTTTAATGAAAACTTAACTTAAGCAATTTAATAATACATTGTTTATATCAGTTCTGTGTAGCTTGCTTAAGATTATAAAGGCTGCACAGTATGTGCAGAACATGATTAGATGTAATATTGATTTTAGAAGAAAATGTTATATAAATTGTTTTTTTCAGAAAGAATTTCATGAAGATGTTATTGACATTTACTTAATGACACTTTAAATTCTCAAGTGCAACAATAGTCAGAAAGACTTACAGAATGTTAAACTTAATAATGAGAATAAAGATATTCTTATAATTAACATTATATATCTATGAAAAGTCTCTTGTCACAAATCTTGTCTTAAGTTTATTTAAGAATTCATTGATGTTCAGCTTAAGTTTAAAAACTCATTTACTAATTACAATGTTAATTTTTCTTGATGACACAATCTCTTTTTATGTTTCATTTATTGTCAAGACTGTCAGCTTTACATAAATAATGTTCTTTTACATTTCTTCTTAAATTGAGTCTCTCACTGCTTCAGCATAGATAATAAGCATCAGAATGTTAAATTTAATCATAGAGTCTTCTTTGTCTGCAGAGAACATTGTAAGTGTCAGTATAACTTTTAATATTTTAATTAAGAACTCATTTACATCTTAATCATTATTGTCATCATTTTTCTTTTATTTCAGAATCTTAATGCATAAAAAGATTCTGACTTCTTTAAGTGTCATTATTTTAATTTAATCAGTGTTAATCTTCTTATTTAATGATTTATCTAGATTGACTGCAGTCAACTTAATCTCATGTTGTTTATCTTAAGACTTATTAATCTTAATTATAATTAAGTTAAACTACATCTTACTGTTCTAAGTTATAAATGTCTGATCTAAAGCTATGATCTTTATAATGATTAATTTCTTCTATAAATATTTAATGAATCTTCTGTTCAGAAAAACATTTAATATTTATCATTACAGTTTAAAATTAACAGTATCTCTTTTCTTGCTTTCAGTAAACTTCACAGTGTAATTCTTAATGATGTACTTAAGATCTAAAGCTTAAAGTTAATACTGCTTTGTGATTTTCTCAATATAACTCATAAAAACTCTTATTCATTCTTAATTTATGAATTTATTATGTCTATCTTCAGATAATAACTTGAGATCAATGTAGCTGTAGTACTTACATTCTTATATATAAATGTAATTAATGAATAACTTCACATCAATGAAAGCTTTCTTGAAAGTTGTTTACTTACTATTAATTAAGAAATTAATTACTGTTTAATTGCAAAAATAAATATCTGTCTATACTGTCTACACTTAAAACTTTATTGACAGTTATATCTCTTTAATTATAGTATACATTGAGTTCTCAGTGATTCAGATAACTCTTTTGACAATGTCATTCTGAATTGACATGTAGAGCATCATGTATTGCAGTGTAATGTTAAGAGACTTACATCAGTTATTTAAAGTGAACTTTAACTCTATTTTATTGTCACTTTATACAGCAAGAATCTTTACATCAATCTAAAGTTCAGTTTTTAATCATCATTCTTACAGTGTCTATAAGATCTCATTATGTTGCTTCAGCAGTATCATTCACATCTTTTAAGAATGATTATCTACTATCTTCAGAAAGTACTAATATTCATTAAATGATAAGAATAATGAGCTGTATATGTCAATGAAGACAAGAACAAGAATGTTAATTTTTCTTTTGCTTACAGTGTAACTTTACTTGTTAATGAACTTAATTAGAGCATAAATCTCACATACATTCTCATTGTTCTCAATAATGAGAATTAACTTTTTAAGAATTGTCATCTTGTGAAGATCATGCAACTTTGCAGAATTAAGATGAACAAATTATCAATGTTAAAGTCTGTAAATCTTAATCTTTTCATTCAATGATGCAGTGTCAATGTCTAAGAAATTAATTATAAGATTATGTTTATAAGTCTAAACATACAGACTTACATTTAAAGCAGCAGCAGAGAAGATGATCTCTGAATGTAATATGTATACTGTAAATATTAAGATAAATTTATTAAGACTCTTTACAATATATTTAATTATATAAACTTTATCTTGCTCTGATACTTCTATTATAGTCTTGCTGTGCTTATCATACATTTAAAGACAGTGTTGATTAAAGCTTTTATGTAGTTTCATTTTGTACATTTATTTTCTTAATAGAAAATTAATCTTAAGTTTAAACACATAAAGTGTTGAACTCAATCTTACAGAATTTCTTAACTCAATTTATATAATGATCACTTCACAATAATAAGAGTATAAATGTCTTTTCTTAACTTTAATTTGCTGACATCTCATTTGTATAAGAAAGTCACTGAAGAGTTAAAGTTAATTAATTATGTATAAGAAGAATTTAGAGTTTGTAATTTATTTAAATTTAAGCATCTTACTGATAGTCTTCTTAAACAGAGCAGCAATTTCATTGTTAATTTTTTCTTTTTCTTTAAATTTAAAGAAGAAATCATCATCATTATTGTCATTAACTTCTGCATTAAAGACTTTGTATTTCTTTTTTTTTTCTTTATAGACTGACTTTTAATACAACTTAACTGCAGTTAATCTGTACAGCTTAATTACAGTTAATCTGCTTATCTTCTTTTAAGTATTTCACTTAATGTTAGAAAGAAATTCACAATCTTTAATGAAGTGAGAGTCATTGTAAAGAAAGTACTTAATAAAGTAACAAGAAAAATGATTACTGTCTAAGCTAAATAATCTATAATAATGTTACTTAATATTAGCTGTGCAGTAATTCAATAAACTGCAGTTTTAATTCATTAAACATTAATCTTCTTTCTATTTATTTATTCACAAGACAATGACAGTCTTATTAGTCTTAAATTGTATTTCTTTTTTTTAAAGCTTTTATAGATCTTTCTTGATGTCTGAATTGTTCTGAGTATCAATAACATCATAGATTACAATATATTTAACTGATAACACTTAAAGCAGTATCTAAAATTGTTGCTTTAATTTAAATAACTTAATTATATCAAACTAAGTTGCAGCAATCTTTCTGCTAAATTTGCTTAAATAAATTTATACTTCTTTAATAAATATATTCTTTGACATTCTATACTCAACAAACTTCATTAAATATTGTCTCTCAGTCATTTACAGCTTCTTTTTATACTTAAACTTTAATGCATTTTAACCATTCTCTTAATTATCTGTGTTTATGTAGATAATAAATCAATATAAAATCTTTACATCAATTTTCTAACTTTCAAAGCTGAGACTGCTGAGAAAAAATGAGTCTAAGAATTTATTAATTAATATATTGATTGCTAAGACTTCAACAACATTTTATAGATTTTCTTTTATCAGTTATCTTTTCATAAGAGTAAATCATTGATTGCAGTTCTTGCAAGTAAGAATTGAGATAAATTATTATTTTATAAAGAAGTTGTTGAAGTTTATGATGATGATAGTCAGCACATAGTATAAGAAGTGAATAAAGTAAAATAATGATGTATACATTGAAGATAATATAAATAAAACAAATAAAAAGCTTTTATATCTTTTATTCTATAAGACAATAGTGCTTATTCATTCTGATGACTTATATTAAGCTATTAAAGAATAATGCTCTTTAAACAACTATAAATGCTGATTTTTGCTGAGATCAATTCTCTATAAATCTTTTAAGTTAAATGTACTCAGCTGCTGCAGAATACTGATTCTGCTAAAGTCAAATTTATTATAAATCTTAATAATTAGTGATACTGTTAAAGCTGAATTAACTGTGAATCTTAATAGCTGATATACATAACTGCTGTTAGTGTGCTGATTCTGTTAAAGTTAAATTTATCATAAATCTTAATAATCAGTGATACTGCTAAAGCTGAATTAACTATGAATCTCAATGACTAATGTACATAGCTACTGTCAGTATGCTGATTCTGTTAAAGTTAAATTTATTATAAATCTCAATAATCAATAATACTGCTAAAGCTAAATTGACTATGAATCTCAATAGTCAGTGTACTTAACTATCATTACATTAAAAGTATACACTTTCTCTGAGAAGCTTCTTGTTAATTTGAGCTCATAATTTATTGAAAGAAAATAAATATTTATGCTATATTATACTGTTTAGTGAAATCTCTAAACTGTGTTGTCTATGAGCATATCTTGATTGAGAAAGTTACAGAAGAAGTAAAAAAAACATTGACTACAGTTAATGTAAATAGAGTCTTCACTTAGTCTTTGACATTAATTCTATCTTGCTTCATAGAAGCAGCTAGAATATTGCTTCTTAATACATTGACATTTTCTTTTAAATAAGCTTTACAAACTCAACTTTATCTCTTAATGCATAATATCTAACTATTTTATTAGTCAATTTCTTCACTCTATTCTCTGCCTTCTGTATCAAAGCTCTATTCTTATCAACAATAAGAACTCTGACATTTTCAACATTCTTTTGTAACTACTTTTTTCACTGTTGTTTTTACTTGTTAAGCAGCTTCTAATTAATTCACTGTAGAACTGTTCTATTTGTCACAGCTATCAGAGCTGTGTCTTTTAAACTTAAGATATGTGTATATAATGATGATGTCATATCTGTTAAAATCTTGTTCACAAACTGATTAATTTGAGTTGCTGTACTAAATGTAACAGCAATGTTGACTTAAACTTCATTGAAATTCATAAAGAATGTATAGAGTGAAGTCTTTGATCAAGATAGTCTTAAGATAATGATAAAAGAATTAAATAAAATAAGATCTGTATTTCATTATGCATTCAGAATGTTGTAAGTTGTAATTGCTGTTGATTTAGCTTTTTAATAATAATGAAGAAAGTTTAACTTGTCAACATTGACAGCTTTATAATGTGAGTAAAGATGAATACATTTCTTATAAGTCTTGCTTAATGACTTAAAGACTTCAACATTCAGTGACTGCAATAAATGTATTGAATGTAAAGAAAGATATAAAGTTACAATGCTGTGATTACAGCAGTACTGAATAAAGTTGCTGAAAACATAACTTTTATGTTCATTCAGTATTAATAGTTAATGAGTGTCTTAAGTCTAAATTTTAGTGTGTAAATTAAAAACCTTAAGTCACTGAAGTTCTATTGCATTTATAGTTTAGTCATTGTCACTGATTTGTAGAACAGTCTAATCATTCTTAATAAAATTTAATTATGCTTGCTGAATCTGCTTGTTCTTGAAGATGAAGTAGAAAGAAAGAGTGATGTCATTAAATAATATATACTCAATAAGAAATACTCAGTTCTAATTGTCAGTATGAACACTGAAAGCTTATGCTTTTATGCATTATACTAGAACTTTAAAGCTGTTCATAATATTTATTGCAAATTTCTTCTCATTCATGTTGTATATATCTGACTTCAAAATATCATGCTTTATTCATGTAAAGTTGTATAAATTAAATCATTTTTAAATAATTTCATAATTCTTAATATTTTTTCAATTCTGATTGAGATTTCAACTATACTGTATCTTAAATTCTAAATATCAACATAGAAAATTCTTATATCAGTGCTGTTCTAGAGAATTTAAATCATCTTTAACTGTCATTAAGTACTTTATCATTGTTTTTAGCTGTTCAATTTATAAAGATCACTCTCAAACTATTATATTATCAATTTACTGAATTAAAGCATTCTTCTTATGCATTGACAGTCATTAATAATCTATTTAAAAGATCTTTACTGATTGTCTTTTATTCTGATGAATCATTGTCAAATCAGCTAAAGCAAGACTATATTGCATGAAAATATCAAAGATTGACTTAATTGATTTGTCTGAGGTCATTGTGAATGTGTGATGACAATGAGATTGATGACAATGTTAATGTTAATATTTTGACTAAATGAGTGACTCACTTAGATGACTAAGACATTATATAATTGAGAGTCTTTAATCTCTGATGAAATCACATAGTTAAGAATCTTCAATCTTCAATAAAATTACACAGTCAGAAATTCTCAATCTTCAGTAAAATTACATAGTTAAGAGTTCTCAATCTTTAATGAAATTACATAATTAAAGATCTTCAATCTTTAGTAAAATCACATAATTAATCTTTGATCTTCAGTGAAATTACACAGTTAAGAATCTTCAATCTTTGATGAAATTACACAGTTAAGAGTCTTCAATCTTCAGTGAAATTACATAATTAAGAGTTGTTAATCTTTAATAAAATCACAAGATTGAGAATTCTCAATTTTAAGTAAAATTACATAGTTAAAAGTTCTTAATCTTTAATGAAATTACATAATCAGAGATTCTCAATCTCTGTTGACAGAGTAATGTTTAATATCACTTTATTAATAAAGTAATGTTAAATGATAATTGTTTATGTCTTAAATCTTTTAATGTTGAAAGATATAGATCTTTGAACAGTAAATGAAGATGAATTCTCATTAATGAATAATGATAATTGTTTTAAGTGCTGATTAGACTTTATAGCATAGAGTTATAGCATAGTTAATGACAACATCATTATGCACTTTTAAAGAATAGTATATACTATAATTTAAAATGAAATCTTCATTTCTAATGTGTAATTCTAATGTGCACACTATCAAATTAACTGACAAAAACTTTTACATATTTATATTAACTTATACTTGCTTAGTCAGATCAATTCTTACTTACTTAATCTGCAAATAATCTGTAATCTACACAGAATTAAGTTAAATTAATCTGCATCTGACTTAAATTAAAAAAAGTTCATTCTATCTAATCTGACACTCAAACTCAACTTGAACTCATGTGACCTATAGGCAATCTGTGTACTCAATTCAATTACTTAAAGTATTATAAGATTTTATCTTCTTTATTTATTATTTTCATTATTAACTATCAATATTAATAAAGATATCTATTATTTCTTAAAGTTCTTCAAAACAATCTTATTATTTTATTTTTAATAGACTTACTTAATTCTTAATAATATTATAATATTAAAACATCATCATCTTAGTTTATTAAAACTACAATATACTGAAACTTTACTAAATACTTAATTGTTAATTTATTTATCTTTAATGTATAAAGTTATTATTTCACTACTCTTTTCTTATTAATTCTTTTAAAAAAAATTCAAAGTTCTTTCTTAAACTTCTTAAAGTCATTAAAGATTAACTTTTTATTGACTTTATATTTTTTTAATAATTTATTTAAAAACTTATGCAGTTTAAGATTAACTCAGTTAAATACTGCATTTTTTTTATAAACTATTATATATAAATTTTTATTTATCTTAGAATTAAACTTCTTCTAATTAAAACTAATGTATAAATTAAGCTTTATTAAGAAGCTTTGTAACTTTTTTTACTCTTTATTAAATATATTTAATGCTGATCTTTAGTATGCTGTTTATTTTGTGTAGATTTTCAAAATCTTAAAAATTAATTATATTAATTAAAGCTGCTTTCTGTGTACTGAAGATTATAATTATATTATAAAAATATTTAATATATTATCTTCTGATTAGAGATTTCTCTGATATAAGATCTAAAGATTAAAGCTTATAATATAGAAATTTCAGCATATTAAGATTTAATTGATAGATAGTAGTATGTTTATTGAAAGAAAGTAGATACTTATGCTATACTATGTCATTTAGTGAAATTTCTAAACTGTGTTGTCTATGAGCACATCTTGATTAAGAGAGTTACAGAAGAAGTAAAAAGAATGTTGATTGCAGTTAATGTAAATAAAGTCTTTACTTAATCTCTGATATTAATTCTATTTTACTTCATAGAAACAGCTAAAACATCATTTCTTAACATTCTTACTTAATGAGACTGCATCTATTGACTCTCACTGACAGCAAACATCAAATAACTAAATATATCATTAAGAGTTCAACAAATCATTTAAGAATTCAATTAATCATTAATAATGAGTTTTATAAATTTAATAAATTGCTTAAAGATTTATCTAAACAGAGATTTAATAAGTCTGTCAGCAATTATCTTTTAACTGAGTATAAAGTTTATCTGAATCTGATTATGCTTATGCAGATCATAGATGTTGTAATAAAAGATATTGATGTACTTTAATTATTTATGTATATGTATGTTCTTAATTAAGATCAAGATGACTTAATTATCTTCTTTAAACTAAATAAGTAAAAATACTTAATGAGCTTTGTTTTCTTAAATATTTACACAGTATAAATTGACTTCAAGATATTTACTTATACTTATATCTTTTAATATCTGTTTAAGTCAGATCTTAATCTTTATGTACATTGACATAACTATGTATTCAGTCTCAGTGATTAAGATAGTGATAAACTTCTGTTTTTAACTTATTCACAACATTAATTCATCTTTAAGCATATAAATACATTTTAAAATTGATTTTTAATTCTGTTTATTCAAAGCATAGTTGAAGTCAGAGTATTTAAGCATTGCTTAATTTTCATTAAAGTTATATATGATGTTGAGATTGATGATTAATCTTATGTATTGCAGTAGTTTCTTAAGTGTATATTTATGATGCTTTACAGAATTGCTGAGATATTGACTTAATTGATTTAATGTAAAGATGATGTCTAATTAAATATGAATTATTACATACATTAAACTTTTAATTATCTGTTAATACTATCTTTAATTTATTCTTTGATCAGTTAAGTCAGCAAGACAAAAGACATCATATTTATTAAATAAAATGCTGATGACTTTATGCTTATCAGGTTGCATATAAAGATCTTTAATATATTATTTATATAGTGAGTCTGATTTAGACACAGAGTTCTTATTTTATAATTATGTATAACTTAAATGTTAAGAATTTTCTGTGTCTTTCTTAAGTTCTTAACTTTAAATATATTCATAAAAGCTTGCTTAAATCAGAGAATGTGTAATAGATTTATTGAAGTTATAATAATATTATTTACATAAAGAAGCAGCATAATTCTTTTAATGCTGTAAAGAAGAAGACAGAGATCAGTTTTGCTTTAATGAAAACTTAATTTAAATAATTTAATAATACATTATTTATGTTAATTTTGTGTGACTTACTTAAGATCATAAAGGCTGTGCAGTATGTGCAGAACATAATTAGATGCAACATTGACTTTAAAAAAGAGTGCTATATAGATTGTTTTCTTTAGAAATTTTTTTGTAAAAATGTTATTAATATTTATTTAATGACACTTTAGATTCTTGAGTGCAACAATAGTCAGAAAGATTTGCAGAATGTTAAATTTAATAATAAAAATAAAAATGTTCTTATAATCAACATTATATGTCTATGAAAAGTCTTTTGTTACAAATCTTGTCTTAAGTTTATTTAAGAATTTGTTGATGTTCAGCTTAAGTTTAAAGACTTATTTACTGATCATAATGTTAACTTTTCTTAATAATACAGTTTCTTTTCATATTTCATTTATTATTAAAACTGTCAGCTCTACATAAATGACATTCTTTTACATTTCTTCTCAGATTGAGTCTCTCACTGCTTCAGCATAGATAATAAATGTTAAAATGTCAGATCTAATTATAGAGTCTTCTTTGTCTGTAAAGAATGCTATAAGTGTCAGTATAATTCTTAATATTTTAATTAAGAACTTATCTGCATCTTAATTATCATCATTGTTGTCTCTCTTTCATTTTAAGATCTTAATACACAGAAAGATTCTGACTTCTTTAAGTGTCACTGTTTTAACTTAATCAGTGTTGATCTTCTTATTTAATAACTTATCTAGATTGACTGCAGTCAACTTAATCTTATATTATTTATCTTAAGACTTGTCAGCCTTAACTGTAATTAAGTTAAACTGTATCTTACTGTTTTAAATTGTAAATGTCTAATCTGAAGCTGTGATCTTCACAATGATTAACTTCTTTTATAAACATTTAATGAATCTTCTATTTAAAAGAACATTTAATGTCTGCTATTGCAGTTTAAGATTAACAATATCTCTTTTCTTGCTTTTAGCAAACTTTACAGCATAATTTTTAATGATGCACTTAAGATCTGAAGCTTAAAGCTAATACTGCTTTGTGATTTTCTCAATATAATTTATAAAGACTCTTACTTATTCTTAATTTATGAATTTGTTATGTCTATCTTCAGATAATAACTTGAGATCAATGTAGCTGTAGTACTTACATTCTTACATATAAATGTAATTGATAAATGATTTCACATCAATGAAAGCTTTCTTAAGAGTCATTTATTTATCATTAATTAAGAAATTAATTGATGTCTAATTATAAAGATAAACATCTATCTGTACTGTCTGCATTTAGAACTTTATTGACAGTTGTATTTCTTTAATCATAGTATATACAGAGTTCTCAGTGATTTGAATAACTCTTTTAACAATGTTATTTTAAATTAATATATAAAGCATCATGTATTGCAGTGTAATGTTAAAAGACTTGCATCAGTCATTTAAAATGAACTTTAACTTTATTTTATTGTTGTTTTATACAGCAAGAATCTTTGCATCAATCTAAAGTTTAATCTTTAATCATCATTCTTATAATGTCTGTGAGATCTTATTACATTGCTTCAGCAGTATTGTTTATATCTTTCAGAAGTGATTATCTATTATCTTCAGAAAATACTGATATTCATTAAATAACAAGAATAATGAGCTGCATATATCAATAAAGACAAAAACAAAAATGTTAATCTTTCTTTTACTTACAGTGTAATCTTACTTATTAATGAACTTAATCAAAGCACAAATCTCATACATATTCTTGTTGTTCTCAACAATAAAAATTGACTTTTTAAGAATTGTCATCTTATAAAGATTATGCAACTTTACAAAATCAAGATGAGCAAATCATCAATGTCAAAGCTTATAAGTCTTGATCTTTTCATTTAATGATGCAGTGTCAATATTTAAAAAGTTAATCATAAAATTATGTTTATGAGTCTGAACATATAAGCTTGCATTTAAAGCAATAACAGAAAAGACAGTCTCTGAATGTGACATGTATACTGTAAATATTAGAATAAATTTATTAAAACTTTTTGTAATATACTTAACTATATAAACTCTGTCTCACTTTAACATTTTTATTATAGTCTTGCTGTGCTTATCACACATTTAAAGACAGTATTAATTAAAGCTTTTATACAGTTTTATTTTATACATTTACTTTTCTGACAGAAGATTAATCTCAAGTTTAGATATATAAAGTGTTGAATTCAGTCTTACAAATTTTTTTAATCTAACTTATATAATAATCACTTCACAATAGTGAGAGTATAAATGTCTTTTCTTAACTTTAATTTATTGACATCTCATTTATATAAGAAAGTCACTAAAGAGTTAAAGTTAATCAATTATGTATAAGAAGAATTTAAAGTCTGTAATTCATTTAAATTTAAGCATCTTACTGATAGTCTTCTTAAATAAAGCAGCAATTTCATTGTTAATTTTCTCTTTCTCTTCAGATTTAAAGAAGAAATCATTATCATTATTATCATTAATTTCTGCATTAAAGACTCTGTATCTCTTTTCTTTTTCTTTATAAACTGACTTTTAATACAACTTAACTACAGTCAATCTGTACAGCTTAACTGCAGTTAATTTACTTATTTTCTTTTAAGTATTTTGCTTAACATTAAAAAGAAATTTGCAATCTTTAATGAAGTGAGAGTTGTTGCAAAGAAAGTACTTAATAAAGCAATAAAAAGAATGATTACTATCTGAGTTAAATAATCTGCAATAATGTTGTTTAATATTAATTACATAATGATTTGATAAACTACAATTCTAATTCATTAAATATTAATCTTTTTTCTATTTATCTATTCACAAGACAATGACAATCTCATCAGTCTTAAGTTGTATCTTTTTCTTTTAAAGTTTTTATAAATCTTTCTTGATGTCTAAATTGTTCTGAGTATCAATGACATTATAGATCACAATGTATTTAACTGATAGCACTTAAAGTAGTGTTTAAAATTGTCATTTTAATTTAAATAACTTAATTATGTCAGACTGAGTTGCAGTGATCTTTTTATTAAGTTTGCTTAAATAAATTTATACTTCTTTAATAAATACATTTTTTAATATTCTATACTCAACAAACTCTATTAAATATTGTTTTCTGATCATTTACAGCTTCTTTTTATACTTAAACTTTAATACATTTTAAATATTCTTTATGCTGATTTTATTCATCAGATATTCTTGATCATCTGTATTTATATAAATAATAAGTTAATATAAAATCTTTACATCAATTTTCTAATTTCTGAAGCTGAGACTACTGAGAAAAAATGAATCTAAGAATTTATTAATCAGCATATTAATTAGTAAGACTTCAATAACATTTTATAGATCTTCTTTTATCAATTATCTTTTTATAAGAATAAATTGTTGATTGCAGTTCTTGTAAGTAAGAATTAAAATAAATTGTTGCTTTATAAAGAAGTTGTTGAAGTTTATGATGATGATAGTTGACATGTAGTATAAGAAGTGAATAAAGTAAAATAACAATGTATGCATTGAAGATAATATAAATAAAATAAATAAAAAGCTTTTATATCTTTTATTTTGTAAGATAGTAGTGCTTATTCATCTTAATAATTCATATTAAACTATCAAAGAACAGTGCTCTCTGAGTAACTGTAAATGCTGATTTTTGCTGAGATCAATTTTCTGTAAATCTTTTAAATTAAACATACTTAACTACTATAGAACAGTGCTTTCTGAGCAATTATAAGTGTTAATTTTTGCTGAAATTAATTCTTTATAAATCTTTTAAGTTAATCATACTCAGTTACTGCAAAATGCTGATTCTGCTAAAGTCAAATTTATTATAAATCTCAATAATTAATGATACTGCTAAAGCTAAATTGACTGTAAATCTCAATAATTGACATATATAGCTGTCATTAATGTGCTGATTCTGCTAAAGCTGAATTTATTATAAATCTTTTGTAAATCTTAAAAGTCAACATACTTAACTGCTGTCACACTAAAAGTATACACTTTCTTTAAGAAGCTTTTTGTTAATTTGAGCTCATAATTTATTGAAAGAAAGTAGATATTCATGCTATATTATGTTATTTAGTGAAATCTCTAAACTGTGTTGTCTATGAGCACATCTTGATTGAGAGAATTACAGAAAAAGTAAAAAGAATGTTAATTGCAGTTAATGTGAATAGAGTCTTTACTTAACTTTTAACACTAGTTTTACTTTGCTTTATAGAAGCAGCTAGAATACTGCTTCTCAACAATGTTAAGTAATAATTACATTAAATATATTTATCTTTTAAAAAAAAAATCTATATATATATTAAACTGCTTATTTGACTTATTTATAAACACTATAAATTAGTTTATTCAGTTTATCTGTGAGCATTATGACTTTGTAAGCTTATACTGAGCTGTATACTTCTTAAACATAATTTATTAAACTTATTATGTTCAATGAGCCTATCAGAATGATGTCTGTAACATTATCTTAAATGTATAGTATACAGAGAACAAAACTAAAATTTATTAAAAAAATAGCATTGTATATATTGTTCTGTTGCTGTTACTGCATAAGTATAGACTGTGTGGTGCAGCTCACTGTAGTTAGTGCAATTTCATCACTTTTAGTGTGTTTCTTTGTAGCTATATAGGTATGGTAGTCTTCAGATAGATAAGGTAGGCTTTTTCTGCCTTCTGAAAGAACAATTCACTCGTACAATAACATTTTTAAGGTACATTTACTGTAGAACTTGAGGCTTCACTATTTGAAAATGTTGTTATGGGCAAGACAGGACTGCTTTCATATATACTCAATTAATAAGTGCATCTCATAGAACTCATCTATTGTCACTACTTGTGTTGGAAGCAGGAGTCTGAACTAGACTTCGGAAGCGTGTACTCAATTGCAAAGCCATGCCCCTCGTAGCCCTACGGATCCTCGTCGAAGAGATTTCCCAAGTTTGTCAAAGTTCGTTCTCACCCTGGCGCTCGCCACCATTCCATCGGTCCAGTTGTTGTATTAGAAGCTGACCTTGCTGACGGCCTCGTAGAACGACTTGCCCTGAATGGTCGCTAGTTCGATTTCCTGCGCGCTTGGCTGGCGAGATCCGTCGGCACCCTTGGGTTGAGACAGTCAGCATATTCATCGTAGTGCGACCATCTTGGATCACGATCATTTGTTCCGGGGACTGGGATGTATCTCTAGGAACCAACAACAGGTTCGGCTTACCGCGAAAGTGCCTGCTCCCCACGGGCTACCGCCCCTCACCTTCTCCAAATCGGAAAGGATGGGGAAGGCAGTTTTGTAACCCAAGGGCACATAAATCATGCCATGGTGCGCCAAGGTACTCATCGCCGAAATAACCGTACTCTCTTGACCACCGCCCGGGGCGGCCGTGCTCACGAACACTCCAACGTACTTGCCCCAGTAGGCACCCTGAGTCCACTGCTTGCCGGTGTTGTCGAAGAAGGCTTTCCACTGTGTCGGGAAATTTCCGTAGCGGGTAGGAATTCCAAAGAGGAAAGCATCGTATTGTTCGAGTTTTCCGGGGGTGATGACGGGCAGACTGGATTTAGGGGGCGCATGCATGAGTTCGAGGATATGCCCAGGTAGTGTCTCCTCGACTCTACAAGACGGGGTCAGCTTCCTATCACTCGGAAATAGTTGTGAGAGTTATAGCTTACTGGTAAAGGTCAGCGGTGCCACCAGCTGCTTCAATGCCGGCTTTCTCGGCTTCGGCGAGCTTCTGGATGTGGCCATACATAGAGTACTGCAAGCCGTGACAATGGGACATCAGCGAAATTCACATCACGACGTGACTCGAGACAAGCAGAGCCTTTCTGGAGTTTCCGGCGGATCACAGGGTGATTTCACGCATGCCAGAGCTCTCAGAGCCTGAAGGGACGACGCACAAAAACAATAGCAATCTTGGGTGCCATGTTGCCTGGGTGACGTGCTGATCAGAGAAAGGTATGGAATCGAGTGTTGATTGCGTTGAATATCACGATTGGGATCTATCAACAGAGTATGATGTCTATTGTGTGAACAGAATCCAAAGAAAAGAGCGAGATGCTGGATGCTGGCTGGTTTATATAGTAAGGTAACATCCAAGGCCGATGATACCCAATGATTTCTCCCCCCATAGGTACCGTAGGTAGCTGCACTTGCTGACCCAAACCACCCAACAAACAATAATGCTTATCCAATCTTTACTAATCTTTACCAACCTTTACCAAGCAAACACAAAGAAGGTAACGTTAACTTACCCTCACACCAGGCTGCTTCCTTTCCATGAGGTAAGGTACGATGCACATAACAGTACCTGCCTTACCTTGAATATGCTCTAGGTACCCAGCACGACTGCTTTGCGCGCATTACATCAGATGCTGACTAGCTAAGAGTTTGATGCGACTGGTCCACGATAATCCGACGGAGCTGTGAGTCCCCAGATGGAGAAGCCCATCACAGATTTATGTCAACCACTTCCTCACGCATTACCGCATTACCCTGGAAAAGAACTGCAATGTTGTGCTGAGGGAGGCTCCGTTGAATCGGTGCGAACTGTGCTCCTGCCCGAAAGGAAGTAGATCCTGCGGGATCGACTCTTTCAAGATGTATTACACCTGTCCGTCCTACCATGAAGCAGGACAGATGTACACACAGGACCAGCAAGCAGTCAATACCGGCGTCATCTGACCAAGCTGTAGATGCTCTTGGTAGAGCCGGCCCGATGAAATTACAATATATGTCGGGCGCTGTCCCATGTACCTGCTTCAAGGGTCTGCTATAACGATTGTATGCCTGTGGACCACTATACCAACTCCAAAGTCCCGTGGCAAACTGCACAACTGTTTCAAGCGCAATGGCGAACCAGGATTCGACTGAGCGGTCCGGCACTGACTGTAAAACCGAGCTCGGCGCCTTGACATCATCGCCGAATTGGATAAGTTGATATACTTGAGATGTATCGAAGTAGAAAACCATTCAGACGCGGTGAGGGTCTCAGGTGCTGCTTCATGGCATTAGTGGACAGTAAATGCGGCACAGCGGCGTGGCGCACCGTTGTGTAAAGATCTCTGTTACACATATTGCCTTGAAAAGTTAGATATCGCCGTTCCGAGTTAGCACGTCCTCTGCAACACTTATAACACTTTCGGGCAACCCTGAAAGAAGAGTAAGTCACAACACAATTGATTATAACTTGAAGAGTCTAGAGTAAGTACCTGCAAGACGGGCGACCTTGAGAGCATGCGAACGCCTGTTCACACCCTTCTTAAGACGATGGACGAAAGTGAAGGATCCCAAGTCGTCTTCAGCTACATCAGTACAATAGCATCCAAGCAAGGGCATGGGCCGTGTCATGTCAGCCAAGGCGTGAAAGTGGGTGGCGAATAGTGTCCGGCACTTATTCGTGTGATAGAGATGGTGGAGACAAGCATATCCCACAGCAACGCCGTCCTCTGGCGTCGTTCCTCGTCCGACTTCGTCCATGATAACCTAAATCCTCAAGTCAGTGGAAGACATCACTACTTTGACATGGGAATCCTTACGAAAGACCGCGGGGTAGCTTGCTTGAGTATGGCAGCTGTTTCTATCATCTCCACCATGAAGGTGGATTGATCTTTCGATACATTGTCCGCCGAGCCCAACTATATCAATTAGTACATATCACAGAAGCTTGAATCTCATTACAATAGGCCGTCTCACTCTGCTAAAGATCTGGTCCACAACACCGATTTCAGCGTGCTCAGCGGGTACAAAGGACCCAACTTGGGCCAAGATGGAGATTAGAGCATTCTGGCGGAGAAAGGTGCTCTTGCCAGCCATGTTTGGTCTTACTTTTGTTAGCATGGGTTGTGGCAGATTTACAGCTCTTAAGGAATCTTACCCCGTTATAAGCCAGATGCGCTCCACATCACCAACGAAGCAATCATTGCTGACGAACGATCGCCCCTGCTCCTCAAGTCCTACCTTGACCATCGGATGCCTTCCTCCAACAATTTTATGGCTGCGACTGTTCTTTGTTAGTGTCGTACTGCCGAGATTCTATAATGACCTACCCAGGGTTGAGAATGGGTCTGATGAGGGTTTGCTCCTTCGCAAGGAATGCAAAGGAGCACGCAATGTCCAGTTCGTCCAATGCTCCGGCATTGCGTCGAAGTCTTATCAGGTTGGCAATCACCTTTCCTCGTAAGTGACTGATAGGGAAGAACCCATGGTGTGCCTCACCAGCTCTCGAAGTTCTTTGAAAATGCGTTGTTCTTCTGAACGTATCTGCAGCTTGGCTTGATCAATCTTGCTACCAAGATCGGACCATTCTGGCAGGTAGAAGGAGCGTGTCGTCTTCGTTGAGCTCACACTCCTAGCAGAGCTCAAGTTGCTTGAAGAGGACCTTATATCCTTCGCGCCCTTCAGGTGGCAGATATGTCCAAGGCCAGGAGTCCATCGGAGAGTCAGGCTTGAAGCTCCTAGTCCAAAGAAAATTTAGCACCCGCCGATCTGGCAGTGACCAAGGAATCTACCGAGGCTCTGCTGCAAGTTCTCCGCCAGTTCTATCTTCGCTTGTCGCAGCCTTTCCAGATCGCTATGGAGAGATTGTAAAGTGGTGCTTGCGCTATGCAGAGCGTCAGTAAGCGGCCACGGTTTGAATTCAGGCTGCTCAGACCTTTGACGCATAATCCATGTGTCCTCGTCTTCCAAATCTCGATTGCTGATGCTAGTACCCTTTCTTGCGGCCACCCTTTTCCGGATCTGCTTTGGCAGCATTTCCAGGTCCTCCCCCGAGCCTTCGTCGGTCAGCACATCCTGCGTAAGGGCTGCCATCTCTATAGCATCGGTGTCTTCGATCCGTCCCAGTTCAAGCAAGCCATCTTCATCGATGGCTTCTCTGATGCGATTTGACAAAGAGCGAGGACCGTCAAGGTTAAGCCGTATCAGGACGGACTTGAGGCAGTCTACCTCGGCTGCCTCGGCGTCAGGGCGAGGGTCGTAGGTCCGTATGAAATGGGACAAGGACTGGGAGATCTGGTCTGTGACTTCGATAGTTCGGGCCAAGCTGATCAGGTCGTCCGCATCTCCCCTTCCCAAAGAAAATCTCTGTACTAAACGCTGCGAATCGAAACTTCGGCGGAGAAGCGTGACAATATCTTCGCGCAGAGATGAGCTTATGAAAAACCGAGAAACTAGGTCCAGGCGTTCCCGAATGACGGGAAGGGAGGCTGAGGGTGACGCTGCTCCACTATCAGAACATGTTGCAATTCAGAGTATACAAGTTTAAGCTAATTGCTCTATTAAGGAGAGTTTTGCCCTCACGTACTAAGTCGATCCTTGAGGAGACGAGCACCACCTTTTGTGACCGTTCTACGCACTGCGTGCAAGAGGCTGCCTTTGCCAAGGCCTTCCCTAGCTGTTTCGAGTATTTCCAGAGCCCGCAAACTATGGCGATCTATGCCCATATTTTCTTCAACTTGCCTCCGTACCGGAGGCTGGAGTTTAATATTCAAACCCTGTAACTGAGTCCTCAGATATTGAAGCAATGAGCTTCCGGCTATGACTTCCTTACTCGTGAATAGAGACTCCACAGTCTTTGGAACTGCACATTCCAGCATTGGCGTCCATTCGGACATCGGGAGAGGCACAGGTGACGTAGTGAGGGTGGTCACCAGGTGGCGGTCCTCTTCAAGTACTGCGTGCAGACCAGACCTTTTCAGCTCTTCCCACGGCTTGTCCAGAACAATCTCCCGTGGTCCAATGCGGGCAATTGCTGAAGGAAGTGATGCCATTGTGGCTACTTGGGTAAAGAAGTCCCCAGTCGATAAATCCAACCAGGCCAGCCCGACTGTGCTTGGAGTCGAGACTGGTAAGCTAGTTTCCTCATGGCGCGGGTTCGCAAATGTTGCACTTGGCTGTGTGTCCGCCCATTCAGGCTCCCCAACATGAATGGCGAGCAGAAAGTTGTTCTCATACGGGTCCATGAACTTCTCATCTATGAGAGTTCCCGGCGTTATAATGCGCGTGACCTTGCGATCGAACAGCAGCCCTCCTGACTTTACTTTACCAGTAAGAGTGTTCGCAAACTCCTCGCTGATGGCCACATACTTGTTGAGGTCTTGGACTAGAATCTTGAGAAAGCGGTCAAGCTGAAAGAATGGGAACCCAGCCTAAAAGACTATGAGCGGACTTTGACGAACGTGCAAGCTTGGGAGGTGTACCATGGGCACGGGCCCTGCTGCGGTTTTCTTCTGCGCCACCTTCAGGTTGAGCAATGGTCCGTACCGTTCTGCATGTTCGAGGTAGAGCTATATATATCATGAGCATAGTGAAGTACTTCTATGGCTGGACATCACACTTCGTAGAACCCTCCCACTCTGGTCAGGAGGACGCAATGGTCAAATTTAAGCATGTTATTCTTGGCCTGTTGCACCACCGTCGGATATGTGGGTACGCCCTCTTCCATGACTTCAGTGGAAAGATTATTCATAATGGCGCCTTGGGGGAGATCCGGAATTTGCATCGTTGCCTTTGTTTTTACACCGCGCATCCACCTCTTGGGTTTGCTGCAGCGGTCTATTCTTGCTGGACCTGAGATTATCCATGCTGGATGATTGATGTGACCGACAATCGATTGTCTGGTACAGAGGGGCCTCAAGCAGTGAGTAGACGGCTGTCGACACAGCACGACCATGCACATGGTCTGTCTTCTTTGCGTGATGGCATACAATTGGTGGGTGGCCTCGAAAGGAGCGAGGCGGAACGATGCGCAGATTCCATGTGCAGGGGAAGTGGATATCTATTCTGAATGGCGTCGACGCTGATTTTTGGAGCTCCTTACTGTGATTTCAGCGCCTTTAGTCGCTTGAGCCCACTGTACCAAAAGTTCATCTTCTAACCCAAAACCCCTAACCCTAAGCACTTAGCCGTTCACCACTAACGTTAACTCATAACGTTAAGGTAAGGTACCTACGTTATGTTCTTTAATAATCCCTATTAGGTTAACTTGTATACAGAACCTATTAGGGCGCAAAGTCACCAGTTAGGTACCTGTGGCACGTCAGATTGCTTCTCCTTCCACCTGTCTGGACCTTCAGTCTGACAAATGCATAGAACAGCCCCCTTACGCACACTCCCTTCACCCCGTCACAGCGCCTTGCTGTCCTGCTAGCGCGCGATCTGCTTCCCAAGATACAGAGCGCTTCTCCATTCGGCGCAGCGGCTCCCACCAACCCATCGGACCTGACCATTTCGATTCATTTTCGTGAAGCTGAGCTCTCAATCCAATGATTAAGGTACCTCTTTGCGCAAAGAAACATAGAACACCCTGATTCAAAGGTCACTGGACTGGGCCAAGATGAAGAACATCCACCACGATCCCCACGTGGTTGAGCCTACTAGCACTCACACCCACACCCTTATTATCCTCCATGGCCGTGGCAGCAACGGACCCAAGTTTGGTTCCGCTCTTCTCGAGTCTCCCAGCACGACCCAAGCGCTCACACTACCCGCTCTGATTCCTGGTCTTAAAATCATCTGCCCTACGGCGGCAAAGCGCCGCTCTACTGTGCTCAAGCGTGTACCAATCCACCAGTGGTTCGACATCTATTCACTAGTGGACCCTTCGGAGCGGGAAGACTTACAACTTGATGGCCTGAAGGAGACGGCGGCGTACGTGCGGAGTCTGATAGAGATCGAGAGTCGGAACATTCCGAGCGAGCGAATCTTCTTGGGAGGGTTAAGCCAGGGCTGTGCAGCGGCGGTCTTTGTTCTGTTGACGCTGGAAGGGCGGTTAGGAGGGTTCATTGGTATGAGCGGGTGGTTTCCACTTGTACGACATGTCTTGGACGTTCTGGAACGACCCGCCGGCACAAATCGGACCTTGAATGATGACATGGACGGCGATGATGACGACGACCCATTCGAGACAGAAGCCGGAGAGTCACTCAGTCCGCCATTGCAAGCTTTGAATCTGCTGCGTGGCTATATTGATATGGATCCTTTAGATCCAGATGAAAGCACGACTTCGTCAGTTTTACAAACGCCCGTTCTCTTGGGCCATGGCGAGCTGGACGACAAGGTGGACTGCTGTCTGGGCAGACAGATGGCAAATGCATTAAAGAGCTTGAGCATGGACGTGGAATTCATGGCCTACGCTGGCTTAGGGCACTGGTATAAGGTGCCTGAGCAGGTTCAAGATATTGCTGTGTTTCTACTAGGTAACATGACAAAATCAGGTAACCAACGAGCCAATTCGTGCACTGATCAAGCTATCCCATAGTGGCTCTGTTGCGTCTCCTTCATGGCCTCGAGATAGTTTCAATCCGTGCCATTGCGGAAACGAACGACGAGCTTCACGGGACTGCATTATTTCAGCCTCGCTCACTTTGTTTCTGGAGGATAGTCTTAAAACGGTTCAGTTTTCCGGTCTCTCCGCAACGAGCGCACAGTATAGACGTGCCCAATTCAAGAGCTCCGTCAAAGCTCACACTGCCTCAAACTGCACCACTTTGAGTAGGCCCCAATTCGATCTCGGCCGGAGCGTTCACACAACGCTTCGACAACCCCTGAGGTTCGAAGTGCCCCCGGAGCAATTAGCGGCAGGGCAGAGTATCGGCTCTTATCCCGGGTCCACCGCCATAAAGGTTGATGACTCCACCGTGGTCATGACAGGCGAGCATGTTCGCCTGACAGAGGCCTCTACGATGCAATAAGTCAAGCAACATACGACAGTACCGGTGCCACGGATTCACGGTGCTTACCGGGATCGCCATTCAGGGTGGAACCACATCGTGATGGATTACGTCCCTGGCACCACCCTGGCAAAGGCTTGGGACAAGCTACGCCATGACGAAAAGTGCAGTATCTCGCTCAACTCCGAGAGATCCATTGCTAGCTGAGGAATCTCAAGGGCAGATTCATAGGCTCGATCGACGGCAGCCATTGCGAAGACGTTCCTATTTTCCGAGTGCGCGGAGCCGGCTGGCCCATTCACGGACGACTACGGACGGCATGGTCGCGGCGCTGAACGAGAAGCGGAAGGACGTTTTGGTGAACCTGGTGTGGCCGATGATCAGATCTGCGATGCGGGATCATGAGATCGTTCTGACGCATGAGGACTTTTTCCACCCAGGAATATCCTTGTCCAGGTGAGAACGTGGTGGCCATCATTGGACTGGGAGATGGCGGGCTGGTATCCTGAGTATTGGGAGTATTGCAAGATCATGTATCATCCGGCATGGCAGTTTCGGTGGGTGAAGGAGAAAATTGCAAGGGGATGTTATTCTGAGCTTGCCGGGATGATGCATACACGAGAGATCCTCTGGTGAGATATCATCTCGCAAGTCTGATTTCAGCATGAATCGAAGCCAGGTCATGTTGAATTTAGTGAAAGGGTTACCCCGTAGTGAATCAATTTATGAGGTAGCTAGGCGGCTGTAGAGAGCACTCGATGGACTGAATATTGGGTAAAAGACTCTGCTGGTCCATGCGACTGCATAAAAGACTCGGATGGTAGTCGGCCCGTAAAAAAGACTCGAATAGTCTCAATGCCGACGCTAACTCTTTTGTCTCTAGTAAGCACATTGCTGTCGCTCATGTTCACTGTCGCTCACATCATTGCTGTCACCAAAATTGTCACTGTCGCTCATGTCACTGTCGCCCAAATTGTCCCTCACATCATTACTGTCTATGACCCTGCGCAGGGCCTATCAATCAGGGAATACAGCTCCGACAAGTGAAAATTGTGATGTTGATGACAGTGAGGTGGAATTGTGTAGGAATGGGTGATGATGGTGATGGCAGCGAGGTTGAAACACACCAGAATTTTGATGACAGTGATGTGTTTACTAGAGACAAAAGAGTTAGCGTTGGCATTGAGACTATCTGAGTCTTTTTTATGGGCTGACTACCATCCGAGTCTTTTATGCAGTCGCATGGACCAGCGGAGTCTTTTACCCTTGAATATTCCATGGGACCAAACAGCACCGATCAGAGCCCTACGCATAATCATTCACCTCTATTTGATGAGCCGCTATAAAACGTCAGGAGCAGGGGGACGAGTCTGGGGGCCCTTTACCAGTCTGCTCTGCCCAGGACTATCTCAACATTCCCATAGACATCCCCGATGCGAACTGACAGAGGGACTTCGGCAGATAGTTGTAATTGATGATGCGCATCTCTATCTTCCGGTCGATTAAATTTGGGCACTTGAAATCGTACATGGTCTTTTCATTGCTTTACTCATTACTCCAGGCGAGACACTCCTCTTTCTCATGCTAACATTGGAAAGCAGCCGAGAGCGACCGGCCGAGATCTATGAACTTTGCTGAGACGAACGAACAAATGATACGAGACGTAGTTAAGGAGAAAAAAGCCGACGTCAGACCTCAGGGAGCGTGTGAGAAGCGAGCCTGAACAGCCACTGACGCTGCGGACCATCGAATGTCGCACTATTGCCGTGGAGATACCTATCGCTTTCTTATGCCCGGACCGCAGAAACACTGCGGTAAGTCATCGTCAAGACTGACTTTTCTCAAGTCTTGCCCGTGACGTTGATGTTAAGAGTCATCCCTTCGTGGCATCATAAGCGGCCCCGATCACATTACTGCGAGGCGCACTGCATTCTCTCCGCTCCATGCGGCACGCCATCCTCATCATCTTCGTCCAACGCAGCCGCCCCGTGAGCTCTTCGCTGGTTGCCTGCGTCGACAGTTTCCAGATTGAACTCATCCACCATTGCATCCTCATTGGGTATCGCTTGCTCCCGGGGTGCTCCGAGAAGGTCGCGGAGCGTCTTTTTGTGCGACTCTGTCAAATCGTTCTTCAATACATCGGGAAATTTGACGTCAAATTGGATATATAAGTTCCCATAGTCGTGATGCCTGTAGGAAGGCATGCCCTGACCTCGAATCATCTTGATCTCACCTGTGCAAAGGATTAGCCTCGTCGGATGTGCGTGCATGTATAACCTCCTACCTGGCTTGATGACCTCATTTTCTTTCAGATTGATTGTCAGCCACCTTTCATCGAGGTGCTCGATGTTGATGTAGCCGCCGGATAAGGCCGTGATGAGGTCTATCTCGGCATGGTAGAACAGATCGTCGTCCTTGCGCTGGAAGCGTGGATGTGGTTTTTGCTCGATTTCGAACTGGACGTCACCAGGCTGTACTCCCGGCATTTGATCCCCCTCGCCTCGAAAGTCAACCTTCTGACCGGTCTTCATACCCTTGTCGACATGCACGTGTAGAACCTTCCGCTCGACGATGGTCTTCTTGCCGCCGCAGCGCTTACACCGGTCTCGTTCCCGGATGGTCTCCCCTTCACCTTGGCAATCTGGACATACTGTCTGGAAGCGTTGAATCATTGGTCCCATTTGACGCATCATGGTTTTCATGCCTGCACCATTGCAGCCGGTGCACGTTCTGACTGCGCCCTCCTTCCCTCCACGGCCGTCGCATCCGGGGCAGATGACTGATTTTTGTAATGCCAATTTCGAGACTTTGCCACGATATAGGTCTTCCAGTGAGACTTTGAGGACGTGGTGGATTGTTCTGGCCTTTTTGGGACCGGTGTCACGGCCTCCGCCGAACATGCCGCCGAACGCCCCTCCTCCGCCAAAGAATTGGGAAAATAGGTCTTCGGCCGACATGCCGCCACCACCACCACCACCTTGCTCCAAGCCTGCCTCGCCATACTGGTCGTACATTTGGCGCTGCTGGGAATCTGAAAGAACCTCATAGGCGTGTGATATCTCTTTGAACTTATCTGCTGCGTCGGGATTGTGGGCATTCTTATCTATCCAGTACCGTCCGTTACCACAGGGCGCTTGAACATACCAGGGGAAGCGGGGGTATACCTGGATGGTGTTTGAGCGCTCCCTTTTTGTATGCAGACTTGAGTTCTTGCTCTGTGGCCGAAGGGGAGACCTTTCCTGACAATCAGCAAGAGCAAACCATTACAACACACTGCGCAACTGCCCATCACATACCCCAAGCACCTCGTAGAATTTCGTTTCCTTGACCATGGTGGCTGAGGGCGTTGAACCTCCCGAGAATATGGTATGAAAAAGCAGGAGTAAGACGAGCTTGAAATATAAATTCGACTCAGGATAATGAGATGAAGTGCCTTCGCCAACGATATCTTAGGTATCCTAGTTCCAATGTCAGCGACTCACTGCTCCGAGCAAACTGAACTGTATACGTTTGCCCCAGCCACTTGGAGCAAACACCAATTTTGATGAGAACGCAAGAGCGCAAGAGGTGGGCTCACTCAGAAATAGATGGAAAGCTAGCTGATGGACTCAAGTGTGATGTGTTGCCGAGCCGTGGTAGAGTTCGAATGATCGAATCCTTGGAGGTGAAGTGAAGAGTATCTTGGAGGAGTATCTTGCAAGGCAACAGGTACAATCACCAGGTGAAGGTAGGCGGCAACAAATATTCATTAACTTAGGTATGAACTGTGAGGTGAATTTTCGTGGCCAGAGACTCAGATCGGGAAAGTAAGTTAAGGCTAACCAGCTTTGGTCAAAAGAGTTCGCCGCGGTTCTGGGCGATTCTAAGGTAACTTAATCTGTATAAATTTGTACAGCCTTACAGCCTCACTTTGACCTTGTCACCTAAGGTAAGGTAGGTACCTACGTGTATCTCTACTTCGTACTGACCTTATAATGATCGTAAGATAGACCGAGTCACAAAACACCTTGCTGAAAATCCATGAAACAACATAACCTACGTGTAGAGCTGGCTTTTCGAGACGGATGCTGACTTCTGGTTAGAGAGGTCCTTGAGGTACAGGTACCTTACTGTACCTTAGCGCAGGGGCGAACGAAAAGAAAAGAAAAGAATAGAATAAGGTACTGTACTGGCGGAGCCGCAAGTGCAGGTCGAAAGTTAGCCCGCCCCTTATCGATTGGTAATCACAGCGATAACAAAACAGGGGAACGTTTGTACGAACCTTAGATTACCAAGGTATTTGTACAAAGTATGGATCAAGACCCTGGGTTCATCGCGGCATTGGAAGAAGCTAAGATTGGTGCAAGTGAAGGCGGAGTGCCCATCGGGGCTTGCTTGGTGTCTAAAGATGGGAAGATCTTGGGTAGAGGTCACAACATGCGGGTCCAAAAATGCAGCGCTACCTTACATGCAAGTCCCGATGCGCCATGATCCCTGTCGCCTTCACCCCACCTCAGATGTTCAATCCACTGACAAGGCGAACAGGCAGAGATCTCAGCCCTGGAGCGGTCGGGAAGATTGACGGCATCGGCATATAAAAGGGCTACGATGTACACAATACTGGCGCTTGCGTGCTATATAAAGTCGGGCGCGTGGTCATCGGGGAGAACAAGACGTTCGTTGGTGGAGAGGAGTATCTGAAGCAGAGAGGGATTGAAGTCGTGGTCTTAGGGATTTCAGAGTGTCAACAGCTGATGCAGAAATTCATCGTGGAAAGACCGGAAGTGTGGTAAGTCATAACCTCGTTCCCCGTGCTGTTACACAACCGTTGGCATTGTCGAAGAATCAAGGCATGCTGAAGCGTATACCGAGTGACAGGAACGAGGATATCGGCGAGTGACCGGTAAGCGGGCACGCCTTTGCAGCAAATGCACACGTTCAGTAGTAAAGCTCCTGAGGCTCACATGCTGGTGTTGCATCAGGTCGCGAACTATTGCTGTACCACCTGTACCACGGTTGCTTGTCTATCTGGCCCTTAACCGCTCGTAAGACGATGAATTTCTTGGAAATAGAACTTTAGGTTGTCGGGATCGACAAAGGGTGTAATGCCTACTTCGTGATCAGTAAATTAGCCCTCTCGCATTCAATCCGTTGGGGCTCACCATGACCCAGATTGGCTATCCAGCCTTGCTTGCCGCCACCAAAGCCTTCTACCATCTCTTTCACCACAGCCGTCATTGCTTCCTTATCTCCGTAGAGAACTCCAGGGTCAGCATTACCCTGCAGCGTCACACGACCCTTTGCAATCCTCACGGCCTGTGCCGGGTCGTGCAGCCAGTCCAGGCCGACGACATCATAACCCGATTCGCAAAGATCATCCAACGCATACCATGCGCCCTTGGCGAAGACGACCATAGGGACACGTTCCTGACCAAGATCGGCCAGTCGGTTGGGCAGGTGTGCTGAGATGTATCGTAAATAGGGAAGGGAAAAATGCTGGAAGGATGACGGTGATAACTCGGCAGCCCAGGAGTCGAAGACCTGGACAATCTGTGCTCCGGCCTTCACCTGCAGTGCCAAGTATTCCACACATAGCTCCGCAATCTTTTGCAGCAGCGCTTTGCTCTCCTCCGGGTACCGGAAGATCCATGTTTTGGCCTGGATGAACAGTTTGCTCCCACCACCTTCGACCATGTAGCTCAGCAATGTCCACGGAGCCCCGCAGAACCCGAATAAAGGCACTCTGCCCTTCAATTTCTGTCTTGTCAGAGTAATGGCTTTGTACACATAGTCCAGCTCGACTTCCACATTGACATCCCTCTTCATCACCTCTTCGTATTGACCGTCTGCTGGCGACTTCAATGGGTTGGGGAAATGTGGGCCTTTCTTGTCCACCATCTCCACGGTCATACCCATCGCTTGGGGTATTACCAGAATATCGGAGAATATAATCGCGCCATCGATGAGGCCGGCATACCGCTCTATGGGTTGCAACGTGAGCGTAGACGCAATTTCAGGCGATCGACAGCATTCGAAGAAATCATGGTGGCCTTTGGCTTCGTGGTACTCCGGAAGATATCTACCGGCTTGAGACAAGACATTACCATAAGCTGCCCACTGCGGAAGACGCAGTGCAGCCGTTGATTACCTTGTCGCATCACCCACATTGGGGCCCGCTCAACTTTCTGGCCTGTAGAAAAAGGTTAATCTTGACACTGGTTGTTATGATGAGCAAAGCGAAAGAGAACCTACGTCTTGCAGCTCGGAGTAGAAGATCATTCTGGAGTGGTTCAAATTGGGCAGTCATAATGGGTTATTTGTATGCCGTATTCGGTGTGTGAGTTGCAAACGCTGTGCCTAAGGTACATTGGTAAACACCCTAACCTTAGGTACCCGGTACCTACCAGAGTACGGTTGAGGTCCCTGAGGTACAGCTATTCCTAGAATGTTGGCTCCAAGGGGCACGTAGCAAGAATTTGTAGAAAATAAACAGTAAAACCTGTCTAAATTTTCTCTTTTCTAATCATCATTCACAAAATTGATCTTGCTGCCTTCCTCAACATCATCATCATCATCATCATCACTATAACAAAACAAAAGATTCTTGCAAAGACTTCTTCTGTAAAGAAGAAGTCTTCTGTAACATAAGAATCAGTGCTCATGTTAATACTTACATCAGTCTGTTCACTGAATCTTGATAATAATTTTATTGAGATTCTTAATCTTAATGTTGCTGTCAACAAAGATTTAATGTCATTCATACAATATATTGTGTCTCATACAGTATATTTAAACAAGAAATTGATGAATGAGAACTTGAATATCTTTAAATTGAATAAGAAAGAAAAGAGCTTTATATAAAGAATTTGTTGAGAAGCAGTGTTCTAGCTACTTCTATGAAGCAGAATAGAACTAGTGTCAAGAGCTGAGTGAAGACTCTATTCACATTGACTACAGTTAACATTCTTTTTACTTCTTCTGTAACTCTCTCAATCAAGATGTACCCATAGACAACACAATTTAGAGATTTCACTAAACAGCATAGTATAGCATGAGTATTCATTTCTTTCAATAGATTATAAGCTTAATTAACAAAAAGCTTCTCAGAAAAAGTGCATACTTCTAATGTATATAATAGCTGAGTCTGCAGACTTTTGAGGTTCACAGTGAATTTGACTTTAGCAGTATTACTGACTATTGAGGTTTGTGATAAATCTGACTTTAGTGAAATCAGCACAGTGATGACAGCTTGATATGCATCTATTAGATAAACAAGCATCTTTAATAGCTGAGTATGTTTAACTTAAAAGATTCATGAAGAATTGATCTCAACAAAAATTAACATTTACAGTTGCTTACAGAAGCACTATTCTTCAGCAGCTTAATATGTGTCTTTAATAAGCAAACAAGCACTCACAGTCACTCAGAAAGCACTGTTCATCAGTAGCTTAGTATGAGTCATTAGAATGAATGAACACTATTATTTTACAAAATAAGAGACATAAAAGCTTTCTATTTGTTTTATTTACATTATCTTTGATGTATACATTATTACTTTACTTTATTCACTTCTTATACTATGTGTCAACTATCATCACAATGAACTTCAACAACTTCTTTATAAAGCAACAATCTGTCTCAATTCTCACTTATAAGAACTGCAATCAATGATTCATTTTTATGAAAAAATGACTGATAAAAGAAGATCTATAAAATGTTGTTGAAGTCTTAACAGTCAACACTTCTGTCAGTGAATTCTCAGCTGCATTTTTTCTCAGCAATCTTGACTTTGAAAGTCAGAAAATTGATGTAAAGATCTTATATTGACTTATTATCTACATCAATGTAGATAATTAAGAATATTTAATGAACAAGATCAGCATAAAGAATGTTTGAGATATGCTAAAGTCTAAATACAGAAGAAGTTGCAGATAATTAAGAAACAATATTTGATGAAGTTTGTTGAGTATAAAATGTCAGAGAATGTGTTCATTAAAGAAGCATAAATTTATTTGAGCAAACTTGACAGAAAGATTGCTGCAACTCAGTCTGACATGACTGAGTTATTTAAATCAGAATGATGATTTCAGATGCTGCTTTAAGCACTGCTGAATGAATATGTTGTAATCTGTGATGTCATTGATGCTCAGAACAATTCAGATGTTGAGAAAGATTTGTAAAAGCTTCAGAAAAAAGAGGCACAGCTTAAGACTGATGAGACTGTCATTGTCTTGTGAATAAACAAATAAAAAGAAGATTAATATTTAATGAATCAGAACTGTAATTCATTGAATTACTGCATAGCTAATATTAAGCAACATTATTGCAGATCATTCAGCTCTAATAGTGATCATTCTTCTTATTGCTTCATTAAGTGCTTTCTTTACAACAACTTTCACTTCATAAAAGATTGCAAATTTCTTTCTGATGTCAAGCAAAACACTCAAAAAAGAGCAAGCAGATTAACTGCAGTCAAGCTGTGCAGATTGACTGCAGTTAACTTGTATTAAAAGTCAGTCTATAAAGATAAAGAAAAGAGATACAGAGTCTTTGATGCAGAAATTAATGACAGTAATGATGATGACTTCTTTTCTGAATCTGATAAGAAAGAGAAAGTCAGCAATGAAATTGCTGCTCTGTTTAAGAAGACTGTCAGTAAGATGCTTAAATCTAAATGAGTTACAGATTCTAAATTCTTCTCATACATAACTGATTAACTTCAACTCTTCAGTGACTTTCTTATATGAATGAGATGTCAGCAAATTAGAGTTAAAAAAGAACATTTATATTCTCATTATTGTGAAGTAATCATTATGTAAGTCAGATTGAGAAATTCTGTAAGACTGAGTTCAACACTTTATATGTCTAAACTTGAGATCAATCTTCTCTTAAGAAAGTGAATATGCAAAATAAAACTGCATAAAAGCTTTAATTAACACTGTCTTTAAATGTATGATAAGCACAGCAAAACTATAATAGAAGCATCAGAGCAAGATGAAGTCTATATAGTTAAGTATATTGCAAAGAGTCTTAATGAATTTACTTTAATATCTGTAGTGCACACATCACATTCAGAGACTGCTTTTCTCACAGCTGCTTTAGACACAAGTTTACACAACAATATGACTGATTTCTTAGAAGTTGACACTGCATCATTGAACAGAAAGATCAAGACTTACAGACTTTAACATTAATAATTTGTTTATCTTGATTCTGTGAAGCTGTGTGATCTTCACAAGATGACAACTCTTAAAAAGTCAATTCTCATTGTTGAGAACAACAAGATTATGTATGAGATTTGTGCTCTGATTAAGTTCATCAACAAGTAAGATTACATCATAAATAAAAAAAAGATTAACATTCTTGTTCTTATCTTCATTGACATATGCAGCTCATTATTCTTGTCATTTAATGAATATCAGTACTTTCTGAAGATAGTAGATAATCATTTCTAAAAGATATGAATGATATTGTTAAAGCAATGTGATGAGATTTCACAGACACTGTAAGAATAATGATTAAAGACTGAACTTCAGACTGATGCAAAGATTCTTGTTGTATAAAGTGACAATGAAACAGAGTTAAGATTCATTCTAAATGACTGATGCAAATCTTTTAACATCACACTGCAGTACACAGTGCTCTATATGTTAATTCAGAATGACATTGCTGAAAGAGTCATCTAAATCACTGAGAACTCAGTGCACATCATGATTAAAGAGACATAACTGTCAATAAAGTTCTGAGTGCAGACAGCATAGATAGATATTATCTTCATAATTGAACAGCAACTGATCTCTTAATTAATGATAAGTAAATAACTTTCAAGAAAGCTTTTATTGATGTGAAGTCATTCATTAATTACATTTATGTATAAGAATGCAAGTACTACAGCTACATTGATCTTAAGTTACTATCTGAAGACAGATGTGACAAGTTCATGAATTGAGAATAAGTAAGAGTCTTTATAAATTACATTGAGAAAATCACAAAGCAGTATTAGCTTTAAGCTTCAGATCTTAAGTGCATCATTAAGAATTATGCTGTGAAGTTTGCTAAAAGTGAGAAGAAAGACACTGTTAATCTTAAACTGCAACAGCAGACATTAAATGTTCTTCTAAATAGAAGATTTATTGAACATTTATAAAAGAAGTTAATCATTATGAAGATCACAGCTTCAGATCAGACATTCATAACTTAAAACAGTAAGATACAGTCTGACTTAATTACAGTTAAGGCTGACAAGTCTTAAGATAAATAACATGAGATTAAGTTGACTGCAGTCAATCTAAATGAGTCATTAAATAAAAAGATCAACACTGATTAAATTAAGATAATGACACTTAAAGAAGTCAGAATCTTTCTGTGCATTAAGATCTTAAAATAAAAGAGAAATGACAACAATAATGATTAAGATGTGAATAAGCTCTTAATTAAAATATTAAAAGCTATACTGACACTTATGACATTCTTTACAGATAAAGAAGACTCTGTAATCAGATCTGACATTTTAATGCTTGTTATCTATGCTGAAGCAGTGAGAGACTCAATCTGAGAAGAAATGTAAAAAAATGTCATTCATGCAGAGCTGACAGTCTTGACAGTAAATGAAACATAAGAAGAGATTGTGCTATCAAGAAGAGTCAACATTGTGATCAGTAAATGAGTCTTTAAATTTAAGCTAAACATCAATGAATTCTTAAATAAGCTTAAGGCAAGATTTGTGGCAAGAGACTTCTTATAGACATATAATGTTGATTATAAAAACATCTTTATTCTCACTGTTAAGTTTAACACTCTGTGAGTCTTTTTAACTATTATTGCACTCAAGAATCTAGAGTGTCATCAAGTAAATGTTAATAATGTCTTTATGAAATTCTTTCTAAAGAAAACAATCTATATAACACTCTCTTCTGAAGTCAATGTCACATCTAATTATATTCTGTGCATACTGTGCAGCCTTTATGATCTTAAGCAAGTCACATGAAACTGACATGAACAATGTGTCATTAAACTGCTTAAGTTGAGTTTTCATTAAAGCAAGATTGATCTCTGTCTTCTTCTTTACAGCATTAAAAGAATCATGCTGCTTCTTTATGTAAACAATATTGTTATAACTTCAACAAATCTGCTATACATTCTCTGATTTAAGCAAGCTCTTGTGAATGTGTTCAAAGTCAAGAACTTAAAGAAGACACAGAAAATTCTTAGCATTTAAGTCATATATAATTGCAAAATGAGAATTCTGCACCTAAATCAGACTCACTACATGAACAAGATATTAAAGAATCTTTATATGTAATCTAACAAGCACAGAGTCATCAGCATTTCACTTAACAGATATGATGTTTTTTATCTTGCTGACTTAACTGATTAAAGAATAGATTAAAGACAGTATTAACAGATAATTGAAAGTTTAATGTACACAGCAATTCATATTTAGTTAAACATCATCTTCACACTAAATTGACTAAGTCAATATCTCAGCAATTCTGCAGAACATTATGAACATATATTTAAGAGATTACTGCAATACATAAAATCAATCATCAATCTCAGCATCATGTACAGTTCTAATGAGAGTCAAGCAATGCTTAAATACTCTGACTTCAACTATGCTTCAGACAAACAGAATTGAAAATTAATTCTAAAGTGTATCTACATATTTAAAGATAAATTAATGTTATGAATAAGTTAAAAGCAGAAATCTGTCATCATCTTGATCACTGAGACTGAATACATAGTTATGTCAATGTGTATAAAGACTGAGATCTGACTTGAACAGATGTTAAGAGACATAGATATGAACAAATATTTTAAAGTTAATTTATATTGTATGAGCATTTAAGAGAATGAAGCTCATTAAGCTTTTTTATTCATTCAGCTTAAAAAAGACAATCTAGTTGTCTTGATCTTAATTAAGAACATATATGTACATGAATGATTAAAGCACATTGATGTCTTTTATTACAACATTCACAATCTACATAAGCACAATCAGATTCAGATAAACTTTGTGCTCAGTCAAGAGATAGTTACTGATGAGCTTATTAAGTCTCTGTCTAAACAGATCTTTAAGCAGTTCATTGAATTCATAAAACTCACTGTTAATAATTAGTTAAACTCTTAAATGATTTGTTGAACTCTTAATGATGTGTTTAGTCATCTGGTGTTTGTCATCAGTGAGAGTCAATAGATGCAGTCTCATTAAGTGAAAGTGTTGAGAAGCAGTGTTCTAGCTGCTTCTATAAAGTAAGATAGAATTAGCATCAAAGACTGAGTAAAGACTTTATTTACATTAACTGTAGTCAACATTCTTTCTACTTCTTCTGTAACTCTCTCAATCAAGATGTGCTCATAGACAACATGGTTTAGAAGTTTCACTAGATGGCATAGTATAGTATGAGTATTCATTTCTTTCAATAGAATTTAAGATTTTAAGCAGTCAGCAGTGATCAAGAAATACTGTAATGAGAGAAAATACTTTTATTATAGACATTAAATAAGAATTAAGATTAATTGTTTAGCTGCAAAAAAAAATACTGTGATCACTGTAATTCTTAAAGACATAAATGACTAACAGAAAGTGAAGAATCTTGTTAAACTGTAAGACAGTAACAAGAGAAAAGAAATAACAGTCATTATAAGAATTGATTAAGATAGAAAGACAGCAGAGAATATCACTACAATAAGTGAGAAGTCAGTGAAGAAAGAAGTTGTAAAGAAGAAAAATAAGTTTAAATATTAAATATGAATTTATCTTCTTTCTTCATTGATTTTTAGTGTCTTTGTTAACAAATATCAGAGAACAGCTACTGTGATATATAAAAAGAATGCAGATCAATGTGTAAAGGCTTTGAAGAACATTAATTATATATTAAATGTTATTGTTATTCACTATTAATGTAATGATAAGATATATCTCAATTATGATCACTACTGTCTTTCTTACAACAGCATTCATAAGATTCTTGACTCTACAGCTATTTAAATGTGAGCAAAGACTGTTAATAAGAATGAAGCAACAATTTATATATTATTCATCAGCATGAAGATCATGTCAGCTGATCAGTTAAAGAAGAGAATCTCATCATTAATTACATTGTCTTTTTTCTTTCTTATAATGTCAATATTTACAACATCTTTACTGTCTTATCTCATTCAAATTTACACTTTCTCATCAGCATCAGCATCAACATCAGAAATCTTTATTTCTGCAATTTCTTTCAGTGATATTGAGACTATATTAAGACTATTAACTTCACTAATTACAGCATTACAGTGTTTTTCTTTTTCTTTATAGTCTTTACAGTCTTCACAGTCTTCACATTATGTTTTATACATCTCAGCTCAATACTTTTCTTCTTTATCTTCTTCTTAACTGCTTTCTTCACAGTTTATATCTTTACTATCTTCTTCATCATCTTCATCATCTTCATTGTCTTCATTATCTTCACTGTCTTCACCATCTTCACTGCAGGCTTCACAGTCTTCATAAAAGACATATTTCATTACATTTCTATCAGCACTGTCTGCAATATTACTTGTCAGCAGTTCACTTAACTTAAGCACTGATTCTGAAACATGACTGCAGAACTTCTTTACTTAATTTAAGTGAAAACACTTTATTTTGAAGACATAATTAATGAATTATTGTGATATTCTTTTGAAAGAGATATATAATTCACAGAGTATACAGCTGATCACTGAGTAAACATAAAGAAAGTTAAGCATTTCAGTCAATCTTGAATGACAGCTAAAGAAAGTTTTACACTCATATTAAAAGAAAAGAAGATATGTAACAATTATAGAGACTTATTTTACAGAGATTTATGATTTTAAGAAGAAGCAGAAAGCATTGTAAGTGTTAAAGATAATGAGAAATGATAGTTAGTTCATTATAATAATATATTTATGTACAATTAATAAAGCTGTTTCAAAAATATCTCTCTGAATTGCCTTTCATCTTATACTTCTGTACAGTCATATGAATAAATACTGAAATTTTTTTTTTAAATTTCTTCATCAATGTCTTGTGTCTTCACATTCATATCTTTAGCTCACTAAATAACTTCTTGATAGAGTTGTAGTCTGATAAATAGAGAGAAAGAAATGCAAAAACAATGTTAATTTCATAATACATAACTGTAAGCTTCTGTCACTGAGATTAACAATAGCAATAGCAAGAATACTTATATTAGTATGAAGTGTCAAACAAAAGTGTGCACACTCTGCAAGACTTGTATTAAAGTATATATATTTAACACTCTCTCATACTCATCAATACAGAGTGGCCTTGCAGTCTTTTGTTGCACCATAATGAAAGTGATGAGAACTTAAACTTGAAACCTTCTCAGAATTATTCATTTTTGAATTTTTACACTTAATCAGAATTCTTCAGTTCTCAACTCTTTTCAGAATAGAAGATTACTCAGTCATGTCTCACTGCACTAGCTGGGCTCATATTCTGTCAAACAAAAGTGTGCACTTTTGTTTAACATGAAGACTTATCTTTAAATGATGTATTTCACAATTATTTATGCATAAAACACTGCATAACTCTGAAAATTACTTATACAAAGATAAGATCTTCTTCTGAATAAAAATATTGAATATTTTCTTATTCACTTTCTTCTCATAGATCTCTCAAGCAATATAGTTGTCAATTATATATGCTGAAAGAATGTTGTAATGCTTTTCTTTCTAAAAAGACTTCTTTATGACTGCTTACTTCTTCACAGTAATTCAGTCAAACTTTCTGTCTGCAGTACAGAGATTGATGACACTTTTATTGATAAAGATTAGTTAATTAATATATTAACTACTTAGCTGCATCATTTAGTTATTACAGATCTTTTAAGAATGTTTAATGATTCATTTCTGACATTAAAAATCATCTTTTTAATGACAGTAACAGTGACAAAAAAATGCTTATCTGCTTTCTTAATTAATTAATTCATTTAATGATGAGACTGACAGTACTAATGCTGATCTGAATTTCATACTTATATTAAATATATCTTTGCATCTCATTTAAATATGCTGTAAATCAATTCTCAAGAAAATTAAGTACTTTCTATATTAATTATTAATAAATTAAATTTCTCTCTCTAAATTGAGATCTATCTCTATTATAGCAACTGTAAGTAGTCTTAATGTTCTTAATTTAAACAATTTAAATACAGTGACTGACTTTCAATTTTATAGATTTCTTCACATTCTCTCAATATACTTTCAACTATATTCTGTGATCTCTGCTATGACCTTAAGTGACATTTCACACTTCAGATTCATTTGTATATTGCTTCTGATGTTGTGATTGAGATTATGAGGATGTCTCATAGTGACAGTGATGATGATGATGTTGAGGAAGGCAGTGAGGTTGATTTCATGAATGATGATTAGAGAAGAAAGAATTTAGACAGGTTTTACTGTTTATTTTCTACAAATTCTTGCTATGTGTCCCTTGGAGCCAACATTCTAGGAATAGCTGTATTACATCAGCAAGTATTTGTACATTGTAATACAAGGGTTTCTGACCTCATCTGCTGGCACATAATCGCTGGATCCATGGGTTTCTACGTTGACATGTTACCCTTAATTAGCTGCTAACTTAGAATCTACACTTCTGATCAGAAACGAGGTGATGGAAGTGGTTGGGGAAATTCGTCGACAAGCTATTCCTCAGGACCACGCTTTCTGAGATGCTCAACGCCATAAAGAAGCTCGCTCAGTGCCCTATGCTGAGACGTCCCAGCATCCTCTTTTACGTCGGATTCTGTACTCCTATCGTTGCTGATAGTCTCTGAGACCGAGACTAAGCTTTCATTTCGCACCTCAGGTTCTCCTTCCAAGTTCGTGGCAAAGCTCAAGGCATGCAATCGAAGCACTGCTTCTTGGGACTCTCGGCTTCTCAACACCTCTGTAGAACCTGCTTCGTGAACGTTGTCAATGGAAATTATGATGGATGCTCGATATTCCAGTATGACAGCGTCTACAACGTTTCCTGGCAGAGCGTAGAACCGCCGATAATGCATCAAACCGTCAGTCCTGAGTGACCAGTGGAATAAAGCAGGTATACTAAGCCATATGATATTATCAGTCGTGACATCCAACGACAAGATAGTGGTCTCTTTTTACCCTTCAAAAGCAACAAATACCTCCCCTACACTCTGCGGATCGGAGGAGTGCGGACTCCCCAGAACCCACATGCCACACACAGCAATCTTATGGATAACACTGCTTCTGATTCCGGCAGTCTTCGCCCCTACCGAGTCACGCCAGTGGTGGTAAGGTGGAATGAGATCAACTTTGTGGAGGGCTTTCCTGGCCAACCAATTCCAAACTACCAGATAATCATCACCTCCACCAGATATCAGCAGGTCTCGATGCCAGTGCGGCACAACGATCTTGCTGACAAACTCGGTATGTCCGAGACAATAGCCCTCGATGATGTGCGCTTGCGGCAGTCCACGGGATATCCGGATATGCTCATCTCGATCTGAAGTCAAGATATAGCTTCGAGATTCGTGGGCAAGAGCAGGTTGAACATCCAGATTGACGTAGGCCATATCTGTAAGTAAAGATACATGACCTAGGAGAAGATGATGTTCAAAATCGCATGTCTTTTTCTCCGCTGAGTGATTAGTCCGGTTGAGCTGATTTCTCAGTGCCTCTTGATTTTTTTTAGTATGTACGGTCAGCATGGACGCGGCAGGGAACATTCTCCCAGTGGCGCCCGAAGGCTTGCGGTCTATTGTTTCTGACGCAGAATGCACCCTATTTTCAATACTGAAGGTATCTCCAAGGAGTGGTAACGAATAGACATCGCCAAACTTGTCTGCGCAAAGTATTGTTGCATTATCTGGCGTGACTGTAATGGCGCAGGGACGCTTTGGCATCTGTCTTGAATCGTTCTCAGTCGTAGTCCCAACGTTCATCGGGCACAGTTTCCCTTACCGCTCACTACGCTGTAGTAGTGTTCCATCTTTGAGCAAATCAAAGACTCGAATGCACTTTTCATCTCCGGTAACTGCGATCACATTCTTTGCCTCTGACGTGATGGCCAGTTTGGTAATTGCTGGTTTGGACGCACCCAGAGATCTGGCTACACATTTGGGTACGTCAACCGCTGTGCTTGCAACTGGACTCTCTGGGAATTCCCCATGATCTGACAGCTTCCTTCTCTTATCTGGTGGCTCAGTGTCGTCCTTAGACCGCTCACCGGTAGGTCGAGTACCCTTCCGTTCTGCTTCTCTGGTTTCGTGTCTCCTAGCGCAGAGAGGGGACCACGTTGCCAACAGAGCTCCATCGTTGAGTCTGTACGTAGAGATGGTTGATTCGGCGGCAGCTACAAGAATGTGAACATCTGGCGTAGCAGCTAAGGCGAGGCATTGGAAAGGGTGCTGCATCTTGCAACTCTAAGGTAACGATAGCTTCAAGGTATGTGCCTTACTTAATACTATCGCTTGTGCTCGAGATACAATTTCCTAAGGTGAAGCTGCCTAAAGCGACGCCTTGTGATTGGCTGAGAGCTATGCTGCCCTAACGTACCTGATAGCCTATACTTATAAAGGCTAGTACGTTATTACTAAGCAATAATCTCCCACAAACCAAACAAACATTTCAGGAACCGAAACAGCAAGCACAACGACATCGGGAAAAAAGAGCGAAGCACCAGACTCAATACCAAATTTCGACTTGACCCTTAAACATCCTATCTTCATTCAAGAAGACATGGGGGGCAAGACCAGCACCAAGGCCGCTTACTTCGACAAGCTCAAAGGCTTGCTGGAGGAGTACAAGTCTATCTTCATCGTTACGGTGGACAATGTCAGCTCCCAACAGATGCATGAAATTCGGCAAAGTCTGCGAGGCGAGGGTGTTGTTTTGATGGGCAAGAATACTATGGTGAGTGTTGCGGGATTTCGCCATGCTCAACTCAGGCCCTACACTGCGACCGAAGCGGTGGACACACCGACCACATGGGCTCTTCGCTGACTTATTTGCGTCCAGGTCCGACGAGCTATCAAGGGGTTTATCAGTGATTTTCCAGAATACGAACGCCTCCTACCACACGTGAAGGGTATACTATGAGCATGAGATATGGTCCAGATGAGCTCTGGAGCTAAAGCTGTACAGGCAATGTCGGGTTTATCTTCACCAACGGCGACCTTAAAGAGACCCGATCGAAGATCCTCGCAAACAAGGTTGCCGCGCCCGCGAGAGCTGGGGCCGTCGCACCCCTGGATGTCTTCATTCCTGCCGGTAATACCGGAATGGAGCCCGGCAAAACCTCCTTTTTCCAAGCTCTTGGTGTTCCCACCAAGATTGCACGTGGTACTATCGAAATCACGACCGACCTCAAGCTCGTCGAAGCCGGTAGCAAAGTCGGTGCGTCTGAGGCCACGCTCCTCAACATGTTGAACATCTCACCCTTCACGTACGGTATGACCATTGCGCAAGTGTACGACCAGGGCCAGTCGTTCAGTCCCGACGTCCTTGATATCGAGGAAAAGCAGCTCTTTGCTGCTCTCAACTCCGCCATCAAGACCATCGCGACGATCTCCCTTGCCGCAAACTACCCCACTTTACCGTCCATCATGCACTCCGTGGTCAATGGTTACAAAAAGGTCTTGGCCGTTGCCATTGAGACTGACTATAGCTGGCCGGAAATCGACCAGCTTAAGGACCGTATCGCCAACCCCGACGCGTACGCCTCAGCCGGGCCAGCCGCCACCGAGGACAAAGCGCCAGCCGAGGCCGCGAAGGAAGAGGAGAAGAAGGACGAGTCTGAAGCCGAGGAAAGCGGAGACGAAGGTAACACTTACGCAATGCGACCCCCCCATGTTTTAAGATGAACTTGCTGAAACATAACATAGGTTTCGGGGGCCTTTTCGACTAAGCATGTTACCTCGGTTTGCCGCCTGTCTTGCCTGCGCGGCCACTGCTCTCATTCAGCGTTGGGGACGCTTATGGTGAAGAGCTTAGGGTGCAGTCATGAGAGGCGTATGACTAGCAAGATGCAACGTTTGGATGATTAGGGAATAATTCTTAAAACTGATAATTCTCTACATCTAAAGTGCAGTGTTGACCTGCAGATGGCTGACTTTGGAGCATAACTTCTGGCCAACGCCACCTGTCGAGTAAGTCATTGCCTTTCCAGTTCCATCTCTGAACGTCCCCTATCCCCTGGCGGAAGATTATATCCTTTTTAACCCTGACCTTCTACATGAAGAAGAAAAAATCAGCAACAACATACACTCTAATTTTTTCATGACGCCAAAATAAATTCCTCGATCTATCATATTCGAGCTCTGTCTTTACCGGGCTGGGCTGACATTCATTTTAGATAAATCCTAGAGATCGAAACCCACGTAAGACGCCCCACAGCAGTTGTTGCCCGTGCAGCTGCCTTGTCATGCATCGTGTGTATCTCTCTCAGTCCCTTAAGGTAATAATGCCCCGGCATTGCACCATTCGTGCGTTTCTCCTCCCTCTGGGTGCCTCTTGTTGTCATCATGACACCTTCCTGCATTGCCAGGCAAGTTGGCAACCTGTCCAGGCCCGGTACGTGTATGTTCAGGTGAGTCTTGAAGAGGCAGCTCGTTCTATGCAATTCCCGAGGTCCTTGCAACCTAGGTACCTACCTAGGTAGCGAGCGTGTATCTGTCGAGCCTCGTGCTGCTGCGAAAGTGAATGGCCTTACCCCTTACCTACCTTTACCTACCTACCTACCTATGTACCAACCTTACCTCACCTTACAGATACTGGCAAGCACCAATCAATCATGAGGCGGTGGTGATATATTGGTGATCCCTCGGTCATTATGTAACAAACCGTACTGTCATCATACCCAATGCCTTCGTGGCGGATCGAAATACGTTCATATTCTTTCCCTATTCCCACCAGGCATTACGTGCGGAATTCAGCCGCGTGGATCTGACCAATCATGGATAACGCTATTACCCAATTCCGCATGGCATCTCAGCAGCCATGACATGGTTTACGACAGTCTCATGATGCCGCAAGGTTCGCGTTTGATGGCGACTTCGGGGCATACTACCCGACTGCGACTGTTCAACATGGCCGTCTGGCTCATTAGATTCCTGGAGCGCCCGCCGCTGCTTCTTCATCCGCAGATAGAACAACGACAGCGACAGCGACAGCGACAGCAACAGCAACAGCAACAGCGGGATCATCCGACACTGTACCAATGATGGCCTGCAACATTTGCAGTCTTCCGTACGAGATTCTCTCAGGCATCTTACAAGAGGCCGCTGCACTCAACGCCCGGGATGCAGCTACATACACCTACGGTCTGAGTCAGGCTCCGGAGCCCCTGCAGAACGTGCGGGTCCAGAAGGTTGTCAGGGGGAGAGTGCCTCCAGATGTCCTCCAATGGAGAGCTGCAGATCCCATCCGCCAGGTGTGCCCGCAGTGGCATGCCTGGGCGGTAGACTACGCTTTGAGAGAACTGTACATTAGGAGATGGAGGGGCAGTGAAAGGTATGCTGAGCAATGATATCTCTGGCTTGTTGGGGACCTAACCGAGAGTCCACACAGGTGGTTTGACTCGAGGAGCCTGGCTGGGGTCAAGAATGCCTCGATGATGGCCGTATACCGTGACCCTTTCTTTGACCTTAAGGAGACCTTGAAACTCTTCTCCCAGTATCCGAGCCTAGCTTCGAGTGTGCGGCGCCTGTGGTTTGCCGGCTTTCACGTTTCGGAAACCGGTGCATATATCTTTCAAATTCTCGCTCACTGCAACAATCTCAGATCCGTGACTTTGCCTTCGATAGCTCTTCGGCATGGTACCGTTGAAGACTGGTCACGTCTCCTTGGCCGTAGGCCAGGCTTCGGTGGGATCGCATCGCTGGAGCTCTTGGCAGTGGATCTGAAGGAGTCGCAAAGGTTGAGCGCCTTCAATAGAAAGGACCATCAAGCTTTGGACCGGGTATCCGTCAACTTTAGTTGCCTAACCCGATTGAAGATATTTGGTGACACCAACTTCATGCCAGTGAAGGATGATGATTTGAGAAAGATGGCGAGGTCAGCGACTGATCTGAAAGAGGTGCACGTGACAGGCATGTCGTCTATCACCATCAGTGGCATCATGGCGTTGGTCAAGTCCTCGAAGGATAGTCTTCGAGTTCTCGAGTACTCGCCAGTAGCTAATGACGGTTTTGGGCACTTGGACTTGGCGGGCACCGAGAGCGATGGACATTTGTGTTCTACTCTCATCAATTGTCGGCGTTTGGAAAATCTGTCCATCTCACTGCCTGCCATCTGCCCCGACCTCTTTTTGAGCGACACTCTGAATTGGAAAGGGGAAGTACAAATCAGAGCTACGAGACTCTGTCCAGTATACCAGAGCTTGGCATTATCTGCGGAAGCGCAGGACAAGTTCTGGAAGATGCTCGACCACGCACGAACACTGATGGCGGCTCTGGCCTCTGATTTACGCATCGAGATCTTTATATGTAAGGGCCTCCCATTGTACAATCCCTAAACATATGCACCCGCTAACTGCAACCCAGCCCATTGGATTTTCGAGCCACAACAAAATGTCGTGCACGGCAGTTTCGAGTTGGCCGAAGCCTTGTCCGACTACACTTGGCCAACGTCCAAAAGGTTGTCCGGTAAGGGCCCTTACGGCCAGACCGGTCTCTATGGTCCTGGCAAGGACGAAGGACCATATTCTTACATATCGGAGGATGCTTTCAGGGACGGGTTGCGACAATCATACATCTCTTTCTAAACGAGGAGACTTCAAGCGTGGTTCACTTAGCTAGTTCTGGCTTCTTCCGGCCAGGTAGACTTGGCAGTCACTTCAAACCGTATCGTTACTTCGTTATGGGCAACACGGTAGGATACGAGGATATCAATAACATGCTCTTGCAGTCTCTATTATACGCCGTGCCATATTGCTCCACAGCATACGTACCCACCCTGGGGGCCTGTGCTTATACACTCTGGCCTCTGCCCCTTCACTCCACCACCTGGCCCGCTCCCGGTCATGCCTCCCACCCAGACGCCCAATCCACCCATCGAGATCCACATCCACCCAGCTCCAGGGGAGAGCCTGACGGCTGTCCTGCATGCCTTCCTACCGCACTCGCTGGCCGTGCTGCGCCGCGTTCAATTCCGCCGCCGCTCCCCGCACCGCACGCTTCTCGCTTCTTTCCCGCCTTCAACTCCACCGATTCCCACGAACCGGAAATCGACACCGGCGCGTCAGCGGCTGACTCGCGATGCCAGGAAGGCAACAGACTCTCCGCCGCCGTTCGTCATCGCTTTCGTGGATCGGAGCCGGGTGCCCGAGACGGAATGCTGGATCTTCACTTCCTTCGAACGTCCCGCCGTGCGCGGCGCAGAGGGACATGGACCGATGAAGTCGCGTGACGGCGACGAGAAGGGGCGAGCCAATTGTCCTGGCGACGTTCAGAACGGTGCGCTCACCCGTGAGGACAACGTCAAGGATGACGAGGAGGAGGCGGAGGTCGAGGAGTTAACCAAGGCGTATCTGGGCGCGCTCTTCGACGCCATCTCTCGTCTCGCCTGCCCCGCACACACGAAGACCGACGAACGGCCGATCTTGCGCGTCGGTTCGCTGCACTCTTGTCTCGTGCCGCTGCTGGCTTCGGCCGGGTGGCTGGAATGGTGCTCGGTGCCTTGGCAGAAGTGGGTATTCGCCTCCCCGTGGGCACCCCTCCCCATCCCACCGACTTGCCGGGATGTGACCGATCTTGTTGACGGGAAATCCGAGTTGCCCACCGGCTTCGAGTTTGGCCATGTGCCATCAGAAGCGTTGGAGCTTGTGAGGCAGAGAAGTGAGATCCGGCGGACGGTGTCGACGTTGGCAGAACTAGCTGGTATGGCCGTCTTTACGACACCTACCGCCACCGATGATGGTCCGGACGTGGAAGCCGCGGACCGGGGACAGATCGTTGCCTGGGGGTTCCTCGGCGTCGACGGCAGTGTCAATGCCCTGCACGTCGAACCCCCCTGGCGAGGTCTCGGGCTGGCAAAGGCGGTCATGCGTCGGCTGTTGCGACGCGGGGATTACGGCACGTGGTTTGAGGGTGAAGAGGATGGGTACGCAGGCCATGCGGATGTGCACGGGGACAACAGGGCCAGTCGGGCGGTTTGTGCGAGGTCAGGGGCTCGGTACGGGTGGGATGTGCATTGGGTGAGGATCAATCTCGGGGTGGTGGAGGAGGGCATGGAGGGCTTAGGCGGTGGGCAACGAGATGACCGGTCACTTGATGAAATCCATCTTGCTTCGTGAAAGTCGTCAAACGTCAATCTGAGCCAGGACTGCGCTACTAAACCAAGCTAATCGATCATAACCCTTGGGCCCCTCATCTTACTTGTTACGTCTATCGCTGATGTGTTAGCCCTTAAGCGGCCGTTAGCTGCTTTTCGGCCGGCGGTCCTGATGCCGCTTGTACACCGGCCAAGGGGAGCCACGGCCCCACAAAGTTCGGCCCGCGCGGATGTCGCAACCAGTTCTCCACGGGACCACCGTAGCACATGCACGACTCCCGACATACGTTCAACGCCGCTATCATCTGTAGGTTGTCGCTGCTCGTGAAAGTCGGTCGGCGGCAAATGACCTCGTACCGGTTGACGTTGAGATGGGCAACCCGACTCGGAGGTCCGGCAGGGTTGGTGTTGGAGGGATAACAATCGCAATCGACGTTGCCGGACGTGCAGTAGGAGTAGAGGTCGCGATAGAGCCAATTGCTAATGCCGGCAGGGGAAGGGTCGAGAGGGCAGTTGAAGCGCTGTTTGCGAATGAACTTTGTCAGGATCTGATGGTGGAAGGGATGGGTGGGCAAAGGGGTGGAGCGTACTGCACGGGTTAGGGGGTTGCCAGGACCTGGAGCTGGAGAAGCTGTCGTCGAGACTGCCATGATGAGGAGAGCGGCGAGGCTGGGAAGGCTTGCGGAGAGGGGAGTTCTCATGTTGAGCTACGGACGATAAATGCTCATCGCAGGGTGAACCAATAAAACTTTGCAGGTTAACGATCAGGGCGACCAGGAAGGATTTCAGCTTGCTTAAGTCGAGGTTGTGAGAGTGAGAAGGAGAAGATCACAGCGTGCATCGTTCGGAGCGATCGTAGCACAACGGAAGGCAGTGCGAGACTGATGGCTGAATCCTGAGAGGGCCATATCATTACCACGTGCTGTGTCAAAGTCTTGTAGAAGTAATAGAGAGGGTTGGACATCGATCTGATGAGTCGCAGGCTGAGTCAAAGGAGTCCAACATGGAACGAAGGATAACTCCACTCACCTATGTTTTGTGGTACTTGGAACGGCAAGAACATGGTGAGAGGGTGCTGTCAGTTGAGGGGCCGGTGGTACGACGGGATTCGTGGAAATGTTTGGATCGCCAATGTCGGTAACACCATGAAACCAGCCTTTGTTTCTCGAAGCTCTTCACCAAACATTTGCCCTTGAACTGTTTCGCCGCATAGCCTGACAGACCAGCCGGCTTGCATCTCCCGAAAGGTTTGCGAGCCGACTTTTTCTTGCCGACGAATAATATGTCATGTCGATATTCATAGGTAGGTAATTGACCCTAATATAAGCCCACCAGGAGCTTCGCCATCTAAAAATCCACATCTGCGTAATTCATACAACGCGGGACAAGAGGATCAACAAGGTATTGGTTGATGAAATGTGGCGGAATGCTATGCAGTGCCATTGCCCGCAGCACCTGCGACCGCCCCGAGCCCTATGGCCCTCAATGCACTCCCAACGTTAAGGTCCACACGAAGTTTGTTGGATGCCAAGGCCTGCTTGTAGTATACTAAATGTTGGCCGCGATAGACACTGCCATCCCCTACGACGTCCACCGGTAGAATACCGTCCTTATAGTTCGCGAGTTTCTGTAACACTAAGCTCTGGTTCGTGGTTGAGCGCATATCGACTGTATTGTTGCCGGGCTTCAGCGTAAGGTTGTTGATGACGGAGGTGCCGATAAGGGCTCCATCTACGAAAAGTTTCATCGTGACGTTGCCCTATTAGTCGTAAGCAAGACTTGGTCGCTAGTCGTGATGGACATGCAGAACTGACCATCTCCATCGTCATGATAGAAGGATTGGGAATGTAGACCTTGCCAACCATGTTTACCCCATCATCGGCCGTTGTCAGCAGAATCTGGAACGATGTGACGTTGAAGCCTTTCAGCCCGTTCAGCCCTGCATGGCGGCGATGAACTTAGCACAGGTATAGTTGCTTGCCAGCACGTGAAGCATACCCTTCAAAGTGACTACCTTGTTATAGTCAACGCTTGTCGCTGGCAACCCGCTTTGATGAAGACCAGTCTTACCATCGACTGCCAGCTTGAACTTCTCCGAGGCGAGCACCACCTTTACGAAATCGCCGTATTGGTCCAGATTCGCGATCTGAACGGTCTGGTCGACATCGACGGGGGTTTCTGCCGTGGCATGCACAGCCGGCAGCTCTACACTCGCGAAGGGGCTTCTGCCAAGCTTGTCATCCCTTAAGGAAAGTGTGGCGTTGAAGGCGTCGAGTAACGGATGGTATGAGCTGCTGCTTCGAATGACGCTATGCTGTTGCAAGTGGAGCGAATGAGCAGTCGGGTCCGTAATGATCATGGATTGGATTTCGAGAGTCGAATCATTGACGTTGCTCTGTGCGATGTGGGGGAACCCTACGAGTACGCTTTACATCACTAGTGATCAGTATATGTGGTATCCATATCCCCACAGGTTGACCCCTAAACGTGCGAGTATTCAAGGACTTACAGTGGCAGGGTAATCACCAAAACAACAACGACACAAACACCAATGTATAGCAACCAAAACCTTTGAAAATGACCATTCACCTTGGCGCCTTTCCCTGATCCTGGTGCAGCATTTGTTTCACTCAGATTTGATCTCTCCGTGGCATGACGGGTGACCTCGTTCTTCTCCATCTGTCCCGGTACCTGTGTAGCTTCAGGTACGGATGCCGTCAAGGCCGTATCATACAGAGCAAAGAGAAGTGTTGAGGGACAGGAAATCGGCACTTCAAGTTAAATATAAAGGCGACCTGAGAATTGACTGGGAATCGTCGACCTGAGACAGATAGAGACTCAATATCGCAGACCTATGAGATTTGGAAAGACAGGAATGGATGTGAGGAAAAAGGACGAAGATGTCGGGAACGCGGAGCCAAGGCAGGAGGAGATCTTTCGCTCTTGACGCAAGTTGATGAGCAGCAGCGGACGGAGAAGATGCACAATCACATGTCGCACAAGTAATCAAACGAACAGGCGGGCCCGACCAATATCAACCACGAAGGGAGAGTAGCAGGTCGAGGCACAGCGACCTGCCAGGTGCCGAGGCAGCACCGGCTCCAGAGGCAGGGCCAAATGGCACAGAGTGTGTTGCTACCTAGGTAGGTAGGTAGTTTTACCTGCAGTGAAGCGGGACGACAACCAAATATAGTCTTTACCCCGGGAAGCGTTGGTTTTTTCCCCCATTGTTATTTGTACCTCTTCTATTTTCATACCAGAACAGTCCGACGATGCCAATGAATGCGGATAAGTGTTATGATAGGAAGTTTCATCTCCCTTACGGGCTGTTGAGATGTCGTTGTGGTCCCCGGTAACTTCGTATAAGATCCAGGTATATAAGGTACACACTTCGTTTGGCCTCGGACGTCGAGCCAGATGCGATTCTCAACATTGTCCAGGCCGGCTATTTCCCCACGCGTTTTCAGTAATACCTAAGGTAGTAAGGTATTACAGTAATATGTCTGGAGTCTGTCCGCGAGTACCCCCCAAGTGTGTTTGTATGGACGGAATTGTACGAGCATGTGGATGAGGATGATTCGGAGATGTTTCCTCCACAGGGTAACTTCCGGAGCCGCGCTATTAAAAGCTCCGGATCTACCTTACCAGGTACAAAGTACCTTAAGCTACAGTACCTACCTACCTTACCTTTAGGTAAAAGCCCGTGGACTTACCTTACCTTCATGCAGCTGTCTTTCAATAACAAGGTAAGGTACCGTATCCATTTGGTCTTTGGACCCTTCGAAACTTGAAATCGGGGAAGGGCATAACGCCGCATAAGTTTAGGTAGAAGTTCAAGTTCCAATTCGAATTCGGTTCGGCCTCCTGCCGCTCTCCTCTGTGCCGGACAGAGGAGCCCTCCAGCGCACAGCGACTGAATAGACATTATCAGGACCGTGAAAACTCCACCAAACGGCCAACGTGCGAACAGAGATACACGTCTCACACGCAATGATGAAGGAAGTACTGGTCCGTAGATCCTGCCCACTCACCCAAAGCGCCGCCTCGCTAAATGGTGAAGAGATGAAACAGAATAATAGCATGAATTTCATGGTTGCGCCGCAAATGACTTCTTCCTCCCAAACATTGTCCTCGTCTTAGATTTATCCCGTGCCTTCCTTTCCGCCGCGTTTTTGATGGGTGATCGGGTCGGTCGTTCGTCTACATCGTCAGCGTACTTCGGCTTGTGGATCCTACAACAAGGTCAGCCTAAGCTTGGTCGCCACCGTAAGTGGTTGAACCGTACCAGCTGTTTCCGATAGTGCTCATACCCTTCGATTCCGCCATCCGATAGAACCTGGCCGCCTTCTTCAGATCCTTCTTACACCCGACTCCTTGCGCGTAGCAAAACCCGGCCTCGGCCAAGGCGTCACCGTCACCCCAGGTACCGGCTATTTCGAAACACCGCAGAGCCAGTGCTTTGTCTTGCTCGATGCCCCACCCGTTCATGTGGCTCACCCCAAGCTCGTAGATGCTGAGAGCGAATTGCGCGCGTCGGGTGTTACGCTCGTTGAAGTCGGTATGCTTCCCTTCCTTCATCGAGTCCTCATCGTCGGCCACTTCCAGACTGGCCGAGTCTGCCGCCTTTCTCAGCCACTCGACCCCTTCCCTCTGATTCGGTCTCATACCCCAACCGTGGCGACAGGCGAGAGCATAGAGCAGCATTGCAGTCGGATGATTCTGCTTCGCCGCGATGCGGAGATGATAAGTCGACTCGTTGAGCGATCCCTGCTCGTGACGCTCGATGCCTTTGGAAAGGTGATCTTCGGCGGAGAACTCGGCGGAACCAGCCAGTGTCCGTCTTGATCGCATCGGTCTAATCGTACTGGCCGAGTTGGTCGATGCAGTAGAATGGTACGTTCGATGACTGAACAACGGCGTAGGAACTGGTCTCTGAAGCGTTGGCCGACCTTCCTCGACGACCCCGGAGTCCCGGGTGCTCGTTGTGGATAGGTCATCCTCACTGACGTGTGACGGTGTGGGTAACGGCGATAGTGGCTCATCGTACCCTGTTGGTGTAACCGGGATGACGCCGTCGCATGTGGGAGGCTGTTCGTACTCGCGCCGATGAGAATTGTTGCCATCAAAGACCTGCGAGTCTCTTTGCAACATTCTCCCCCGAGGCAACGAGTACTTAGCGTAGATATATGATGGTGCTGCCGCTGGCGCTTGCCCGGCTGGACTGAAGTAATCCTCGCTGTCGATGCTAACAGGTGTGTGAACCGTGTCATCAGCGAGAACGAATTGTTGGCTCTCCGATGAAGGTTGTCGAGACGGCATCTCAATCGAAGGTCGACTGGACCGACTCAGGGGTCTTGAAAAGTTGTACGAAGGCCGTGGCAACTGGTTTCCTCCAGCGGAGACTTCTGAACCCATCGACGATGACTTGGCACGAGGCACGGTCAGGGGTGGCGAGGGCATAAGGGATGCTGAGATGCTGCTACTGGAGGAGAGCTCCCTAGGTTCCGACATCCACGAAGCACCTGCAGATGAGGTGTTGTCATCTTCGGAGCTGTCCGCCGGGACAGACCGCACACTGGGAACAGGCCGCGCATGCGGTAACCTTGGTGGATCGAGCGGGTGGAGAGTATATCCTTGAGAAGAGGCCGTGTCCATTGACGGACTGCTTCTCGCACCCGTAGTATGATAAACTGGTTCGGTTAAATGCGGCTCAGTTGCCTGCCTCTCTCTGTGCTCGGCAAGAATGGGTGGGGCCGGAGCCACGAACTCGGGCGAAGGAAATCGTGGAACACCAAAGTAATCTGGAGCTGCCAAGGGCTGACGTTCGGCGAGCGTCCGGTCATCCAGCCCTGTTGTAGGGAAGTCCACATTAGCACCGAAATTTTCTCCGCTGTCGGATTCTAAACCGCTGAGCCTGGGATAGTACGATTTAGGTCTGTAGAACGGTTCCGCCACCTCTGTTCTACTCCCTGATACCTCGCTTTTGTTGGACCGAGGCGACGCGTTGCTGATCTCTTGTTGACCCTCGGCAGACGTTGAGCGAAGATAGCCAGGTCGCGGTCTGGAAAACGAGTTGGCAATCGAGAGGGGTGGAAGTCGGCTGAGCCGTCTTCCCTCCTTTTGACTGTAGTCGAGCTGCTTCGCCAGCAAACGACTCTGCATGGCGAAAGCATCCAGAGGTGACATGGCTGGAGGAATCTCGCCATCGAAATAAGCGACTCGTGGCGAAGCCTGACTATGGGAATAGGAATGAGGTGATCTGGATGTTGCGTGAAGACCCGAGCTCAGGTCGATGAAGGTGGGCCGCTCCGCCATCGTTTGTATAGAGCGAGTGTTTGCGCGGCGCTTTCCCCACTGAATGCAGTCCTCTCGAAGCGTGATCGAAGGCCAGACTGGCAATTCTGATACCCTGAAGAAAGGCCTGGAGTGCTCTGATTAAGGCGGCGTAGTGAGTGAGCGGCCCTTAACAGGTCTGGGCTGGTGATGGTGCGGCTTTGGAAGGGCTTGAGGGTATGTTGGAACAATTGAACTGCGGAGAGCAGTCGTGACACGCTAGCTCATCGATCGCATACCCACAAAGTACCTGAATGCGGTGTTCCCTGGTGATCGACCTGACCTGTTGGAGTGAACGAGCGGCGTTTGTGTTGTGTAGGCGCCGTAGTGGCATCAATAGATTAACGCTCCGCAAGGACTCCCAAGTGTTTACTTGAATTGGATCGTTGTTGCGATTAGGCGCATCAGGTAAGGTACCTTAAGGTAGCTGTGTTACCCACTGAAGTGTATCACGATAATATTAAGATATCAAGAGGATTGAATATATACAGGCGACGAGGTAACAGTACCGTAGCTGTGGATGTTCATCGGTGCTCGACGGCTTAAGGGTCCCCCTGTTCTCATTTCCTCGTTATTATTATTTCGTTGGTCAATGCAAAGGAGAAGCAGAATTTCCGGTAGTCAGCCAATAGGAGATTTGGAAGGCCTCGATACCTTAAGGTAGCACCTCGGACCATCTCTGATGACTAAGGTAGGCGCTCAAGGCTAACGCCAGAAGGACTAGCGTTCTTGGCGTCCATACCGGACCCCATGGAGTAATTCTTGAGGCTTGGAGGCTAGGTAGGTAGGGCTCAGCTCCTCTTCCCTCCTCTCGTATACTCTGAAAGGCAGCTGAAGATGCTGCCCGGTAGCTTTTGTTCTTTGTTAGTTCATAAAAAGCAGCTTTAGGGAAGGGGACGACGTTCTCCCATATGTCCTATATGTATCTTTGTTCTTTGTTATATCTTGTCAAGCAAAAATGTCAAGATTCTACCATCTAATGGGCGTCGATGTGCCCTTCGATCCTTCCCATCGCTTTGAAACCAGCTGGCTTCTTCCACCTTGGCTTCTCTGCTCGATCCGAGCATTGCTGGTAAACAAGTCTCCTCAGCCCTATCAAGGCCTTGCTTGGGATGGGAGCTAATGACTTCTAATGGCTTCCGCAGTCCATTTACGCCTTCACAACCATCTTCGTCATCATAGCCTGGGATGGCACTTACCATCGTCTGGATCGTGCCCGCCATTCATTTTCATACTTTACAGACTTGACATATTGGGGACTTGCCTTCTACTTCTTCTTCTCCGCCCTCCACACCTTCTCCTACCTACGCACCGGCTCTCCGCTCCTGTCCCGCTGGCCCAGACCCCTACAGGCCCTCCACGCCTTCTTTTACACAACCGTGGTGACCTTTCCGATCCTGGTGACGGTGGTGTTCTGGGCAATCTTGTACTCGGGCCCATGGTTTCCGGTAGCTTTCGACGCCTGGTCCAACGTGCGTCTACTCACTGCCATACCTTCTCCGCTCGCAGGTAGTTTTGCTGCAATGTTTTGCAAATTTCCTGACCATCGCACACAGACTTCTCAACACGCCCTGAACTGCGCCTTCGCCCTCTTCGAACTTTTATTTCTCCGCTCATCCCCACCTCCCTTCCTCCACCTGCCGTTCTTGATACTTCTACTGGCGTTGTACCTAGCTCTCGCTTACATTACCGAAGCCACGGAAGGCTTTTACCCCTACGGCTTCCTTGATCCCAGCAACGGACACAGTGGTAGGGTTGCGGCGTACGCCTTCGCCATCTTGGCGGCTATGATAGTCATCTTTCTGGTAGTGTGGGTTCTAATTTGGGCGAGAAAGCGGCTGACTGAACGGGCGATGCGTATGAACGGCAAGTTCTACGGACGCAGGGAACCGGTGGCCCAAGATGTGGAGATGCCAAGTTATCCGGGAAAGTAATCTAGGTCATAGTCGCTCTAGATCCGGATGTGGCCGAGGACATGTATAGTATCATTGAAATGGTTGACAACATCTGAGCCATGCACCTGGGTAACCCGACACAAGACAGCATAAAATGCCGCACGAAAGGTCTCAGAATTTAAGATTCCTAGATTGTCGACCATCAAACGCCGCCATCTACCCGGCACATCCTCATGAAGAGAGCTTCATCCTCCCACAACCCGCACAGGTCCACCACTCATTTTCCATGAAAGTCCCACACCGATGACAGACCCAACCGAGCGGTTTGCTCTTCAACCCTGCGTCGAGCGACGAGAGGGCTTTGGCCGCTCCATCAGACGCCTTTTGTGAACGTTTGTTGGTTGATGGAGGAGTTGCATGTTGCGTTTGAGGGGTCCTCGGGGTGGAATCGGGTCGCTCAGTCGTACAGGCGTCACAGCAGAGGTAGGTCGAAGGGTTTTCAAGGGTGCATATTTGGCAGGTCCATGTACCCTTGGTGGTAGTGGTGGGTTGCATGCTGGTCAGATTCTTGGCGCGAGTATCGGGGTTTGGATCCGACGTTGAAGTCGCACGTGCTACGCTTGACGGCGGCAAGGCCGATGGACCGCCGCCAGTGGGGTTTTCTTGACTCGAGGGAATATAAGCATCTCCGTATTTCTCCCTTTCTTCTTCCTGTAGTAGTTCGATATAAGCCAGCATAATCGCATCGTCGTTCGCGTCATCTTCCTCTGCCTTGGTCCTGAACCCATTCCGACCCACTTCGTCCGCGATACCTTTACTTTCCTGCCTTCCACTCCCACAGCCCTGTGTCACCGTAGCTCTCCGGGTCGCCGCGTCCGCTATGACCTTCCTGATGTCCGCTCCTCTCCGTACCCGCGTGCCTCCCAACTTTTGCCCGGATCCGGCCGTGAGAGTCCGCCTTTGCTCGGCTGCAGCACGGGCTCGGCGCCGGGCCTCATCGATGGGGATACGGCGCCCACCGAGCTTCTTCCCCTCCGACAGGAATCCTTCGCCCGTGTATCCCTTCCTCGTAAGCTGCTCATGCTCCTCTCGCAACTGATTCCATAGAGCATGGAAGTGCGCATCGTGCGGACCATGCACGATGTGTGCCAATTCATGCAGCATCGTATCCACCACATCCTCCATAGGCAGGAACTGTCTCTCATCATAGGGATACCGTAAACGTAAACATATCTTTTCTCCGTGATTATGGTTCAGACCTAGGAGATTCTTCTCATCGGGCCAGAATTCAGCGAGAATGCGAACACGCCACCCCCGCTGTCGCATGAGAGGTTTAACAAGTGAGGCAATTCTTCGTAGGGTCTGCAAAGCGTCAGTGGCACGGGGCCGCTGCGCTTCATGGGAGTACTCTGCGATTAGTGGGTCATGCTCACGCATGGTTGCAGAACCAGTGTGACAATCGGTAGAATGACAGAGAGCTTTCTCAGGGACCTTTGATGTGTTGTTCAATAGATGTGCGTCCGGAGGAGCGTTGACAAGCTGGTACGCCACGCGGATACTTGGAAGTTGATGGAATCATGCTTACGGGAGAGGCAGCCATGCATGAAACCAGCCTGACCAGGTATGAAGTTAATTGAATTGATTGACTGAAATGAATGGTCAAACCATCGTGGGCTGTTGTCGCTTACCCTTTGACGTCTGCAAGGCTCCAGCCTCGTATTTTGCGCCACTCGTAGGCGTGCGCCACAACTCAACACCCCCACATCTTCTTTGGTTCACGGGGCTTCATGGTCTGCTCTATTCGTATATCAACCCACATTCAACAATCATGTCAAGCGATGATCAGTATTTCTTAGACGTTGTAAGATCTCCATTTTGGTTTCGGTATGCATACATAGACTGACCCATGTGATTCAAGCTGTCCGCCATACCAAATGATGTGAAAAGATATTCTTTGGAGCTCGCAGATGCCATCGATAGGCAGTTCGACTCCGTTTCTGCTGCTATCCGTGAAAGTCTTCAGTCGGCCACATGGATTCCCCAAGCAGTCAAGCCGCCACCCCCACCACCGCGTCGAATAACCCCAACCGTACCAAGAGGATACCTTGCGGCGGCGCAAGACTGGGTTCTTAGACACCAGGCTTTGACAGCGGCAATCGTAGCGTTCGTAGGAACTGGAGGCTTCTTGATTTACAGGAGAAGAAAGCGGTATGGGAGGAAGAGAAGGGCGAAAAGGGCCAGTAATGGAGCGAGGAGGGAGGTCGTGGTCATAGCAGGAAACCCGAACGAACCAATCACTCGGTCCTTGGCTCTGGATCTAGAGCGGCGCGGCTTCGTCGTGTACATCGTGGTGAATACGGTAGAGGAAGAACAGTTGGTGCGGAACGAAGCAAGGGCTGATATACACCCCCTCAACATTGACATTGTCGACGTAAGCTCCCTTACCCGACCAGTGTCTCCTCCATGTCATTCATTGACGCAACGGATCATTAGCCCCTGTCCACCGAGCAGACCATCAGCCGCTTCACATCTCATCTCCTTCTCCCGCACCACGCCTTCCCCGGCTCCACCCCCCACAATCTCACCCTCGCCGGCGTCGTCCTAATCCCAGACACAATCTACCCATCAGGCCCTATCGAAACACTATCCCCTGCGCTGTGGTCAGACACGCTCAACACCAAGATCCTCGCAACAACAACCACGGCTCAGTCTTTCCTCCGGCCCGTTCTGACCTTCCACTCCCGTCTACTCATTATGACACCCTCCATAATCCCCTCCCTGTCCCCACCGTTCCACTCCATCCAGACCGCTACCGTCGCCGCCCTGACAGCATACACGACCACTTTAGCGGCCGAACTGGCGCCCGCGAACATACCTGTTATAAACTTCCGACTCGGCACGTTCGACTGTGGCGCCGTCGGCGGGCGCACGCATCTGCAAGCGTCCTCCGAGCGTACGACCCGGGCGGACGTATTGTCCTGGCCGTCGGCTGTACGCGCCACCTACGCCAAGACTTTCGTCGCGCACTCCACCAACATCCTGACCACCCGCGGATGTATCAATACCAGCAACGGCGGCGGGGTCGCCAAAGGAAGTCCCCTGCGCGAACTCCACAATTCCGTCTTCGATGCTCTGACCGTCAAGAAGCCGGCGAAGGTATGGCACGTCGGGCGTGGAAGTTTACTTTATGAAGTCGTGGGCAACTGGTTTCCTGCGGGAATGGTGGGGTGGATGATCGGTCTCAGGAACAGCGGCGTCGTAAGAGAGGAGATGGGTGGAGACAAGTCAACTGTTCCGGAGGGGAGTGTGGAGTGGGAGAAGGTGGAGAGGATGGTCTGATCTTGATGCTGGACTCTAGGCTGAGTCTGAGCGGATGGAATGATGTTCCGACTGTGCGGTACCCTTCGTCATGTCCAGTGGTCTTACGTTTCGTTTCTGATGCATCGGAGTTTTCGGAGTCTTGGTGGAGATAATTCTCAGCTCACTATCAAGGTGAATCCTTCCATACCTAGTCGTCGATGTAAGGAGCGGGACGGTTTATTGACCATGACGAGTCTCACATATCCAATTGAGCAGTGGTTTTGAGAATTCCCATTCTATCTGGATTTGATAAACACATTTATTAATCATCAACATCTCGACCGTCAGGACGTAGAAAATCCCACGCGCTGGAAAAGCAGTCATACGACAGCCGTACCAACGTAACCCAAGAGCAAAGCCCTGGTATGAGGTCAATGCCGAGACGGAAGAACATGTGGCAATAGCCAGTTGTTATCGCCGCCGATCAATTGCAGCGTTGCAAACATAAGAAAAATCGAAGACACTTCCCACAGCCGGAACAAGCTGTGAAAACACTCTGCACCTCATTTTTATGTCTGATCCCATGAAATCTGTCCTCGCAACCCAGGCGAACCAGATATGCTCACCGTTACTCTCCTCTTGATATGGCGTCCATGGTACAGTCGCGCAGATGCTCATACTTGAACAGGCGTGCCAGAGATGTATGATATACCCATAGAGTGCGAACACGAAATCCTTAGATCAGGTCTGCCGAGCAAGATTAGCAGCGCACTAAACCTGGTTGTAGCAACCCGGAGCTTACCGGCAACGTTCATCGGCATCTCTTCGATTTGAGTGCTATAGAACTGCTCGATCTCTCTCATCATCCGGACATCATCTGCAGTAACGAAGTTGATGGCTACACCCTTCCGTCCGAATCGACCTCCACGACCAATGCGATGGATGTAATTTTCGCGGTTGGCGGGAAGATCGTAGTTGATGACGAGAGACACCTGCTGCACATCGATTCCACGAGCCAAAAGATCAGTAGCGATCAGAACACGAGACGAACCGGATCGGAACTCTTTCATGATCAAGTCACGTTGGCTCTGATCCATGTCGCCGTGCATCGCAGACACGGTGAAGTCACGACCGGTGAGTTGCTCGGTGAGCCAATCAACCTTTCTCCGCGTATTGCAGAAAATGACTGCTTGAGTGATGGTAACAGTCTCGTAGAGATCGGACAGTGTGTCAAGTTTCCAATCTTCCTTCTCAACCGCAATGTAGAACTGCTTGATACCTTCGAGGGTGAGCTCAGCCTTCTTGACAAGGATCCGAACGGGGTCACGCATAAACTTCGTGGTGACTTCAAGAACATCCTGGGGCATGGTAGCGGAGAGGAGGACCACTTGGGTGGATTGTGGGAGGAGTTGGAAGATGTCGTAAATTTGCTCGGTGAAACCGCGCTATCACACAGTGAGTATTCTTCTGATGAGAAGCAAACAACATGAAGGCGTACGGAAAGCATCTCATCGGCCTCGTCTAACACGAACATCTTCATGGAATCGGTCTTGAGGACACGACGCTGGATCATGTCATGAACGCGACCTGGTGTGCCAACAACAACCTGGGGACCATCCTGGAGAGCTTTCATATCATCTCGAACGCTTGTTCCGCCAATACACGCATGACACTCGACATTCATGAAATCGCCGATGGCGACGACGACCTTCTGAATCTGTTGAGCAAGCTCACGGGTAGGTGCAAGAATCAAAGCCTGGCAAGCCTTGACATTGGGGTCAAGCTTCTGCAAGACCGAGATGGAGAAAGTTGCAGTCTTTCCAGTACCTGACTGGGCCTGCGCAATGACGTCCGAACCTGCAGGGTGATGTTAGGAAAGTAAATTTTTATACCAGACTAGACAGCTGCTTACCCTTGATGACAGGCATGATGGCCCGCTGCTGGATGGCAGAGGGACGTTCGAACCCATATGCATAGACACCTACTGAGTGTTAATACACCTCCGTTCTACAATCCCGTATCAGGCGTGGGTTGTAGCATACCTCTCAGCAGCTCATTCTTGAGGTTCATGGAATCGAAGGAATCAGTGACCTCGTCGTAATTGGACTCAATCTGACCTAGAACGAACAAATTATTCAGTCAGCGCTCACATGCGCCACGGACTGGAGTACACAGGCTGCAGCTCAGCACACACAACATACTTTCTGGAATCTCTTCGAGACCTTTATCGTTGGAAGCCATGGTTGCAACTGTCTTTTGCGTGGTTCACAAGCTCAGAGCTGTGAACTCGAAAGTGGTGGGAGGAAGTTGAGGTGGGGCTATGTGATCACTGAGATGACCTTTGCAGGGCGACGTCAGAGTGATACTGAAACTCGCGGTGGGACCGAAAACTAGATATCAGAGCTCTCTGTAACGAGAGCTGATCTGAATCTAGTGGATTATGGTTTGTTTTGGTTCGTGAATTGTACGTTGTAACTTGTCGAAGAAAAAACGTCGGAAGGCTTTGAGATTTTTTTCTGTATTGGTGTTCGCTTCGGTTTGCCGCACTAGGTCAGTAGCGCCTTCGGCTAAACTCGCACTAGTTAACCGATCTTTCACAGGTGTTCATGTTCCTGCTCCTGGAAGGCTTCGTTCCCGCAGCGTGAAGTGACACATGCCATTAATTAATTTCCAGGTTGTCTCCTGTCCTCTCTGAACCGTTCTGGTTGTGGGATAGGATTCGTATACAAGAAGGCACCTAGTCATGGGTCCTGCTTCTGTGCTCATCGACGGCCACTATACAGATGTCAAGGAGCTCGTTGATGGACAGAAACAGGAACTCGACGTTGATGATGCTATATCAGCAGCGGTTGCAATTCCTCCACACCCACTGGGTATCAAGCCAGCTGGAAACATCTATACATCAGTTTACAACCTCAAGTCTGCAGCTGGGTATTTCGCCTGTCTTCCAGACGAACTAACTGTTGAGATTTTGGAGTATCTGGATGCTCGGAATCTCCTACAAGTGGAGGCCACTTGCAAAGCTCTATATGCCTTTACTCGGTTTGAGGAGCTATGGAAAACACTGTTCATAGAGTACGTCTAAACTCTCTTCGACGCGTCTTGCATCTCATCATGTTCACGTACTTGGTACAAGGTACAGATGCTGTTGTGTGGGTGTTTTGATGCTGTTCCTTCCTGTGGAGAGCTTCACAAGAGCATTGGCCTTCTCTGTGATCAATCTGTAGCTTGTGGGGACAAGGGTTCCTGATCTTCTATATGCCTAAGCGGAGTTGCTGTTAGGGCTGAATCTTATAATTCATATTCTCTCCCTATTCTTTTCCATCGCAATGTAGGAGTCTCTGATGTTTCAGGGTTCTTGCAACGTTACCAGGAACTGCAAGGTCGCTATAATCCAGTCCTATAGTAGCTCATCCTTTGTTTGAGTATACTAGCTATAACGTACTTAAAATGGCTGGTTTGCTGAGAACGGTTCGTGTTAGATCCCCCCCTTCGACTTCCACTTGGCGGAGCACGTGGCGTTCGACGTATTTGATCCTCCCACCTCCCACGCTGCCACCTATCTCCTGTAGAGATCTCTTCTCCGACGTCCTCCATCGGCCATATTTCTGTGCCCACACTACCTTACAACCGTACACCACGGGCATCCCAGCCAGCAATGCCATTCCCCGCCTCAGTAACATCTCGGCCGCGGAGTTTTCCACCGACTGGACAGATAAGCCCTTCATACTAACCGAGCCGGTACAGGAGTGGCCCGTGTATCATAGATGGTCTACCGATGTTCTTCTCGACCAATTCGGTGCAGTGAATTTCAGGGCGGAGGCGGTTGACTGGCCGCTCAAGACTTACATCGAATACATGAACGACAACAGCGACGAGAGTCCTCTGTATCTGTTTGACCGCGCTTTCGTACAGAAGATGAACTTGACCACTGGTAAAGATGAGAAGGGGGATTACTGGATTCCCGAGTGTTTTGGCGAAGATCTCTTTGCCATCCTTGGCGAGCAGAGGCCCGACAGTCGATGGCTGATTGTTGGCCCCGAAAGAAGCGGAAGTACCTTCCACAAAGACCCGAATGCGACCAGGTATGTTCCCACAGCTTAACAGCGCAAAGCGCCGCTAACGTATTGTCACAGCGCATGGAACGCCGTTCTTCGCGGCTCCAAATACTGGATCATGTTTCCAGCCTCCCCATCCTTTCCACCTCCGCCCGGGGTTTTCGTCTCGGAGGATCAAAGTGAAGTGACGAGCCCGCTCAGTATTGCAGAATGGCTCCTCGGCTTCCACGCGGAAGCACGAAGGACCAAGGGCTGCAGGGAGGGTATCTGCGGCGAAGGTGAAGTGTTACACGTCCCGTCAGGCTGGTGGCATCTCGTAGTCAACCTCGAGCCCTCCATTGCCATCACGCAGAATTTCGTCCCCCACGCGCACCTGGCCAATGTGATTGCGTTCCTCCGGGACAAGCCCGCGCAAGTCTCGGGTTTCGCAGCCGATGTTCGGAATCCTTACGAAATCTTCGTCCGCAAACTTCGAGAAGCCTGTCCCGAGACGTTGGAGGAGGCATTACGTGGTCTGGAGAAGACGCAGGAGCGGAAAAAGCGAAAGTGGGATGAACTGGTCAAGGGCAATTTGCAGACTGCGAAACAGTCCGAGACATTTAACTTCGGCTTTGGCGATGCAGATGACGCGGAAATACCATGAGCATATGCGTGATAGCATCGTAACACACTGCCTTCAAAGAACTTCAATTGATTGATGCGGGTGTCTTGTGCCGTGTTCCCACAACGCCAGTCGGATCCACTCACTCCCTGCCATAACTGATCTTCAGCCTCTTGACTTGCTTCACGTTATCCCCAGCCTCCGCTTCATCATCCTTATCCCCGCCGCCAACCTTCTTATTCTTCTTCCACCCTCCTCCCGCTTTCGTACTCGTGGCGCTCGTGGGTGTCGGCTGGTTACTCTCCCGTGCCGACAGCGGCGGCGCGAAACTCGATGTAGGCGTCGGAGCGTGTGAAGGTGTGGTTTGTGCCGAGGAAGGAGGTGGAGACTCTTGCTGTTCGCAGCACGAACATGGAATGTCGTTGTCAGCTCGCCGTATCACCACCCCCTTTCGCGCCACGAAAGGCAAACCCGCATCCTCAGCAGCACTCCACTTCCACCATCTCCGGCGCATCGCTTTCGCCGCGTACTTAGGACATGGATGAATGACCTACCCACATAAAACTCGCCGAACTCCTCGAGAAGACTCTGTCCTGCTCCAACACCACACCCTTCCTCCGCCCCGCCGTGCTCCCTCCCCCTCCCCCAGTACTGGCCGAGAACGTACCGGCACCAGTGCCAGATGAGCCTTTGATGTAGTTGTCGAATCCCTTGATGATATTTCCCGCGCCCGTGTCTTCGAGGTAGGAGGCTTCGAAGCGGTAGATTGAGTCTTCGAGTGCTGCCTATGCGGACAGAACCATTGAAAGTGTCAGTAGTTGCGGAGATACGAGCATCCGTAAGGGCAAGAGAGCAAGGAGGTCGATACCATGTTCTTGTCGAGAAGACGTTTCTTCTGCAGCGTCTCGCGGAGGTCGCGCCGGAGCTTCTCATAGTAGGGCATGCCGCGGGTGGAATCCACGTTCGCAGGGGTGGTGCTGGTTGTAGGGGGCACAGTTTCTGCCATTTCTAAGACCGACCTCTTCGATACTTGAGAGAGCGGTGTATTATTGAGATAACGAGACACACTTCTGGCGGCAAAGGATGGGAATGAGTTTAGGAGGGGTTGTTCTGTTTTGCCAGTGTACACGTTATATCTTTTTTAAACCCCTACTCGCCAGCTTCTGTTTGGGCGAGCTATTTCTCAATTTAATTTCTATGTTATTCAAGAGGATTACTGAGGCTCAAGTCTGGCACCGAGCGTCCCTCTTGGATGAGAGAGGAGCCGAGGACAAAAAATCAAAAGAATAACTTGATGCGACTTGCCCGGATCGAACGGGCGACCTTTAGATTAAGCAGTCGAAGGACACTTCAGTCTAGTTCTGATTAGTCACTTGCTGGAAGTGGGTAACTGGAAGGTGGGATTAAGAAACTTACCTAACATTCTCCCAACTGAACTAAAGTCGCACTTGTTAACAAATAGGTTGTCAAAGTCTACTATATATCTTGAAAAAAAGCCTATTCGGAAAACACCCTAATTCATGCAACACAGCAAACCATCACATACCTACACAACATCCGATCCCAATCCTTTGCTATCGCCGATATGGATCATCACAAGCACATGGGTCACGGCGGTATGGACATGCCCACCGAAGGGCCCATGTGCAACATGAACGTCGGTGAACCCCATCCCTCGTATCGGCACAATTCCGGACTGGCTGACAACTTCCCCTCGAACCCCGCAGATGCTCTTCACATGGGACACCACCGACCTCTGCATCATCTTCCGTCAGTGGCACATCCACTCCACCCTCTCGCTCCTTCTCTCCCTCCTCGCCGTCGCCGCCCTCACCGCTGGCTACGAGCTCGTGCGCGAGTTGAGCCGCCGCTACGAGCAATCCCACACGGAGTATCTGAACAAACTTCCGAGTAAGTCTGACTACCTCGCCGGTTAGTGGGCGGTGTTTGTTACGGGCCGAGGCACGTTTGCTGAAGCGAATGGGCGAGAAGATGACGGTGAGGAATCGAGCTCATTACTGTGGCCAGGGAGGAATGTAGGGGAAGCGGAGCGGAGCGGGAAGGTGGTGAAGGCGGGGTTCTACGCGTTACAGGTGTTTTATAGCTTCTTCGTCATGTGAGTCGGTCTCTTAGGCAGTCATGGTGGTCTTCTGAGCTTGTTCCCATAAATGGTGGCTAATTGGGGCTAACCATGGGATAGGCTGCTCTTTATGACATACAACGGTTGGGTAATGCTTGCAGTGGCAGTTGGCGCATTCATTGGATATCTAGCGTTTGGAAATTCCACAGCGACCAAGAGTGTGGCATGTCACTGAATGATCTGATGAAATCAACGATATCCGTACTGATATTATGTCTTTTGCTTCCCTGTTATGATAGAAACGTCGAAAATGCGTTCTTGATAGTCATCTGATAGTCGTTGCTCCTCATATCCATCTCATCACGACCATACCCCATCGTTCAAGGTAACTTCGGCCATACTTCGTGTCCAAAACAATCCTGACGACAGGTTGAGAATGCGCCTACATTTGCAGGCGAAATGTAGCCACCTCGAAGGGTCGCAGCTCAATTTCCACCTTGCCATCCTCCACTTCCAGTTTCTGCTCGTCATCCTCCAAAACATTGCACTTCCATACTCCCTTGACAGGCAAGATCGTTCTGATGGTACCTCTGCTCTTTCCACCGAGCGACTCATATACACGCAGGATAATACTTCTGCCACTTCTCTTGCGCAGCTCGCCGCGCGATACGTCTTCGTCGTCTTCACCACGCTTGATAGTATCGAGTATAAGTGATGGCGAGCCGTGAAGAGTAATGGCAGTGAGCATTGTTTCTCGACCGCCGTTGGGTGATGAATACACCTTGAGTGGGTTGTTGAAGTTGAAAGCTGTTCGTATAGTGCGGTCATCAAGGGCCCCAGCGTGGGGGAGAATTGCATAGCGGATATAGTGACGGCCTACAGCGGTGGTTAGTGGAAGGCGATGAGGTCTGCTCACATGAGGTCTAGCTGGGCACAATTGGATTTGGTGAAGGAGGGGCGGAGCGACAATATAGTCAGGAGAACTCACCCATGTCGGCGTGCGCATCGGGCGCTTTGGGTGCACGGAGCAGCGACAGGCGCATCATGTTACCGCAAGTGGCAAACCCGTATTTGGAGTCATTCAGAATAGAGACGCCGTAGCCATTCTCAGAGAGGTCGGCCCACTTATGACAGCAGACTTCGAACCTAGCCATGTCCCAAGTGGTATTGTAGTGGGTTGGTCTTCTGATGATGCCAAATTGCGTTTCATATGAAGCTTCCGTGTTGACGATGTCGACCGGGAACTCGACCTTAAGGAATTTCATGCTTTCCCGCCATTCGACTTCGCTCTCTATGTTGACATACCGAGTCTCTGCGAGACTGGCATCGAGGCTGATGGTGGTTTTTACCCAGCTATGTTCACTGATTTTCGTTTCGGTGACAACGCTGGCACGGTGTGGTCCTCTCTCCCAAACCTTTGTCTGCCCCCCCGGTAGTTCCACTCGAGACTCAAGATGATAGACTTCTACATCCCATGCCTGCCAGTAGAGAGGCTTATCATCGAACAAAACGAGCTGGTTTGCTTTCCCACCAGCTGGGATAATCTCCCGCTGAGCCAAGATATCTACCAGGGAAGTAATGGCCCCACGTTCGACCTGAAGCTTATAGTAGTTATTCCGAAGCTCAAAGACGCCGTTCCTGACTTCTCTAACTGATGCGGGGGACACTACTGGCTCCTTGGGAAGTTGCTCGATTGTTGCAATTCCTTCGACATTTCGGACAAGTCCATACTGTGGCGATGGATCATTGGTCAGTGCTGGAGGGAGCTTGACGAATCCTGTCCGGGGCCATGGCAAAGTGTTAAGAGCAACTAGGCGATGTACGTCGGTGGCAGCTTCCGTCACGTTCAATGCCGACAGAGCGTTGTCAAGAAGCTTATGTCCCGTCTCGAAGACTTTCGCATATATCTTATCGGAATCGTCATAGCACATCTCTATCGAGCTTCCTGGGAGGCAGTCGTGAAACTGGCATAAGAGTACGTCCTCCCACATGTCATCGATGTCTTTCTTCGGGTACCTGTAGGATGTTTCATTTGATTCGACAAGGTCTTTGATGCTGGCAAGAGTTGCTAGATATTCAATGTCGTGAAGCATAATCTCCGACTTGCGATTATTGAGTTTATTGTTCGCTTGTGTTGTGTATGTGCCGCGATGGAGCTCGAAGTAGAGCTCGCCATACCATGTGACAAATTCCGTACCTTCTTCAGCCTTCTTTTCCAGCTTCGTGAAGAAGTCATCCACAGACTCGCCCATCTCAACACGCGGCAAGAGGCCGACTTTGTCACTGATCCCTCGACACCTACGCAGCTTCTCAAGGTGCTGAAATGTCGGTCCACCACCTCCGTCTCCCTTTCCAAAGACTAGCAGTGATGTAGGATCTTGATCCATCGACTTGTGTTGCGAGACGCTTCGCTTCACATCACCAAAGTGCGCTTCGGCAGTATACGTCTCAGCGGGAGCCATGTGACAGAGTACCTGGCTCCCATCGAGCGAAACCCATCTAAAAGTGGTATGCGGGAACTTATTGATGTTGTTCCAGCTTAGCTTTTGCGTAAAGAAGCTGCTCATACCAGCCAGGCGACAAAGTTGAGGAAGCTGACTGGAGTATCCAAATGTGTCAGGCAACCAGAATGTCCTGCATCGCTCGCCGAAATGGCTCTCGAAGAAGCGTTGCCCATAGAGAAACTGTCGGACAAGTGATTCGCCACTTGGCATGTTCGTGTCGTGTTCTACCCAGCTGCCTCCAACAGGCTGAAAAGTTCCCTTCTTGACCTTGGCTTTCACCCGATCGTATAAGGCAGGGTAAAGTTGCTCCAGCCACTTGTACTGCTGAGCCTGAGAGCAGGTAAAGCGGTGCTCGGGGTACCGATCCATAAGATCACATTGATTGGCCCAGGAGCGAGCAATCTTACGTTTGGTCTCGGCCCACGGCCAGAGCCAGCAAGTGTCAATGTGACAGTGTCCAATCGCATAGACTATTGGCTCCTTTTCGGTACGATAAACCTTTGCGGAGTCGACGTTTTCGCCGAGGTACCTTTGTGCTATCTTACGCCCTTCAAGGATGGACTTGTGGGTGCCCTTCCCTGCAATGAACGCGTCCATAATGGCGTTTTCAATTTGCAAAGCTTGATGAGATTCCCACGAATCATCCGGAAATTCTCGCGCGGCATCTGCGCAAAATTTTAGTAACTCCAGTCTGCACCAGATTCAAAGCAATACCTCCAATGATCCAGAAGTCTAGGAAGAGCGCTCGAGCTTCCAGATCAACCGCGACAATGTCCGCTGTTTCCAATTGAAAGTACCTGTCCGGGTCCGGAGGTTGGATTATATCTCCACCACGTGGGTTACCGAACATGCCATTGCAAGCCATCTCGATGTATATCGTATGCTCCTTGCCATCTCTAAAGCTGTCGGGTAGGATCCACTCAACTCTCTCCCCCCCACCAGTAAGGCCTTGCAAGGGCTCTCCTTCCGGAGTCCAGATGAGGCCTTCGTTGTTAGCATCCCAGTGAAGCTCAAGATGATTCTTCTTCTGTAGTCCTGGAGGCACCGTGAGCTGGACTTTGAACCAGTGGGTAGACCAGCTAGGCCCAAAACTTTCGCCAATCCTGGTGGGTTGGAAATGTTGTGATGTCGCCTCATTGAAGGTCGGCCGCGCAAGATCGGGCACAGAGTATACGGAAAGCTTAACGTGACTGTCACCAGAGGCGCGGCCCTGGTACATTGCCCTGTTTCGTCTCGATCAACATGAAAGTCCTGATCACCGAGATACGAGCGCATTACAGAGAAACAAGACCGTGAGGCATTGATTGGACAACACATCAAGGAAGGGCTGACAACTTACGACAAGAGGTTCTTAGACTCATATTGGCCTTTGCTAGTGAATTGACCAAGACGTTCTTTGTAAATACTGTGAACCTGTTGCCCTACAGGACCGGCTGAGAGCTTCGGGAATGAGCTCGGAGCTCGCAAGTGCGTTTCGCCCCCCATGACGGTGATGACAAGACTGGTGCTGGGCGTCTACTAAGTATGTATCTGTATTGTAGGTTAGGAATGGAGCGAGTCAAGGTGCCTAGGTATTTACCTTATTACCTTTCAGATATGTGGTATCAAGGCTGGTCGGCGGGGCATCTCTGCGCTAGACCTAATCAATACCTTGGAGACAGAGACGACTTGTGGGGTTGAGTTACTAAGGTAAGGTACCTTAGGTAGGTAAGGTACCTTAAGGTACTGTACCTCAGAACAGGGTACCAATATTTGTACCTGTATTTGTACCGTACTCTGAGTACCTGTTACGGTCTTCTAAGCCTAATGGCTAAAAGCTATAACCCTAATGGTAAATCTATGATATGAGTAAAAGATGAGTGAATGTAAGGGTTACAATGGCTACTTAAATAGTAGCTAAGCGACTCGCTAAGGCACATGGCTGGGTCCATGTGGCTAAATGGCTAAGTAGG
>JAABUJ010000541.1_pt1 | contig 72998 bp, 55 predicted proteins | sample 5559131 | NCBI WGS metagenome assembly JAABUJ01 (sample SAMN10711875, study PRJNA513366) | rock metagenome | isolation source: Antarctica rocks | place: Antarctica: Victoria Land, Mt New Zealand nord | collected 2016-01-07 | reverse complement strand
CGAAGCCAAGCATTCCTCGGAGGGTGGTGGCGGCATCGTCATGGTAAAAACACTACCATCCCCGAAACGGTAGCGGAAGGCCGTGAACGGTTACTCCGCGACGATCCCGGGAGCCTGAACGAATCCTTGCTCGAACGATTGCGCCGGTTGACGGGGGTGGAACGATGATCCGGGCAGGGGAGGCATCGTTGGGACGATCCGGCGTGATCCGTATCGCTGAGCGCTCCGATGAGAAGGGAGTGATCGGCCATCAGGGGCGCGACGGGACGCCGCGCCCGGCTCGATCCGTCGCCAAGGAGGGCGCCCCGGTGGACCTCAACCTCAGTCGTCGAGAAGCGCTCGGGGTCCTGGGGACCGTGGGGGCGGTCGCCGCGCTGGCCCCGGGCTCGGCCCGGGCCAACCTGACCCCCGCCCTCCCGCCCCAGGGACCGCGGCCAGCCGTCCAGGGCCGGCTCACGGGGGCTCAAGCGGCGGTCGCGGCCCTCTGCTCTGAATCCGTACCCTGCGTCTTCGGCGTCCCGGGTGCCCAGAACAACGAGTTCTGGGATGCCATGAAATCGGCCGGGATGCCGTATCTCCTCGTCACCAACGAGGCTTCGGCGAGCGTGATGGCCGACGGCGCGGCCCGGGCCACCGGCGGCGTGGGGGTCTTCAGCGTGGTTCCGGGGCCGGGGATGACCAACTCCCTGACCGGGATCGGCGAGGCCCTGCTCGATAGCGTCCCGATCGTCGGGCTGATTACCGACGTCGACCGGAGGCCGGGGGCCCCCTCGTTCCAGGTCCACTCCACGCCCAACGCGCCGGTGCTCCGGCCGCTCTGCAAGGCGGTCCTGGAAGCCAAGCATCCGGCCCAGGTCCCGTTCCTGATCCACGACGCCTTCCGGATCGCCCGGGCGGGGGAGCCGGGCCCGGTCTCGGTGATCCTGCCGTTTCACCTGTTGACCGATTCGTGGGAGTACGACGGCGTGGCCCCGCCCCCCTACCCCGCCCCGTTCGACGAGGCGGCCTACCGCCGGGCCGTCGGCGTCCTGTCGGACCGCCGGGCCCGGGTGGGGATCTATGCCGGGATGGGCTGCCTGGATGCCGGCCCCGCCCTGGCCTGCGTGGCGGAAATCCTCCAGGCCCCGGTGGCGACCTCGGTCAGCGGCAAGGGGGTGATCCCCGACGCTCACCCGCTGGCGGTCGGCTGGGGATACGGGGCCCAGGGGACCCGGGCGGCGGAGAAGGCGTTCAAGGAGGTGGACGTCGTCCTGGCCCTCGGGGTCAAGTACAGCGAGAACTCGACGGCAAGCTACGCCATCCCCAAGCACGACAAACTCATCCACGTCGACGCCAATCCGAAGAATATCGGCCGGAACGTCCCTGCCTGCGTCGGGGTGAACGCCGACGCCGGGGTCTTCCTCGCCCGCTTGATCCAGGATGCCCCGGCCGTCCGACGCCCGAGCGACCCGGGCCTCGCCCGCCGGATCGCCCGCCACCGCGAACTCGACCGCCGCGAGAACTCCAAGGAACAGATCACCCAGGGCGTTGACCCGATGCTCTTCCTGCTCCAGCTCCGTCACGCCCTCGGGCCCGACGAATTGATCTTCGTCGACGTGACCGCCTCGTCGCACTGGGCCTCCGAGGCGATCGATCTCACAGGACCCCGTCGCTACTTCACCCCGGCGAACAACCAGTCGATGGGCTGGGCGATCCCCGCGGCCCTGGGAGCCCAGAAGGTCCGGCCCGACCGCGTGGTGGCGTCCGTCTCGGGCGACGGTTGCTTCCTGATGTCGGGCCTGGAGATGTCGACCGCCGCCCGCGCGGGGCTCCCGGTCAAGTTCTTCGTCCTCGACGACGGATCATATCATTATATGCAGATGTTGCAGGGGCCGACCTTTCGCCGGACGACGGCCACGGATCTGGCGCGGGTCGACTTCGGCCACTACGCCGCGGCGATGGGGCTGGCGTACCACGTGATCGAGCGGAACGCCGACCTCCCCGCCGGCGTGGCCCGTGCGGTCGGGCACCCCGGGCCGATCCTGACCCGCGTGGTGGTGAGCTACGAGGGCCGCGAAATCCGGTGGCTCGGGGCGGCCAAGTCGTCTTACATCAAGCATCTCTCGGGCGACCAGAAGCTCCGGATGGCCGGCCGGATCGCGGGCCGGTCACTCGACCGCCACCCGGACAGCGACTGATTCGCAGGAGTCGGCGGCCCTCCCGGGCCGATAAGTCCCAGGTCGTCATCGCCCGGCGGGGGCGGAGGCCGGTCGAACGGCATTGGACTTCTCGGGACGGCGTCGGGACGGTACGATACCCCGCGTCCGGTGCCCGGGCCGCGGGCCGGTCGTGCATCGACACCTCGCGATGAGTCTCACGGATGAGGCACGATGAAGAACGTTCGGACCTCCCCCTCGATTCCCCACGCCGAATACTTCCCCCGGCCGGGCTCCTCGCGAGGCCCGGGCCACTGGTGGGGGGTCCTCCGGGGCGACGCCCGCGAGCTCACCAAGTTCTGGCCGGTCGTTCAGAACATGGTCTCGCAAGACCTCCGGATCCGTTATCACCGCTCGGTCCTCGGCTTCTTCTGGAGCCTGCTCAACCCGATCCTGATGATGGCCACGCTGACCTGCGTGTTCTCGCAGGTCTTCGGCTTGCTGGACTGGAAGGATTACGGGATCTACCTTTTCGCCGGGATGATCCCCTGGACTCTCTTCGCCGGTAGTCTGGGCGACTGCTCGAACTGCATCGTCCATAGTGAAGGGCTGATCCGGAAGATCTACATCCCCAAGCTCGTTTTCCCGATCGCCAAGGTTCTCATCAACCTGACCACGTTCGTCCTCTCGATGGTCGCGCTCTATTGTCTGGTCGCGTTGTTCGGGGCGAAGATCACTCCGGCCATGCTGATGCTTCCCGTGGTGACCGTGCTGTTCGCGAGCTTCGCGCTGGGTCTCGGGCTGGTCCTGGCGGTGGCCAACACCTTCTTCCGCGACACCAGCCATCTGGTCATCGTGATCCTTCAGGCGTGGTATTTCGCGACTCCGATCATCTGGGGGCACTCTGGCCCCGGTGGGCGCGGCGGGCTGACACCGGCGATCGAGGCCCGCTGCTGGCTGAACCCGGCTTTCCCGTTCGTCCGGATGTTCCAGCTCATCATTCGTGACGGCCAGTGGCCGACTCTGACCTTGTTCTTGGCGGCCGCCGGCATCGCCTCGGTGAGCCTGGGGATCGGTTATGTCACGTTCAAGATCCACGAAAACAAGCTGGTCTTCCGCCTCTGACCCCGGCGCGACCGTCAATCTCGCGGCGACCGTCCTGGCCCGCCCCGAGCCGCTCGAGGCGCTGGTCGAGCTGAGTGACGTCTCGCTCCGATTCGTCTCCTATGCCGACAAGCAGTACTCTTTCAAGCGGTCGGCGCTGGATCTCCTGCTTCGCCGCGAGTCGCCTGCGGTCTCCAGGGAGTTCTGGGCTCTCCGTGACGTCAACCTCCAGATGATGAAGGGGGAGCGGATCGGAATCCTGGGCTTCAACGGGGCCGGCAAGAGCACCCTGCTCCGCCTCCTGGCTCGGATCTACACGCCCACCTACGGCCGACTGATGGTCAAGGGAACCGTCGCGCCCCTGATCGAGATGGGCGCGGGATTCAACCCCGAGATGTCGGGAAATGATAATATCATGCTGAATGGGGCCATGCTCGGCATCAAGCCCCGCGAGATGCGCAAGAAGGTTGATGGGATCTACGATTTCACCGGGCTCCGGGAATTCGCCGACCTGCCGCTAAAGTATTATTCCAGCGGCATGTATGCCCGGCTTGCCTTCGCCATCGCCACCGAGGTCGACCCCGAGATCCTCCTGATCGACGAGTCGCTCGGCGCCGGCGACGTGATCTTCGTCGACCGCGCCAAGGCCCGGATCAAGGACTTGCTGAACCGTTCCAACCTCGTCGTGATCGTCTCGCACGACCTCGGCTCGCTCCACAAGATGTGCACCCGCGGGATCTGGATGCACGAAGGGAAGGTCCAGGCCGACGGGCCGATCTCGGACACGATCACCAAATATCTTCTGTTCACCCAGGCGATCGACGCCAAGGCCGCCGCCGCCGCCAGACTCGCCGAGCAGCCCGTCGCCGCGGCCTCGGCTTGACCGCCGGTCCGCCCGCCGTATGATGCCAGCGCGACTCCTCAAGCGCGGCTCCGAGGATCGCGAGATCCACTCCGGGTCGATGGAGTGACCCACCCATGATGCTGGCCCCTGTCTCGATCGCCCTGGTCCTCTTCGGCTGGGCCGACGTTGCCGTCTCACCGAGCCGGGCGGATAAGCCCCACTCCTCGATCCAGCGGAACCTGGCCGGGCTCGACCGGCCGAGCGACCGGACCGTGGAGACGCTCAAGCGATACGTCCTTGACGGCCGCTACCGGAAGGATCCAGCCAGCGTCCTGGCCAACCTGGAGCAGCAGGCCCGGGCCAATATCGAGCCCGACCTGGTCTATGCCCTGGCCGAACTCTCGTGGATCGAGGGGCACAAGCACGACCGGAAGCATCGGGCCGAGTCGATGGACCGGAACCTCGATACCCTCGCTTACGCTTATGATTACCTCTTCGCCCCCGAGTTGGCGATGGCCCGGCAGCCGTCCGACCCGCGCTACCGGCTGGCCTGCGAACTGTATAACGGGGCGCTGGAGCAGGTTCTCCGTGAGGCCCAGGCCAACGGCGGCAAGATCGAGGCCGGCGGCGAGTTCAGCCTCAAGCTCCGGGGTCGCGAGCAGGTCTTCAAGGTCGCCCTCCGGAACTCCCCGTGGGTCGCCGACGACGTCGATCAGGTCATCCTGGCCTCGGCGTTGGAGGTTTCCGGCCTGCCGACCTTGAACTATCAGTACGGCCTCGGCGTCCCCCTGATCGCCGTTCGCCGCTCCGAGGCCAAGGCCGAGGGGCCCGAACGGTTCTACCCCCGCGAGATGGCCTTCCCGCTGACCGCCTTCATCATCCCCACGTCCAGGCTCCGCGACGACGGCAAAGGCGATGTCCCCCGAGAGCTGGCCTTGGAGCTGATCGACCCGCTCCGGAATCGATCGGTCGGCCGGCCGGCCATGCCGACCGAGAGCGATCTAACCACGCCGCTTGCCTATATGTGGTCGCGCAGTGACCTCAACAAATATCGCTGGACCGGGTTGCTCCGGCCCGGCCCCGCCGGCGGCCGGGCGGGCCTGATGCTGATCCGCCCCTACGAGCCGGGCAAGATCCCGGTGGTGATGGTCCACGGCCTGGCTTCCTCGCCCCTGGCCTGGGTGGCGATGGTCAATGACCTCCTCCGCGACCCCAGGATCCAGCAGCGTTACCAGTTCATGCTCTACATGTATCCGACCGGGATCCCGATCCCGATCGCCGCCGCCGGGCTCCGCGAGACGCTGGGGCAGGCCGAAGGGACGTTCCGGCTCCCCGACGGGAGCCCCGATCCCGCCTTCCACCGGATGGTCCTGCTGGGCCACAGCATGGGGGGCTTGCTGAGCCACGCGATGGCGGTCGACAGCGACCAGAGATTCTGGGAGTTGAACACATATGTCCCCTTCTCCCAGATCAAGGGGCCGCCGGCGGTCCTCGACGAGTTGAAGCGGTTCATGTTCTTCGATGCCCACCCGTTCGTCAGCCGGGTCGTCTTCCTGGCCACGCCGCACCGGGGTTCAGACATGAGCCGAGGTATGATCGGGCGCGTTGGCTCGAACCTGATCAGCGAGCCCGACCACGTCAACGACCTGCTCGCCCGGCTGGTCCGCGAGAACTCCGACGCCTTCCCCCGCCGATTCCGGAAGCTCCCGACCAGCATCGACACCCTTGACCCCGATTCGGCCTACCTCAAAGCCCTCCTGGCCATGAAGCCCGGCGCGGGGGTCGTTTTCCACTCGATCATCGGCTCGCTCCGGCCCGAGGGAAAGGAAAACACCACCGACGGCGTGGTGCCCTACAAGAGTTCACATCTGGAAGGGGTCAAGTCCGAGGTCGTCGTCCAGTCCGACCACAGCGTCCAGAATAACCCGTATGCGATCATGGAGGTCCATCGGATCCTCCTGGAACACGTCGGGATCGTGCCCCAAGCGGCCTCGAATCCGGGCCGGGTCGTGGAGTGACGCTTCCCCCGGGGTTGGACGGCCCCGGGCCGGGCGGTTATGATGCCGCCTCCGGACCCGGGGCAGGAGCCGACCCGACGATGAGCGAGACCCTGGCCGACCGACTGGCCGCGTTCGCCCTGGCGACGCGCTTTGAAGACCTCCCCGGATCCGTGGTCGTCGAGGCCCGGCGCCGCCTGATCGACGCCTTCGGGTGCGCGGCGGGTGCCCTGCGCGAGCCCGCGCCGATCATCGCCTGGACGGTCGCGCAAGGCGTTCAATCCCGGCCCGGGGCGGCTCTCTTCGGGGGCGGCCGGTCGTCGCCCGACTGGGCGGCCTTCTCCAATGGCGTCCACATCCGCTACCTCGATTGCAATGATACTTATCTCTCGCTGGAACCGGCCCACCCCAGCGACAACTGGGCCGCCGTGATGGCCGTCGGCGAGCACGCCGGGGCCGATGGCCGGGCCTGGATCGCCGCGGCGACCGTGGCCTACGAGGTCCAGTGTCGCCTGGCCGACGCCGTCAGCATCCGGGCCCGGGGCTGGGATCACGTCACTTATGGCGCTCTATCGACTTCGCTGGCCGCCTCGAAGCTCCTCGGGCTCGATCACGCCCGGACGGTCCACGCGCTGGGGATCGCCGGGACGACCTCCGCGGCGCTCCGGCTGACCCGGGCCGGCGAACTCTCGATGTGGAAGGGCTGCGCCTTCGCCCACGCCGCCCGCAACGGGGTCTTCGCCGCCCTGCTCGCCCGCGAGGGGATGACCGGCCCGGCCCCGCTGTTCGAGGGGGACATGGGCTTCTGGCAGCAGGTCTCGGGGCCGTTCGAGGTGGCCCAGCTCGGCGGGCCCTCGGCGTCGGACTGGATGCTCCCGAGGACGTCAATCAAGTTCGTCCCGGCCGAGTACCACAGCCAGTCGGCCATCGCCGCCGCGTTCGAGCTACGGCCCGGGATCGGCGACCCGGCGCGGATCCGCTCGATCGAGATCGCCACGTTCCGAACGGCGGTGGAGATCATCGGCCAGGACCCCGAGAAGTGGCGGCCGAAGACCCGCGAGACGGCCGACCACAGCCTCCCCTATTGCACGGCGGTCGCCTTGGTGGACGGGGCCGTCACCGCCGACCAGTTCAGCCAGGCGAGGCTGAACGACCCCGCCTTGCTCGACCTGGTCGCGCGGACGACCGTGGTCGAGGATCCCGCGCTGACCGCCGGCTACCCCAACGGGATCCCCAACCGCGTGACGGTGACGCTCGATGACGGCTCGACGCTCGTCTCCGAGGTCGCCTTCCCGCCCGGCCACGACAAGAACCCGCTGACCGACGCCCAGCTCGCCCTCAAGTTCCACGGCCTGGCCGATGCCGCGATCAGCCGCGATCGGGCCCGGCAGGTCTGGGACCGGGTCGCGAAGCTCGACACCGACCCCAGGCCGCACGAGGCGATCGCGCTTCTGGATCGGACCGATTGAGCCCCGGGATCCCCGGCGATTCCGGTTGACCGATGGGTCGATCTGGGTTAATCCATCGCCCGTCCGGGTGTCGGCATTCGTCCCGCGCCCGGTCTGGTGAGGGGAGGAGGCGTGATGGCACCGATGGATCCGGCCGAGCCCGACGACCCGTGCGTCTTCGTCGACGCCGGGCCGTTCTCTTATTCCCGGCTCACCGGCCTCTCGCGCTATACAGCGAGGCTCACGATGGCGCTGGCGTCGAAGGTCCCGATCCGGTTCTTCTCCGAAGGGGAAGAATTGCTGGCCCCGGCCGGGCTGAGCTGGTCGCAGGACCAGGACCTCGCCCGGTGGTCGCGGTGGGTCTGGCGGAGCCGCCGGCGACCGATGGGCCCGGCGCCGAAGGAAAGCATCGGCCTGTTCTGCACGCTCCGTCCGACGGCCCGGACCTTCCCGTTCGAGGCGAGCGTCCTCCACGATTTCAGCCCGTACACCGTCCCGGCGACTCACCTGGAGTCGACCCGCCGGATCTTCGGCGCGTTCTTCGCGGAGGCCCTGCCCTACTCCGACGTGGCCATCGCCGTGTCGCACTCGACCAAGGCCGACGCCGCCTGGCTCTCGCCGATGGACCCCGGCCGGGTGGTCGTGGCCCACTCCGGGCCGAGCCTCTGCGTCGGCAATCATCGGCATCCGGGTCGGACCCGACGGAGGCCCGACGTCGGACTGGTCGTCTCGACGCTGGAGCCCCGGAAGAACGCCCGGTTCCTGTTCGAGTGGTTCCAGGCGTCGGCCGCCCTGCCGCCCGGGGCGGAACTCTGGTGGGTCGGCCCGCTGGGATGGATGACCTCGCGGCGGGAGTTGCGGAAGATCCAGGGCGCGGGCCGTCGGATCCGGTTCCTCGGGGTGGTGAGCGACTCGGCCCTCTGCAAGCTCTACCGGACCGCCGGATGGTCAATCTACCCGTCTTTATATGAGGGATTCGGCTTTCCCGTCCTCGACGCCCTCCGCCACGGGACGCCCGTCCTGGCCAGCGGCAACAGCTCGATTCGCGAGTTCCAGTCGCCGGGCCTCCACCTCTTCGACCCCTGCGACGCCTCGACCGTGGACGACGCCTGGCGGACGCTCCGGTCGGAGAAGCCGGGAGACATTCCCCGCGCGCCGCTCGACCGGCTCTATTCGTGGGACAACGTGGCGGTCACCCTGCTCGAAGCCTATCGGCGGTCGCGGCGGGCGTCGTCGCCGTCGTTCCTGGCCGCCTGATCGAGCCTCCCGGGCTGGACCGGCGGCGGCCAATCGGTCGATAGAGGAATCGGGTCGATTCATCCGAAACCGACTCCGGGCGTGACGGACGCCCGTCGAAGGATCAACCAGGCCCGCGTCGGCCCCGGCGTTCCCCAGGAGGAGGGCGAGGCATGCTTTTCAACTCGTTCCAGTTTGCTTATTTCTTTGCGATCCTGTTCCCCACCTACTGGGCCCTCCGACGCTATCACAAGGTGCAGACCCTCCTGCTCCTGCTGGCGGGTTACTTCTTCTACGCCTGCTGGGAGCCCAAGTTCCTGGCCTTGCTGGTCTTCTCGACGGTGATGGACTTCGCCTGCGGCCTGGCGGTCGACCGGATCGAGGCCCCCCGCAAGCGGAAGCTATTCGTGGCGCTGAGCATGGTCCTGAACCTGGGAATGCTCGGATACTTCAAATATGTCAATTTCTTTGCCGCTTCTCTCAAGCTCGCCCTGGCGAGGGCGGGGATGGACGTCCCGCTCTGGCACATCGAGGTGGTCCTGCCGATCGGGATCTCGTTCTACACCTTCCAGTCGATGAGCTACGTCATCGACGTCTACCGGAAGGACATCAAGCCGACGAAGAACCTGATCGAATTCGCCACCTTCGTCTCGTTCTTCCCGCACCTCGTGGCCGGGCCGATCATGCGGCCGACGACGCTTTTGCCGCAGATCCAGTCGCCCCGAAAGTTCAACATCGACCAGTTCTATCAGGGCTGCTACCTGATTTTCTGGGGCCTGACGAAGAAGGTGGTCGTGGCCGACAACCTGGCGCCGATCGTCAACGACCTGTTCGGCCGCTGGCAGACGATTGATGGCGGGCTGGCCCTGCTGGCCATCTATGCGTTCGCCTTCCAGATCTACTGCGACTTCTCGGGCTACACCGACGCCGCCCGGGGGATCGCCAAGTGCCTCGGGATCGAGCTGGCCTTGAACTTCAACCTGCCCTACTTCGCCACCAGCCCGCAAGAGTTCTGGGGCCGCTGGCACATCAGCCTCTCGAAGTGGTTGCAGGACTACCTGTACATTCCTTTGGGCGGGAGCCGCGGCGGGTTGTTCCTGACCTACCGGAACCTGTTGCTGACGATGATTATCGGCGGACTCTGGCACGGCGCGGCCTGGACGTTCGTCCTCTGGGGCTGCTATCAGGGGCTGATCCTGGTGGGCCATCGGCTGGCCCGGCCGCTCCTGGCGAGGGTCGTCCCGGCCAATCCGGTGGACGCGGCGTGCTGGAAAGCGGTCCGGATCCTCGCCACGTTCCACATGGTCTGCTTCGGCTGGCTGATCTTCCGGTCTACGGGTTCTCCGCCGGAGATCAAGATTGGGGCGTATACCGGCGTCGAGCAGCTCGTGGGGATGCTGGAGGCGATCGTGTATCGCCCCGCGATCCCGGCGGCGAGCTACATCCTGCCTGTCATGATCGCGATCCTGCCGCTCCTGCTGGTCCAGTTCGCCCAGTTCGCGAGCAAGGACCTGGAGATCGTCGCCCGGACCCCGTGGTACGTCCGGAGCGTCTTCTACACCCTCTGCTTCTACGCCTTCGTGTTGGGCGGGGAGTTCGGCGGCGGCCAGTTCATCTACTTCCAGTTCTGATCGGAGCGCGTCATGGTGATCGGACGCGGCGAGGCGGGCCCCGGCCCCCGGAGGCTCCCGCCCTGGGGGCTGGTGGGGATGCTCGGGCTGGTGATGGCGATCGAGTGGACCCTGGCCGGTCACGACCTCGACTTCACGGCCCCCTGGCACTGGGACTGGCGGGTGATCGGCAGGGCGGCCACCCGGCCCGATCGGGTGGCCGGCAAGGACGTCCTCCTCTTCGGCGATAGCCTGGTCAAATTCGGGGTGATGCCCCGGATCCTCAAGGAGCGATCTGGCAAGGTTGCTTATAATTTCGCGCTGCATACCGGGCAGACGTCGTCGAGCTACTTCATGCTCCGGAGGGCCCTCCGGGCCGGGGCGAGGCCGTCGGCGGTCATCCTCGACCTGACTCCTCACATGCTCACGCATGCGCCTGAGATCAACAAGCACCTGTGGGCCGAGCTGCTCACGCCCGCCGAGTGCCTCGACCTGGCCCGGACGATGGGCAACCCTGAGTTCTTCACCTCGACCCTCCTGGCCTCGGCGCTTCCCTCGTACAAGGAGCGGTACGACATCCGGGCCGAGGCCCTGGCCTGGGTCAAGGGCCAGAGCGTCTCCCGCCGCAAGCAGATCCCGATGTTCCGCCGGAACTGGAAGGTCAACCAGGGGGCGCAGCTCATGGGAGACAGCCCGGCCCCGGCGCTCAACATCGACGAATGGACTTATAATTTGTACAACCGGTGGACGCCCCACTCGGTCAACGTCGCGTACCTCGACCGGTTCCTCGCCCTGGCCCGGTCCGAGAAGATCCAGGTCTACTGGCTCCTCCCGCCGATCCACCCTGGAGTCCAGGCGAAGACCGAGGCCACGGGATACGACGCCGAGTACACCAAGTTCGTCCAGGGCGTCAAGGCCCGCTTTCCCGAGGCCGAGGTCGTCGACGCCCGCCATTCCGGCTTCGCCCCCGACCTCTTCATGGACGGTGCCCACGTCAACCGCCGGGGAGCCTTGCAGCTCAGCGCCGCGCTGGGCGAACTGCTCCGTGACCGGGTGGCCGACGAGCCCTCGGCACGGTGGGTGACGTTGGACCTGGCCCGTGCCAAGGATTATGACGTGAAGATGGAGGATGTGATCGGTTCGGCCGCGGTCCTCCAGGCCGCGGAGGCGACGGTCCGGCGGTAGACCGATCGACCGGACCGACCCGACGCCCCGGAGGCTGATCAGCCAGGATCCCACGAAAGGACCAGTCATGGATGACGCCTTGACGATGCACTGGTTGCGGCTAGAAGACGTCTTCGGCAAGGCGGTCTCTTATGCCCAGAATTATGAAGATATCCTCCTGAGCCGTGCCTTCCGCGAGCCCGAGGGGTTCTACCTCGACGTTGGGGCCAACCACCCGACCTTCCACTCGGTGACCCGGCTGTTCTACGACCGGGGCTGGCGCGGGATCAATATCGAACCGTCGCCCGTGGTCTTCGAGCGACTGGCCGCCGAGCGGCCCCGCGACATCAACTTGAATCTCGGGATCTCGGATGCGGAGGGGACACTCACCTTCTTCGAGTCGCTGGTCTACCACGGCTGGTCGACCTTCCGTCCTGACCTGGCCGAGCACTACCGGGGCCAGGGTGTGGCGATGGCCGAGCGGGCGGTCCCGGTCACGACCCTGGCGCAGGTCTGCGCGGAGCACGTACCCGGCCCGATCGACTTCCTCAAGATCGACGCCGAGGGGTTCGAACGCGAGGTTCTGCTCGGCTCCGACTTCCTGCGCTGGCGGCCCCGGGTGATGCTCATCGAGAACTCCTGGCCCGAAGTCTGGGAGCCGGCCCTGGAAGGGCTGAACTACTTGCCGGCGGCTTTCGACGGGCTCAACCGCTTCTTCGTCCGGGCCGAGGACGAGCACCTGCTCTCCTCGTTCGCCACGATGGCTAACGTGCTGGACAACTTTATTCCCCACGAGGTCGTCCGGCTGATCCGGGGACTCGTGGACCAACGCGACGAGGCCCGGGCCGAAATTGCCGCACTTAAGGAGCCGACCCGACTGACCCGACGGCTCAAGTCGGTCGTCCGATGCCTGACCCGGCGGGCCGGATGAATTTCTCGGCAACATTTGCTATTGATTTATCGATATCATCAATGATGACGATGACGGCCGGCCCGTGATCGGGCCGGCCCAGGATGTCGTCGATCGCTTTCGATCAGCGCGAGGCGTGGAAGACCATCCGGCCGTACTGGTTGGGCTTCCGGCCGAGGGTCGGGTAGACGACCGGGGTCATCGGGAACGAGCGGATCGTCTTGAAGCCGGCCAGCCGGAGCATCCCCTCGACGGCCGCCTTGTTCGGGCCACACCAGTTCGAGAGATCCTTGGCGCACTCATCGAACGGATAAAAGGCGATGGCCGGCGTGGCGATCTCGACGAGGTCGACGTGGGTCTCGACGATGATGTCGCGGGCCGCGACCGAGGCGACCTTCAAGAGCGAGCCAACCGGGTCGGGCAGGTGGTAGAGCACGCCCAGGAAGAGCACGAGGTCGAACTGGCCGAGCCGTTCGGGGGAAATCTGGGCAACTTCCAGCTCGACGTCCTCGACCTTCGAGTTCAGAACCTTCCGGGCGAACTCGAAGCCGGCCTTGCCGATCGTGTCGACCTTCCAGACGCCGCCGTCCAGCGCGACGACCCGGCTAGCCCCCCGACGCTCGGATTCGAATGAGAAGAACCCATCCCAGGCCCCGATATCGAGGACGCTCTTGCCGCTGAGGTCGGCCGGGAGCCGGACCTGAGCCAGCTTGGTCGGCGTGTCATCGAAACCCGGGGTCGTCACCCCGTCGCCCAGATCAATCCGGTGGAACCAGTTGATCTTCTTCACTTGATCGCGAATCGTCGCCGTGGCGCTCATCCGTTCCCTCCCAGAAAGCCGAACAAGCCTCCGAACTCGGCCGGAGACCAGGAAATGTTTGGTGGATCCTCGGGCCGATCGGTCAGGCCGCCGTCGAGGTCCGATCCGCCGCGGGGGCCTGGACGCAGGAGTCGAGCAGGATCCGGGCGACGTTGTCCCAGCTATAGAGCCGATCCAGCGGCTCCAGGGGGATCTCCGGACCGCCTTCGGCCCGGAGGTCCTCCCACGCCTGGTCAACGGTTCCCGCGTCGCAGGGGTCGAAGAGGTGGAGGCCCGGCGACTGGAACTCGCGAATCGAGCTGTTGCCGCTGGCCAGGACGGGCGTCCCGTGGCGGAGGGCGTCGAGGACGGGGAAGCCGAATCCCTCATATAAAGACGGATAGATTGACCATCCGGCGGTCCTGTAGAGCTTGCAGAGATCCGAGTCGCTCACCACGCCGAGGAATCGGATCCGCCGCGCGCTTCCGGCCCGCCGTTCGAGCTTCCGGAGGTCGCGGCGGGAGGTCAGCCAGCCGATCGAGCCGACCCACCAGAGTTCGGCCCTGGCGGGGAGGGCCTTGGAGGCGTGGAACCAGTGGAAGAGGAATTCGGGATTCTTCCTCGGCTCGATCGTCGAGACGACCAGGCCGACTTCGGGCCGCCGCCTGGCCCGGCCCTCGTGGGCGTGGCGGCCGACGCAGAGGCTCGGGCCCGAGTGCGCCGTGACGATCTTCGACGGGTCGATCGCCGAGAGCCACGAGGCATCGGCGGCCGTGGAGTCCGAGACCGCGAGGGCCACGTCGGACGATTCGATCGCCCGGGAGAAGAAGCCTCGGAAGTGCGACCGGGTGACTTCCTTGTGGGTCTGCGGCAAGATCAGGGGCGTCAGGTCGTGGAGGATGCTGACTTCGCGGTCGAAGGTCCGCTCGATCGGCCGGAGGAGCGGGTAGACGCCGATGCTCCCGGCCGGGGGCGTTCCCAGGGGTGACCGTTCCCCGCGCATCAGGGCTCGCGCCCAGACTCCGAGGTCCTGGTCCTGCGACCAGCCCAGGCTCGGCGGCGGCGTGACGACCCGGTCCTTCAGGAAGAATCGGACCGGCCGGCGGGCGGCCATCGCCAGGGCCAGCCGGGCGGCGTAGCGGCCGATCCCCGTCAGGTGCGGGTCGCTCAGTGGGAACGCATCCACGTAAACCGGGGGCCCCGGCTCGAATCCCGGGGCGATCGACAGGCGAGTCTGGGGCATGGCCGGGGGATCCAATGAGAGAGGAGTTATCCCGAGATCCGTCATGGTGTCGATTCAGGACGCCCAGGAGAGCCGCCCGGTCCGGATTTCCGGGAGCTGCGCCAATGCCTCGCGGAGCGCTACGGCGACGACCTCGCGGCTGGCGTAGCCGGCCATTCGCTCGCGGGCGGTCTCGGCCATGGCCCGATATTCCTCGGGGGCATCCTCGGACATCGCGGCGGCGGCGAGCAAGTGGTCGTGGAGGTCGGACCAGACCATCCGGTGCCACGAGGTTTCGGTCCGCTTCTCGGGGTCGTGCGGCCAGTAGGTCGGCTCGGGGTGGGTCCGGAGGACGAAGCCAACCTTCTCGTCCATGAAGTCGGCCATCGCCGTGTGGTTGGGCGCGATCGAGGGGCGGCCGGCGGCCAGGGACTGCTGGAGCGGGAGGCAGGCCCCCTCGGCCTTGCTGGTGTTCACGTAAAACGTCGTCACTCGCATCAGGTCGGCCATCTGCCAGTCGGTCAGGAAGTCGGTGATGACCGCGATCCGGCACTTGTGGCGGATCCCCAGCCCTTCGTACATCTTCCGGAGGAGGGTGATCTCGTGGTGCTCGCGGACCGGGTTGGTCGCCAGCTTGATGACCAGGGTGACATCCTCGCGGTCGCGGAACGCGAGCAAGTAGGCCGAGAGGAGGTCGGCGTGATTCTTCCGGCGGTCGCCCAGGTTGAAGATGCTGGCGAAGACCAGCCCGCCGAGGGTCAGCTCGGTCGAGGGGAGCAGCGGGTCGGGGTCAAGGATCGGGTCGCGGCCGACCACCTGGAGCGCCCGGACCTTGGCCCCGGTGATCTTCTCCAGGGCTTCCTTGCTCAGCCACCGCTTGACGTGCCGTCGGTAGCCGTCGCGGGCCATCGCGTAGCCCAGCCGGGCCAGGCCGGGGCGGCCCCCGGGGATCGGCTCCATCGTGTAGGGCGACCGGCCCGACGACATCAGGACGTAATGCCGGGTCTTGGCGATCCGCTCCAGCGTCTTCGTCCCCAGCCAGGGATAAGCCTTCCGGAACGCCCCCCGCGCCAACCGGTAGGCCCGTCGCTTCAAGCCCTGCCTGGGTGCGGGCGAGACCGGGGCCGATGCGTCGGCCTCAACGGTCGGCCCGAGCGGATCGACTCCTTGGGGGCCGCCCCAGACCTCATTCCGGCAGGTGAGCGTCCAGGTGTGGGCCGGATCCCAGGCGGGGACCTGGAAATGCGCGGGGCCAAGCGGGACCGGGACCACCCCGATCGGACAATCGAGCCCGGCGCGGCGGAAGGCGTCGGCCGTGAAGTGGCAAGCGGTCAGGATCAGGTCGGCCCGTCGGCAAATCCGAACCCAGTTCTGCCGGGTGTCGTAGGCGAAGTCGCGATCGGGGACGTCGGGGAATTCCCAGAACGGGAAGATCACGTTGGGCAGGGCGGGCGTCAAGTAGACGTCCTGCGGCGGGTGGAGGGCCAGGTGGATCGGCTGATAGCCATCGGCCTCGGCTCGAGCGGCGGCGAACGGGAGGCTGCTCTCCGGATGGTCCAGGAGCCGCCAGGTCCCGAGTTGCTCCAGGACCGGCACCAGCGCCTCCAGGACGAAGAAATACGAGTAGGCCGCCGAGCCGAGCGTGTTGCGGATCCCCTTCGCGCAACCGGTCGTGCTGACGAGGAAAGCGTAAGGTCGCTCCAACCCGCCCCGGTTCGGGGACGGGTCGCGTCGGCTGGTCGGGACCATCGTATCTCTCTCCGATCCGAGGGCGGGGCGACGACTCCGTTCGATCGAACCCGCCGAAGGTCTGCCCGGGACCTTAGTCACACCTCGAATATCGGTCAATGGCAACCGTTTCCGCACCCCGGGGCGGGACGGGGGCCATCTCGCCGGGAAACACGAACCCAATCGGGCCGAGTTCGACCACGCCGGACCCGGCAAGACGAAGCCATTTTCGGCCCCGATCTGGCCCCGGAGCCCCTGGCAAGACGAAGCCAATCGCGATGCAACGGCCGAAGAAGTTGGCGGATCGCTCCCCGGTCGTTCGCCGCGAGAACCCCAGGAAAGACGAAGCCAATTCGACCCGCTCATCGGACCCGCCCCCGGCACGATGCCTCAAAAGCTGGAAAAGACGAAGCCAATCGGACGGGCGAGACCTCCGGCGTCTGGCCCTTCCCCTATATTCAGGCGGGGAAGGCCGGGCTTAGCAGGGTTCTCGGGTGAAGGTTCGCGACTCATCGATCGAGCCCAAAGCGGGTGGGGTAATCGCAGACGGCCCGTCGCTCCGGCTGGGCGTGGGTTCGTTCCCTGGTTAGAATCGGAGCCATGGTCGGGGTTCCCGTAGCAGGCGGACAAAAAACAACGCTAACGAGCGAAGCGTTGTGACCGCCTGCTTGCCTGGCCCATCGAATGATCCTTATCATGATCGTCGACCCGATGGACATTCCGGCCCGAAGGTGCCGAGACGTGCTGACCCTGGAGCGGTTGCGCAACCCGACGGACGCGGAATGTGCCGGGTTCGACCTAGCGGCGGTCGATCTGGCCTGCGCCGTCGGCCTGTCGGGCTCCGAGCGGCTCGATATCCCAGCCTGCCTCGCCTGGGTGGACCACGCCGCCGCGTGGACCCGCCATCAGACCGTGGCGACCTTCGATCAGTTCCGGCGGAGCCCCGAGACCTACGACAACTCTGAGGGCATCTTCCGCGTCGTGGCGATGATGAACGTCCTCTGGCGGGGCCTGGGCGTCCATTACAACCAGGAGCGGATCGACGACCCCGAAACGTTCACCGACTCCCGCGACGACTTTATCCACGGCATCATCGAAGGCCGCGGCGGGACGTGCGCCTCGGTCCCGGTGCTGCTGGCCGTCGTGAGCCGTCGGCTCGGCTATCCGCTGAAGTTGGTCACGACCGCCCGGCACCTGTTCGCGCGGTGGGACGACCCGTTCAGCGAGCGGTTCAACATCGAGATCAATAAGACGGGGCTGAATAGTTATCCCGACGAGCACTACCTGACTTGGCCGGTCGACATCCAGGGGACGAAGTGGGAGACGGAGACCAAGTTCCTCCGCTCGCGCTCACCCCGCGTGAGGAGGTCGCCCACGTTTGGGCGAAGCGGGGCCACAACCTGCAGGCCAACGGCGGGCTGAGGGAGGCGGTCGATTGCTTCGCCACGGCGTGTTCGATCGTGACGGACGACCGCCTGCTCGACCTCCGCCTCTGGGGGTTGCTCAAGCAGCGGCGTGAGACGCTGAACGAGAGAACTCCTGCGGCCACGCCGAAGTTGAGAATTTACTTCCCGCCGCGTCGTCGTTATCCTGGCCTACCGATCGAGATGGAACGCGAAGTGATTGCCCTCGAAGTGCTCGAGGGCCTCTTGGACGAGCCGATTCCTGAGGTGGAACAGGTGGTGCGTTGCGTCCTCAGCTAGGATGGGTATTCCATGTCGTACGACCCGACCATCGGACGCTGGACCGCCGAAGACCCGATCGCCTTCGAGGGCGCGGACGCAAATCTTTACCGTTATGTGGGGAATCATCCCACGAACGCGACCGATCCCACCGGCATGGCAGAAAAGACCAATCCATCTTGGTGGGATCTCTATCCGCAATACCTGAACCCATTCTCATCGCTACAGCCCTCCGTCGATTGGTGGGACACCAGTCTGAAGATAGGCAAAGGTGGAGCCGCCGTGACTGGGGTCGTGTGCAGTGTAGCGGCGGGAGGCGCGGCTATTGTCGGTTTCAACCCCGTTCTCTGGGGTGGCGGTGCGGCGGTTGCCGGAGGGGCAGGCTTGGGCATCGGAACCACGGCAGTCGTCGGGCCAGGCCTTGGTGCTGGAACCTATCCAGCCCTTTTGATTGATGGAGTCGTATACGTCCATCGCTTCCACGTCCTGGCCGCCGAATTGGCGGGCGGGGCCTCAGCCTGTGGGACCGTCCAGAAATACGGAATGGCAGTCATTGATGCCACCGGAAAAGTCATTGAGTGGCTGTGAAATGAATGATTTAAAACAATTTGATTATGAAACATTCATTGGTCTTTCAGGTTTAGACCTGTGCCACCACATGGAGCCCTTGGTTATTGCCCCGGCCATTCAGATTCCCGAAGACGCTTTGAAACGAATGTTATCGGATTTGCCGACATACGACGAATACCACCTTGTGTATGCTCTTGCACTAGGGGCTAAATATTCCCCTGCCACATTTGCCTCGAAGCTTCCGCAGTTTCTCGTTCATGAGCAAGGATCTGTATGGTCCACTGCTCTCAACAGTTTGGTCCAAATCACTGATAAATATATCACGAACAATCTTATCGATAATTTGCGAAGGGTGTATGACGCTCACCCTGAGAAAGCGTGGGTGTCAGATATCCTTGTTAAGCTAGAAAGGCGGCTGAGCACAAAAACGGACGATCCCCTCTGACCCAGATAGTCCGAGCCTGTTTACGGTTCGTCCCGATCAATCAAGCTCATCTCTATGTGACGAGGATGCGTCGCACCGAGGTCCGGCCGATTCCCAGTCGGCGGGCGATTTCCGACTGACTCAAGTGCTGGGCCTGGAGTTGGCGGACCTGGCCCACCTGTCGCCTTGCCGGTACGAGCACATCAATCCCTACGGCAAATACGCCTTCGAGGTGAGTGCAGACCTCCGCGGGGCCAAGCTCCGACCGCTCCGGTCAGGAAGCCCGCCGGCTTAGCGTTGTTTTTTGTCCGTCTGCTACGGGAACCCCTGGTCGCGCCCCGACGCCGTTCCATGACGGGAGCCAGGCGGATGACGATTCCACAACTCCGGGCAGCCCACAAGGCAGTCCCCTTCCAGCCCTTCACCCTTCAGATGGCCGACGGCCGAGCGTTCTCCGTGCCCCTCCGGACTTCCTTTCCCTGTCGCCGACCGGTCGGACTGTCATCCTCTCTCAAGAGGACGAGAATTTCAGCATCCTCGGACTCCTCCGGATGACCGCGATCGAGAACACCCCGAAGTCTCCCGGACGCTCCTGACCGACCACCCGAGGGGCCCGCCCCATGCCTTCGCCCGGCGACCGACTTCGCGCGGCGTGGTCCGAGCGGCCGATCATGATCCCCGGCGCGTTCAACGCGCTGACGGCCAAGCTGGTCGAGCGGTTGGGTTTCCGGGCGGTCTACCTCTCGGGCGGGGCGCTCTCGGCGGGTTGGGCGGGCGTCCCGGATGTCGGACTCCTGACGCTGACCGAGTTCGTCGAGCAGGCGGCCGTGCTGGCCCGATCCACGACCCTCCCCCTGCTCTGCGACGCCGACACCGGGTTCGGCGAGGCGATCAACGTCGAGCGGACGGTCCGGCTCTTCGAGGAGGCCGGCGCGGCGGGGCTCCACCTGGAGGATCAGGTTCTTCCCAAGCGGTGCGGGCACCTCTCGGGCAAGGCGCTGATCGAGCCCGGGGCGATGGTTGCCAAGGTCCGGGCCGCCGTCCTGGCCCGCCGTGATCCCGGGTTCGTCGTGATCGCCCGGACCGACGCCCGGTCGGTCGAGGGGTTCAACGGGGCCGTCGACCGGGCTCGGGCCTACCTCGGAGCCGGGGCCGACATGATCTTCCCCGAGGCCCTCGAATCGCCCGACGAGTTCGCCCGGTTCGCCCGGGCCGTGCCGGCCCCGCTCCTGGCGAACATGACCGAGTTCGGCCGGGGCCCGCTCCTCACCCTGGACGAGCTGGCGGGCCTGGGATATCGCGCGGTCCTCTACCCCCTGACGGCGTTCCGGGTTGCGATGAAGGCGGCCGAGGAAGCCCTGATCCAGCTCCGGGACCACGGGTCGCAGCGGGAGATCCTGGGCCGGATGCAGACGCGCGCCGAGCTTTACGAGCTGCTGGGGTACGCCGACTGGGAAGCTCGCGACCAGAACTATTTCGGCGGGGCCGCGAAGCCGGGTCGCCCGGGCGGTTGATTCGGCCCCCGGTTCTGGTAGGATCACTCATTGTCTCCTCGACGCTTGCGAAGGCAATGCGGGGGGATCTGGCTGGCCGGAGGTCCCGGATCCCCGAGGCATCGAGCCGATGGCGGTCCGGTCCCGTGGGCCCTGATTCCATGATTTGCTTTTCGATCGAGCGGCCTGGACGGCCGGGCCGGACGAGGGCGGCTCTCCGGGATTGGCCCAGCCGTCGCCCGGACCGTCGCCCCCGCCCCGGGTCGACGCCCGAAACGATATCTCCCCCTCGCCCGGATTCGTTGACGGCCTCCGACCGCCGGCGGCCCCGCCTCCTTGAGGATTCCGCCCCCGATCGTCGAGGCGCGCCGCGACGCGACCCAAGGAAAGGCTAGGGCGGACGTGGTTGGGGAAATCATAGCGGGCCTCCTGGGACTACTGGTCGGGGGGGCGTGCGTCTTCGGAGGCCTGCTGGTCTACACCCGGCTCAGGGTCCGGACCGCCCGCGACCAGGCCGAGGCCGTCCTCACCGACGGCCGACGCCAGTCCGAAACCATCTTGAAAGAGGCCGAACTCCAGGCCAAGGAGCACGCCCTCCGCCGCCGGATCGCGCTCGACGCCGAGGCCGAAGAAATTCGCAAGGGCTTTCGCGATCAGGAGAAGCGACTGGAAAAGCGCGACGACCTGCTCGACCAGAAGCTCGAATTGATCAACAAGAAGGAACGCGACTTCGAGAGCGTCCAGCGCTACCTGGCCGAGCAGCAGGAGGAGCTGGCCCGCCGGGGGCAGGAGGTCCGCCAGGCTCTGGCCGACCAGCGCGAGGCCCTCCACCGGATCTCCGGGATCAGCCAGGAGGAGGCCCGCGAGCTGCTCCTCCGCCGGGTCCAGGACGAGCTGAGCCACGAGATCGGCGGCCTGATCCTCAAGCACGAGCAGCTCCTCAAGGACACCACCGCCCAGAAGGCCCGCGAGATCCTCGCCACGGCGATCCAGCGGTACGCCGCGGGCCACACCGCGGAGACCACCGTCAGCACCGTCGACATTCCGACCGACGACATGAAGGGGCGAATCATCGGCCGCGAGGGGCGGAACATCCGGGCCTTCGAGAAGGCCACCGGCGTCGACGTGATCGTCGATGACACGCCGGGAATCGTCATCGTCTCTGGCTTCGACAACATTCGCCGGGAGACCGCCAAGCTCGCGCTGGAGAAGCTGATCCAGGACGGCCGGATCCATCCGACCCGGATCGAGGAGGTGGTCGCCGAGACCCAGGAGGAGATGGAGCGGCACATCCGCCAGCTCGGCCGGATGGCGGCGCAGGAGGCGAACGTCCCGGGCCTGCACGAGAAGCTCTTCGACTATCTCGGCCGGCTCAAGTTTCGGACCAGCTACTCGCAGAACGTCCTCCGGCACTCGATCGAGGTCGCCTACCTGACCGGACTCCTCGCCGAGGAGATCGGCCTGGATGGGGCCCTGGGGAGGCGGTGCGGACTGCTCCACGACATCGGCAAGGCGGCCGATCACGAGATGGAGGGCGGCCACCCCGCCATCGGCGCCGACCTGGTCAAGCGTTATGGCGAGGGCAAGGAGGTGATCCACGCCGCCCTGGGCCACCACGACGACCTCCGGACCGACACCCCCTACACCGTGCTCGTTGCCGCCGCCGACGCCATCAGCGCCAGCCGCCCTGGCGCGCGCAGGGACACGCTCGACAAGTACGTCCGCCGCCTCGAAGACCTGGAGGCCCTGGCCTGCGGCTTCCCCGGTGTCGAGCAGGCTTATGCGATCCAGGCCGGCCGCGAGATCCGCGTGATCGCCGACAGCCACCGCCTCGGCGACGAGGCCGCCGCCAAGCTCTGCCGCGACATCGCCAAGGCCGTCCAGGAACAGTTGACCTACCCCGGCGAGGTCAAGGTCACGGTGCTCAGGGAAACCCGGTCGGTCGAGTTCGCCCGGTAATCCCGAGATCCGAAGGATCCCGAAATCAGAGGAGAGTCGTCGATGAATCCCGGGATGCTCAAACAGGTCCGCGAGCTGGCCATGACGCTCAGCCCCGAGGAGCAGTTCGAGCTGGTCGCCGACCTGGTGGCGAAACTCCGGGGGGTCTACGACCCGCCCCCGAAGAAGCCGCATCCCTCGCTCTGGGGGCTCTGAAGGATCTGGGACCCGCCCCGTCCGCCTAGGAGATCGATGAGACCCGCCGCGAGGAGTGGGCCCACTTTCCCAGCGAGGACATCACCCGGTGATCCGCGCCACGACCGACACTCATGGCCTGATCTGGTGAGGCCGCGCGATTCGGCCCCCGAGGAGGCGGACGCCCCATGCCCCTGAACATCCTCTTCATCGGCGACGTCGTCGGCTCGCCCGGTCGGAAGATCGTCTCGCAGGCCCTGCCCCGGCTGATCCACGCCTGGGACCTCGGCCTGGTGGTCTGCAACGCCGAGAACGCGGCGGGCGGGTCGGGCTTGACCATCAAGTGCCACGACGAGCTGGCCGAGGCCGGGGTCGACGTCTTCACGCTGGGCGACCACGCCTATCGGAAGGACGAGGTCTTCACCCTGTTCGACCGGAGCGATCGGCTCCTCCGGGCGGTGAACTACCCACCCGGAGCCCCGGGGGGAGAGTCGGTCCTGGTCCAGGCGCGCGACGGGACGACCGTCGGGGTCTTCACGGTCATGGGCCGGACGTTCATGAAGCCGGTCGACGACCCGTTCCGCGCGGCCGACCGGGTCCTGGCGCAACTCCAGGTCTCGGCCAAGGTGATCGTGGTCGATGTCCACGCCGAGGCGACCAGCGACAAGCAGCTCCTGGGACGCTACCTCGACGGCCGGGTCTCGGCGGTCCTGGGGACGCACACCCACGTCCCCACCGCCGACGAGCGGATCCTCCCCGGGGGGACCGCCTACCAGACCGACGTCGGGATGACCGGCCCCTACGACTCGATCCTCGGCCGCCGATACGACCGGGTCCTTGCCGCCACGCTCACCGGAGTCCCTCATTATTTCGATGTCGCCGCCGGAGACCCTCGCCTCTGCGGGGCCCTGGTGAGCGTCGACCCCGCCAGCGGCCGGGCCCTGGCGATCCGCCGGGTCGACGTCGACCAGGAGCAGACCCGCCGGCTGATGACGGGGGAGGCGATCCCGGGGAATGGTTGATGCCTGTTCGGCGATCTCACTTCATCCATTGATCGAACCATCGACCATCACGGATCAACCATTTCCCATCGACCGCCCGGCCTCCTCGATCCGGTCCAATCCCCGGCGGAGCCCTCGGGCGACGGCTTCGGGGTCGTCGAAGGTCCGGCGTTCGAGGAAGTGCCAGCGGGCCCATCGGCCGGCCCCGAGGAGGGCATTGGCCCGCTCGAAGTCGTCGATCAGGGCGGCCTCGGATCCGGCCAGGGGGCGGGCCGAATCGTAGGCGGCGAGGGCCTCGGCCCGGGCCGCCCGGTCGGGCCCGACGGCTTCGGCCAGGAGCCGGGCGAGGTCGCCCGAGACGGCGTCCCGGCCCATCGCGCCGAAGTCGACCAGGCCGGTCAGCCGGTCTCCCTCGAAGAGGAAGTGATCGGGCCGGGCGTCCCGGAGGCAGGGTTGCAGGACCACCGGGCAGGCGGCGGCGCGGCGGATCCGGTCCAGGAGCCCGGGGGCCATCGGCCGGGCGCGGTCGAGCCAGGCGCGAGCGAGGGCCGATCGGGGGTCAGCCGGGGAGCGGGCGGAGGCCCCGGCGATGGCGTCGAATTCGCCGACAAGCAGCCGCTCCAGGTCGGCCGACCGGGCGGCGAGTCCCGGGCTCGGACCTTCGAGGCGATCCGAGCCGACCCGGGCGTGGAAGGCCCCGAGGCCGGCGAACATGGACCGGAGCCGAGCCGGGGCGGGGGGCCGGGAGAGATCGGCCGAGCCCGGCATCCACGGGGCGACTTCCCAGAGCCGGCCCTCGGCGGCGACGACCGTCCGCCCGTCCATCGCCGGGATCGGGACGGGGAGGAAACCGAGTCCTCCCGCCCCGGCCAGGAGAGCGTGGAGCCGGCTCAGCGCCGCCCGGTCGGGGCCATCGACCGGCCAGGCCCGGGCGGCGAGGATCCCCCGGGCCGTGGCGACCCGCCAGATCCGGGCGCCGCTGAACCCACCGGCGTTGCCCAGGGGCTCGGGGTCCGAGGTCGGTCGGGCCCAGCTCGGGTAGCGGGACAGGACCGCCCGCAACGCCCCATTCATGGCCCGGGCCGGGTTTCGTCCTCCCGGTCCGATCGGTCCCGGAGTTCGCGGATCGCGGCCATCAGCCGCTCGGTGACGTCATGCCGCGCCTCGCGGCCGGCCTCGGCCCCCTCGGGGGCGGCAAGTTCGCCCGGGTCGATCGGCTCGCCGTAGATGACCCGGGAATGAGAGGGCGTCAGGAACGACTTCCAGAAGACGTTGCTCCGGGGCGTCCCCCGGATATAGGCCGGGATCACCGGGACCCCGGCCCGAGCCGCGATGAAGGCGACGCCCGGCTGACCTTCGCCGATCTCCCGGCCCGAGGTCGGCAGGATCCTTCCTTCGGGGAAGATCGGGACCACCCGGCCCTCCTTCAGCGCCCCCAGCGCCGCGCGGATGGCGGCGGTATTCTTGCCGTCGGGGTTGACCGGGATGCAGTCGATCATCTGGCAGAACGGGCGGAAGGCGGGGATGTCGTAGTACTGGCGGGCGATCATGAAGCCGAGCTTCCGGCTGCTCCCGGCCTGGAGCAAAAAGTGGTCGATGTTGCAGGTGTGGTTGGCGATCAGGATCGCCGGGCCGGTCCTGGGGAGCGGGGCTGACTCGGTGGCGAGGCGGTGGACCAGGGTGCAGTAGGCGGCGTTGAGATACCAGAGGAAAGCGAGCAAGCCGCGGAACTCCCAGGTCGGTGGGGTCCTCGGCTTGATCGCGACCGGCAGGGCGAGCAGGAGGGCGGCAAATCCGAGGAGTGACCAGGGGCTCATCGGTCGGCGATTCCGGGGTGCGTCCGTCAAGGCGAGTTCGGGGTCGGTCCTGTCCCGGCGAGTTGACGGGATCCGGGGCGGAATAGCAAGGCGCGGGCCGCCGAAGGTTGAGGTCAGGCCGACTTCCGGCGGTGGCGGACGATCCCGGCAATCCCGGCCAGGGCCCCCCAGAGGGCGACGGCCGAGGGCTCGGGGACCGAAGCCCCCCCCGGCCCGACCAGGACCTGGGCTCCGTCGATCTGCTGGGCCCCGGAGAGGATCGAGTCTCCGACGTCGTGGAAGTTCAGGGTCGAGAGCAGCGTGGCGGCGGCCGGGCTGAAGTCGGTGCTAGGATCGGTCAAGCTGGCGACGGTCGTCCGGGCGGCGTCGATGTAGGGGCCGTCGGTCTCGGGGTGATTGGCCAGGCCGAAGGCGTGCATCATCTCGTGGGCCAGGTTGTGGCCGATCGCCGTGGCGAGCTGGGTCGGGTCCGTGATGGTGGCGAACTTGTCGATGAACGAGAACCCGTTGTTGCCGACGGCGGTGATCCCGATGGCCCCGGGGTTCTGCGGGTTCGACACCCCGGAGACGAGGCTCAAGGTGTGGGCGGCACTGACGCCGGGGTCGGTGGTCAAATGGAGCGGGAGGTTGGCGTCGCTGTACGTCTTCTGGATGGTCGCGAGAACCTGATTCTCGAAGTCGGTCACGTTCTGGGAGGTGGGCCCGTTCGGGAAGAGGTGGGTGAAAACCGGGCTCGTCGTGAAGGACTGCGGGGTGCCGGTCGTCAAGGTCTGGGCCTCCAGGAAGGGACCATTCCCGAAGTTGATGAAGGCGTCGGCCTGAGCCGGCGTAGGTGGGGTCGGGGCCGGGGTCGGGGTCGGGGTCGGGGTCGGGGTCGGGGTCGGGGTCGGGGTCGGGGTCGGATTATTCCCGACGTACGAGATGCCCTGGAACACGGCGGCGGTCGAGCCGCTCATGTTCAGGACGAGCCCTCCGCTCTGGTTCCCAAAACCGGCGGCCTGGGCGGTGAAACCGCCGCCAGAGTTTGAGGAACCCGGATCGGCCGAACCGCCGGCCAGGTTGGCGGCGGCGATGACCGGAGTCGTCGACCAGTTCGCCATCTGGGCGGCGGGGGCGACCGGTGTGGAGTGGGGCGCGATGACGCCCGTGATCCTTCGCTCGGCGTGGTCCCGGGTATGGACGGGATTGCGGATCGATTCGGCCAGAGTCGAGGAGGCCAGGGCCCCCGTCACCAGCACGCTCAAGGCGAAGATTTTCACGGCGGACATCGCGAACCTCCTGTTCGTGGCCCTGGAAGGGACGCCTTCCTGGCGTACCCTGCCGCGACGGCTCAGTGCCGTCGTGTGCTGCGAGTGGGGCGAAGGCGGAATCGCCAGGAGCCCCGGTCGAATTGTGCGAGCCGAGTGGTTGGGGGGAAGGTTCGCAATATCGGGGTGATGCAGATTGTGAGAAGCAAGCTTCGTGCCGGCGAGCAAAGTGTTGACGAGAATCTGATGCCGAACTCGGTGCATCACCCGCTAGTTTCGACCCGTCAAGAGTTAACATCGAATCATTAGGAGCGTCTCCGGGTCGCATCCGATTCAAGCTTCGTGGCAACTTCCGCGGTGATGGAAATTCTTACGGAACGGCCAGGTAAGAATGACACGGCTTGCCGGAACCGGACGCCTGGCGAACCGCCGCTGATTGCCGGGCGTCGGGCCCCCGGCTATAATCCGGATCCGCCCGGCCGCGGCCCTCGATCGCCCCCAGGAGACGCCCATGAAGACGCTTCACCCGGTCGGCCCGATTCTCGCGAGCCTGGCCCTGGTCCTCGTCGGCTGCGAGGCTCCGACCCCGGCCGAGCCCGCCGCGAAAGTCGAGAAGCAGGACGGCCCTTCAAGCATCAGCACGGCCGAGCCCCCGATCGAGCCCTCACCCGTCCCTTCGCTCCCCTCGACGCCGGGAGGGGACCTGGACAAGAAGGACGAGGCCAAGCCCGAATCGAAGCAGGCTGATCAGACGCCGAAGCCCGAGCCGCACAGGTGATCTCGCGGCGATGGACGGAGGCGATCGCCGCCCCGGGATCCGGCGTCGGTCGCCCTGGACCAGAGCCCGTCAGGCGATGGGGCCTTGCGTGACCGGGTTGACCAGAGTGCCGATCCCGTCGATCTCGATCCGGACGGTGTCGCCGGGGGCGAGCGTGAAGTCATCCGGCGGAACGATCCCGGTCCCGGTCAGGAGGAAGGCGCCGTCGGGGAAGCGGTTGTCCCGCCCGAGCCAGTCGACCAGGTCTTCCAGCTTCCGGGCCATCCGGGCGAGGGTGGTGGAGTCCCGGACGACCGTCCGCCCGTCGCGTTCGATCTCCAGGCGGATCTCGACCTCGCGAATCGGCGGCATGGCGTGGGCCAGCGTGACCACCGGCCCCAGGGCGCAGCAGGCGTCGAAGACCTTGGCCTGGGGGAGGTAGAGGGGATTCTCCCCCTCGATGTCCCGGGCGCTCACGTCGTTGCCGATCGTGTAGCCGACGATCACCATCCGGGGCGAGAGGGCCAGCGCCAGCTCGGGCTCGGGGACGCACCATTTCGTATCCCGCCGGACCCGGATCGGCTGGCCGGGGCCGACGACCCGGCTCGGGGTGGCCTTGAAGAACAGCTCGGGCCGGTCGGCCTGGTAGACGAGGTCGTAGAACGAGGCCGCCTGCTCGGACTCCTCTTGTCGGGCCACCTTGCTTCGTTCATAAGTGACCCCGGCGCCCCAGACCTCCTGGCGGTCGATCGGCGGAAGGAGCCGGACCGACCCGAGGGCCAGTCCGGAACCAGCGTCGGCCACTCCGAGCCATTCGCGGGCAAGGGCGGCCGGGTCTCCGGCGTGGAGGAGGTCGGCGAGGCTCGCGCCGGGCGTGCCGATCGGGCGGATTCGCTCCCCCTCGACGAGCCCGATCCGGGGCGAGGCGTCGGTTCCGGTGGCGTACTTGGCAATCCTCATGGGCTTCGGGTCCGTCGGAGTCAGAAGGTCGGTCGGGTCGTAAGTCCGGCTCTTGCATACCCGGAAGGCGGTCGGGAGGTCAACGCTGGACGGTCTGGCGGGGGGAGACTGGCGGCAAATCAAGAACAACCCTTAAGTTATTCGCCGATTTTGGCGATAATCCGGGTGGGGTGAGACTGCGCTGGGCTCTGAAGCGGGCTCGATCGGTGTCACGGATGGCACGAAGGGGCAGGCATGACGGAACGGATCCTGGTGGTCGGACACTCGGCCTTGACCTGCCTGGGGCGCGACATGGACGCGACCTGGGCGGGCCTGGTGGCCGGCCGATCCGGGATCCGGAGGCATCCCGCGCTCTCGCCCGACGCTTACCTGGTGGACCTGGCCGGGATCGTCGACGACTTCGGCCCCGGCTCGCCCGGCGAGGACCCGGTCGTTTCCCGGCTCGGCGCCCGGTCGATCCACCTGGCCCTGGCCGGGGCCCGGGCCGCCTGGTCCGACTCGGGCCTCGACCGCCTGGCCGGGCAGTTCGACCCGGACCGGGTCGCCGTGGTGATCGGCTCGGCGTTCGGCGGGATGGACCTCCACGAGGCCGAGCTCCTCAGGTCGTCCCAGCGCAAGAGCCTGTCGGCGAGCCCGTACCTGGTCCCGGGCCTGCTCATCAACCAGATGGCCGGGCAGGTGGCTCAACATCTCGGGCTCTTCGGTCCCAGCGTGGCGCCGGCCAACGCCTGCGCGACCGGCGGCCACGCGATCGCGCTGGGGGGAATGTTCCTCCGGTCGGGCGAGGCCGACCTGGCGCTCTGCGGTGGGGCCGAGAGCGCGTTCACGCCTTTGATCGTGAATGGTTTCGCCACGATGAAGGCCCTGGCGGGCCGGAAGCCGGGTGACCGGTCGCTCGGAGACCCCGGGCAGGCCAGCCGGCCCTTCAGCGTCGACCGGGCGGGGTTCGTGATGGCCGAGGGGGCGGGGATGGTGGTCCTGGCGACCGAGGCGACGGCCCGGCGGCTGGGGCTCCCGATCCAGGCCGAACTGGCCGGATGGGCCTTGAATTCCGATGGTTACCATATGGCGATGCCCAGCGGCGAGCGGATCGCGAAGTGTCTGGCTCTGGCGCTGGATCGCGCGGGGGTCCGGCCCGAGGCGGTCGATTATTACAATGCTCACGGGACCAGCACGCCGGTCAACGACCGGGTCGAGACCCAGGCGATCAAGGACGTCTTCGGCGACCACGCGGGACGGATGGCGGTCAGCTCGATCAAGGGGGCGATCGGGCACGGCCTGGGCGCGGCCTCGGCGATCGAGGCGGCCGTCTGCGTCCGGGCGCTCCGGGAGCGGGTCCTGCCCCCCACGATCAATTACCGGCCCGACCCCGAACTCGACCTCGACTACGTGCCCGACCACGCCCGAGCCTCGGACCTGGACACGGTGCTCAGCGCCTCGTTCGGGTTCGGCGGGACGAACAATGCCCTGATCCTCAGGAGGGGGGACCGATGATCGAAGCGAACCTCGTGACCCAGATCGCCGCCGCCGTCCGCAAGGTGGCCCGAGTCCCTCGGGAGGTCCCGATCACCGCCGAGACCTGCCTGATCGAGGATCTCCGGATCGACTCGCTCGACCTCTTCGCGGTCGTCCTGGAGGTCCAGGACCGCTTCGAGATCGAATTCGGGGTCGATGACCTCCCCCGGATTTACCGGGTCGGGGACCTGGCGGCCTACGTGGCGGACCAGCGAGCCTCGGCGGCGGCCTGATCGGCCGGAAGGCGTCCCCCCGTCATGGATGACGGATCAAGGCGAGGGCAAGGATATGCCGCGACACTGGGTCAACCTTCAGCGACACATCCTCCGGGCCGTCGTGCCCCTGCTCCGCCGCCTCCCCGCGCCCCTCGCCAACGCCCTGCTGACCTGGATCGGTTGGGCTGAGTTCCAGCTCGTCCCGGGAGTCAAGGAACATTTCCTCCAGGCCGCCGAGCGGGGCCGGGTCGATCTCCAAGGAGACTGGGACGACCTCGACGTCGCCCGACGACTGGTCTGCGCCCGGGTCCACTGGCGGACCCGCGACCGGCTCCTCGACGGGCTCCCCGACGGCGAAGCCCTGGGCCGGTTCGTCGTCGAGGGGCGCGAGCACCTCGACGCCGCCTATGGGCAAAAACGCGGGGTGATCCTGCTGGCCAACCACTTCGGCTCGCACCTCCACCCGTCGCACTGGTTGTTCCGCCAGGACTACCCGCTCCGCCTCTTCAGCGAGCGGCCCCGGAACGTCTCGCGGTTCATGACCGACCGCTTCCGGACCGACGGTGCGCTCGGGCAGGAGAAGCTGTTCATCTCGCGGAGGTCGACCGCGGCCGAGGCCGCCGGGTCGATCCTCCGGGCCATGCGGATCCTTGACGCCGGGATGATCCTGAAGATCGCCGGCGATGTCCGGTGGCAGGGGGGCCATACCGCTCCCGGGCACTTCCTGGGCTCGACGTATTTGTTCTCGACCACCTGGGTCGTCCTGGCCGCCAAGACCGGGGCGCCGGTGGTCCCCGTCTTCTGCCGGCCCGACGACCGGGGGCGGATCGTCCTGGAATTCCTCCCCTCGTTCCAGGTCCCGGTCGACACCGCCCGGAACGGCCAGGCCGCCCGTTTCGTCCAGCGCGGGCTCGACGCGGTGACCGAGCAGGTCGTCCGCCACCCCGACCAGAGCAACGACTACTTCTTCTGGCCCCGCCCCGAGATCGGGCTGAGCCGGGTCGCCTGATCGCCCCGTCCCCGGAGGGTTCCCCCGATGCTCGATGGTCGGATCCGATCGGCTTGGCCCTGGCTGATCCTGGCCCTCGTCGCCGGGTTGGCGGCCTGGCATGTCCTCGACTTCTCCGAGGCCCCCGACCCTGAATTCCCGCTCCTGGTCCGGCCCCACTTCAACCGGAGGCCCCCGGCCGCCTACCGGCTGGCCGAGCCGGGCGATACCCTGGACCGGATCGGCCTCTACGCCTCGGCCGGCGTGGTGGCGCTGGCGGCTTCGGCAATCGCCCTCCGCTTCCGATCCGGCCTCGGCCTCGGCCTCTGGCCGGCAGCCCTGGCGGTCGGCCTCGGGGCCTCCTGGCACGCCTCGACCCCCGGCCCCGGCTTCGATGGCTGGCACGGCCTGGGATGGCGGGAAATTTTCGACCCGGCCGCGCCGGTTGGGCTCCGGGTCGCGCTGGGTGTCTCGGCGGCGGGCTTGATCCTGGCGGTCGCGGCCAACCTGGCGAGGGCTCGTCGGTCCGGGGCCGGGCTCCGACCGCCGGGCCTCCTGGTGGCCTCGGCGGTCCTGGTCGCGCTCCGGCAGGTCGAGTTCCCCGGGGCCGAGCCGGCGGGGTACTGGCCGAGGGTCGCGTGCGACCTGGGGATGATCGGGTTCGGGCTGGCCCTGATCCGATTTCGCCCCCTGGAGGGCTCGAGCGGGCGGCCTTGGCCCAAGCTCGGGATGGCCTCGGCCTGGGCGGGGCTGATCGTGGGAGGGGTCGCCCTGATGACCTATCACCGGCCGCTGGCCCGGCTCCGGCCGGTGGTTCCGGGGCGGATCTACATCAGCGCCATGCCGACTTATCGAGGGCTGGCGATCGAGCGGCATCGAATCGGCTTCAAGACGATCATCAACCTCTTCGACGAATCCTCGTCGCAGGCGAGCCCGCTCCACGCCGACGAGATCCGGTTCGTCCGGGAGCATGGCCTCCGCTATCTCGGGAGCCCGTCCGACGGGATGGAGTCGGACCGGTTTCTCGACGAGACCCTGGCCCTGGCCCAGGACCCGGCGGCCTGGCCGATCCTGGTTCACTGCCACGGCTGCATGGACCGGACGCCGGCCTGGATGGGGATCTACCGGTTCCTGGTCGAGGGGAAGCCGCTGGACGCGGTCTTCCGCGAGATCGAGCGGCACCGAGGGTCGCGGCCCAAGGCGGTGGTCACCCTCCAGTACAACCGGAAGCTCCCGCCCCGGGCGCCCGATCGGATGGCCGCCGACCCGACGGCCCGGCTCCTCCAACGGTGCGCCGCGACCACGATCGACCCGTTCACCCGCCCCGACTGGAACCGGACGGGGTCGGCCCGTCGAGTCGTGACCCGGATCGACCCCGAACCCGCGACCCGCCGGCCGTGACCAACCCTGCGCGGATCTCGGTCGGGCCGGACCCGACGGGCCTTCCCGGACCCGGTAGAATGTCCCGATCCGACCGTCGATGCCGCGCGTCGGCCTTGACGGCTCCCGGGCAACCGATAGAGTACCGGCCGGACCCCCTGTTCTCGCCCCCTCGAAGCGGCCTCCCTCCCATGACATCCGTCCTATCCCTGAGCGCGGCTTCGAGGCGGACCGAGCCGCCGGTGATCAGCGAGTTCATGCAGGCGGCGCTGGCTAATCCCGGCCTGATCTCGCTGGCCGCCGGGTTCGTCGACCAAGAGAGCCTGCCCCACGAGGCGACCGCCCGGGTGGCCGCCGCGATCCTGGGCGACCCGGTCCAGGGGCGGAAGGCCCTGCAATACGGCACGACCGTCGGCGACCTCACGCTCCGCCGCGAATGCGTGGGCCTCCTGGAGCGGAACGAGCGGGTCGCGGCCGGGACGTTCGAGGGGCTGGAGTCGCGGGTGGTCATCACCACCGGCTCGGCCCAGTTGCTCTACCTGGTGGCCGAGGCTTTGCTGGACCCGGGGGATATCGTTCTGGTCGAGGCCCCCACCTATTTCGTCTTCCTCGGCGTGCTGGAGACCCGGGGGGCCCGGGCGATCGGGATCGAGATCGACGCGGGGGGGATGAAGCTTGATGCCCTGGAGGCCACGCTGGCGGGCCTGGAGGCCCGGGGCGAGCTGGGCCGGGTCAAGCTGATCTACACCGTCTCGGAGCACTCCAACCCGAGCGGGATCAGCCTGGCCGAGGATCGCCGGGGGCCGCTGGTGGAGCTGGCCCGGCGGTGGTCCCGGCGGGGGCGGATCCTCGTCCTGGAGGACGCGGCGTATCGCGGGCTGAACTACCAGGGGGACGAGCCGAGCAGCGTCTGGCGGCACGACCCCGAGGGGGAGACGGTGATCCTGGCCCGGACCTTCAGCAAGACGTTCAGCCCGGGGATGAAGCTCGGCTTCGGCGTCCTGCCCGCGGGGCTGGTCGCCCCGGTGCTCAGCTTGAAGGGGAATCACGACTTCGGGACGACCAACCTGTCCCAGCAGATCCTGGCCCGGGTCCTGGCCGACGGGACCTACGAGCGGCACCTCGCCGGCCTGATCGCGATGTACCGCCGGAAGCGGGACGCGATGCTCGGGGCGCTGGAGGAGGGCTTCGGCCCGCTCGAAGGCGCGGTCCACTGGACCCGGCCTCGGGGTGGGATGTTCGTCTGGTTCGCGGCCCCGGTCGGGGTCGACCTCGGGACCAAGGGGCCGGTGATCGCCCGATCCCTGGAGCAAGGCGTGCTGTACATCCCCGGGTCATTCGCCTTCCCGGGCGAGCCGGGGCCCGTGCCGTCGAATTACGCCCGGCTCTGCTTCGGCGTGGCGAGCGAGGCGGATCTGGTCGAGGGGATCGGGCGGCTTTCGGCCGCCCTGGCGGATTGCATGGACCCCGTCGCCTGAGGGTGCGGCCGAACGATTCGGCCGCGGGGCGAGCGGAGGGTTGGCCCGTCCGGGGCAGGGATGCTCGAAGGAGGCGCCGGTGCGTGTCGGTATCCTGCAACGCAGCCTGATGGCCATGCGGTTCGGCATCCTGCAACGCTACGTGATGGGCGAGGTCTTCCGCGCCTTCGCGTTGGCCCTGCTGACGATCACGGGCGTCTTCGTCCTGCTGACGGTGATGACCCGGGCGGCCAACGCCGGCCTGGGCCCGTACGAGATCCTCCGGCTGGTCCCGTACATGATCCCCGGGAGCCTGCCGTACACCGTGCCGGTGTCGCTGCTCTTCGCCGCCACCGTGGTCTACGGCCGGCTCTCGTCGGATAACGAGGTGATCGCCGTCAAGACCGCCGGCCTGAGCGCCTGGGTCCTGCTCTGGCCGTCGATCCTCCTGGCCCTGATCCTGAGCCTGACGCTGAGCAACCTCAGCGCCTCGGCGATTCCGACGGCCAACAACATGGCCAAGAAAGTGATCTTCGAGAACGTCGAGGACTTCTTCTACAAGCGATTGAAGATGGATCGGGTCTTCGACGTGAAGACGTGGCCGTTCTTTATCAAGGTCAAGGACGTGCAAGACCGGGCGATGATCGGGGCCACTTTCAAGCAGCGCGCCCGGAAGACCGAGCAGGCCCTGGCCCTCCCCGGGGGGGACGACGCCGAGGATCCGGCGGCCTGGGATATGGTGATCCAGGCCCGGCGGGCCCGGATCAAGTTCGACTTCGACCACAACAAGGTCCGGGTCTACTTCGAGGACGCCGACATCCGCCAGGCCGGCGTCGACCCTTCCGACGTGACGCTCAAGGACACCACGATCGAGTTCGACATCCCCGGCAAGGGGCAGCTCGACACCGGCAAGGTGATCGAGGAGATGACCGTCGAGGAGATGAAGTCGAAGGAGGCCGAGTACCGCGAGAAGATCGCCCTGGAGCGGAAGCGCCAGGCCGTGGCGGCTGCCTGGTATATCGGCTCGGGCCGGATCCACCTGGTCCCCTGGGGCGAGGTCCAGGCCGCCTTCTCGAAATACGACTACTGGAACGGCGAGATCAACAAGTACGAGACCGAGATCTCGATGCGGCAGTCGATGGCCTGGGGAAGCCTTTTCTTCGTCGTCCTGGGGGCGCCGGTGGGGATCCTCTTCGCCCGCCGCGACTTCCTCAGCGCGTTCATCACCTGCTTCATGCCGATCATCGTCGTGTACTACCCATTGATGCTTTTCGGGGTGAACCTGGGCAAGGAGGGGCTCATCCCCCCCTATTGCGTCTGGGCCAGCAATGGCGTCCTCTCGATCGCCGCCGGGTTCTGGGCGTTGCCGCCGGTGATGAAGCACTGAGCGGCTCTCCGGAATCATTTCCGTGACCTGGCAATGAGTGATGGCTGATGGGCGATGGTAGAGGGGAGAGAAATCCCCGGAGATTTCCCCGGGATCGGCAACACATGATCCCCTACTTGTTGACCATAACTCATTGACCATCAACCATTTTTGATCCCGGATAGCCTCCGAGCCGGGATTCCGGGTGGGAATCCTCACGGGAGCCGAAGCCATGGATGGCCGATCTTTCAGCGTCTTCCTGGCGACCTTCGGGGTCGCCTCCCTCGCCCTGTTCGGGGCGTGGTTCGCCGTCGACGGGCTGGTCCACCTGGACGAGTTCCTCCAGGTCTCCGGGCCGGGCCTGGATGTCGGCCGGGTCGCCCTCCGGCATTACTCGGGCCTGATCCGCCTCCACGGCGGGACACTCCTGGCGGCGGTCGGCCTGGGCTCGGCGCTGGTCGCCTCGGCCCGGGCCCGGAGGCCGGCGGGCCCCCTTTCCTAAGGAAGCGAGCCGACCATGTGGATATTGGATCGCGAGCGGTACTGGTCGTTCCTCAAGGCGTATTGCATCTGCTTCATCGCGCTGGTGGGCCTCTATGTCGTGATCGACTCGTTCAGCAACCTCGACGAGTTCGAGGAGGTGGCCGAGTCGACCCCCCACCTGTTTCAGGTGATGGGCCGCTATTATCTGATCAAGATGAGTGTCATTTACGACCAGATCAGCGGCATCATCACGATGATGGCGGCGATCTTCACCGTCACCTGGATGCAGAAGAACAACGAGCTGCTGGCGATGCTCGCCGCCGGGATCAGCACCCACCGGGTGATCCGGCCGGTCCTGGTCTCGGCGCTGGCGATCAGCAGCGTGGGCGTGATCAATCAGGAGATGATCATGCCCCGGCTCGCCGAGGAGCTTCAGCGGCCTCCCGACGACGACGGCAAGCAGAAGATCTTCGTCTATCAGCGGCAGGACGCCAACGACGTCCTGATCTCGGGCCGCGAGGCCGACCGGGAGTCGAAGTCGATCAGCAAATTCTCGGCGACGATCCCGGTCCGGGTGGCCGGCGAGTTGATCGAACTCCAGGCCCGCGAGGCCCGGTACATCTCCGAGGGGGACCGGCGATATCCGCTTTCGGGGGGCTGGTTGATCTGGGGTGCGAGGTTCCTCACCGAGCCGTCGTCGAAGTCGCTGGACGTCCTGACTCGCGGGGTTTTCACCCCCGTCGAGGACCCCTCGGCCTTCCCACCGCCGGCCGACAGGATCGCCGCCAAGCCGGGGATCCCGGTCTACTTCCTGAAGACCCCGCTGACGTTCTCCTCGATGACCCGGAGCCGGCAGTGGTACCGCTTCGCCCCGACGGTCGACCTGATCCGGGGACTGTCCGACCCGTCCAACCTGCCCGAGCGGGACGACATCCAGGTCTTCCTCCATTCCCGGATGATCCGGCCGCTCCTGGCGTTCAACCTGATGCTCCTGAGCCTGCCGATGGTCCTCGGCGGTGCCGGCCGGAACATGTTCGTGAACCTGGGAATGTCGCTGGGAACCTCGGGCATCTTCTATGCGGCCGGCTACATGGCGCAATACCTCGGGGGCCACGCGGTCCTCTCGCCTGAACTGGCGGCCTGGGCCCCCCTGATCGTCTTCGGGACCATCGCGGTCGCTCGCTGGGACACGATCCGGACCTGAGCCGGGTTCGGCTGGTCACGGCGGCGGATTTCGACTCAAGTCATCCCCGATGACGGGCGAAACCCGGCCGGAAGCCGGGGCCGCTCCCTCGGCCCGCTCGCGGGCCCGGCTCCCCCAGGCCGATCGGGTTCCGTTCGTCTCGTACCCTGACGAATGGTCCTTCGGCCTGCTCAAGGCCGCCGCCCTTCTGACCCTGAGACTCCAGCGCCGGTCGATGGCCCACGGGATGTCGCTCAAGGACGCCAGCGCCTTCAACGTGCAGTTCCTCGGGTCGCGGCCGGTCTTCGTCGACACCCTGGTCGTCCAGGACCGGAGCGATCCCGCCTCCCCGCCGCCGGTCGTGGCCGAGCCGGTCGCTCCCGTGACCTCGCACCGCTCGGGTCGGAAGCCGGACGTTTATATCCTGGTCCTGGACGCCTACGGCCGGTCGGACGTCCTGAAGGAAGTCACCGGTTTCGACAACTCGGCCTTCCTCGATCGCCTGGAGCGGAAGGGATTCTTCGTCGCCCGCCGGAGCACCTCGATCGAGAATGCCGTCGACCGGATCCTGGCCCGAGCCGGGGCCTCGGGCCGCCCGATCATCATCGTCCAGGGAGACCACGGCCCCGGTTCGCGGCTCGAATCGGGATCTGACCGACCGAACGACATTCGCGAGCGGATGAGCATCCTCAACGCCATTGACCTGCCCGAGGGCGGCCGGGAGTTGATGGACGACGCCATCTCGCCGGTCAACACCTTCCGGATCATCCTCGATCGCTACTTCGATGCCAGACTCGGGCGGATCGCCGACCGGAATGATGACTCAGCGTACGGCCGGCCCTACGAGTTCACCGAGGTGACGGCCGAGCTAGCCGGAGCGTCGGCCGGGGTCCGGTGATCCCCGGTCCGGCTCAGCGATGGAGGAGCGAGGGCCGCCAGCTTTTCCGGGTGGCCGAAGCCTGGACGGCCTCGGGGTCGCTCCCCCGAGGGACCATCGCGCCGACGACCCCGGCGGGCTGGGCGGGGGTGTTCAACAGGTCGGGTTCGAGCGGTCGGGGGTCATGGGACGACCGGAGCCCGCCCTCGACGCCCATCGGGAGCGGCTCGGGCTTGCCGAGTCGGACGCTCGATCGCGGATCGGTCTCGTACATTTTCGAGGTGCTGGTCGGTTGGTTGTTCACCCGGGCGAGGTCCAGCCGGCTGATCCCGGGGAGCGTCGGCTCGGTGAAAAGCGCGGTCCGCTTAGCAGCGGGGAACTTCGGGTTGATCTTCACGCCGGCCATCGTCACGTCGAGAGCAAATTTCTCGGTAACCCATTCCAGGTGGAAATTTGCGGGAAGTTGGATGCTCGATCCTTCGGGGTTCTCGGCGGTCGGCACCAATACGAACTCTTGATCCTCGGTGATCGTGGCACGGGCGAGCAAGTCCTTCTTGGCCCCAGCCCAGAGGCGATGCTCCTTGATCCGGCCGGTTGCCTCGTCGACGATCGTCTCCTTGGTCAGCATCTCGCCCCGATTGTCCTTCCGGGCCTGGGTCAGGACGAGCAGGCCGGGCTGATCGCCAGGCTTGGCGGCGATGGTCGCTGCTTCCCTGGGGTCGATCTCTCGGAGCCCCATCGCCTCGATGATCCAGTCGGGCTGGTAGGTGATCGCGAGCTGGTTGGAGTTGACGTCCTTGTAATCGCAGAAGTAGATCGACTTGTCCTTGTTATCCTTGACCCAGAACCAGAATTCCTTCTCGTTCGAGCCGAGGTCAGCGACCTGGCCGCCAACCGAGGCCCGGAGGTCGAGCCGGAACCCCCGGGGTCGCTCCAATGCCATCTGGCCGTTGACCCGGCCGCGCCGACCTCCGTCGGAGACCTGGATCTGGGGCTGGGCGGTCAACGACGTGAGGGCCGAGGCGTTCTTGTTATGCTGGTCGATGAACCGCTTGACCGTCACGGTCTCCCGGGCGATCGGGGGATCCTGCCGCGCGGCGTTGCCCGAGAGGCCGGCGTGGCAGCCGGTCCCGGCGAGGAGGGCCGCGAGGGCGAGGATGGCGTATCGACGGACCATGACGGGAACCTCCCCGGGTGCGCCCAAGGGCGGCCGGCGTGGGACGAAGGACCATCCTGGTAGCGGGCGCGGGAAGAACGCTCGAACGGGCGGCGAAGCGTAGCCCATTCCGGCGATCCCGGCAAGCTCGATCCCGAGGCGACTCCTGCCGACCTCTTCCTCTCTCCTATCGACATTCCCGGACGTCCGGCTCAACCTCCTAGGAAAACCTCCAGCGCATCGAAGCCCCGGCCGAGCGTCTCCAGGTCGGTCGCGAACGAGAGCCGGGCGTATCCCTCGGCTCCGAAGGCCGAGCCCATCACCGTCGCCACGTGCGCCGAGGCCAGGGCCGACAGGCAGAACGAGGTCGAGTCGGTGACCACCCGGCCGCCCAGAGTCCGGCCGAAGTGGGCCGAGACGTTCATGAAGGCGTAGAACGCGCCGCCGGGCGGGACGCAGGTGACGCCCGGGAGTCGTTCGATCCGATCCAGGACGTAGTCCCGCCTCCGGGCGAATTGCCCGAGCATCATCCCGACCGAATCCTGCGGTCCGATGATCGCCTCCAGCGCGGCGTACTGGCTGATCGAGCAGGGGTTGCTGGTCTCCTGGCTCTGGAGGTCGGCCATGAACCTCGACACCGGGACCGGGGCGATCGCCCAGCCGATCCGCCAGCCAGTCATGGCGTAAGTCTTGCTCACACCGGAGATTGTGACTGTCCGATCGGCCAGGCCGGGGCGGAGGGTGGCGAAGCAGGTCGCCCGGGCCTCGCCATAGAGGAGCTGCTCGTAGATCTCGTCGGAAAGGACGCCTGCGGACGTCTCCAGGACCGCGTCGGCCAGCGCCTCCAACTCGCCCCGGGTGTAGACCACGCCGGTCGGGTTGGATGGGCTGTTGATCATCAGGAGCCGGGTCCGGGGAGTGGCGGCGGCCCGGAACTGCTCGGGCGAGAGTTTGAAGCCGGACTCCTCGGTCGTTTCGACGACCACGGGCGTCGCGCCGGTCAACTTCACCAGGTCGGCATAGCTGACCCAGTAGGGGGCCGGGATGACCACCTCGTCGCCGGGCCCGCAGAGGGCCATCAGGGCGTTGTGGATCGAATGCTTCGCGCCGTTGGAGATCACGACCTGGGACGAGTGGGTCGGCAAGCCGATCTTCCGGGTGTAGTGATCCGCCAGCGCCTCTTTGAGTTCGGGGATCCCGGCCGGGGGCGTGTAATGGGTCTGGCCGGCCTTCATGGCCCGGATGGCGGCTTCCTGGATGTTCTCGGGCGTCTTGAAGTCGGGTTCGCCCAGGGCGAAATCGAGGACGTCGACCCCCTCCCCCTTGAGCCGCCTCGCCTCGGCGGCCATCGCCAGGGTCGCCGAAGGGGCAATGAGACTCGAACGCTCGGCCAATTTCAGGACCATCTCGACCTCGAATGCTTTCTCGAAGAAATCCGGATCGGGAAGACCCCGCCGCCGGATCATCCCCCACCAATCTAACATCGAGCCCGGGCCGCGTCACGCCACCAAGGCCGACTCCGACCTCCGGAGCCCGTCTCCGCGAGCGGAAATTGACGACCCATTCGCAATAATCGATAAAGTGCCTGTCAACACAAACTGCTTGCCTATTTTATCCAAGTTGCTTGATCCCCACAATTCTGGTGATAGGATCTAATCAGAAGTCCCGGCCAGTGAGACTTCTGGATCCCCTTCAGGGTTCGGGGAGTTCCGCCGGACCTTCGGACTCTCTCGCGTCGACACCATTGATACGGCTACCTGGGTCCGAGCGGTGGGGGATCGTATGCGTCGCGTGATGGTGACCGGCATCGGGATCGTCTCGCCCAATGGGATCGGCCGCCGCGCGTTCAGTGAGGCAATCGTCGAGGGGCGATCGGGCGTCGGGTTCATCGAGAGCTTCGACACTTCGGGCCAATCGATCAAGATCGCCGGCGAGGTCAAGGGGTTCGACGTGACCCCCTACCTGGGCGAGCACCGGAAGAACCTCAAGGTGATGAGCCGGGCCGTGCAATTCGCCGTGGGGGCGGGGGCTCTGGCGGTCGAGGACTCGGGGATGGACCCCTCGAAGCTCGACCCGGCCCGGTTCGGGATCTGCATGGGGACCGGGATCACCCCGATGGACGTGGCCGAGCTGGTCGGGCCGATCTCCAAGGGGATCGGCCACGACGGTGGCTTTGACGTCGGCAAATTCGCCCTCGCGCAGTCCGAGTCGATCTTCCCGCTCTGGCTCCTCAAGCACCTGCCTAACATGGCCGCGGCCCACCTCTCGATTCTTCACCAGGCGATGGGGCCGAACAACACGATCGTCACCGCCTGCGCCGCCGGAACCCAGGCCGTCGGCGAGGCGTTCCGGTTGATCCGCCGGGGCGACGCCGACGTGATGATGGCCGGCGGCTGCGACAGCCGACTCGACCCGCTGATGATGGTCGCCTATCAGGCGATGAAGGCCGTCAGCGGCTCGACCCGCCTCCCCTCGGAGGTTTCTCGCCCCTTCGACGGCCAGCGCGACGGCTTCGTCCTGGGCGAGGGGGCGGCCGTCCTGATCCTGGAGAGCCTGTCCCGGGCCAAGCGGCGGAAGGCGACGATCTACGCCGAGGTCACTGGCTACGGCTCGTCGTTCGACGCCTACGGGATCACCCGCCCCGAGCCCGAGGGCAAGGGGGCCGCCCTCGCCATGCGGGCCGCCCTCCGCGAAGCCCGCCGAGACCCCGCCGATATCGACTACATCAACGCCCACGGGACCAGCACCCGGCTCAACGACCTGATGGAGACCGTCGCCGTCAAGCGGGTCTTCGGCCACCGCGCCGCCTCGATCCCGATGAGTTCGCAAAAGTCGATGGTCGGCCACCTGATCGGCGCCTCGGGGGCCCTCGAAGCCGCCGCCACCGCGCTCTCGCTGGAGCGGGGGGTCGTCCCGCCCACGATCAATCAGGAGACCCCCGACCCCCATTGCGATCTCGACTACGTCCCCAACACGGCCCGCGAGATTCCCGTCCGGACCGCCATCTCCAACAGCTTCGGCTTCGGCGGACAGAACGCCTCGCTGGTGATGTCCCGGTTCTGAATCGGGACGGATCCCAGACGAACCCAACCCCAGGATCCGGTCGAGGCACGCTCGGCCTGACGCGACCCATACGAACCCAATTGGGTTCGATCGGTTGGGGAAAAACGAACCCATTCGGTCGCCCGATCCGGATTGGCTGGGTTCCGGGAGGTCATCGGGGCGGGTCCAACACGAAGCCAATTCACGCGGATCGTTAAGCCAGTGAATGAGTTCGGTTATGAGTGCTTTGCTTGGCAATGGGGTTGCCGCGTCAGGTGAACTCGGTCGTCCATGGTTCATATCGCGATTTGCGGGTCGGCTTAGCATGCCACTTCCCTGAATCTTGCTGCCGTCCGATGAGGGGATCGTGGAGGCGGACCAGGCCACCGCGATCGGTCGCCCGGGCGATCGAGCGTCAGGGCCGCCCGATGCCCGGCTCGAAGGCTCGGCTTCGTTCCGATCTGGCGGTATCGGTGGGATTGGTTAGACTCCCGACGCCCCCCGCTCGTCAAGGATTCTCGGGACGGCTCGTCGTCCCGACCTCGGGCGTGTCCAGATCTGGACAGGAAATTGGACCGTGGATCGACGGCGAAGGATCGCCAGTATCCTCCTCGGGCTTGCGCTCTCGGTTTGCGGTGCGGCCCCCGCGACTCCCAGGATCCCCATCCCGGCGGGGTTGCCCCGGTACGAGATGGACGTCCGGATCGACGTCGCGGGCCGGTCCGTCTTCGCCCGGGAGCGGGTGACGTTCACCAACCGGACGTCGAGGGACCTGACCGAGCTGGTCTTCCACGTCTACCCGAGGCACCGGGTCGAGGAGTCGGACCGGCCAATGGTGGCCAAGACGCTGGAGGTTCTCCGGCTCAGTCCCGAGGAGGCCATGGACGCCGACGGCCGGCGGCTGGTCGTCGCCGAGGCCCGGGTCGGGGGGAAGCCGGTCGCCGTCGCGTTCGACCCCAAGAATGATACGGTGATGATCCTCCCTCTGGCGAGGCCGGTCCCGCCGGGGAAGTCGGTGACGGCGGAGGTCGACTTCACGGTCGAACTGCCCGACAGGTGGGGCCGGTGGGGCCAGCATCGGGGGGTGACGTACCTCCTGAACTGGTATCCAGTGCTGGCCCACGTCGATGATCGGGGATGGGAGCACACTCCTTTCGTCCCCTGGCACCAGCCCTGGCACCAGGATGCCGGCCTCTACACCGTCCGGGTCGACTTGCCCGAGGGGCAGGTGGTCGCGTCGTCGGGGCGGATCACCGGGCGCGAGAAGGCGAAGGGCGGCCGGGAGGTCTTGACGATCGTCGCTAGCCCGTCGCGGGACTTCGCGATGGTCTGCTCGGATCGATTCGAGGTCGTCGAGCGGAAGGTGGGCAAGGTCAACATCCGGGTGGTCGGCTTCCCCGAGTCGCGGGCCAACCTGGAGAAGGCGCTCGAGTATGCTTGTGAGGTCATGCCGCTCTACGAGGAGTGGCTCGGCCCCTACTTCGACGACGAGTTCGAGATCGCCACCTCGTTCTTCGGCTGGAACGGCAACGAGTGCTCCGGGCTGGTCCTGCTCGATGACCGGGTGATGCGGCTCCCGCAGGCGGGGCTCCGCTACATCGAGCACCTGGTGACCCACGAGACGCTCCACCAGTGGTTCTGGAACGTGGTCGGGACCGACGGCTATGCCGAGACCTTCATGGATGAGGGGGTCGTCAACGCCCTGACCGCCCGCCGGCTCGACGCCAAGTACGGGAGGAATGCCCCGCTGATCGTCTGGGGGCGGGGCCTGGGCTGGATGCCGACGATCGGCCGCGAGGACCTCCGGCTGGCGGGCTATTACGGCTGGCGGGCCAAGGGGAACGGCGGCTCGGTGATCCGCGACCTCGACCAGATGGGGAACCTCGGGGCCGTCTTCAGCCTGGCCTACGACCGGGGCGGCAAGGTCTACGACATGATCGCCAACCGGCTCGGGACCGAGCGGTTCTTCGAGTTCCTCCGGAAGCTCTGCCGCGACTACGCCTGGAAGACGATCGCCTACGCCGACCTCCGCCGCGAGCTGATCGCTTTCGACCAGTCGATCGACTGGGGCGACTTCCTCGACGGCTGGCTGATCGAGCACCGAGACCTGGACTGGTCGGTCGAGAAGGTCGAGGTCGGGTCGTCCCCCGAGTGGTCGCCCCGGCTCCCGGTGACGATCCGGCTCCGCCAGAAGGGCGTGATGCTGGAGCCGACGGTGGTCCTCTGCAAGGTCGGGGACGACGAGATCCGGGTCCCGATCTGGCCCGACCGAGCGAGCTACGACGTCCCCGACGCCCACGTCGAGCGGGCCGGCGACGACTGGGTCGTCACCGTCCAGGCCCCCGGTCGACCCTCCCAGGTGGAGGTCGACCCCGACCACGCGCTCCTGGATGCGGTCCCCGACAACAACCGGTGGAAGCCCGAGATCGCCTGGCGAGTCACGCCGCTGATGACTCCGCTCGACGAGTCGTCTCAATTCCAGGCGTTCGACCGGGTCTCGGTCGTGGCCGGGCCGTTTGTCGACCAGTACGCTCGGGGAGGCTTCAAGGCGTCGGTCCAGCGGCTCGAAAAGTTCCAGGCGACCGTCTGGGCCGGGACCGAGCCGGCGCTCCGCGAGGCGATCTTCGGCGGCCAGTTAATCTTCCCGCACCGTCCCTGGCCGAAATGGTCCTCGGGGCTCTTCTACGAAGAAGGGCTCTACAACTTCTACAACGACAAGCAGCACTCCGGCGGCCGGATCTTCTCGCGGTATCGGTTCCTGGAGTCGTCGAGCTTCCTGGTCGACGACGCCGGGTTCGCCGAGCTGTATTACGGCTTCGGCAACGAGTTCTGGGCCGGCGACGACGGCCGGCCGGTGAGCAAGCCGTTCGCGGCCCTGGGCGGCCGGTTCCGCCTGAGCACCTTGTTCCCGGTCTGGAACCCGGTCGGCGGCAAGCTCATCGAGGCCACCGTCGAGTACGGCAACCGGGCCTACGGCTCCACCTACGACTACACCCGGATGACGCTGGAATACGGCTTCGTCCGCAAGCTCCCCGACGGGATGGGCTGGCTCTCGAAGACCCGGCTGGCGGCCCGAGGTTACGGCGGGCTGGGATTCCCGGACACGGTCCCGTACTTCCGGCTGGGCGGCGGTCGGCGGCTCCGGGCGCTCGACCTCTCGCAGAACATCGGCAGCTCGGTCTGGCTGGGGACGCTGGAATGGCGATTTCCGCTAATCGAGGGACTCGACCTCGATGCGCTCGATCACGTCGTCCGGGGCCATAACCTGTTAGGAGGCCTGTTCTACGACGTGGGGCAATCGTTCTTCCGCGGGAAGTTCAGCCCGGTGGTCAACGGGGTGGGAGTCAGCCTGGGGCTCGACGTCGCCCTGTTCTCGTTTCTGGAGCGGGCCAACCTCCGGGTCGACCTGGCCCAGCCGATCATCCCGGGCCGGGGGCCGGTCCTCTGGTTTGGCATCAATCAGGTGTTCTGATCGGACCGGCTATCGAGGGTGGGGGGCTGGCGACTTCAACTCGCGTTGCGCTGCTCGGCAATTCGCTTGAGGCTCCGGCGAGCCTTGGCCAGGATCGGGCCGACGGAATTCTCGGGGATACCGAGTTGCTTGCCGATCTGACGGTAATTGAGATACTTGAGGTGGTAGAGCCGGACGACGTCGGCCTCGCGCTCGGAGAGAGTGGCGAGCATCCGCTCGACCTCCTCTGCGGCGATGATCGGCTCGGCCTCGTGGCTGCTCCCGTCCTCGTCGACGATGGCCCGGTGCGCCGTGGAGTGGCCAAGTTCGGCCTCGCGGAACCGCTTGACGACTTCCTTGACGCTGACCCGGCGAGCGACGACCGTCAGGTAGGTCGGGAGCGAGCTGGCCCCCTTGAAGTTCCGGAGGACTTCGTAGTCGTCGTCGACGATCTCCAGGAAGACCTCGGCGGCGATGTCCTCGATGTCGGCCTCGCTCATCACCACGCTCCGGGCGTGCCCCACGTGGTGGATCACGTGGTAGATCAGGCCCATGTAGCGGTCGACGAAGTCATTCCAGGCCCTCGGCTGGTGGTGCAGGCAACGATCGAGCAACTGACGGTCGATTTCGCGCAGCGGCACGGACGGGCCTCCTCATCCAGGCGAGGGATGGGTCACTCCCGCTGGTCGGGTCGCCCCGCGGGATCAATCCCATTTCTCTATTTTACCCGATGGATGGGCCGTGGCAAGGAGCCGATCGGACCGGCCCTTTTGCAATCATCCAGAGCCACGGGTTTCGATCGGGATTCCGGCGTGGCGTCCGGCCGGTTAGAATCGGTCTGCGGGGTTTCCCCCGCGTCCGACACATGGCCAGACACCCGATCGCGCGGCGACAACTTCGAGGATCACGGGCGGAGCCGGTGGCCGAAAACCTGGAGGCGTTGCCGTGGATCTCCCGAAGGTTGCCCCGAAAATCCTGATCGCCGACGACAACGTGCAGAACGTCGAGCTGATGGAGGCCTATCTCAGCGGGATCGATTGCGAGATCCAGACCGCCGTTGATGGCGAGGACACCCTCCGGGTCGTGGCCGAGTTCCGCCCCGACCTGCTCCTGCTCGACGTGATGATGCCGAGGCTCTCCGGCTTCGAGGTCTGCAAGAAGCTCCGCTCCGAGCCCGAGACCCGCGACCTCCTGATCCTGATGGTCACGGCCTTGAACGAGCCGTCGGACTTCGAGCGCGGCGTCCAGGTCGGGACCGACGACTTCCTGACCAAGCCCGTGAACAAGGTGGAACTGCTCTGCCGGATCCGGAGCCTGCTCCGCGTCCGTCACCTCAAGAGCCAGCTCGACCGGACCCTGGCCTACCTGGCCGAGGTCGAGTCGGCCAGCCGGGACGTGCCCACCCCTGCCCCCGGGGTCTGAAGAAGGGAAATTGAACCGCCAAGACGCCAAGGACGCGGAGTTCGGAAAGAGTTCAGAGAGGTCCGAGGAAATTTCCCCATTCGCTCTTTCCGACCTCCGCGTCCTTGGCGTGTTGGCGGTTCGATCCTTCATGCCGCCCGCCCCCGCCAGACTGAAAGATCGACACCGATGGCCAGCCTTCCCCGCGTCGTCATCAAGCCCCGACGTGCGCGCCCCTTCTTCGCCCGGCATCCCTGGGTCTTCGTCACCTCGATCGAGCGCGTCGAGGGCGACCCCGTCCCGGGCGACGAGGTGGCCGTCGTCAGCCATGAAAACCAGTTCATCGCGCGCGGCCTGTTCAATCACCGGAGCGCCATCCGGGTCCGGCTCTACCGCTGGGAAGATGCGCCGATCGACGACGAGTTCCTCGCCGCCCGGCTGGATGATGCACTGAAACTCCGGACCGACGCGCTCGGGCTCGGGGGTCCGGGGACGGCCGCCCGGATCGTCTTCAGCGAGGCGGATGGCCTCTCGGGCCTGACCGTCGACCGCTTCGACCGCTGGCTCGTCGTCCAGTTCACCAGCCTGGCTCTGTTCGAGAGGCGCGACTTCCTGATCGATCGCCTGGTCGCCCTCACCGCCGCCGAGGGCGTCCTGATGCGGGGCGAGAAGGGGATCCCCTCGCAGGAAGGGCTGAAGGTCGAGGAGGGCGTCTTCCGCGGCGACGCGCCCGAGGGGCCGATCGAGATCGACGAGGGGGGCGTGACCTATCGGGTCGATCTCGCGACCGGCCAGAAGACCGGCTTCTACCTCGACCAGCGCGACAACCGCCGGGCTGCCGCCCGGTACGCCAGGGGGCGGCGGGTCCTCGACCTGTTCTGCTACACCGGCGGCTTCTCGCTGAACGCCCAGATCCACGGCGAGGCGGGCTCGACCCTCGGGATCGATACCTCCGAGCGGGCGATCGAATTGGCCCGCGAGAATGCCGTGATTAACCACGCCCGGACCGCCCGGTTCGAGGTGGCCGACGTCTTCGAGACCCTGGAACGGCTCCGGTCCCACGGCCAGAAGTTCGGCCTGGTGATCGCCGACCCGCCCAAGTTCGCCCGCCACCCCAAGGCCGTCGAGGACGCCGTGAAGGGCTACCTCCGCCTCAACCGCGCGGCCGTCGAGGTCCTGGAGCCGGGCGGGATCCTGGTCACCTGCTCGTGCTCGGGCCTGGTCGACCGGATGCTCTTCTCCGACATCCTCGGGCAGGTCGCCGAGCTAACTGGCCGGCCGATCCAGATCCTGGAGCAGCGCGGCCAGGCCGCCGACCACCCGGTCTCGGCCTCATGCCTGGAGACCGAATACCTCAAGTGCGTCATCGCCCGAGTCCCCTGATGCCCGCCAACGCCCGGACCTCCTCCGAGATCACCCTGGTCAACGGCTCGGCCGGCGACCCCGGCCTGTTCATCGACTATCCCGGTCGGGACGACGCGATCCTCTTCGACGCGGGCGAGAACGCCGGGCTCGGGGCGGATCGGCTCGGCGACCTCGGCGCGGTCTTCATCACCCACCACCACATCGACCACTTCATCGGCTTCGACCGGATCGTCCGGGCCAACCTCGACCGCGACAAGACGCTCCACGTCTTCGGACCAGCCGGCACGATCCAAAAAGTCTTCGACCGAATCAAGAGCTACGAATATCCGTTCTTCTCGTTCCAGAAGCTGGTGATTCTCGTCCGAGAGGTCGAGCCAGGCCGGATCCGGACGGCCGCGCTGGAATGCTTGAAGCGGTTCCCCGAGCCCGAGCCGGTGGAGGCCCCCTGGGACGGCCCGGACCTCTTCGAAGGCCCTGGCCTCCGGGTCGAGGCGGCCTTCGCCGACCACACGGTCCCCTGCCTGGCGTTCGCCCTGGTGGAGCAGACAGGCTACCACCCCGACCGGGCCAAGCTGGCCGCCGGCTCGCTCCGGCCCGGGCCCTGGGTCGGGCGGACCCTGGCGCGGCTCCGGGCCGGCGACCCGCCCGAGACGCCGGTGACGATCTCCGGCGGCCGGTTCCGGCTGGGAGAACTGGCGGAATCCTACTTCGCGCGATCGCCGGGCGTCCGGGTCGCCTACATCACCGACACGGCCATGAGCGAGGCGGCCCGGCCCGGCCTCCTTCAGCTCGCCCACCGCGCGAGTCGGCTCTACTGCGACTCGTTCTACGCGGACGCGGAGCGGAAGCAGGCCCAGAAGCACCGGCACCTGACGGCCACCGAGGCCGCCGGGTTTGCCCGCGACGCCGAGGTCGAATCGCTGATCCTGATCCACTTCGCGACCCGTTATCAAGGGCGGTACGAGAGGCTCGTCGAGGAGGCCCAGGCGACCTTCCCGGCGACCTCGGCCCAGTTGCCTTGAGCGTCGCGGCGCGATCTTATGGGACGAATCATCAAGGACCGCCCGTCGCGAGCGAATGACGGATGCAGAAGGAAGGCGGACCCCCGAGCGAGGCCCCGGTCATGGCGATCGACGAGAGCGACGAGAACCCGATGGACGAGGCCACCCAGGACGAGGTCGTGGAAAAGCCGGGGGCCGGTCCGGGGAGGGGGCGTCCGGCGGTGGAGCTGACGTCGTCGGACGCACTGGAGCGGCTCCTCCGGGGCGAGACGATCCGGAATACCCGGATCCACGGGCTCCGGATCAAGGGCGGCTTCGAGCTTCCGTTCAAGATGGAAAAGGTCGAGTTGATCCAGCCCAACTTCAGCGGGGCCGACTTCGGGGGCGACGTGGTCCTGCAAGCCTGCAAGATCGTCCGGCCGACGCTCGGCCACGGCTGCCGGTTCCGCAAGGGGCTGAGCTTCAAGGGCTCGACGATCATCAAGGGGCAGTTCCGGGACCTGACGGTCGACGGCCCCTGGCGGTCCGACAACGTCCGGACCTGGGGCCAGTTTTCGGTGGTCCGGGGGAAGTTCGGCGGCCCGGTCCGGTTCTGGGATGCCCGGCTCAACGGCTGGGTGGAGTTCCAGGGCTGCACCTTCGCCGGCGAGGCCGACTTCCGGAGCCTCCAGGCCGAGGAAGGCTTCAAGCTCGTCGACTGCACGTTCGCGGCCGACGCGCTGTTCCGGGGGGCGACCTTCACCAAGCGATGGGACGCCGGGGGCTCGCGGTTCGACGGCCTGCTCGACCTCTCGCGGGCCAAGCTCCACGACTTCGCCTACCTGGAAGAGATCCAGGCCGGACCCGGCCACCGGCTCGCCTTCCACAACGCGATCGCCGAGCGGATCCTGATCCGGACCGAGCAGGTCGAGGGGCGGCTGGAAAGCGAACAGGCCGGCAAGCACGACCAGGCGATGCACGAATACGGCCTGCTCAAGCGGGTCTTCGAAGGGCTCCACCGCTACGAGCAGGAGGACTGGGCCTTCTACCGCTTCAAGGTGAACCAGAGGCGGAGCCGCCCCCGGTCCTGGAACCGGCCGTGGTCGAAGTTCTCGGAGATGATGGACTGGCTGTTCCTGGACCTCGGCTGCGGCTACGGGACCAACCCGTTCCGGGCGGTCCGGATGTCGGCGCTGCTGATGCTGGCCTTCGGGCTGATCTACATGGTCGACGTGACGGCCCTCCCGGTCGAGAAGCGGCCGTTCGAGGCGGTCTCCTTGACCCACCCCCTGAACCGGGTCATGATCGGCCTCCTGACGAGCGTCTCCGTCTTCACCTCTGGCTTCGGGAGCCTCCGCGACGCGGCCAGAGGGTGGATGAACGTCCCCCTGATCGCCGAATCGCTGCTCGGGACGCTGCTCTGGGGCCTGTTCATCGTCGCGTTCAGCCGGAAGGTGATCCGCTGATCGGGAGCCGATCTGCCGATGACGTCCCCGGCGGTTTCGGGTAGCTTGCGGCCGAATCGACCGGCGGAGCCGATGATCGACACCCTTCGGACGCGCAAGGAGGCGCCTCGGCCATGTCGCCTCGACACGAGCGGATCGCCTTCTCGGCGGCCCTGGCCGTGCTGGTGGGCGGGTTTTTCGCCGAGTCGCTTTTCGGCGGTAAGATCCTGAGCCCGGCGGACGTCCTGTTCGCTTCGGGAAGCTTCGGGGACGTCCGAGGGGCCGCGTATGAGCCGGTTAACCGGCTCCTGATCGATCCGGTCTTGCAATTCCAGCCGTGGCTGGAGTTCAACCGGGCGATCCTCCGGTCGGGCCGGTTGCCGCTCTGGAACCCGATGGCCGGCTGCGGCGCCCCGCACCTGGCGAACGGCCAGTCGGCGGTCTTCGACCTCTTCAACGCGATCGCCTATCTCGGCCGATTGCCCGGAGCCTACGGTTGGATGGCGGCGGCGCGGCTCTGGTTCGCGGGGATGGGGATGTTCCTGCTGGCGGGGTCGTGGGGCCTCGGCCCCTGGGGCCGATGGTTCTCGGGCCTGGCGTTCCCGTTCTGCGGGTTCCTGGTCTGCTGGCTCCTGTTCCCGGTCGTCAACGTCGCCGTCTGGATGCCCTGGGTCTTTCTGGCGACCGAGAGGGTCTGGGACCGGCCAAGTCCACGGAGGGCCGGGTGGCTGGCGGTCGCCGTCGGGGGGACGCTCCTGGGCGGTCATGTGCAGACGGGGGCCCACGTCCTCCTCGGGGCGGCGGCCTCCGCGGCCTGGCGGGGGTGGATGAGTCCGAGCTTCCGGCGGGGGGCTCTGGCCTGGTCGGCGGGGGTGGCCCTGGGGATCGGGATCGCGGCGATCGAGGTGGTCCCGCTCGGGTTCTATCTCGCCAGGAGCCCGGTCTGGGGCGACCGCGACCGCGAGCGGGTCCCGCCCTGGAAGCTGGTTCGGCCCCGGGTACTCGACGCGGCTTGCACCGCCCTGCCCTCGCTTTATGGGAGCCAGCGGCGGGGCCAGCCCAACCTGGCGAAGGCGGTCGGGGTCCACAACCAGAACGAGACGGCCGGGGGGTTCGCCGGGCTGGCGACCTTGATCTGGCTGGCTCCCCTGGCGTGGTCGGCCCGGCGGGTCCAGCCGAGGGTCCGGTTCCTGGTCGCCTTCACGGCATTCGGGATGCTCGGGGCATTCCGGTTCCCGCCGGTCGATAACCTCCTCCGATGCCTCCCGGTCTTGAACGTGACGGACAACCGCCGGCTCACGCTCTGGGTCGCCTTCGGGCTGGTGGCGCTGGGGGGGATCGGCCTGGATCGGCTGGCGGCCGTCCGGTCCGGCAATGGCTGGGGGATCTGGGGGCGGGCCTGGGTCGTTGGATCGCTGGCGAGCCTGGCGGCGGCGGGGGGCGTGGACCACTTCGCCCCGGCGATCCGGTCGAGGGCCCTGACCCATTACTCCCAAGCGGCCGAGGCCACCCCCGGGGCCGACCCCTCCGCCTACCGCGACCGGGCCGAGCGGCGGGCCCGGGAGGCGCTCGCCTTCGTCCCGCGCTATCTGGCATTGGCCGCCGCGCAAGGGCTGGCGATGGCCTGGCTGCTCGGGGTGATCCGGCGGGGGAGGGTCGGCGACGACGCCGGGCGGGCGGCCCTGCTGGGCCTGACGCTGGTGAACCTGATCGGCTTCGGCTTCGGGCTGAACCCGGCGATCGACCGGGCGGACGACCGCCCCGAGACGTCCCTGATCGCCGCGATCCGCCGCGAGGTCGGCGCGGCCGGGCGGTCCATCGGCCTGGGGGCCGAGTTGCCGCCCAATACCCTGATGCGTTACGGCCTGGCCGACGCGAGGAATTACGACTCGGTCGAGCTCACCCGGAACCTCGACTGGCTGGCCCCGCTCTACGGACCGGCGGTCGAGGCGAGGACCAGCCGCCGCGAGATCACCTGGGGCCGGGTCGTGGAGGCCCGCGAGAGGCTCAGCGAGGCCGGCGTCCGCGCCGTGGTGGCGCCTTCGGAGCCCCCGGCGGGCCTCGGGCGGGCCGAGCGGATCGGGCGGGCCTGGGTGGCCTGGCTCGACGCGGAGCCGCTCGTGGGGCTGCTCGGGCCGGGGACGATCGCCCGGTCGTCGGAGGGGCCCGGATGGGTCCGGGCGAAAGTCCATTCCGGGGGCGGGACGCTCCTCGTCGCCCGCCAGACGTTCGACCCGGGCTGGCGGGCCGAGGTCGACGGGCGAGCCGCCACGATCGTCCCGCACCGGGACACCTTTCTGTCGGTGCGCGTCCCATCGGGTGGACATCAAATCACATTGACCTATGATCCGATCGAGGTCCGCCTGTCCGCGATCGCCTCGGCAATCGCGGTCCTCGGGGCGGTTTTCGCCTTGACGGGCTTTGGCCCCTTCCGATTTACTCGAATCGTGCTCACGCGGCTTGGACGGACCCGAGCCACCGGGTTAGAATCGGACTCACGACCCTTCCCCGGATGAACCGACCGGCAACATCACTGAAGGACAAGACGCTGATGGTCCACTTCACGTGTGATCTGTGCGGCAAGGATTTGACCGCCTCCGGCGATCCCCGCTACGTGGTCAAGATCGAGGCGTATGCCGGCTTCGACACGACCGAGATCACGGCGGAAGACCTCGACGACGACGCCATAGAGGCGGTCTCGGAGATCCTCCAGCGGGACGAGGGCCTCAGCGCCGAGGAACTCCAGGCGCAGGTCCGGAAGGGGTTCCGGTTCGACCTCTGCCCGACCTGCCACGGGAAGTTCCTCAAGGATCCCCTGGGCCGAGAATCGCTCCGCTCGTTCGATTTCAGCAAGAATTGACGGCTCGATCCCCTCGAAAACGCCAGGTCCGCCGATGGCCCCGAGGGGGCGTCCGGCGGACTTTTCTTTTTGGCCATCGCCCGAGCGCGCGTCCTCTGAGAGCCGGGGCAAGCCGGACTCGGGACGCCGGGCCGGGGTGAGATCAGCGGGTGAGCAGGACGAGGATGTTGGTCAGGACCGAGAGGCCGAGGAAGGCGGCGAGGGCGGCGATGATGGTGTTCCGGCTGTTGACGTAGCCGGCCATCTCCAGCCGTTCCCCCTCGGCGACGGGCGACCCGGCCTCCTCGCCCTCGGCGGCCTCGCCGTCAGCGAGCCCGGCCAGGGAGTCGGCCTTCTGGCCGGCGATCATCGGGCTCTCGTCCTGAATCAGGCACTTCAGGTCCAGGATCAGGTCGTCGGGGTTCCGGTAGCGGCTGTCGCGGTTCTTGGCCATCATGGTCTCGACGACCACGCCGAGGCCGCTGGAGAGCCGGGTATTGACGTGGTCGGGCGGCACGAGCACGGAGTTCTTGTCAACGTGCTTGCGCATCACCTCCTGCGGGGTCTCGCCCCCGTAGGGGACTCTGCCGGTGACCATGTGGTAGAGAGTGGCGCCCAGGCTGTAGATGTCGGCCCGGATGTCGACGTCGACCTGGCCCCGGACCTGCTCGGGACTGATGTAATAGGGGGTCCCGATCGCCATCCCGGCCTCGGACATGGCCCACTTTTCGTCCTTGGTGAGGCGGGCCAGGCCGAGGTCGGCGAGCTTGACGTTGCCGTCCTTGGTGAGGATCACGTTCTCGGGCTTGATGTCGCGGTGGATCAGCCCGCGCTCGTGGGCGTGCTTCATCGCCTCGGCGACGGCGAGTACGATCTTCAGGGCGAGCTTTTCCTCGAACACCTTGTTCTTGTCCAGCTCATCCTTGATCGTGCCCCCCTCGACGTACTCCATGACGAAGTAGTGGTTGCCCTCGACCTCGCCGGCGTCGATCGCGTTGACGATGTTGTTGTGCTGGAGCTTGGCGGCGATCTTGGCCTCGCGCTGGAACCGCTTGATGAACTCCTTGTTCTGCGCCAGCGAGTCCAGCAAGACCTTGACCGCGACGATCCGGTCGACGCTGGTCTGATTGGCCTTGAAGACCAGGCCCATCGAGCCCTTGCCCAGCCGCTCGATGATCTGGTAGCCGGGGATCTCGAACTTCTTGCCCGCCTCGGTGCCGACCTCCTTGATCAGCCGCATCGACTGGCTCTTGGTGAGGACCTTGGCCTCGACCATGATATCGACCAGGCTCCGCGATGGGTCCTTGGCGGCGAGCTTGGCGCGGAGGGCCTTGCAGGCCTCGACCTCCTGCGCCGTCGCCAGTCCCCGGCGGATGATCGACTTCTCCAGGTTGAGCTCGCTGACGCCCGACAGCCCCCGCGCGTCCCTGGGGGTCAGGGTGCTCCCATCCTTGGCAGGCGGGTTGCTCGCATCCTTGGCGGGGGGGTTGCTCTCAGTGGACGTGGCCATGGGGCCGGCTCCCTGGTGGATCGCGGGAAAGGACGCGGCCCGGGCCGCTCGGCTAGCGCGGAAATGTCGCGGACGGGACGTCGGCGACGGTCGGGGGGAGAGAGGAACCCCGGTCGATCGAACGTGCTCTACGGTCATCCAGTATGAGCCACGCCCGCACGATGTCAACGGCATTTCGCCCGGCCGGGCTTTCCTGGGGCCGAATCCGCCGAACGAGTTGCGTCCGGTCAACCGAGGAGGAGCCCCAGCCAGGGCCGGCCTGATTAGGCGGATCGGATGCTCGCCGATCGGAATCCTTCGGGTCGAATCGTGCGGGCCCACAGTTCGCGGATTGAGCGGACTCCCGCGATGCTTGACCTGGCGGTGACGTCGGTTATAGTCGAACCTTCGTGAGGTTTACGGAGCGGGATGCCAACAGTGACGGTGTGCGTGGCGGCATCCACGAAAAGGTGCTTCCCGGGGATCTGGAGGCGGCATTGGCGACGATCGGCGTGATCGCGGGGGACGGGGTCGGCCCGGAGGTGGTCCGCGAGGGCCTGGCGATCCTGGACGAGGTGGCCGGGATGGACGGGCTCCGCCCCGACCTGGTCGAGTTCGACCTGGGAGGCGAACGCTACCTGAGGACCGGGGCCGTCCTGCCCGACGCGGCGCTGGAGGATCTCCGGCGGTGCGACGCGATCTACCTTGGCGCGGTCGGGCATCCTGGCGTGGCTCCCGGGATCCTGGAGAAGGGGATTTTGCTCCGGCTCCGGTTCGCCTTCCATCAATACATTAACTTGAGGCCCGTCCGGCTCTTTCCCGGCGTCGAGACGCCGATCAAGGGGAAGGGCCCCGACGATATCGACCTGGTCGTGGTCCGCGAGAACAACGAGGATTTGTACGTCGGCGCCGGCGGATTCACCTACAAGGGGACGCCCGAGGAGGTCGCTATCCAGACCTCGATCAACACCCGGGCGGGCGTCGAGCGGTGCCTCCGGTACGCCTTCGGACTGGCCCGGTCGCGGGGCAAGGCCCGAGCGTTCCCGGGGCTCTCGGCGGCGGAGCGCGACCGGGGGCTGGTTGGCCAGGTCACGATGGTGGCCAAGACCAACGTCCTGACCTTCGCGCACGACCTCTGGATGCGCGCCTTCACCGAGGTTTCGCTCGACTATCCCGAGATCAAGGCGGACTATAACCACGTCGATGCGTGCTGCATGAGGATGGTGGTGGCCCCCGAGCGTTACGACGTGATCGCGACGACCAACATGTTTGGCGACATCATCACCGACCTCGGGGCGGTCCTCCAGGGGGGGATGGGGCTGGCCGCCTCGGGCAACATCAACCCCGACCGGAAGTTCCCCAGCATGTTCGAGCCGGTCCACGGCTCGGCGCCCGACATCGCCGGCAAGGGTGTCGCCAACCCGGTGGCCGCGATCCTCTCGCTGGCGATGATGCTCGACCACCTCGGGGCCCCCCGGGGGGCCGAGGCGGTCCGTCGGGCCGTCGCCAAGGTCCTGGCCGCCGGGACCCACCGGACTCCCGACCTCGGGGGGACCGCGGGGACCGCCGAGGTTGGCCGGGCCGTCCTCCAGGCCCTGGAGGGCAACTCCTCCTGACCGCCCCCGCCCGAGCCAAAGTCCGACGAAGCTCTGGGGGGTTAAGCCGTATCGCCGACGGAGTCCAGATCGACCGTCCGATCGCGTGCGCCTGTCCTCGGACCGTCCCCGACCCTTCGGGAGAGCTTCGCATGAGCCTCGGCGCCTGCCACGCCCTGGATTCCAGCGTCCTGGCCCTCAACCGATGTTACATGGCCGTCCAGGTCATCCCGGTCCGACGGGCCTTCTGCCTGCTCTTCAAGGAGCTGGCCGAGGTCATCACCCTGGACGACGGCCGCTACCTCTCGCACGACTTCGATAGCTGGCGGGCGGTCTCCGAGGCCCGGGCCCGATTCAAGGACCCCGACGACGACTACATCCGGACCATCCATTTCGAGATCCAGGTCCCCCGGGTGATCCGGCTCCTGACCTACGACCGGCTCCCCCGGACCAGAGTCAAGTTCAACCGGCGGAACCTCTTCGCCAGGGACGGCAACCGCTGCCAGTATTGCGGCAAGAAGTTCCCGACCGGCGAGCTGAGCCTCGACCACGTCATGCCCCGGAGCCGGGGCGGTCGGACCGACTGGGAAAACATCGTCTGCGCCTGCGTCCGATGCAACGTCCGGAAGGGCGGGCGAACCCCCGCCGAGGCCGGGATGCGTCTCACCAGGCCGCCGAGCAGGCCCCGGTCCAGCCCCACTCTCGGCCTCAAGCTGGCTCATCGGAAATACCAGAGCTGGAAGACATTCCTGGACGACGCCTACTGGACCGTCGAACTGAAATGAGGCCCCACGGGAACCCGATCACGTATTCCTTGGGAGAGCCGTGGCACGATCCGCGGCGATCGTGTAATTTGGGGATAAGGTCGTGCTGCATCGTTGCATTCCGCCTCCCGAAGCGAGGGATCTTCCATGTCGCGAAGAATCGGGGACCGTTCGAAGGCCGGCTTCACTCTCATCGAGCTCTTGGTCGTCATCGCCATCATCGGTGTCCTGGTTGCCTTGATCATGCCGGCCGTCCAGTCGGCCCGCGAGGCGGCGAGTCGGACCCAGTGCGTCAACAACCTGAAGCAACTCGGACTGGCCACGCAGGAGTATCACGACTCCTTCGGTAGCTTCCCCGGCGGCTGGTACTGCGATTCGGTGAACGACATCCAATGCGTGCCCAATGCGGCGGGCTCTTACATGTGGAACGGCCTCTCCGGGCTGTTCCTCAAGCTGGAACTGGGAAACATCTACAACGAGCTGAATTACAGCCTCGTCACCGGCGACATCTCGAATACCACGGGCGTCCGCCGGACGATGAACGTGTTCGTCTGCCCGTCGAACCGCCGGGCGGCCGTCACCGCCAGCACCAACGCCAACACGGCCGCCAAGCTCGGGCCGTCGGACTACCGGGGGAACATGGCCGCGGGCTACAACCCGGGGATCAAGCCGGTGTATACCGGGGGAACGACCGACCCGTCCAACACGATCGACACCGCCAACACCCCGCCGCAGAACCTCGGGATCTTCGACAACGGCGTGACCTACATGAACTCGAACACAAGTATCGCCGACATCACCGACGGGACCTCGAACACTGTCCTGATCGGCGAGACCCTGTCGGGGACCTGGGCCGAGGGCAGCGCCAGTTGCGTCCGGACCACCATCGACCGGACGCTCAACAAGCCGATCCAGTACGCCGGCCTCAACTCCTACACCTACTGGATGAGCAAGCACCCCGGCGTGGTCAACTTCCTGAAGTGCGACGGGAGCGTCAGCACGGTCACCAACGCGATCAACCGTCAGGTACTGGTGAAGATGATGACCCGGGCCGGCGGCGAGGCCCTTTCCGCCGACCAGATCCGCTGATGCGCGGCGTCGCCACCGGACGCGACCCAGGACGGGCCGCCGGGCTCCCCCTCTCCGGGGATCCCGGCGGCCTTTCGCTTGGCCCGGGTCCGAAGCGAAGCCCCCGATTTGGAGGGGCCGAGGTCCGGACGCAATCGCCGGGTCCGCCCCGAAGGTCAGGACTTCTTGCTGCAATTCGACCCTTCGAGCGAATTCTTCTTCTCGGTGATCACCGGGCATTTGGGGGATTCCTCGGCGTTGAGCGCCGTGAAATCCTTCCAGTCGTCGGGCAGATTGTCCTCATGGAAGATTGCCTCGACGGGGCATTCGGGGACGCAGGCCTCGCAGTCGATGCATTCTTCAGGGTGAATATAGAGCATCTGCGCCCCTTCGTAGAAGCAGTCGACGGGGCAGACGACGACGCAATCGGTATATTTGCAATCGAAACAAGGCTCGGCGACGATGTGGGCCATTCCCAACTCCTCTCGGGGACCTGTCCGTGCGGTGAACGACGATCGGCCGCCCCGGGCGGTTATCGGCCGATCGCGGTCCCATCTTAAGAGGCGGCCGGGGGAAGGGTCAAGCCGACCTCCCCCGGACCGGCCACCGCCAGCCCGCCCCGGGCCTCAGCCCTTGCGCTTGGCGCTCTTGATCGTGATCGGCTTGATCGGGACGGCTTCGTTGGGATGGCCAGTCGCGTCGGCCTTGGTCGTGGTCTCCGACTTGGCGATCGCGTCGACCACGTCCATCCCGTCGACGACCTTGCCGAAAACGGCGTAGCTGGCATTGTCGAGCTGGGAGTTGTTGCCGTGGTTGATGTAGAATTGCGAGGTCGCCGAGTTCGGGTTGGGGGTCCGGGCCATGGCGAGGGCCCCCCGGGTGTTGCTCAGGCCGTTGCCCGACTCGTTCTTGATCGGCGGGAAGGCCCCCTCCTTCTTCTCCTGGAGGGTTCCGTTGACGTCCTGCATCCCGCCCCCCTGGATCATGAACCGGGGGATCACTCGGTGGAAGACCAGGCCGTCGTAAAAGCCCTTGTCGACATACTTGAGGAAGTTGTCGACGGAGATCGGGGCCCGGGCCCGGTCGAGTTCCAGGGTGATCGGGCCGGCCGTGGTGTCAAGCACGACGACGGGGTGGTCCCCGTCCGGGGGGACCGCCGGGGCCCCGTCGGCCATCAGGAACGTGGCGACCCCGGCGAGGGCCGCCAGGATCAGGGAAGCGGGGAGCGTCGATCGTCCTCGTCGCATGGCGTTATCGGACCTCGCTGGAGTCAAGAAGGGGTCGGGCCGATCGGCCCGATTTCGCCGACTCTAGCACGCGCCGACTGGGGTTGTCGACCCGGCGGAAAGCCGGCACGAAATGGTGATATTGAAAAAATATGAATTTCAAAATTATAATAGTTTGTTAATTTTTACGACTTTTTTTTCATCTGCAATTTCTGATCTGCCATCCCCGGCCCTTCGAACGCCAGGCGGCCGGGCCCCCCCAGGGAGCCCGGCCGCTCGCGAATCGATCGTCCCCGATCGGAGGGGTTCAGTTGCCGACTTCCTTGAGGAGCGAGCCGAGCCTGGAGGCCATGGCGGCGGGGAGCCGGTCGCCGGCGGCCAGGGCGACCTTGAGGTAGTCGGCGGCCTTGCGGGCCCTGGTCTTGTCCGAGGCCATCAGCCGGCCCATGTGGTAGTTGAGCACGGGATGCTCGGGCGACTTGCCGAGGCCCTTCTTGTACGACTCCTCGGCGTCCCGGGGCCGGTGCATCTCTTCCTGGATCGAGCCGAGGGTGTCGTAGAATTCGCCGGGCAGGGTGTCGGGGTCGACCCGCTGAAGGAGTGATTGGGTCAACTCCAGGGCCGCCTGGCTCTGGCCGAGGTAACTGTGGAGGATCCAGGCCTTGTTGTTCACGGCCGCCACCGCGTTGGGCTGGACGGCGAGGATCCGGTTGTACTCGGCCATCGACCGGTCCAGGAGCTGGCGTGATCGGTCCGGGGTGACCTGCGATTCGGACATCGTCAGCAGGAGGTCGCCGAGGTTGAGCCGGGCCTCGGTCGAATCGAGCTGGGCGGCGGCCTTCTCGGCCCAGGGGAGGGCTTCCTCGGGGAGCCCGGCGCGGGAGAAGCCGTTGGAGACGGCGAGGGCCCGGCCGCCCATGGCGTCCTGGCCGGCGAACGACCCGGCCAGGGCCCGGGTCTCATCCAGGTCGGCCTTGGGGGCGGGCTGGCCCTTGGCCCGGGGCTCGGCCCCGATCTGGACGGCCGAGGCCAGGGCGTTGGCGTCGTCGGGGTTGGCCTTCAAGGCGGCCTTGAGCGCGGCGATCGCCCCGGGGCGGTCGTCGCCCATCATGAGGATGTCGGCGGTCAGGTAGTAGGCGTCGGCGAAGTCGGGCCTGGCCTTGATGGCGGCGGCGAGCCGCTCGACCGCCCGGGCCCGGTTGGTCCCGACCTGGGTCGGGGTCCCGGGCTGCGAGGCCAGGGCCCGGCACTCGACGATCAGGGCGGCGAGGCCGGTCGGGGCGTCGGGGTCGGAGTCGGTGAGGATCTTGGCCTGGCGGAGGGCCTCGTCGGTCCGGCCGTTCCGGAGGCTGAGCCGGGCAAGCTGGAGCCGGGCCTCGGGGAGCCGGGGGTTCCGGGCCAGGGCCTCGGCGTAGGCGTCGGCGGCCTCGCGGGGCTGGGCCTTGGCGGTGAAGATCTGGGCCCGGAGCAGCGGCCCGACCGGCGAGCCCTTGGCCATGGCGTCGACCTCGCGGGTCAGGGCCAGCGCCCGGGTGGTGTCGCCCCGGCGGAGTTCCAGCTCGCATTCGAGCTGGGCGAAAGAGGGGTCGGCCTTGAAGCGGGACCGATACTCGCGGACCAGGGCGGCCGCCTTCTCGTCGAGCTTCTTGAGTTCGGCCCGGTCACCTCGCCGGGCGGCCTCGACCGCTTGGGCGGCGATCATCCGGACCTGGGAGGTGGCGGCCGGGGCGTCGCTCGGGTCGTCGCGGACCAGCTCGGCGGCCGTCCGCTCGGCCGAGGCGAAGTCGCCCTGGTCGCCGTAGACGCCCAGGAGCATCCGGCGATAGGGGCCCTTGGGCTCGGCCTTGGCCCGCCCCTCGACGAACGTCGAGGCGGCCTTGGTCCCCTGGGTCCGGGTCAGCATCCGGCACTTGGCCTGGACCAGCTCGGCGGAGTCGGGGACCTGCTCCAAGCCCTGATCGAGGATGACCAGGGCCTTCTGGGCGCTTTGGACCTTGTCGACCGGCGGAGTGACCGACTCGACCGCGGCGAGCATCAGGTAGAGGACGGCCGGGGCCTTGGGGCCGCCGGCGGCCGGGGCCTCGATCGCCTTCCGGATGGTCGAGGACGCTTCGTCGAACTTGCCGGCCCGGGCGAGGATCTCGGCCCGGGTGACCACGGCGCCGGGGTGGGTCGGCTGGCCTTTCAGGACCTCGTCGCAGAGGGCCAGGGCCCGGGCGTCGTCGCCGTGGATCCGGTGGTAGGTCGCGGCCCGGACGCGCTCCTCGACGGTGGGGGGCGTCTTGGCGTCGGTGAGGAGGGCGTCGATCTCCGCCCGAGCCTCGGGCCACTGCTTCTTGGCCGAGTAGGCGGCGACGAGCTGCCACCGGATCGTCCGGGAGATCCCGGCGGAGGTGGGATCCTTGAGCATCGAGCGGTAGCGGGCGATGGCCGAGTCGACCTCGCCGCTCTCCATCGCCAGGCCGGCCAGGGCCGACTGCGAGGCGGTGACCAGCGAGAGGCCCGGGTCGACCTCCTTGATCGAGTCGCCCTCGGCGAGCGAGGTGAAGACCCGGACGGCGGCCTCGGGGTCGGCCCGGCCGTCGAGCTGGGCCTTCCAGAACTGGACAACCTTGTTGCTCGGGTCTTTCTTGAGGGCGGCCTGGAAGAAGCCGGAGGCGGCGTTGAGGTCATTCTTGGCCAGGGCGAGCTGGGCGTCGAGCAGGTCGCCGGTGGCGGAGTCCTTCCAGCGCTGGCGGACCTTGGCGATCGAGCCGGCGACCGCGTCGTAATCCTTGGCCTGAATCTGGAGCAGGGCGAGCTGGACCAGCGGGGCCGAGTTGTCGCCGCGGTCGGCCACGTCGGCCAGGAGCTTGCGGGCATCGGCGGGCCGGTCGAGTTCCTGGGCGAGGATCTGGGCCCGCTGCTGGACGGCGGCCACGTTGTCGGGAACTTTGGCGAGGAACTCGGCCAGGATCCGGTCGGCCTCCTGGGGCCGCTTGGCGGCCACCTGGAGCGAGGCGTCCAGCACGGCCAGCTCGTGGCTCTCGGGGTATCTGGCCCGGCCGGCGTCGAGCCGCTTCCGGGCGTCGTCGTCCCGCTTCAGCTCGACCAGGGTCAGCACGGCCAGGTTCTCGGCGGCGGGGCCGGCCTTCCCCTTGGAGACGAGCCAGTCGATCCGCTTCAGGGCGTCGGCCGGTCGGCCGAGCTGGACCTCGATCTGGGCCAGCCGGAGCTCGACGGCCGGGGTCGCGTCCTGGCCGTTGGCGAAGGCTCGCGAGTATTCCTCGACCGCCTTCTTCAGGTCGCTCGGCGAGCGGCGAGCCTGATGGATCTCGCCGCTGAGGAGGTGAAGGGTCCCTTCGAGCTCGCGGGGGAGGCGGCCCTGCTCGACGGCCTGGAGCATCCGGGCGACGATGGGCTCGGCCTCCTCGGGATACCCGGCGTGGACGACCGACCAGGCGGTCCAGATCTGGTACTGCGGTTCGAGGTTGCCGATCCGCTGGGCGAGCTGGAGGTACTGCCGGCCGATGGTCGGCTCCTGGTTGAGGATCAAGGCCACGCCGTAGCGGGCCTGGGCCTCGGCCAGATTCGGAAGCTGGGTCGCGGCGACCTTGAGGTGGGCCAGGGCCGAGGCCCGGAGCTTGGCCTGCTCGGACCGGGGCGCGTCGCCGGCCTGGGCGTCGGCCACCATCCCGCCCTTCTCCAGCTCGATGGCCCCCTGGAAGAGGTGACCCAGAGCCTGAAACTTGCCGTGCTTGCACTCCAGGAGCGCCTTGACGTGCGGGGCCGCGTTGGCCTGGCGGGCGTCGTCGCCGAAGTTGGCCAGGGACGCCTCGACGGCCAGGGCTTGCAGCCCCATCGCCGTCTCGGACGTGGACTGCTTCGCCCCGGCGGGCGACTTCAGGCCCTGCAGCGCGACGGCCAGGCAGCGGTCGCGGCGGTCGCGGAAGCGGAGGTGGTCGGCATACGCGAGGTAGACGTTCAGGTCGGCACCCGGCTTGACGGCCAGCGACTTCTGGAAGATCGCTTCCGCGGCCTCCTCCAGCGTATCGCCATAGCCCTTGAGTTTCTCGCGAGCGGCCGGGGCCTCCAGCGCCTGGGCGGCCATCGACCGCTGGACCTCCTCGATCAGCAGGCTAATCCGGGCGATCCGGGTCGAGGGAATCTCGGGCTCGGACGAGGCGGCCAGGGCCTCCTTGGTGACGGCCCCGATCGGGCCGGCCAGCGCGGCGGGGTCGGGCGTGTTGGCCACGTCGAGGACCCGGAGCTTGAGCAAGGCCATCCGGTCGAGAGGGTCGGCCACGGCCGGGAGCGTCATCGCCCGGGCCCGCCCGAACGACTGCTCCAGGCCGGCCTTGTCGTTGGAGAGAGCGGCGACCCGGGCGGCGACCCACTCGGTCCGGGGGCGGCGGGGCGACTCGGTCTCCAGCACCTTGAGGTGGCGACGGATGTTCGGCACGTTGGGCGAGTTGCTGTCCAGTTCGTCGCCGGCCAGGACGAAGTGGGCGTCGCGGTTGGTCGGCTCCAGCGTGGCGAGGTCGCGGGCCCACTTGACCTGCTCGACCACGTCGTCCAGGCGGATGGCCTCGGCAAGCATCCGCCGCTTGGGCCCGGCCTGTTTGGACCCGGCCTTGCTGGCCGCGGCCCGGAGGGATTCGAGCGAGGATGCCCGGAGCTCGGCCTTCTTCTCGGTCGGGGCCCGCCCCGCCCACTCTTCGTAGAAGTCGGCCATCTCCTCGTGCAGAGCGACGTTCCGGCCGTCGGACTTCAACACCTGCTGGTAGTCGATCTTGGCCTTATCGAACTCGCCGGCCTTCCGCTCGGTCCGGGCTCGGGCCAGGAGGTGCTCCGAACCGCGCGAGCCCATGACCGTGGCGATGGTCATCAGCCCCACCAGGGCGACGATCACGAAGAGGCCGGAGAGGATCAGCAGGGGTTTCCATCGGACGGTCATCGGGCTCTACTCCTTGGCTCGTGGGGCCGGGTCTCGTGCTTCGGGGTTGCTCCCGCGAGGGCGACCATCCGGGTCGGGCTCGCGGACCACCGAGGCGCGGCGGTGAAAATCCGGGGGGAAGGGCGACCCTCGATCGAAGCGACCTTCAAGTTGCCTTCCGTCGGGGAGGAACCGGCGGCTCGGAGGGACCGGGGGGCGACGACCTCGTTGCCGGCCCGGACGACCGAGAGCGGAAGCGCCCCCTGTCCCGAGACTCGAAATCGCGGCGTGGCCGACGACACGCGGGATCAGCGTCCGGGATCCAAGTCGTTCGCCCGCCCGGCCTTCGAAACGCCGGAGGCCGCCTCCCCTTCAGGAGGCGGCCTCGATCGAGCGACGGCCCCGGGGCCCGAGATCAGCGGCGGACGCTTGTGGCCGGGGCGAGCAGGGCCTGAATTCGGTTGACGTCGGGGCCGGTCGTCCTTCGGGCCAGGTAGGCCGCCGAGAACCGCGAGGGGGCCCGGCCAACCAGCCGCGACCGGTTCCAGCAATGCGGGCAGGAGGCTCGTTCGGCGGCGTCCACGTTGGCGTAGCGATCGGGGTCCTTGACGAACCGGTCGCGCTCGGTCTCGTCCTTGAACAGGAAGAGGTGGCCGGAATAGACCACGCCCCACCGGGGGTCCCCGGGGTGGAGGTCGCCCCGGTCGACCTGGCTGACCGGGCACCGGCCGTCATTGGCCGGTGCGAACGACCCGGGCTCCTGGCGGAACGCAACGCGGGTGGCCTCGTCGGCGAATCGGAAAACCCGTCCGTCATGCTCGATAGTGAGCTCGGGCTTGCCCGGGACGAGCTTCCGCTCGCGAAGCAGGCTGACCGGACAGTAGCCCGCCAGGGCGACCGAGCCGTCCCCATCGGCCAGCCGCTTCTTCCCCGCCGCCCGGGTGGCGACCTGCTCGGGGGATCGGCCCTCACGGAGGAGGACCGCCGCCAGGGTCGCCTCGAACTGCTCGGGGTCGATGTAGCCCTCGAAGCGATCGACAACCTCGCCGTTGGGCCGGACGATCACGGTGGAGGGGAGCGAGGACAGGCCCAGGCTCATCGCCAGGTCCTCGTGCTCGTCGGACCGGAGCCTGACCGGGACGAACCGTTCGCGCGACTCGGTGACCACCGCCGGGTGAGCGAAGGTCGCCCGGTCCATCCTCCGGCAGTTGATGCACCAGGGTCCGGTGAACTGGATCCAGAGCAGGAGGTCGCGTGACTTGGCCTCGGCCTGGGCCTGACCGAGATCCTCGCGCCAGGCGATCTTGCGAGCGTCCTCGGCCGCGGTGGCCTGATTCAGCAGGGGCGAGCCGAGCAGACCGATCGACAGGGCGGCGAGCAGGCCGACCCGGATCCCCCGGGGATGGGCGTTGGGCATCAGCTTCTCCGTCGATCGGCGGCTGGGATGGGTGGGTGACCGGCCTGAAGAGCGTAGGACTCAGTAGCTTCGGCGATTCGCCCCATCCCTGGAGCCACCGACCGCGGTCGAGCGGGCGGGCCGTTCCGTCGGCGGAGAATCCACTTCGATCGAGTCACCTTCTCCATCGGCCAAAATGCCCCCGGCCCTCAAGGGAAATCCGGGCCCGTCGAAGATCGGCCGGGACGGGCCAGGCTCCGCAACCCCAGGCCGCTCAGAACGCCCGGAGCGGGATTTTCAGGATTTTTCCGAAGAAGATCGCGGCGACCTCCTCGATCCGGATCGACTGGTCGATGTTGATCACCGGATGGCGGACCGTCCCGGAGACCCGGACCTTGACCAGGCGGGCGGCCAGGACGTCGGCCACCCGGTCGATCGACTGCTCGCGGCGTCGGGCGGCGTCGGCCACGTTGGGGTTGCTGGCCGGGGAGGGTTGGCCGATCGGCGCCGAGGACTGGTTGGTGTTGATGAGGACCTTCAGGTCGATCCGCGAGTCGAACCCGATGGTGCCGCTGGCGTGGAGCTGGGCCAGCGGGCCGACCAGCGTGAACTGGTCGACCTGGATCTTCCGGTGGCCGATGGTCGCGTGCAGGTCGCCGTCGTCGAAGATCCCGCCCAGGGAGACGCCCAGCTCCTGGTTGATCCCCTCCAGCATCGGGACGTCGAGGATCGAGGCGTTGTCGAGGTCCAGGTCGATCTTCCCGCGGTAGGTCGAGGGGCTGAAGGCGTCGTCGCCGCGGAGCGAGATCGTTCCCGAGATCCGACCGGGGATGGGCCGGGTCTCGTGGCTGGCGGCCTTGCTGATGACCCGGAGGTCGAGGGCGTCGATCGTCAGGCCGGCGTGGAAGTCGCGGAGGGTCCCGATCCGGATCCGGGCGTCCCCATGGAGCTTTCCCCCGGCGACCCGGGCCGTCGCCTCCTTGACCAGGAGCGTCCCGCCGGCCTCCCGGCCAGTCCGGACGTCCCACTCGACCGCAACCCGCGTCTCGGTCACGGGGAGGCCGCTGACCTTCCCCCTGTCGACCCGGAACTCGGCCAGGCCCCGGAACGCACCGTCCGACTTCCCCGACGCCCGGAACCCGCCGGTCCCCTCGAACCGGCGGCCCAGCCCGGGCGCGAAGCCGAACAGCTTCCCCAGCGCGATCTGGTCGAGCCGGAGGTCGACCCCGTAGAGCGGCCTGCCCGCCTCGGCCCCCTCCTTCCAGAGGCCGCCCCGGACCGGGCTCCCCCAGATTTCTCCCTCGAACGGCCCGATCCGCCAGCTCCCCGGGGCGACCGCGAAGCTGGCCCTGAGGTCCCCGAGCCGGTAGCGCTCGCCCCAGGTCATGTCTTCCAGTCCGAGCCTGCCGCCGGCCCTGAGGTCGGTCGGCTTCAGGTGCGACCGGAGATGGGCCGAAACCGACCCCCGCCCCTGGAGCCGGTCCAGCGCCCCCGAGGTTCCGAGGAGGTCCCAGAGGCTCCCGAACCGGAGGCCGACGGCCCGGACATCGGCCTCGACCTCGTCCCGGGCGGGGTCGGCGTCGAGCCGCCCGTTCCCCTTCACCAGGACCGAGCCGCCGAGCCCCTCGGCCCGGACATCGAACCGGGGGACGCCGTCATGGATCACCAGCGTGGCCCGGACCGACCGGGTCGCCACCCCGGCGACCGCCAGGTCCGGGGAGCTCAGCCGGGCGTCGACCTCGACCGGCGGGCCGCTCCGGTCGGAGGATGGCCTGAGCCGGAACCGCGCCTGGCCGTCGGCGAGGCCCGAGAGCCCGATCGAGCCAGGGACTTCAGCCGAAAGCCGGGCGGTGTCGACCCGGGCCAGGGTGATCGTCCCCTCGATCGGCCGGCCGCCCCCGGTCGGGACCTTCGCCTCGGCGTCGATCCGGCCCCCGAAGCGTTGGACTTCGCGGGCGGTCAGGACGATCGAGTCGCCCCGGGTCTCCCACCGGAGCGGGAGGTTGCCGATCGGGATCCGGCCGACCTCGAAGCGATCGATCCGCGCGACCCCCCGGCTCTCGATCGACCGGGGGCTGAGGGTCCCGCTCGCCTCGGCCTTCGTCGCGACCGTCCCGGAGATCCGGCCCTTGCCCAAGCCCCCCGGGAGCAGGGCGAGCAGGTCTTCCAGGGGGAACCCGGCCGCGTCCAGCCCGGCATCGAACGACCGGGCCCCTTCCAGGTCGATCGCGAGCCTCCCCTTGAGGGGATGCGGCCCGAGGTGGGCCGACAGGTCCGGGAGGACGAGCCGGCCGCGATCCAGGGCCAGGTCGGTCGAAACCTTGAGGAACCGGGCCGACCGGTAGGAGACCTCCGGGCATTCGAGGCGGCCCGAAATCTTCCAGGCCCGCGGGTCCGAAAGCGTCCCCCCGCTCGCCCCGGCCGAGGCGTGGACGGTGACGGCGCCCCGGACCGGCGGCGGGCCGGCCCAGGCCATCGCGGCCAGCCCGGCGATCGGCAATTCGTGGCCGTCGAACTCGGCCCGGATCGAGCGCGGCGACTCCAGCTCGGCCCGGACCTTGCCCCGGAAGCCGCCCGTAGGCAAGGGGCCGTCCGAGGGGGGCGGATCGGTCGTCTCCGGGGCGGTCCCTTCGGCGATCCGGCCCCGGAGGTCGGCGACGTCGAGGACACCGCCCCCGAGGTCGAACCGGGCGTCGAGCCTCCCGAGGTCGAGTCCCCCGATCGAGGCCCGAGCCAGGGCGACCGAGCCCCGGGCGTCGTAGGACCCGAGGTCGCCGAACGAGCCGAACGGGATCCGGGTCGCGGCCTTGAGCGTGAGCCGGCCCGAGATCGGAACCTCGCGACCGCCCCCCGACGCGCCGAGCCTCGCCGTCGGACCGTCGAGCACCTCGTCCTGGACCTCGAAGTCGGCCCCGACCCACTGGGGGAGGAAGGTCTGCTTGGAGGTGGCGGGCGGCCGGAGCCCCTCGCCCCGGATCGCGACCCCGAGCCGCCCGAGCGGGAAGCCCCGGAGGGCCGCCCGGTCGATCGCGCCGGATCCGGTCGAGCCGGTCAGGTCGAGCCCGAGCTTCTCGAGGACCAGGAGGAGGCGGGCCGAGCCGGTCAGCCGGCCGACGATCCCGACGGTCCGGACCTGCCAGAACTCGGGCAAGGCGGCGAGGTCGACCCGGCCGAGCCCGACATTGAGGGCGAACCGGTCGGGCTCGGCGGCGAAGTCCAGGATCCCGGTGACCGAGACGTCGCCGCCCGCGATCCGGCCTTCGATGCCGGAGAGCCGGACGACCTTGCTCTCGACGTCCATCCGGCCGGTCACCCGGTCGGCGACCAGCCGGAGGCTCGGGAGCCCGAGGCTCGCCCCGAGGTACTCGACCCGGGTCCGGACCTGGTGCGGGCCGGCCCGCCCCTCGGGCCGGTCATAATCCACCACCACGCGGATCGGCCCGGTCGGGCGGAAATGGTCCCAGATCGCCGGAGCGACGAACGGGATCCTGGGATACTTCGATGGGTCGGCGATCAGCCGGGAGGCGTCGAGCCGGAGGTGGACCGATTCGAAGCGGGAGCCGATCCCGCCAAGGACCGACGCCGGACCCCAGGTCGGGTCGTCCGAGTCCGCCCGGAAGCTCGGGCCGTCCCGGTCGTGCCCGAGGCTCGCGGAGATCCGGGTGACGACCATCTCCGGCCGGCCAACCTGGCGGAGCGTGAGCCGGGCGTCCTCGCCGATCACCTCGGGCAGTGTGTTCCTGGAGTCGTGGCGGAACGGGGGATGGGTCAGCGAGTGGTTGTCCGCGTCGATCCGGTGGGTCACGGCGACCGTCCGGAGCAGGATCCGTCCCGGGATGAACCGGCCCCGGAGCAGGCCGCTGATCGAGAGGTCGGTGGAGACCAGCTCGGCCCTGGCCCAGACCGGGGAGGAGGGCGACTTCCCCTCGTGCATCACCAGCCCGGTGACTCCAGCCGATGAGCGATCGAGCCACCAGCCCCGGATGGTGACGTGCCCGTCGTAGCTCTTGCGGATCCCCGCCACGATCAGCGCGGGGACTAGCCAGGCCCTCGCCGCCAGGCCCACCGCGAGCAAGAAGAACAATCCCAGGCCGAGCCGCCTGGGGAGCCTCGATCGCGTTCGCATCGGCGTTCGACCCCTCGCGGGTCAAAACGCTCGCAAATCGTATTCCTTGATCCGACCTGAATGTGCCTGCCTGGCTCTGCGTCCGACCCTTGCCCGAAGGATACGACGGGTTCGGCCGCGAGGCGCGGAAATCGGCCGGATCTCCCGGCCCGACGACGCCCGGGCTCAACGCCCGGTCCCTCTGAGCCTCCGGAGGGCCAGCGGGGGCTTGAGGAGTTCATTGACCAGGAACGCCTCGCGGAGCCGGGCCGGGTCGTTCATCAGGGGGATGAGGGTCGAGATCGTCGGGATCGGAGCGGTGGTCCGCGAGGCCGACGTCGGGGCCGAGGCCAGGTCGGATCCGGTCGAGGTCGCCATCGGCGCGATGGTCGTCAGGGGCGTCATCCCGACCGGGTTGGCGAGCTGCTGGTTGACGAGCTGGTTGACCCCACTGAGCTTTTGCCGGGCGGCCGGGGCCTCGGGTTTCCGGGGCTGGGGGTGCTGGGGGGCCTGCGGCTTGCCTCGGTTGTTCCGCCGGGGGGCCGCCGGCTGGGCTGGGCGGGCCTGGCCCGGTCGGATCCGCATCGGGTCGGGCGGGAGGATCAGGATGTCGTCGTCGCCGAGCGGGACTTGTCTTGGCCCCGGGTTCCGGGGCTGGGGCGGAGGCGGGGGCGTCCACCGGAGGGTCGGCTCTCCGGGCCGGGGGCCGAGCGGCATCGGGCCGCCGGCGGGCCGCTGGGGGAATGCCTTCGAATCGCGGTTGAACAGCGAGGTCAGCGCCCAGATCGCCAGGAAAGTCAGCGGGACGATCGCCCGGATCAGTTGTTCCCAGTTCCAGTTCATGGTCGGGCTCGATGGTGCCTGGGCCTGGAGTCGTCCGGATCGGATCCGAGAAGCGAAACAAGCCGGGTCCGGATCAGGAATTGACCTGCTCGCGGCGGGCGTTGGTGGTGCTGGTCCCGGCGATCGAGGACCGCATCTCGGTGTCGGCCTGGATGTTCCGGAGGTTGTAGTAGTCGGTCACACCGAGGTTCCCCTTGCGGAACGCCTCGGCGATGGCCAGCGGGATCTCGGCCTCGGAGAGGATCACCTTGGCGCGGTTCTCCTGGACCGAGGCGAGGAACTCCTGTTCCATCGCGACGGCGAAGGCCCGGCGTTCCTCGGCCTTGGCGCGGGCGACCCGGGTGTCGGCCTCGGCCTGGGCGGCCTGGAGGTTGGCGCCGATGTTGTCTCCCACGTCGACGTCGGCGATGTCGATCGAGAGGATCTCGAAGGCCGTCCCGGCGTCGAGGCCCTTCTCCAGAACCCGCTTGGAGATCGAGTCGGGGTTCTCCAGGACCAGGTTGTGCGACTCCGCCGAGCCGATGGTGGTGACGATCCCCTCGCCGACCCGGGCGATGATCGTCTCCTCGGTGGCACCGCCGACCAGCCGGTCGATGTTGGTCCGGACGGTCACCCGGGCCTTCACCTTGAGCTGAATCCCGTTCTTGGCGATCCCGTCGATCGTCTGGCGGCCCTTGGTCGGGTCGGGGCAGTCGATGACCTTGGGATTGACGCTGGTCTGCACGGCGTCCAGCACGTTCCGCCCGGCCAGGTCGATCGCGGCGGCCCGCTTGTACGACAGGGGGATGTCGGCGCGGTTGGCGGCGATCAGGGCCCGGACGACGTTGGGGACGTTCCCGCCGGCCAGGTAGTGGGCCTCCAGACTCCGGGTGGTGATGCCGTCCTTCTCGCTCAGGCCGGCCTGCACGGCCATGATCTTGGAGCGGACGATGATATTCTTGTTCACCTTCCGGAGCGACATCCCCACCAGCTCGATCAGGGTGACGTTGGCCCCGGAGAACTTGGCCTGGATCCAGAGGTTGAAGTAGTTCGCCAGCAGGATCACGCCCACCAGCAGGGCGAAGACGATCAGGCCGAGGATCGCCATGACCACGATCTGCGAACCCTGAACCGGAGCTTGAGCGACGAGCGGATCGAACATGGTGGATGCCTCTGGTTGATCGACGGCCCGGCCGTCGGTGCCCGATTCCCGGGATGCTCGACGCGCCCGGGGCCCCGGCGGGGAGCCCCGGCCGACCGGCCGGGCGGATCCCGGATCGACGTCGATGGTCGATTTTACGCCAAACCGACGGGCGAAGCGAGGGAGGGCCCCCGGCCCGATCAGCCGATCGTCGGTCCCGAAGGCCCCGCCGAGTCGCCCGAGGCGTCCCGGACGACCACCCGGCCCGACCGGACCCCGACGGCCCGGACCGCCGACCCGGGCTCGATCAGTCCCGCCTCCGCCACCGCTTCGAGCCGCCGACCGCCGAAGTCGACCTTGCCCGACGGCCGGAGCGGCGTCAGGGCCCGGCCGGGGCGGTCGACCAGCTCGTCCAGCCCCGGACCGGCGTGAGCGACCCCGTAATCCGCCTCCCCCGGCGGACTCAGCCCGGCCCGCCTCGGGTGAAGCAAGGTCCGGGAGAGCCCGAAGATCGACCCGGCCACCGTCGAGGGGACCAGCACCGCCTCCGCCGCCAGGAACCGCCAGCCCAGCGCGGTCGAGTCCGAGAAAGCCTGGTAGAGCCCCAGCGCCAGGAGGGCGACCGCCGGGACGAACAGCAGGCCCGCCGTCGGCAACGCCAGCTCGGCGGCCAGCAAGACCAGGCCGATCGTCACGGACACCAAGGGCCAGTCGAGGGTGCTCATGCGGGGTGGCCTCGCCGTCGATCGGTCTCCGGGCCGGGCTCAATCGCGATCCGGGATCGGAAATGGTTGATGGCTCATGGTAGACGGCGGATCAACGGTCATGCCTACGGATTTGATTCGGTTGCTCTCCCGCGACCTGCTTCACCCATCAACCATCGACCATTCGCCACGACCCATCGCCGGGCCCCGGGAACAGGGGCAGATGGTTTCTCAGTTCGACTTCTGCCCTTTTAAGGTATTCGTAGTGGGTCGCTATAATCCACAAAAAAGGGCCACCTTGATGGTAGCATGGGGGCTTACCACAGCTCCCCTGCGTCCCAACCAAGGC